>ENA-OURZ01000449-OURZ01000449.1-human-gut-metagenome-genome-assembly--contig:-NODE-449-length-56012-cov-10.739693_pt1 | contig 56012 bp, 50 predicted proteins | sample MGYA00242073_ERZ509195 | MGnify/ENA primary metagenome ERZ509195 (study PRJEB26280, sample SAMEA2338837) | human gut metagenome | biome: human gut; feature: human-associated habitat; material: faeces... | reverse complement strand
GATAACCAGTAAACTTTCCTCATTCTTCTCTCAAACACTTTTTATATGTACTTTCGGGATGCAAAAATCCCTCCATTTTAGATTGAATTTGTGAAAACAACCTAAAACAAAGGGATTTATTTACTGGAATTTATTTACCTCCGTTTATCCACGTCTTCTCAGAATAGATATAAGAACCGTCGCCGTAGGCTTCTTTCACATCCGGATTGCCGATGACCGCGCTGTTGCCATAGGGCAAGCGTTCCGGATAGCGGTTAATACCGCTTTGGGTGTTTCTCGGGTTAGTCAGTATTACATACTCTTCTCCCATTGCTTTCAAGCGACGCAGATCGTTGTAAGTTTCCACTTGCTCGTCCAATGCTTGCGCCACATATTTCTGTTCAAAAAGTTTTTGGAGTGTCGGTGCGCCCAAAGACATGGCATAGTTTTTTGCTATTGTTGCAGCAGTCGGTACAGTGGATTCATCTCCAAACCAAGTCAGAATTTCCGTAACAGAAGCTTCTACTGCTTTTTGATACGCCGAGGTGGCATCAATGTTTGAACGCAGTTGAACTTCTGCCTGAATGAAATAGAGTTCGGCTTTACTCATGATATGAATAGGCTGTGAACCGAACAAATACCATGCCGGCTGATATTTCATTACTCTGGCATCATCTACTATCTTGGCAATAGTTTCATCTCCCGGAGTATAAGACTCTCCCAAAGCATTCAGATAATAATCCAAGCGAGGATCATCTGTGGCTTCCATCAAGTCCGCTACTGTCTTTGAAGGTGCTGTGTACTGGCGGCTGAAAACATAGGCACTCCATGGATTGTCACATGTAGAACCATTAAATCCTGTAACCGTAAATCCTTCGAATCCGTTGTCTATAGCTTTTTGTACGGCTGTTGCTACTTCTGAAAGTACGTTAGGTTCTACCGCCAGTTTATGCAACAGATAGCGTGCTTTCAGAGCGTGAGCAGCTGCGAGCCATTTAGATGCAACCCCTTTGTAGGCTATGTCCTGATTACCAGCACTTGTCAAACTTTTGCCTTTTTCCAAGTTACCAATAGCCTTGTCGAGTGTAGCCAAAATACCAGTATAAACATCTTTCTGTGCATCTAATTTAGGTTGCAAATTACCTTGCCCTTGCACAGCTTCGCTATAAGGAATATCACCGAACATATCGGTCAGGACACCGAAGTTTACAGCTTCCAATACTTGTGCCATACCCAGTATATCAAACTGTCCGACATTACCCGGTACTTCATTCTCTATTTTACTCTGCATTTGGCGTATATTCTGTAAATTGCCATAGATAGAGTTCCATACATTGTTAAAGGTAGTAGAAGCAGCCCATTCGCTTGAGTTGCGCATTTCGGCAAACATTAATTGGTTGTTACCCATACCTATCTCTTGCTCATTGAGCGAAGAAAGGTAAAAAGCAAAGTCACCCGATACGGTACTGAAGCCTGTGGACATAATGGCATCTGTCAGTTGGAGTGCTGCCGGGACGGCTTCCGGTGAAGGATGTTCATAGTCCTTGTTGATGCGGTCAAATGCATCTTCCGTACATGCTGCCAGTCCGAGAAGAGCTACCGTCAAAGTCATGAATATGTATTTTTTCATAATCAAAATCTTTATGTTATATGTTTAGAAATTAATAGTAAGACCACCGCCGAAGCTAGATGTGTTGGGAACTGAGAACCGTTCGAAGTATCCGCTCATATTATTATTGCCTTGCGAAGACTCCGGATCGAAGTTGGGCAAATTGGCCCAAACAAGCACATTACGGGCAAAGCCGTAAATCGAAATGTCGAAGATACCGAGTTTGGGCAGTTGATAAGTCAAAGTTAGGTCGCGCAACTTGATAAAGCTCGTGTCATACACGCCAGATTCGGTGATATTGTAATAAGCCTGATAGTAATCGGCTTTATTTACTTCAACTGTATTGGGCTGTCCTGTTGCTTCATCTATACCTTCAGCAACCATACTTCCTTCGTGATAAGGAAGTGACTCTTTGGTAGCACCAAAATAATTCAGAGTCATGTTTGTTCCGTGATACATCTTTCCACCTTGTTGCCAGCTCCATGTGGTAGAGAGTGAAAGACGTTTATAACGGCCACCCAGCGTAAAACCAGTAGTGAAGTCCGGAGAGCAGTTGCCCAAGTCTTGGCTATTGCCCGAGGATTGAGGCAGACCGTTCAGTAACAGCAAATTGCCTGCTTCATCGCGTTTGAAGCCCAAACCATATATGTTCGGATAAGTACATCCTGCCTGTGCACGAATTTGTGGTTCTACAAATCCGCCCAGCATAATGGATTCCACACCCGGAGCCAGTTCTATAACCTTGTTGTTTACTTTGGTAAAGTTGATACCCAAATTCAGGTCGAAATCTTTGGCTTGCAGAATAGCAGCATTAATAGAAAGTTCGTGAGCATGCGTGCGCATTTTTCCGGCATTGGTCAACATTTCCTGATAGCCGGTCGCTCCATCTACGGGTACATAAAATATCTGATCTTCTACATTCTGCAAACTGTATGTGTATTCCACTTTCAAACGGCTGCCAAAGAAATGTAAATCGGCACCTACTTCATAATTGGTTGTATTTTGCGGTTTCAATTCTTCATCATACACGCGGTAATAGGGTGTGAAAGTAGATACTCCGCTGGGTAGAGGATAGGTAACCGGATAGTAAGAGTACATACCGCCCCCGTAGGTGGGAGTATAATAATAATTGGCATAATAGTTACCGGCCTGACCTACTTGTGCGAACGAAGCACGGAGTTTACCATAGTTTAATATTTTATTGTTCTGTAAGAAAGGTAATTTGGTGAACTCCCAGCCTAATGATACTGAAGGATAAAAGAAACTGCGACTGCCGCGCGGCATGGTTGATACGTAGTCGTTACGTCCGGTTACGGTCAGATACACCTGATCTTGCCATGACATTGAAAGACTTCCGAAAAAGCCTACTGTACGTTCTTGTCGCTTATACTCACTAGATGTTAGTGAAGTAGCATTTCCAATGTTGGTAAAACCAGGAAAGTTGAAGTTGCTGCCGTAATAATCCCAGTTACGGATACTCTCATGATTGAACTCGTTTCCTAATATTACGTTCAGCCTCCATTCGTCGCTTTTTCCGAATTTACCGTCAAAATTAACGGTGAACAGATTATTGAATACATTATGCTGAGAACCGTAATTCTCTATGTCTCCACCTTTCAGCGATGACGTACTGCCCATTTCCCGTACAGTGGCATAGTCAGAAGTCCAAATGTCAAGACCGGCCTGTTCCCTAATCTTGAGTGAGAAGTTCTCTCCCAAGCCCAAATCCGGTTGGTACTCCAAATAGGTATTGCCAAAAGCACGGTTGGTATGCTGGAGATATTCATTATGTTCCGCCCACCAATAAGGGTTGGTAAATGAGGTGGAACGGAACAATATCTGGTTTGTCGGATTGCCCGGTTCATGATTGGGAATACCCTTCAAATCATATTCGGCCGGAGCAGAGTAAACCACATTCATGATACCATCGTTGGCTCCCGGTGCAGATGTAATTTTAGTAGATGAATAGTTCATGGAGAATCCTGTGTTCCACTGTGGATTGATTTTCCAATCTACCAATCCGCGCGCTCCCCAACGGTCCATGCCTGTTGAAGGAATGATGCCATTCTGGTGCGAATTGTTCACGCCGAACGAATAGTTTATTCCGTTGATGCTTTGTGATAGATTCACGTTTGTGTTTTCAGTGAATCCTGTGCCTAAAAAATCGCCCACATTATCATAAATCTGTGGCGTAGTCCAACCATCCAAACCGGCTTGTGCGCGTTTGGGATTGTAATATTGTCCTTCGCGCATACCATCTGCCGCAGTGTATTGATTATTCATGTTTCCACCATATTTGGGGTCATTTGCCAATTCGCTGATTTTTGGTCCCCAAGTCATGGAAGAAGACGGATCATATCCTGCTGCAATGCTGTTGCCCTGCGAATATATATTTTGACGTTCGAATTTGCGTGAAACCCGTTGTGCACTCAGGTTCGTTGAAATCGTTACGCTTGGTTTGTTCATATTGTTTTTGGAACCGCGTTTGGTCGTAATGACAATCACACCGTTGGATGCACGGATACCATACAATGCGGATGCTGCCTGACCTTTCAGTATATTCACAGACTCTATATCTTCAGGATTAATGTCTATGCTACGATCGGCGTAGTTAGCACCCGTTACAGATTTACCGGTATCAAAATCCGCAGTTGTATTCACAGGCATACCATCAATTACATATAACGGCTGGTTGTTGCCATCAAACGAGCGAGCACCACGAATTACAATCTGAGAAGAAGCACCCGGTGCACCCGATGACTGACGAATATCTACACCCGTCAGCTTACCTTGTATAGCGCTGGCAAGCGAGGTTGTTCCTGCTTTATTCAGTTGTTCTGAATTCAAATCCTGTGCCGCATAGCCTAATGCTTTGCGATCACGTTTGATACCCATGGCAGTTACTACTACTTCATCCAATTGTTCGGCATCTGATTTGAGTATCACTCTTACATTTGGTCTGATAGCCACATCCTGCGTTTGCATGCCAACGAATGAAATCTGCAAAGTTTTCGCAGAACTTGGTACATTCAGTAATGTAAAATCACCATCTACATTGGTAATAGCACCGATTTGCGTACCTTTTACCAATACAGAAGCTCCAATAACTGGCTGCCCATCTTCTTCAGAAATCACAACACCTGTGACTTTCTGTGTTTGGGCAGTTACCAGACCTATACCCACAAAAAGGCAGGCCAATAACAGCATTAATTTTCTTTTCATAAATTCTCTCTTAAAGTTTAACTTTACATTAATTGTTTCTTTACTCTAACAAAATGCAAATATATTAATAAATATGAAACACACAACTATTTTATTGAAAAAACCTTGTAAATCTATCAATCTGTTAATAATTTCGATTATTTTATGCTGAATAGCATGTTTTATGCAATTATAGAACCTTAAAATGGTAATGTTTACTACCACTATGTTTTAATCATTTTGTTCTATTATTAATCCGAATATATATATTTTAAAATAAAATAGTTAAAAACGCTCTCATATTTACGCTAGTTCATCCGATAAAGCAAGATATCTTGAATCTTTTGAGTGACTTCAAAGAACAGACCGTCAAAGAAAGAGTCTTTTTTTGCAGATATTAATTCTTATTCAAACCCTGTTTTGCACAGAATATCATCTTATTTGTTTATAGTATTAATCAAAATAACTTGAGATGAATAAAATTATTTACAGTCTTGTGTACAACAGAAAGAAATGTCTGAACAAAAGAGGAATGGCACTGGTACAAGTAGAAGCTTATTTGGACAGAAAGAAGAAATACTTTTCAACCAAAGTCTATCTGAAACCGGAACAATGGGATGCAAAAAAACTAGTTGTAAAAAACCACCCTAATGCAGATGCTCTCAACCGCCTGATTTACGAATTTGTCGCAGCAATAGAGAAAAAAGAATTGGAATTATGGCAGCAGGGCAAACGTATATCATTGGAATTATTAAAGGATGCTTTAGCTACCAGAGAGAACAATTCTTCATTTATATCTTTCTTTAAGCAAGAGGTTTCGAATTCGTCTTTAAAGGACAGCACCAAACGCAATCATCTTTCTACTCTTCTATTGCTGCAAGAATTCAAAAGGGATATAGTATTTTCCGATTTGACATTCGAGTTTGTTTCATCTTTTGAGTACTTCCTGCAACAGAAAGGATATCATACCAATACCATTGCGAAACATATGAAACATTTAAAACGCCACATAAATATTGCTATTAATAAAGAATATATTGAAATCCAGAAATATGCTTTCAGGAAGTATAAAATAAAAACCGTGGAAAACAAACACACCCATTTAGTACCAGAAGAACTGGAACAATTGGAACGTTTGAGCCTGACGGACAAGCATATGAAACTGCAAAAGTCCTTGGATGCTTTTCTGTTCTGCTGTTATGCAGGAATGCGATACTCTGATTTTACAAATTTATCAAAGAAAAACATTGTAGATATAAATCAGGAAACGTGGCTTATATATAAATCTGTAAAGACCGGAACAGAAGTGCGGTTACCCCTTTATCTCCTTTTTGCAGGCAAAGGAATTGTAATCCTTAATAAATACCGCAATAATCTGGAGGATTTTTTCCGCTTAAGAGATAACTCAAATATTAATAAAGACCTGATAATCATTGCAAAATTGGCAGGGTTATCAAAAAAGATTTCATTTCACACAGCCCGTCACACCAATGCAACTTTACTTATATATAATGGTGTAAATATCACTACTGTACAAAAGCTGCTTGGTCATAAAAGCGTAAAAACGACACAAGTGTATACCAATATTATGGATATGACGATTGTCCATGACTTGGAAAAAATAAAGCAAGCAGCACTTGGTATCAAAAAAAAAACAGATAACAGCTTTAATAAGTAGTAAGCAAGTTGTTTTGTAATGCTGGAACTTTTAGTTTTACCATATGAAACTAAGTGTTTTTCCACAGTTTGCAAAGGTAGCGAAAACCAATTAACAATCAAATAGTTATTGATTTCTGTTTTTGGTTGTTGGTAGAGAAAGCGAGCATTATAGGGCATGTTTTGCTGCGACTTCCGTTACTTATCCGTTACCTTGCAAATACGGATATTTCAAGGGATATAAACGATTATTTTTCAATGCATTGCGTTACTTTTCATAACTTCAAAAAGCTCGATATTTATTAATTTTGTAACTAAAAGAAGTGAGTTTATGAGAAGTACATTTTCCGTGTTGTTTTACACCAAGAACCAATCGTTGAAAGATGGCAAGGTGCCCATTATGGGACGTATAACCATCAACAAGACCACCGCCTGCTTCAGTTGCAAGCGGGAAGTTTCACTGGCATTATGGGATGCCAAGGCCAAGAGGGCGAAGGGGAAATCCGACGAGGCCAGACGGCTGAACCAGGAGCTTGACAATATCAAGGCCCAGATCACAAGGCATTACCAGTATGTCTGCGACCATGACAGCCTGGTGACAGCTAAAAGTGTCTACAACCGCTATCTTGGCTTCGGAGACGATTATCACACCCTTATGGGACTGTTCAGGGAGCAGCTTGTCTCCTACAAGGAAAAGATAGGCAAGGAAAAGGCGGCAAGCACCTATCGCGGACTGGTGGCCGACTATAAGAATCTGCTGCTTTTCCTCAAAGAGAAGAGGCGCATCGAGGATATAGCCATCGCCGACCTTGACAAGAAGTTCATCGAGGACTATTATAACTGGATGCTCGGGACATGCGCCCTGGCGAACTCGACGGCTTTTTGCCGGGTCAACACCCTGAAATGGCTGATGTATACCGCCCAGGAAAGAGGCTGGATAAGGCTTCACCCGTTCATCGGTTTCAACTGCCTGCCCGAATACAGGCGGCGCTCTTTCCTCACCGAGGAGGACTTACAAAGCATCATCCATGTCAAGTTGAAATACAAGCGCCAGCGGGCTATTCGTGACATGTTCCTGTTCATGTGTTTTACAGGTTTGGCGTATGCGGATCTGAAGGAGATCACGTACAAGAATATCCATACGGATTCCGATGGTGGTACATGGCTGATGGGTAACCGTATAAAAACCGGTGTAGCCTATGTGGTGAAGCTGCTTCCTATCGCTATCGAACTGGTCGAGAAGTACAGGGGGGACAATGAAAAGAAAAGTTCGCCTGACAAGGTGTTTCCCGTAGGCGAATACCAGGCCATGGTATCCAGCCTGAGGGTCCTGACCAGAATATGCGGCTGTTCGACCGGGATAACCCCGCACATCGGACGCCACACCTTTGCCGTTCTGGCCATTTTAAAGGGGATGCCGTTGGAAACCTTGCAGAAGGTATTGGGGCACAAGTCCATTCTTTCCACCCAGATTTATGCCGAGCTGATCAATCCGAAAGTCGGGGAAGATACGGACAGGCTGTGCATGAAGATCGGTGACACATACCGGTTGGCCAACTAAGCCCCGGAACTTATATAAAAAACTCCTTCAGCCTCGAATCCGGCCGAAGGAGTTTTTTTGTTCAGAATACGTGCCGTTTGTTTATCTGGCATATCGCCTGAAGTCCTTGTAGTTCTTTTTCAGTACCTCGTACAGTCCGCTTTCCGGGTATAGCAGCTTGCCTCCTGCGGCGGTAATGGAAGTGTACGGGATTGCCTTCTCGTCCCTGAGTGCCTGAAGCGTCCTCCTGGATACATGCAGTTTCTCGCAGACTTCCTCTCCCGTTAGATAATGCTCGTCGGCTATGCCCGGACGGATTCGAGCCGTCGCGTTTTCCAGTGCCCTTCCACATCTCTTGATCCATCCGGTGAGTTCCTTGAACTCCTCCGAATCCTTGGTAATGATTTCCGCCATCTGTTATTTTCTGTTTTTGATTAGTCCTTCTTCCAGGATTTGCTGTATGTCCGTCTCACGGTAAAAATATTTTCCGCCGATATGTGAGCAGGGAACCAGTCCCCTGTCACGGTAAGCCTGGAGACACCTCTTCGAGATTCCCAATGCCAGGCATACCTCCTGCGCGTCCATCCATTTGTCCGGAACAGGTGGAGCCATTTTCCGGGCGAGATCCTCCACTTGCACGGACAACGTGCTGAGCTGCCGCTTTAATTCCAGATAAGCGCTTGTTTCGATAATTGTCAGTTCCATATTTATTTTTTAGTGATTTCGGGCGCAAGATAGTGAAGAAAGAGGGATGTTACTTTCCCGTGTCATGCATTGTCATGTATAGTCACTAATAGTCATATGCTTTTTCAGGAAGCCCGTCGTGAAACACTATACCCTTTCCAATTCTTGACGGAAAGATTATCCGGACGATATTTCGTGATTTTTAGAATAATTCCTATATTTGGAACGAAAATATGAGTTTGGGAAAAGGAGGAGTATTTTCCTTCTTTCTTGAGATATATAGACATAACGTTCGCAGAACGTCCTAAAAGTGGGATCTGGTAAATTTCAAAAGAATAAGGGACTTCTGTGTAAGGCTATGCTATGCATTGTCATAGCGTGGCTTGCACAGCCTTTATTCTTAGCTTTACCAGAGCTCCACTTTTAGGCTGGGCAAGGCCGCGCTTTTTTTTGCTCCTGCCTGCGACGCGACATTAAAAAAATCAGCTTATGGCAAAGATTCAGCTTATGGCCTTTCTCTCCCTTGACGGCTGCCTGTTGGAGCGGCAGTTCCTCTCCGCGTTGCAGGATTCCCGGGACAAATACGGTATTACCAGGATCAGGAAGAAGGCGGTACGGCACCTTGAGGAACCGGTATCTTTCGTCTCACTCTCCCGATGGAAAGAGGAAGGGGATGGTATCGCCCTTGTCGAGGCCTGTCCTGACACACTTCCGCTTGTTGACAGCCTGCTCAGGTTCTGGATGGTGGACGAGATGGTGATCTATCTTATCCCGAGACTGCAGGGAGGCATCAGGCTGTTCGGAGACGCTCTTGCGCCTTCCGTTTGGAAATTGACTGGAAACAGACATTTTGATACGGGTGTCTGCCGTCTGGATTATTTACATACAGGATACTGAATGGCGATTGCGGCAGGAACTTCCTCGTAGCGTACCCCAAGGCCCAGCCTGTTCACTTCCTTACGGACAACAGTTCCTTAAACCATCGGCAATGAACTTTCCCGTGAGCGGGCCATTGGCATTTTTCCGTTCCGTCACTTTGGACAGGGGGGATGGAAAATCCCGGCCAGTCTCCGAAAAGAGCAGGCCGGGACATTTTCCTTGTAGTATCGGCCCTGTTACAGCTCCCGCTTGCCGTCGTTCTTGAATGTAAGCTCCACCTTGTAATTTTCGTCCATTCTGAGCGACGCCTCATAGGTTTTTCCCGCCTTGGTGGTGAATTTCAGGAAGGGGGTAGCTTCCCATGCCATCAGCCGTGTCATCTCTTCGTCTGTCATCTCCCGCCCGTTGAACATACGCGGAAGATGGAACGCGCAGTCGGGATCTCCGCATTTGGCAACCCTGTCGTAGAGTGCCACTGTTCCTGTCCCACATTTCGGGCAGGCGCACCTTGTCACGCCCGGGTTCCTGACCTGCAGGGCGAGCAGTTCCGATACGATCTTCCGTGCATACTCATGGACACCCTTCATGAACTTCCCGGCACTGAGCCTTCCTTCCTCGATTTCACGCAGCGCCTCTTCCCAGGCTGTTGTCATAGCCGCATTGGCGATCAGCTTGTCTCCAACGATGCTGTATATCTCCAGCCCCTTCTTTGTCGGAATGAGACGGTTTCCGATACGCTCTACGTACCGTCGTGCCACCAGCAGGTCTATGATTCCTGCGTGGGTACCCGGTGTCCCGAGCCCGCACCTCTCCGTTATTTTCTTTTTGCTTTCACCGTCCGCCGTGCCGCCGGCGTTTTCCATGGCAGCCAGCAGTCCGGCTTCCGTGAATAGTGGCAGCGGCTTTGTACTGTCTTCCAGTATTTCTGTTTCCAATACCGCCAGCGTCTCTCCCCGATGGAACTGCGGCAGGGATTTGCCTTCTTCCGCCATGTCCGGTCCGTTGTAAATGTCCCGCCATCCCGGATACTTCACCCATGAGGTCTCGGTCTCGAATTCCATTCCGCCGTAATCGGCCTTGACACGTATGACTTCCCTGACGCATCCTTCGGAAAATGCTTCCAGCATCCTCCCGGCGATCAGGGAGTAGATGTTCTGCTCGTCCGGGGAGAGTCCTTCGGGCATCTCTCCCGTGATGAGAAGGGCATGGTGTCCCGCTACGCTGCTTTCGTCCACCGCATGAGGGTTCAGTCCTTTCTCGAGCAGCCTTTCCGCGTGTCTTCCGAAGCGGGGATGCCCTTTAAGAGTGGCGACGAGCGTGGGTGCCTGCTTGAAGATGTCTTCCGGAATGTGGCGGCATCCGGTTCTCGGATATGAGACGCACCCTCTTTCGTAGAGCCTTTGGACGACGGCGAGTGTCTGTCCGGCTGTCATGCCCAGGCGTGTATTGGCTTCCCGCTGCAGGCCGGTCAGGTCATGCGGCAGAGGCGGCTGCTCCATGATCTCTTTCTTTTCCACGGCAAGGACCGTACAGCGGTTTTCGCCTTCCAGTCCGGCCCGGACTTTTTCCGCATCCTCTTTCCTTTCATACCGGAGAGGACACGTGAAAAGCACTTTCTGCCCGTCCTTGCAGACACCGGTCTGCAGATGGAAACAGCTCACGGGCACAAAATCCCTGTTTTCAAGATAACGGCGGCAGACCAATGCCAGCGTGGGAGTCTGTACCCGTCCGAGCGAGTGGTTGCCTATGCCGGCAGCTATTCCCAGGGCGATGCTCGCGTTCACGCCCAGTATCCAGTCCGCTTCCCTGCGTGCCCTCGCCGCCAGGGCGAGGTTGTCGAAGTCGCTGTCCTCTCTCAGATTTTTGAAACCGTCCAGGATGGCCTTTTCCGTCAGGGAGGATATCCACAGGCGTAGGGCCGGTTTACGGTAACCGAGATGGTCCAGGAGATCCCGGCTGACCAGTTCTCCTTCACGTCCCGCATCCGTGGCTATGACCAGAGCGTCGGCGTTTTCAAGCAACCCGCGGAGCACTTCCAGTTGCCGGGTGGCTACCGGGTCGGTGACATACCCCTCCTCCGTCCTGACTTGTCTGACAACGAGACGGAACGGGACCGGAATGAGGGGAAGCGCCTGCCGTTCCACACGGGCGGGTCCGTAAGCGGATGGCGGTGCCTGTGCCAACAGGTGGCCGTAAGTTCATGTGACGGCATACCCGTTGCCGTAAAGATATCCTTCCGCCTTTTCACGGGCGCCCAGTACGGAGGCGATGCTCCTTGCCATGGCTGGCTTGTCTGTAAGTACGATTCCCATAATTTTTATTTTTATCAGGTGAATAATTGGTTACATGCTCATGCCTTTGTTTTTGGCCTTTGTCTTTTTGACTTTTGTGTTCCGGGCCGTTCTCTTCTCCCTTGCGGTATCCCTTCCGTTTTTTTCCGCCTTTTCGGAGAGCGGCACGGCCTCTTCCGCCCCATGGGGAATGGAAAGGGCCTTCGGGCTGTCGGGACGGTGGGCGGGAAGCATGTCGTACCCGCCCGGGCCGGCATCCAGCCTCACGTGTTCCAGGGGACGCAGATACTGTAGTCCTTTCCCGTCGGAGGTGAACTCGTAGATGACCGTCTCCCTTCCTTGCAGCAGGCTTTCGTAGTTCTGGTAATACAGGCTCTCCGGCGGCACGCCGTTCTGCCGCAGCATCCCGCAGATCCCGTCCGGGCAGAGGGCGCCGAACCGCCTGTCATGGGGAGCCATGAATATATACCTGTAGGTAGAGAGCAGCAGCCTCTCCGTGAGCAGGCTGGGACAATGCTCATAGCCGGTCATCCGGTTTATCATCCTCCCGACACGGTCCAGCCTTTTGGCAAGGTCACGGGGCTGGGAATGCAGCGGGATGCTCCCCAGCTCTTCCAGCGAGAGGTTGATACGGCCGATGACCGCCCTTTCCCAGTCCGCTGTCAGGTCCGCGCGGTTCTGCCGGAAGTTGTCGCGGAGAATCCGCAGCGGGTTTCTGGTGCCGAGGAACAGCCTGATACGTTTTCCGAGGGTCGGTTCCCTGAGGTTGGACGCGCTCCAGCGGATGACGTTGAAACGGTAGGCGTCCATGAACTGTCGCAGCGGGTTACGGTACGAGAAGATGTCCCTCAGTGTCCGCATCAATGCCCGCCGGCCGACAGCGCGGCGGCCCATGTCGACGGCCTCTTCCGGGGTAAGTGGTTTGTTGGTTGCCATATATGCTTGCAGTTTACAGTTTTACTTGTCTTCCTTCGGCATGTTTCCGTCTGGAAGAGGGTTGTTTTCTTTTTTTGCCGGTATCGGCCGCCCCCGGGATATCCGCCGGACTCTCCAGCATGCGTGATATCCTGTCGGCATACCTTGTTTCCGACCGTGGCATCCCTGTCCGGACTCCCTCCCTTGCCAACAGGGCGGCGGCGATCTTCCTGGAAGTCTCCCGGAGCTCCGCCATCCTCTCCCCGAGGGGAAAGTCCGGATGGAGCTCCTTTTCCCTGGATAGCTTTCCGAGTTCTTTTTCCACGGGGGCGAACTCCCTCCTGTAACGGAACGGCTCCTCCAGCGCCAGGTGGGCGTATCCCTTTTCCGCGATGTCCTGCAATGTCATGATATCCAGGTTGCGTCTGGAAAGTTCCAGGGAGCCGGCCGTAACGAACCTGTCGAGGTTGGCCGCCGTGGGTGAGAGGTCGAAGGAGGCTACCGGACGGTAACTTCCGAACACTTCCAGTCCGGGCTGGGAGGCGGGGAAGCACCGTCCGGGCTGCCGGGACATCTCCATCAGCCGTTTTGACGAGGTCTCGATGCGGAATATGGACAATGTCCCCGGTCCCTTTCCACAGGGTGAGTAGAAATTGTCGGCTATTTCCTGCAGGTATTCGTGCAGGTGGCGCGGGCCGTGCAGCCCCCTGTTGAACACCCTGACACCCTGGTCCGTCTTTACGGCGGTCACGAGGAACCGGGCGCTCCTTCCTTGAAGGATACGTTCCCGTGCGGTCTCGTATGCCACGAAGTCTTTGTAGCCAGCCGAGTGTTCCAGCCCTTCCAGGTTCCTGCGGTCCGTTTGCACACCGTGTGCCTCCAAATAGGCGGCCCGTCTCAGCGGGATGGAGTTGCCGTCCGTGATCCCGCCGTTTTCGATGATGAAACGCCATGCCTGCCTGGGTTCCTTCTCCTGCAGTTCGCTGGCAGGGGGCAGCTCCTCTTTCCGGATGCCGGCATAGAAGAGCAGCAGGTTGTCGGGGATGCCCCGGGCTTCCTCGAGTACGGCTTTACGGGCCGCTTCCTTGACGAACCGGATGAAGGGAGTCCCGCTCCGGGGCGTATGGTCTGTTATCATGAAGGAGGCTATCCGGTTGTCCGGAGACAGTTCCAGACAGAAGTCCTTCAACTCTTCTTTTTGGGGACTCGTTCTTTGCAGTCCCAGCTTTTCCAACCACGAGGCCATATTATCTTCCTATGTTAGTTTTTTTACCTGTCTTTTCCGGTTTCTTTTCCTGCCAGCGTCTCGTATCCGGGGTGGGCGATTCATATCCCCGCACGTCGTATTCGTTCTGCAGGATGCGTCGTGCCGTATCGCTGACGGCTTGTCTCATGGAATTTCCCAGCAACGTGTCCGCCTGTGAGGAGAGGAAGGAATGGTTCATCTGCGAGCGCAGGGAGGAAAAGCTGCAGAAATGCCTGAAGTTTCTGTTTTCCGGTATCTCGTCAAGATTCCCCGTCCTGCACAGCCTGTCCAGTATGCCGATGTTGAAGGGTGTCTCACTTTCCATGAGCTTGAATGTCTTCAGCATCTCCCGGTATCGGGCGAGGTCCGGGGACATGTCGCACTCCACGGCGGGCTTGCATCCCCGCAGGATGTCCGCCCGGAGGAATTCCGCCCTGGCGGGGGTGAAACTGCACCTGTCGTCGGGGGCAAACATCCTGCCGCACTCCCGTGCCTTTTCCACCAGCCTTGCGTTGTCCGTGCTGAAATAATAGACGCCCAGTTTGTCGGTATTTTGGTGTATCGGGCTGAAGAAGTTGTCCGCATTATACTGGAGATAGCTCTCCGCCCGCTCCAGCCCCCGGCCTGTGTCGTCGAAGAGCAGCACGCCCTGTCCGGTCCGTATGGCCGTAAGCACACGGTTGCCGGTATCCTTCTCGCGGCTTTGGTGGAAGTCATGGTAGGCTTCCAGCAGTCTGCCCGCCTTCCCGTTGTGGAGCGTCCGTTCAAGCTCGCCGGCGATAAAGTCCCGGCTGTCGGTCCTCCTGTAAGGGTCGGCCGTCTCATGGACAAATCCGATATCCCGCAGCCTCTGGTAGTCGTCAGAGGGCCACGCGCCTCTGTCGATTATATCCCGCACAAGGGATTCCACCCGGTTCTTATCCTCACCGGCGGCCTCGATGCAGTAGATCCTTTCCTCGGGCAGGTAGGCCCCTTTCAGCTGCTTCCTGACCTGGCTGAAGCAGAACTCCCCGAACCGGCTGTCCAGGTCGTTTGCGTCAGAAGACAGCATCCGGCAGTATTCCAGATTGTTCCTGCCGTTCAATATGAATCCGATATACATGGTGGTACTGTTTTAATTTATAATTTTCTGCCGGAAGGCTTCCGTCCGGTCCTTTTCCTTTTCTCCGATAACTCCTCACGCTGCCCTGCCGGATAACGAATACCGTCCTTTACCCGGTAGGTCCTGACAGGGAACGGTTCACCGGATACCAGCAATTTGTTCCGTATGAAATCCGCCATGCAGTAGAGCAGATGCCGTGAGGCGGGGCGGTCATTCTCCGGAAGGTACAGGGCGTGGCCTTCGGAGAGCACCCTGAACTGCTCGTTCTCCAGTCTCACGTTTCCCACAAGCAGGGCGGTGTCGGGATTACTGAGGTATTTTTCCAGTGACCGGTGTCCCCTTACGTCAAAGTCCCGGCGGAGGATATCGTCCGCCTTTTTCCTTATCTCGGATGAAAGTTTCCTGAAAGCCTGCGGGTCAAACAGATTGGCGGCTTTCACCTGCGTCACCTCTTCGAACCGTTCAGCCAGGGGAAGCAGCTCCTTGTAATAGGTGAACGGCCGGTCATGGATGTTCATGTAGCCACGTTCCCTGATCGATAGCAGGCGGTATATGTCCTCGTTCTCCGCTCCGGAGGAGAGTTCGAAGCCCGTGTATCCCTTCACTTTGGAGAACAGCCCCCGGTATTCGTCGGCTGTAGGGTTCATCGTATGGTAGAGCCTTGGCTCGAGGCTGTCGACAAACCCGGCGGGAAGGGCCTCCCGTGGAATGTATTCCGCCTTACCCGTCCCTTTCCGGCAGGACATTCCGTGTCCGCCACCGTTGATATGGGGCATCAGCTCCCTACGCCGCCCGGAGTACTCGTAGATCTCCAGCGCCCCGTCATGGGCATGCGGTTCGAAGTACCTGTCAACGGTACGCTGGAGATATCCCCTGAGGGCCTCCTCACCGGCCTTGCTGCCGGAGAACAGCAGGTAACCGTGATTTCGGAGCACCACTTTCAAGGGTGCGGTCCTGTTGCTTTTTTCCATTGTCATATGTTTCTTATTTTACATTTTGGGACGTGTCCCGGTCCTTTTACGTGTTTTTCCTGGCGGGCTGTACAGCCTCTTCTCGACCTCCGGTCTGATCCTGACGGTTTTCCGGTCCACAGGCGGGTTGCCGCCGAAGATGATCCGGTCCGTAGCTTGGTCCACCCACGCGTAGGCATGCGAGGGGTTGTTCCCGCTTTCGTGCGGCAGATACAGCCCGAGGCCCTCTTTCAGTACGCTCCTGTGAGGTCCGTAGAGCGGGACTCCTTCCAGGGTGACGCGCTCCGCCGGGTCGTCCAGTATTCTCCCGGCCGTCCGGTGTCCCCGGACATCATAGGCGGAGTCCATCAGTTTCTGCAGCTGCCTCCTGGTCTCGAGGGTCTGCAGTAATTCCTCCCTGTCGCGGGCGGATTTTGCGGGTATCCGTTGTAACTCCTCCACCCGGCGGTCATAACGCTCCAGGGCATCCAGGGTGTCCGTGATATTGACGTTGCGGGCGCTTATCTCACAGCCCGCGTTATGGCAGAAACTGCGGAAGTCCTCCGCAGTGGGTCTCATCTCATTGCTGTAAAGGAGTTCCATCCGGCTGCCATGAGGCTTCGGCCCATAGGGGTACTCGTCCGGCCGCATCCTCCCCGGGTTGACCCAGGGGCGGTTGCCAAGTTCCCCTTCGGCCCTGTAGACACGTAACGTTCCGGAATTGAATGCCGGATTGAAATAGGCCTCGGCCGTCTGTTGCAGGAACTGCCGCAGCTTTCTCCTGCCTTCCGCCGTGTCGGTAAAGGCGAGGAAGCCGCCCAGGGTCTCTATCGCTGTGTAGGTCTGCTCCATGATGTCTATAACTTTAAATTGTTCCCGTTCCTCTTCCCGTTTCTCTTTGCCCGCGCTTTATCCGTTTTTACTGCCCCCGCTTCATAAGGGACGATCTTGCCGTCCTTGATCTGATATACAGGCTTGAGCCCCGGGGGATTCTTATAGGCCATGACCCGGTCGCAGGTCTTATCGGCATGGATGTAACGGAGTCCGGGCATTTTTGCCGACAGTCCGGGGAAGTAAATCCATCTCCCTTCGAGCAGCGCCCTTCTCAAAGTGTCATCGGCCTCGTGTTCCCCGATGAGGAACGGCACGCTGCGGTCATTCAGGAGCCGTTCCAGGGTGCGGTGCCCCCTTACGTCGAAATCCGTTTTCAGGATACGCCCCGCCTTGCCGTGCATGTCATCCAGTATCTTTCCCATGTCATCGCCGCCGGGATTTCCCCGGAGAAAGCTGTCCATGCGTTCCACGAACTCCCGGAACTGGTGCCGGTAGGAAAAGGCGGGGTCAAGAATGAGCTGCCGGTCGAAGTGGCGGGTAAGGGAGAGCAGCCGGTAGATATCCGCGTTGCACCCGCTCATCCCGCATCCGGAAAACTCCGTGAGGTTGCGGTATCCTTCAGCGGAGGGTATCATGTCGGTAAAGAAGACCGGCTCCAGTTTTCTTTCATCGGGCAGGTCCGCCCGTACCGGGGAGTCCGTGAACTCGTACACGTATCTCCCGGTATCGGGATCTTTTCTGCAGGAGGCGTCAATCAGCGGGGCCAGGCTTGCCGGAACGGAATGCATGTCATATTGTTTGACCGGTCCCGGTTCGCTGTGTATCCACCAGTAGTTGTCCGCCAGGTGTTGGTAGAACTCCTCCAGCCCTTTCCGACCCGCCGGCCCGTCACTGAAAACAAGTATGCCCCTTGATGTTTCCACGATATGCAGGGGCAGCCTGTAGGTGGGTTCATAGCCGTATAGCCGCGCCTTCTCGTCCTGCTGCCGACGGAAATCCACCAGGCGATCGATCTCTGCGGCCGTCAGCCGCAGCCGTCCGCCCGGTTCCATGGACCGTTTCAGGACGGACCTCATGAACACCGCGTCACGCAGGTTGACGCTCACCACCGGTTCCAGGCCGCACCTTTGGATATGGGGCAGCAGTTTGCCTGTGATGTATTCCTTCACGGGGATGTCCCGGGATATGGAAGGGACATCGGACATACGGGGGAAGCGGTAGATCTCCAGACGGGTATCGGGGACGAAGGCCGATATCCGGGCGGTCTCCATCCCGACATGCAGCAGGCTGAGAAACTGGTAGGTCATGCCGTCCTGATCCGGATTGACAGGGTAAAGCTGGTAGGAAATCGCGGCATGGGGCTTGTCCATGCCGGTTTCGTACCCGATGAGCAGGCACCCTCCGCCGTCCTGCCTGAACAGCTCCTCCAGTTGTTCCATGTTGTCTTTTATGGATGCCATGCCGTTACATTTTCGGGGTTATCTTTGATTTGCGCACATAGGTCCTCTTTTCAGGCTTCTGCGTTTTCTCCGGCGAGCCGTCCTTCTGTTCCTGCCCCTGTCTGTTCTCCGGCTTCTTCGTGCTTCTTTCCCACAGGAACTCGGTCCCGCGTTCGGCGGCGCTCATCTGGATGGAGGTCCGCAGGATTTTTCCGTTTGAGGACTTGAACTCGATGGGGACCTCCTTGCCGGCTGTGTAGTCGGCGTACTCCTGCTGCGAGAGCGTGTAATCCTTGATTTTCTTGGGGCAGCGAGCCTGGTCCGCCGGGAGGAAGAACATCTCGTTGGTAACCGGGTCTTTTGAAAGGTAGCACGGTTTCGTCTCCTTGCTGCGGAAGTCGACGACCAGGTCTACCAGCCTTCCGGCGTTGCCCGTCCGGTTCAAGGCGTCCAGCACGTCCTCCTCCAGCTTGTATCCCCGGTATTCCTGTCCCACCTTGGGAGCCTGGCGGATAAAGTGCAGGTCGAATTTGGCCAGGCCGTTCTCGTCGCGGAAGAGCGAGAGCTTGGCATCCCCCTTCTGGCGTCCCAGCTCGGTGTTCATGGAGATGTCATAGGCTATGCCGGACTGTCTGCCCTGCAACAGCCTTTCCATGTCGCCCGTCTGTCTGAGCACGTCCGGGGTGAGCCCGTAACGCTCGGCCTGCTGCCAGTTGATCTCGCGCTCGTTGAAAAGGTGGTTGTTGTAGATCCGGTTATCCCGGGAGAGCTCGCGTCTTAAGGACTCGTTCCCGGGGAGCTGGGCCTGCTCGATCCTGCGTTTCGCTTCCTCCACCGGAGTCTTCTCCTCCATTCGGTACAGCGCATAGCGTGTCGGATGGTTGTACTGGTACATGAAGTTCTTCCCGAAGTTGGTGAAGAAATTCCCGTACCGGTCCACACGGATAAACTGGCTCTTGTTCGTTTCATTGGCCTCGAGCGTCTCCAGCTCCCCGTTTGCTGCGATGCCCTTGACACCTTTCGCCTTCTGTTCCTTCTTGTCGTAAGCCATCAGGTAGCCCTGCTCCTTAGTGACGTTTTCGCTGCCTGTAGCAGCCGGTTTTATCTCTTCCATACTGTTAAATTTTAAAGTGGATAAATCGTTTCGGGAGATAAAATTACTATCTTCGTCTTAAAATATTCTGATTATGAGAAAGTTGTCATTGATAGTCATGTTTTGTCACCTTTTGTCAGCCTCCTCCTGTATAAGGGGAGACGGTACGGCTGGCGGAAACGGGGGTGAATTGTTAAAGGGACATTCCACCGGTACTGCCGGAAAGTGAACGGTTCCTTGAAAGTCCCGACATGTCCCCATTCTCCTGACGGATTATCCCGTGCTTTTCCCCCTTGACAGAAGATACACCCGTTTCAGGGTCTCGTCCTCGTTCGGTATGAGGGTACATCCGGTAAAGGGAAGGAGGCTGTTCCACCAGGGAGTGGACCTGGCCGCTCCCTATGGCACCCCGGTATACAGTGCGGGGAACGGCAGGGTTGCCGAAGCACGCTACAGCCGGAGTTACGGTTGGTTCGTGCATGTCCGGCATGCGGAAGGATACTCGACACTGTACGCGCATATGAGCGGGCTGCATGTAAGGACGGGCACTCATGTCCGTATCGGACAGCATATCGGGAATGTCGGACATACGGGAGTGGCGACCGGCAACCACCTGCATTTTGAGTTAAGGAAGGACGGTGTCTTGCTGGACCCGCTCTCATGGCCGCCTTTTAAATAACCTGTAAAACAAGCAAGCGATGAACATCAAGGAAGTAAAGAAGATTCCGCTGGAGGATTTCCTCGGGCGGGCGGGATTCTCACCTGTCAGAAGACAGGGGGACAGTGTATGGTACCTTTCGCCTTTCAGGCGGGAGCGTACCCCGTCATTCAAGGTCAGCCTTTCCCTGAACCTGTGACGTGATTTCGGGGAGGGAACCGGGGGCAGTATCATCGACCTGGCGCAAAAGCTGTACGGGGTGACGGATATCCCGACCGTATTGCAGAGGATCGAAAGCGATTTTCCGGCGTTTAGGCCGGTTTCCTCTCCCGCGAAAGGACGGGCTGTGGCATCGCCTTTTGAGGGGCTGCGCGTCTCACCTCTTAAGAACACCGTCCTGCTGGATTATCTCGGGACAAGGGGCATTCCTTCCGATATCGCCACAAGGGAATGCGTGGAGGTACATTACCGCATGCGTGGCAAATGGTATTTCGCGGTCGGTTTCAAAAACAGGAAAGGGGGGCTTGAAATACGCAACCCGTACTTCAAGGGTGCGGTTTCCCCAAAGGATATCACACATGTCAGTCATAATGCCGGGGATAGACGGCAGTCACCGGTACTGGTCTTCGAGGGGTTCATGGACTATCTCTCGTACCTGGCCTTGAAGGAAGGGCAAGCCGTGCCGGACTGTGTGGTGCTCAATTCTGTGGCCAACCTGCCCAAGGCAGTGGATATCCTTAAAAGTTACGGACAGGTCTGTTGCTTCCTGGATAATGATGAAACCGGCAGAAAGGCGGTGGAGGAGATCGGAAAGCTGTGCGAAAAAGTAACTGACAAGGCCGTACACTATCTGCCACACAAGGATTTGAACGAATTCCTCCAGGAGAGGATAAAATCTTCTCAGGCGGACCGTACGAAGTCAGGGCAAGCCTGTGGATGAAAAATAAAGAGGTAGACAGATACGTAAATACGAAATTAAAGAAATACTGTAACTGCAGTGTTTTTTGGTTTCTTGTATTTCTCTATGAATCGGAACTGGATAAAAAGCAAATACCGCCAATAGAACAACATTCGGATTTGAATGATATTTATTGCCAAACAGATAGTGATACGACTCTATACAAACCTATCAAAGACGGCTGGTATATTATGCTTGACCACGACCACTGAACTACCACAAAAAAGACGTTTGTCCTCGCAGTCATACAATATAAGGGCAGACGTCTTCTTAATGTGGATACAAAATCAAACAAGCTACAATCTACTGTTTGTAATGAAATACTTCCGCTTCATATACAATTAGTTCTCTAATCGGGCTTCCAAATCCTGAATGTTTTTTGCTACAAAAGCATACCCATCATTAACTATGCGCTTGTATTCCTCAACAGCTTTTCGTGCGTCCTCCGGATTTCCTGTGTAGTCATATTCTATTTGATGTGCATAACCTATGGCAAAGGGAACGACTCCATCTTTACCGCGCAACTTTTCTAATTCTTTTCTTCCTTCCTTACGTTCTTCAGCATCATCTGAGAATGTCTTATCTATAGCAGAATTCAACTGCTTAAAAACTTTCTGTTTTTCTTTTATGTAATCTTTGAGGTCCATAATTTATGATGGTTGATTTTCTGCAAAAAAAAGTAAAAAAGTGAGACTATCAAAAAAAGAAGATAATTTTTTTTAGACTCACAACTATTTTCTAACTTCGCATAAATGAAAGAATTAACTCATAAAAATACTTAAATGAAAAACTTGTATATTATAGGAAATGGATTCGATTGCCATCATGGAATAAATAGTAGTTATAGTGCGTACCGTCAATGGCTCGAAGAGAACGAACCGGAACTCTACGAAAGACTGAGAGAATTCTATTATGTGGATGATGATGAATGGTGGTGGCAGTTTGAAGTGAATTTAGGCGAAATAGAACTTGCAACCTACATACAGTATACTGCTTCGGAAAATCAGCCGGATTTAGCCAGTGACGAGTTTAGGGATCGGGATTATTATGCCGGTTCATATCAGGCAGAAAGTGAAATAGGAGATTTGGTCAATGATATTAAAGACACTTTCAAAGCGTGGATTAACTCTTTGTCAAGAGCGGATGGAAGTAAAAAGATAAAGTTGACCAGAGGAGATGACCACTTCATCAATTTTAATTACACTTCCACTTTACAGGACTTATACGGTATTCCTGATTCAGAAATTCTTTACATTCATGGTAAGGCTTCCGATGAAGTGCTGGTACTTGGTCACAATAAGACTTATGAAGAGCAGACCAAAGCTGCAGAAGTCGTCCAACCGGAGCCTCCGGCGGATTTGTCGGAAGAAGAGCTCGCCGAGTGGTACGATGGGGAAGACTACATAACTCAAACAGTTCGTGATGCCGCTGTCAACGAAATATATAGAATTCGCAAAAATGTAGGGCAAATTATCCAAGATAACCGGAGCATCTTCTCTTCAATGAATAAAATCGAGCATATTTATATTTACGGTTTTTCTTTTTCTCCGGTTGACGAGCCCTATATTGACGAAATAATCAGCCACATAGACAAAGAGAAAGTGCATTGGACAATTAGTTATTACAGCGATGAAGACCAACAGAAAATACAAGCCTATATGCAGTCCCGCAAAATATTACCGGATTTGTGGGAACTTATGAAATTGGAAGATATCCAAATGTACAAGCAACAACGATTGTTCTAAGCTTATTGTCAAGTCACCTGCATTTCCGTTTATATTCAGGAAGCGGATATGCAGGTGTCAATATACTTATAATTTATGTACACCATATAAAATAAACAGATAGCTAAAAAGTAAATCAGAGAAAAGCGTAGCGAACAGGCTGATAAAGCGTTCGTTACGCTATATTTTTCTCTTGGCGAGAAGCCAAAGAAAGCCATAATATAGCCATACAGCGCAAGAGTTCGGTTACCACATCATTACCAAGTGGTCGGGAAAGATTTTTCGTTAAGAGGCTATTTTTCTGCAATTTGCGTAATTCTGCGTAGCTGTCGGTAACTCACAGTAAACTAATTTTGTAACCCAAAAAATGTGAGTTATGAAGTACATTCAAGGTCTTATTCTATGTGAAGAAAGGCAGTGCAAAGCCCAACGGCAATCTGCCACTGATGTGCCGCCTTATGGTGGACGGAGAGATTAAGCAGTTCAGCTGCAAGATGGATGTTTCCCCACACTTGTGGGACGTGAAGAACAACCGTGCTTCGGGCAAGAGTATCGAAGCGCAGAGAATCAACCGTGCGGTTGACAAAATTCGGGTGGAGGTAAACCGTCGTTACCAAGAACTGATGAAGACGGATAGGTATGTTACAGCCGCCAAGTTGAAAGATGCCTATCTCGGTATCGGCGTCAAGCAGGAAACCCTGTTGAAGCTGTTCGAGCAGCACAATGCCGAGTTTGAGAAGAAAGTCGGGCACAGCAGGGCACAGGGAACATTCCGACGCTATCAAACGGTCTGCAACCATATTCGGGAGTTTCTGCCCCATACCTACAAGCGTGAGGACATTCCCTTAAAAGAGCTTAATCTTACTTTCATCAACGACTTCGAGTATTTCCTCAGAACGGAAAAGAAATGCCGCACCAACACCGTGTGGGGCTACATGATTGTGTTGAAACACATCGTTTCCATTGCGAGAAACGACGGACGTTTGCCGTTCAACCCCTTTGCGGGATATATCAACTCTCCCGAATGCGTGGACAGGGGCTACCTCACCCAAACGGAGATACAAACGCTCATGGATGCACCGATGAAGAACGCTGCCCATGAACTTGTACGGGACTTGTTCGTCTTTTCTGCTTTCACGGGTTTGGCGTATTCCGATGTGAAGAACCTCACCGCCGACCGCCTGCAAACATTCTTCGACGGCAATCTGTGGATAATCACCCGAAGAAAGAAAACCAACACCGCATCGAACATCCGTCTGTTGGACGTTCCCAAGCGTATCATAGAGAAATACAAGGGGCTGGCAAGGGACGGTCATGTTTTCCCTGTTCCGAGCAACGGAAGTTGTAACAAGATACAGAAAGGGATAGGCAGACAATGCGGCTTCAAGATGCGTTTAACCTATCATGTTGCAAGGCACAAGGAGGAAATATCGTTTCTGAAAACGATAATCGCAAAGGCGGCGGCATGTTTTCCCTATCTGCGTGAAATGCTCCGTATCGAAAACCTCTGCCGCCTTGTCGGGTTCGATGAAAGACAGACCGCAACGCTCGTCAGTGGCAAGCCGTTGGAGTATGCGGGCGAACTCTATTCGGAGGAACACAAGCGGAAATTTACGACCGAAAAGGCTGGCTTCCAAGTGATGAAAGACACGACAGACAAAACGAAGTTAGTCCTTGTCATTGACCGAAAGCCCATTGTCGAGTGGTTCAAGGAGCAATTCGACAAGTTAAGGCAGAACATACGGCAGCCTATTCCACGACAAAATAGGCTCAAAATATAAATGCTATAGTATTAATTGTTAAATAGTCATTCAAAAACTCACTTCGCATTTGGAATTTTACTACTTTTGTATTATGAATGGAGGTTTTATGGACGTAAAGAAACACATAACAGCATTAGGTTTTATTCCTAAGAATGGAACAAGTGGTATATATCATAAGGTATATTCAGGCCACGACAACTATGTCATATCCATTGATTTCGATAAGGAACATATCGAATACGGTGATAAAATCATAGCAGAAAGTAAAACTACACAGAATTTTTCGCAGCCCGAAAATTTTGTGGTGCTTGAGTGTGTTGATAGATTACTTATACAAGGATATAAGCCTCAAAATATTATTCTTGAAAAGACTTGGCCATCTGGGCATGGAACATCGGGCAGATTGGATATTTGCGTTAATCGAGAGGATGGTGCACCATATATGCTTATTGAATGTAAAACCTATGGGAAAGAGTACAATAAAGAATCGGCAAGGATTCATAAAGACGGAGGCCAATTATTTACATATTTCCAATTGTCTGGTGGCAAAGCAGATGTAATAATGCTGTATGCTTCAGAATTGAAAGGCAATAAGTTTATCCATGCAAATGAGATTATCAAGATTGAAGATGATTATCGTAATGGTGATGTAAAGGATATTTATGAAAAATGGAATAAGCTCACCAAAGATAATGGTATTTTTGATTCTTGGGTACAGCCATACAATTTCCAAAGTAAAGCCCTAACAATGGAGCAGTTGAAAGAGATAAAAGCTGAGGATTCAAGTTTTATATTCAACCGCTTCCTTGAAATATTGCGTCATAATGTAGTTTCTGATAAGGGCAATGCTTTTAATAAGATATTTACACTTTTCTTGTGCAAGGTTTATGATGAAACAACTACGGGGGAGGGTGAAGAGTTAAAATTCCAATGGTTTGATGGACGAGATAATCATGTTGATTTTCAACTGCGCTTGACAGACCTTTATAGTAAAGGTATGAAAAGGTTTTTGGATAGAACTGTCAGCGACTTTAACAACGAGGATTTTGACAAGCGCTGTGCCAGCCTAAATGAAGATACAAAACAGTATCTTTTAAGGGAGGTAAACAAACTTCGTCTTGAAAAAAATAACGAGTTCGCAATCAAGGAAGTGTATGACAATGCTTCATTTGAAGAAAACGCAAAGGTTGTAAAAGAAGTTGTAGAGTTGATTCAGGGTTATAGAATCCGATATAATAAACGCCAACAATACCTATCCGATTTCTTTGAATTACTTCTTACTACTGGTCTTAAACAAGAAGCTGGACAGTACTTTACGCCTGTCCCCATTGCCCAGTTTATTATTAAGAGCCTTCCGCTGGATTCCATTATGGCAGAAAAACTATCTCGTAAAGATGGTGAGATTTTGCCATATATGATTGACTATGCAGCGGGTAGCGGTCACTTTATCACAGAGTTTATGCATGAGATACAAGACATCATAAATAATTGTGATACCTCTAAATATATTGAAGAGACAAAGAAGCACCTTATCAATTGGCAGAATTGCCATTTCGATTGGGCTACAGATTATGTATATGGCATAGAAAAGGATTATCGACTTGTGAAAGTTGGTAAGGTGGGTTGTTATTTGCACGGTGATGGTTTAGCCAATGTTATATTGAGCGATGGACTTGCTAATTTCTGCAACAACAAAGAGTATAAGGGTAAACTACGCAAGCAAGTGAATGATAGCCAAAAGGATAATCAGCAGTTTGATATTGTATTGAGTAATCCTCCATATTCTGTATCTTCATTCCGCCAAACAACTCGTGATTATTATACAGAGCAAGATTTTGAGTTGTATAATTCACTAACAGACAACAGTTCTGAAATAGAGTGCCTGTTTGTTGAGCGTACAAAACAATTGCTCAAAGAGGGTGGTATAGCAGGAGTTATCTTACCAAGTTCTATATTGAGCAATTCGGGCATCTACACTAAAGCTCGTGAGATTATATTACAATACTTTGATATTGTAGCTATTACGGAGTTGGGTAGCAATACATTTATGGCTACCAATACAAATACAGTTGTTTTGTTCTTGCGTCGTAGGGATAATTATTTTGCTGCCAATACAAAGAGTGCGGTTGAAACTTATTTCCGCACATTGAATGATGTTACTATTAACGGTATAGAAACGCCTGTTTCAAAATATGTTGCTCATGTTTGGGATGGACTTGATTATGTTGATTATGTTACATTGTTACAAAAATCTCCAAATGACAAAGTAAAGGCACACGAAATATATGCAGAGTATAAAAAGAAAATCTCTGCCAAAAGTGATGCAAAGTTATATGAAGCGGTATTAAGTATAGAAGTTGAAAAACTTTTGTACTTTATTCTGGCTTATCCTCAAAAGGTTGTTATCGTTAGGAGCGGAGAGAAAGATGTAGAAAAACGCTTTTTAGGCTATGAGTTCTCAAATCGTCGAGGTAATGAGGGTATTCATGCAATTCAAAAAGGCAAAAACATTGATGAGTGTACACAGCTCTTCGATATAAATAGCTGGGATAATCCTGATAAGGCAAGTACTTATGTATATCGAGCTTTCAAGGGTGACTGTGTTTCACCGATTGCAGAGAATATGCAATCACATATTAGTCGTATGTCTTTAGTAGATATGCTATCTTTTGAGAGAGATACTTTTGAAAAGTTCATTTCAACTACGGCAAAAAAAAAAGTAAAATTCAGCGATAAATGGGAACATGTGCGTATTCCGAACTCTATTGATAAAATCAATGGTTCAATGGCTAAAATTCCAGAATCTGAAATTTTGATTGCTGGTAAATATCCTGTTTATACTCAAGATATTCAGAATAATTCTGCTGGATTTTCAAATAACACTAATCCTATAACTGATGTGCCTGTGGTTTTATTTGGAGACCACTCTTGTGCAGTAAAGTTCATCGACCAGCCATTTTTTAGAGGTGCAGATGGTACGGTTTTATTGAAACCCAAGAAGAAATATAATCCTAAATACTACTTTTATGCTATTGAATATATTGTAAATAGATTTTTAGACAAGACTAAATATGAACGGCATAATAAGTATTTGCAAGAACTATATATTCCGAACCCTCCTACTGATATACAGCAACAAATTGTAGCAGAAATAGAGCAAGTGGCTAATGCCGCAGCCCTATTAACACAACAGATAAAACAGAAAGAAAATGAGATAGAAAATTTGTTATCTTCTATCCAATATGGGGATGATAGCCTAAAAACTATTGCCCCTTTTGCTACTAAATCTATTAAGTACTTTGAAATAGAATCTGAAACATATATCACAACCGACAATATGCTTCAGAACAAATTAGGAATTGTGCCATTTGAAGGAGAGGCGAATATTTCATCAATTACGGAGTATAAGAAAGATGATATACTGATTTCTAATATTCGCCCATATCTAAAGAAAATTTGGTTTGCGGATAAAGACGGAGGGTGTTCGAAAGATGTTCTTGTATTAAGGTCAGCCGATACAAATAAATATCTTCCAAAGTATATTTTCTATATGCTTCGTAGAGATGTATTCTTTGACTATGTAATGGAAGGTAAAAAGGGTATCAAGATGCCACGAGGTAATAAGGAAGATATTTTGAAATATAGAATTCCGATACCGTCTATTGATGAACAAATGCGCATAGTGTCTCAGATTGAAGCATTAGAATCAGAGATTACAAAAGCTCGCAATTTGATAGAAAATACTGCGAGTGAGAAACAAACTATACTTGATAAATATTTATAAAGATGAATGATAATAAAAATGACAAAGATGTTCCTTTAGAGGATATGTACAAAAAAATGATGTGTACATTAACCCCTACAAATCCCGACTTTTCCAAATGGGAAAAAATTGGGGATGTATATAAGCAGTATTCTATTTACGATACATCTAAATATGAAACTATATTGTCCTCAAGTACCATAATTAATAAGTAAAGATCATATGCCAAGTTGGAGTGAAATAATAACAGATGTAAACTTGTATTCTAATGCAGGAACAGAATTAGATAAAAAACGTGAAATGTATTTGACTCAGATACATTCTATTACAGGACGAAATGTGATAGCATATTATTCTGGTTGGCTGAAAACGCCAGATGCTCCGCATGTGTCAATTGATGAGCAAGACAAAAATGCTTTTATGACAACAGTATATAAGTTGGATAAAGCAAAAGGACTTGATTTAATTCTTCATACACCAGGTGGGGATATTGCTGCGACAGAAAGCATTGTTACATATTTAAAAAGTCTTTTTAACGGAGATGTGAGAGCTTTTATTCCTCAAATTTCTATGTCGGCTGGGACTATGATTGCTATGTCTTGCAAAGAGATTATAATGGGGGAGCAATCTTCGTTAGGTCCAATAGACCCTCAAATGGGTGGAATAGCGTGTCAAGCTGTTATAGATGAGTTTAAACGAGCTGTTAGTGAAGTTTCTGCTAATCAAGCTTCGTTAGGATTATGGCAAACTATTATTTCCAAATATCATCCTACATTTTTAACAGCGTGTGAAAATGCAGTTGCATGGTCTGCTCAATTGGCAGAGCAATGGCTGAAAGAAGTTAATCCCCAGATAGATTTTGATAAAATCAAAAATGTATTTTTGAATCATAACAAGAGCTATTCACACAGCAGACATTTATCTAAACAAGATTGTAAAAATGCAGGGTTGAATATTGTAGACTTAGAAACAAACCCTGATTTACAGGATGCAATTCTTAGTTTGCACCATTGCTATATGATTCTATTTGATAAATTTCTTATTTCGAAGGTGGTCGAAAATAATATAGGTGGCAGATATATGCAGAATTATAATGCAAAATAGCAGCAAGAAAGAGTTGAAGAATATCCCAGTTATTTTTATCATAGCTGGGATATTTTCCGAAATAAATCGGGCATAAACATAGATAATTTACAAAAATAATGTATTTTTGCATTCAAGTGAGTTATTTGACAGCATAGCACCGCAAATCGCTGAAATTCGCACGGCTGCTAACTCGTTACCACTACTTCTCAAATAATTCGCTAAAGGTTTATTCCTCAATCGATTAAGTCAAACCGACGAAAATCTAAAATACAAACGGTATCTCCATGTAATAATAAAGCAGGCAAAAAAGAATGATATTCCATTTATCTTTTCGTCTGCTTTTGATGAATACGGTTATATACTGTCAATTGCTCGGATTGAAATTTTTATTATACTCCAATAGGTATTTCACCATCGCCGGATCATTGAAATCAACCTTAAGCAGTCTCGTATCCAACTTTCGAATCATCTTCCAGTCTGTTTCTGTCAGTTCGAAACTCTCAATGTCCAAATTCTCTGTCATGCGTAACGTACGTACCGATTTGGGAATCGCTACAATACCTTCATCCGTCAAGAAATTTAGAACGACTTGGGCACTGGTTTTGCCATATTTCGCTCCGATATTTTTCAGCGTTTCATTTGTGAAAATCCGGTCTGTGCCTTGTGCCAGTGGTCCCCAGGCCATTAGACGCGTTCCGTAATCCTTTATCAGTTTCCTCATTCTGGCCTGCAGGGAAAACACGTGTGTCTCCAACTGCAGGATAGCGGGTTTGATTTCAGTGTTTTCCGCCTGATCAACAAACTGGGCATCATAGAGTATGACCAGTACTAATAATTTCTGATCAGCAGTTCATTGACCGTCTCCCTCTTCTCGGCTATGGAACATACCGAGCGGAAGATGCTCAGCCGCTGGATATGGAAGCCGGCGTACAGGTCGTCGAAGAAGGTGTTCTCCGGGTTCTTCTGACGGGGATCGGAGTTGGAGAGCATTCATTTGCTTCCCTTCTCTCCCAAGTCCTTGCAGAATCCGGCCAGTTCTATCTGGCAGTCGTCATCGAAGTCGTCCGGCATGTAGGAGGTGCAGGCACCGGCCTCGTTAACGGGTTTGTAGGGCGGGTCGAAATAGAAGAACGATTTCTCTCCCGCGTATTTTTCCGTCTGGCGGTAGTCCCCGTCCAGGATGACGACGCCTTGCAGCAGCTTGTGGTTGAAGCGGATCAGTTCCTCCTCCAGTATCCTGGCGCGGCTGCCCGTACCGAAGGTTACCGAGAGCCTGCCCCTACGGTTGACCGAATAGATGCCGTTATAGCAGGTGCGCATGAAGAAAATGAAAAGGGCGGCACGTGTGAGGTCATCCGGATGCTCCTCGTTGAAGACCCTGCGCTTTTCCATGAAATAGTCCCTTCTCTCTGTACGTCCCTGAAGGGCGTGGTATTCGCCCTGGATGCCGGCAAGCAGTCCGACCAGTTCTTCCGGCGTGTCGCGTATGGCACGGTAGACATTCACCAGGCTCTCGTTCGAGTCGTTGATCACGCAATGGATATGCGGATAGGTCTGTCTCAGTCAGAAGAACAGGGCGCCTCCCCCGACAAAGGGTTCCACATAGGTTTCCATTTCCGTGATATTTTCCGGCAGTGACTGGATCAGTACCGGAAGCAGTCTTCTCTTGCCTCCCACCCAGGGGAAGCAGGGTTTGCCGGGCAGACAGCCCGCGCTGGTTTTCTTCTTTTCCATGATTCGATAAATTAAAATGAATGGTTAAAACTATTGTTACCCGTCATCTTCCGTTTCCAGCAGATGTTTCAGGTTCGGATCATTCCCTATGCGACGGAGCTCCTTTTGGATGATCCCGCCCACCTCCTCCTTGATACGGTAGTAGTTACGCTCTATCTCTTCCCGCATATGGTCCTTGCCGTCCCCGCCGGTAAAGTCCGTAATCACGGGGATCGGTTTGTAGGCTTTCGTCTCGGCCGCCACCCTCGCGTTGTCCACAACGAGCTCGCAGTGGAAGATTTTCTGTTCCATCTTCTCCTGGAAGCTGTCGCAGACGCTTCCCACGAACATGCCCTGGGAGAGGTTGGATATTTTCGAGGCCGGTATCAGCGAGTCCAGCTGGGTGCTGATGCTGGTCGATGTGTCCTCACGGGTCATGTTGACGGACTTGCGCTGCTGGAGCACCTTCCCGAACCGTTCCGAGAGGTTCTTGGCCGTTTCCCCCAACACTTGCCCGGCAAAGACATTACCGACGGTGTTCTGGATGACGCGCGCCTCCTTTTCACCGTAGTCGCGTACCAGCTGGCTGAAATCCTGCGCGCCCAGGCAGACGGCCACCTTGTTGCTGCGGGCCGTGGCTATCAGGGTGTCGAGCCCTTTGAAATAGATCGTCGGGACCTCGTCCACCAGGATGGAGCACTTGAGCTTTCCCTTACGGTTCACCATCTTGACGATACGGGCGTTGTACAGCCCAAGGGCCGCCGAATAGATGTTTTGCCGGTCCGGGTTGTTGCCCACGCACAAGACCTTGGGGGCGTCCGGATTATTGATATCCAGCGTGAAGTCGTCCCCGCTCATGATCCAGTAGAGCGAGGGGCTGATCATGCGTGAGAGCGGGATCTTGGCACTTGCGATCTGGCCCTGCAGCTGCTCCATCGCCCCGCCTTTCCAGGCGTCCATGAAAGGCGAGAGGTAGTTCTCCAGTTCCCTGTACGAGGTCAGGATGGTGAAGATGTCCGAGTAGGGCTTGTTCAGCAGCTCGATGGCATGGGGGAAGGTACAGTACTTCCCGTTCTCGTAGATTTTAAGATACCATATGATGGCGGCGAACAGTACGATCGGACTCTCCACGAAGAAGTCACCCTGTTTCTGTATCCAGGTCTTATTTAAATTTAACATTATCACATAGGCTGACTCATAGGCGTCGGCGATGTCGGACATGAATACGGGGTTGATAGGATTGCAGCGGTGGCTGTGCCTCGGATCGTCGAAGTTGATCACGTAGAACTGGACGTTCGCCTTGTACTTGTCCTTGTTCTTGAGCAGGTGGTTATAGACGATAAGGCTCAGGTCCGGGAACTTGAAATCATAGCAGTAAAGCGCATAGCCTTTCTCTATCTGCTGCTTGATGAACTGGTTGATGACACAGTAGCTCTTCCCGCTGCCCGGCGAACCGACCACCATGCAGCCCCTCTGGGGCAATACGACGTTGATCCATCCATTGTGCCATTTCTTCTTGTAATAGAACCGTGTGGGCAGGTTCACCGAGTATTCGTTGGTGATCAAGCGGGTCTCCTGCATGAAGGACTCGTTCTCCTCATTGAAGACGTCATCCATCAGGTGTTCCTTTAAAAGGCGCCCGGTCCACATGCCTGCGGTGAGCAGGCAGATGTACCCGGTGGTAAGGGCGGACACATACGCAAGGGTGGTGAGCGGGACACTCCAGCCGGCGGTGAGGAAAAACTCGCTTCCCCAATAGAGGAGCAGCCCGGCTGCCAGGTAACAGCCGATACGCCTTCATGTCATCTCCGGGACCCTCCGCCCTTTGGCGCCCATCGAGGAGAAGAAAAGGAACATCAGGCTGAAGCATTTGGTCACGGGGGAGCTGGTGAACAGCCCTGTGTCACGTTGGAAGTTCAGCAGTATCCTGTCCACCATGCCGTTGGTACAACCGGCGGCATGGAAGAACGGATAGCAGAAATAATAGATGTTCATCACGAGAAGCAGGATGCTGACCGCACGCATGAAGTCGATGGTCTTGCCGAGCCCTCTGGAATCTTCTTGTGCCATATGGGGTATGATGGGTTGTTATATGTGAATACTTCGTTAGTTGATCCGCGGGCCTTTCCGCCCTTTCCTCTTTTTCTTCTTTCCGTAAATATTCCGGGGAATGTCCTCAGACGGGTAGGGACAGGATTCCATGGAGAAGAGATCCAGCAGGCCTTCCGCAAGCCCTGTCTCCCTTGTGTCCGTATTCACGGGCGGTTCCTGTCCTGAAGCCGGCCTGTCGGAGACGGACGGGAGCGTGCCGTATTTCCGGTTGATGACCGAGGCGGAGAACTCCTTGCCGAGTGCCGATCCCTTGAAGACCGCCCTGGTATTATGGTCTATATAGGTCACGCCGTAGATTACGCCCGCCCCGTTCTCCCAGAGTACGGGCACGATGCCTTTGTCTGCCAGCTCGTGCAGGAACCCTTCGCGGGTATCCCGACAGAGTGCCGTACGGATGTTTTCCCTTGTCTTTTCCGGCAGGGAATGCTTTTTCATCCATGCCCTGCTTTGTGAGAACTTCTTTTGGAGGGCACGGTATCCTACGCTTTTCCCGATATCGCTGGATTTGATTCCGACCCCGGTACGTTTTCCCTTCCCGTCGGTCGCTGCATAGACCAGACCGTCGCAACGTTTCCCGTCCACGGTCTTGTGTACTTCCTCCACGGTCACGTTGAAAAGCCCGAGCAGCGCCCTGAACTCCTTGAACGACTGGAAGCGGTAATTCTGCACGACCGGTTTTACCACACCCGCAATCTGGTGTTTCAGTTCACCTTTCGTGCTGTCCACCGCGGTCATCGGCCGGGAAATCCTGTATTCCTCCCCGCGTGACTGCAGCAGGCCGTATTTCCTTTCCAGCTCCCGGCAGATATCCGTCGAGCGTTCCCATTCCTTGTAATCCCTCAGTTTTCTTCCCTGTTCATCAATACGCAGGGAGACGATGTGGATGTGGGCACGCGCGTTGTCATCATGGCGGAAGATAATGTAAGGCTGGTCGCCATATCCGAGCCTGTCCATGTATTCCCGCCCGATGGCTTCCAGCTGTTCGTCGGAGAGCACGTCATCGGGATGGGGATTGAGCGAGAGATGGATCACCGGCTTTTCCGTCCGGCGGTTCATGGCAAGGTAAGGTTCGAAGCTGCGCATGCATTCGGCGATGCCGACCTTTCCATCCGGTGTCTCCATCACGCGGTTTCATGCCAGTGTCCGCGCTTTCCCTTTCTCCACTTTTTCCTGATTGTAATACAGCGCCCCGTAGATGGCGGCACCGGATGTTATCTTTGCAACCATTGTTCGAACTCTTTGGTAAGACGGATGATTTCCTTGTTCAGCGATACGAGCTCCACGGTCAGCTGTTCCAGTTTGTAAAGCAGGGCGAGGGCTTTCTTTTCGGTCAGTTCCCCGCTGTGGACCGCCTTGACAACCTGGTTGTAGTTCACCCCGACGCGGCGGTACTCGCTCTGCAGGTTGGTGAGCTTGATGTAAAAGTCCGTGGCCGCCTTGTCGATTTTCACCACTTTCATCGGCTTGTCGAAAATGGCCGACAGGATGAACTGCGACTTGGTTATGGCACCGGAATTCTCATAGAGCCGCTCGAACTCGATGTTTTGGAACTCGTTCAGACGGAATCCGTAGTAATAGGAATGGAGCTCGGAGGATTCCTTCGGACTGCGGCCCCCTCTTCATGTCCGGGAGGCGGCCGTTCTCTCTTTCTTGTACGCCTGTTTGATCTTAGCCATATTATTGATGTTTTTACCGGGGGCAAAGTAAATGATAATTCGGGTTCCTACCTAATTTTGGAAGGTGACTATTCGTGACAGGGGATGACTATTCATGACAGGGGGATTTTCCGCCCTGTCATCCGTTCCCGATCCCGCAGTTTATGATGTTCTTTTCAAAGGCTTCCCGGAGTTTTGGGAGCAGTACCGAGAGGGTTTTCTTGCGTCTGGCAAGGTCCGCACGCAAATCGTAAGGCTTGGGGATTCGGATATGCAGGAACTCCTCGAATGCCGCCACCAGGGAGGCGAATGACTGGCGGTTGCCGTTACCGTCTGTTATCACTCCCAGATAGTGCAGTGAAGCGATCAGTTCCATCAGGTTTACCAGGGAACCTTTCCAACGAAGGGAGAACAGGCCTGTCCGTCCCTTGTCGGTATCGGGAACGGTATCGCGGCATTCGGGATACCGAAGCGCGAAATGCAACAGTTCTATCTCCGTCCTGACAAGGCCGGATGCCCTCATCAGATAGATATGCGTCCGGCTGTCAACCCTGCTTCCGGCCATATTCATATAGGCGTCCAATTCCGTCTCCATGTGGCGTAGGCGGCGCAGCCTCTTAGGTATGGGAAGCCCGCTTTCTGCCAGGGAGGACAGATGGTCTGAAAATTCATCGTAAGCGGATGACAATACGTTTTCCATAACATTTTTCCCTTCCAGGACGGCTTCCTGAAGATGGTTCAGCAGGCGGTGCGTTGTTGATGTTTTCATATGCTCAAAGTTTAGTTTAACGATTCATGCCTTACGACAGAATACTAAAGGCGAATATGATACCATCCGGTGCCTGTCTATTGTATTTATTCGATAACAATCCGATATTCAGCGAAATAAAAATACTCGTTAAAAACAGGTACAAAAAAAGAAATGTACACCGCTTTACAATAACTGTAAGGCGAATGTACATTTTCTGTAAACCATGTCCGGTCGCTTGTATGATACTCTCATTCCGCTGTAGTTCAGGGAGGAGACTCACGGAGTTGGTCTGTATTGTACAACGGTTTGCTCATATAATCCGGTATTTTCTCAGTTTCTCGTACAGGGAGGTCCGGCTGATGCCGAGCATCCTGGCCGCACGGGCACGGTTGCCCTCCGCCTCTTCAAGGGTCCTGAGAAGCAGCTGTTTTTCCTTTTCCTCCGGAATGGGGGCGGTTTCCTCCCGTCCGACGGCGAGGTCCAGATTCAGTTCCTCCGGTGAGATCCATCCGTCGGCAGAGAGCAGGACGGCACGTTGGATGCAGTTTCTCAGCTCGCGTATGTTACCGGGCCAGGGATATTTCTGCAATGAGGCCGCGGCCAGGCTGTTGAACCCGCGTACGGGCTTACGGTGCTTTTCTGAAAAATGCTTCACGAAGAACTCCGCCAGCGGAAGTATGTCCTCCCCGCATTCCGAGAGAGGGGGGACATTGATGGTGAACTCGTTCAGGCGGTGGAACAGGTCTTCCCGGAAACGCCCTTCGGATATCGCCCTCTCCAGGTTCTCGTTCGTGGCGGCCACCAGACGGACGTCAAAGGTGTATTCCCGGATGGAGCCGACGGGCTTGTAGCGTCTTTCCTGCAGGGCACGCAGTAGGAGCATCTGTGTCTCGGAGGAAAGGTTGCCGATCTCGTCGAGGAACAACGTGCCCCCGTCAGCCGCCTGGAACAGCCCGCACTTGTCACCGTAGGCTCCGGTGAACGCCCCCTTGCGGTGCCCGAAAAATTCGGATTTGGCAAGGTCACCGGTAACGGTCCCGCAATCCACCGCGACAAAGGGCCTGTCCCTGCGGTGGCTCCGTTCATGCAACTCGCGGGCGATATGCTCCTTCCCTGTACCGGAGGCACCCCGGATAAGCACGGAAATGTCGGAACGTGCCACCAGCCCCACTTGCCGGTACATTTCTTGCGCTTTGACACTCTTCCCGCGGTAGTATCCGCTCCCGTCATTCCGGGGACGTTTGAATATCTTCCCGATGGCTTCCAGCAGCCTGTCCGGCTGGACGGGCTTGCACAGGTAGTTGGCCGCCCCCAGCTGCATGGCTTCCACCGCGTTCTCCACCTGCCCGTAGTTGGTCATGATAAGGAACGGGGTGGCGTAGAACCTCTCGTTCATCCATTCCAGCAGGGAGGTACTGTTCCCGTCAGGCAGGCGGAGATCTGCCAGGACAAGGTCGAACTCTCTTGCGGAAAGGGCCTTGCGGGCGGCCGACAGCGTCGCGGCATGCTCGGTAGCCATCCCTTTTTTCTTCAGCCAGTTACTGATGCTGCGGCTGAAAATCACGTCATCTTCCAAAATCAGTATCGTTTTCATTCCTGTCTTTCTTTCTGCATCAGTTCCGCATAGGATATCAGTTCCCTGACAGCACCGATTATTTTTTCCGTTTTCACATACTCTTCTTCCTTCCATTGGCCCGCGTCGGATTTTACCAGCGCTCTCAGGTCCGCTACCGGATAGTTCAGACGCACCGTCTCCCACAACGGCAGATTCCTGTGGAGGATGGAAATGATTTCCCGGCTCTCTTTTCCTTTTACGGCGGCTGACATCCTTTCGATGTTCTTGCGGCTCTCACAGACAAACAGTCCCAGCATTTCCTGCCGGTTGTCCTCTCCGGCAAGTAGGAGGGAGAAGTCCGGCATCCACTCTTTCCCGGTCCCTTTTATGCCCCGCATGATGGCGGCCACCAGCCCTTCCGCAGAGAAAGGCTTATGGATATATCCGGCGAAACCTGCGGAAAGGTATTCCTCTTCCTTGCCGGAATGTGCCGTGACGACTATGACCGGAATCTCCCTTGCCCGGGGGATGTTCGATCCCCTCAGCAGTTCAAGGACCGAGAAGCCGTCCGTACCGGGCATCTGTATGTCGGTCAGCAGAAGGTCATACTCCTGCCTTTTCAGGCAGTCCATCAGTTCCCGGACATCCGTGCAGCAGTCGTAGTGGATCCGGCTGCGGGAGAGCATCTCCCGGGTGATCCTAAGTTGGATGCAGTCGTCATCCATGACCAGCACACGGATGCCGCCGGGCAGTTCACAGGTCGGAAACACCTTCTCTTCCAGATGGGCGGACTGTCCGGCCGGTAGCAGAGGAAGGAATACGGAGAAGCGGCTGCCTTCACCGGGGGCGCTCTTTACCTCCACACGGCCCCGCATTTCAGATACGAGCCGGGCCGTGATCGCCAGCCCCAGTCCGAATCCGGGAATATTACGCGCGTTGTCCAGCCTTTCGAACGCCCCAAATATCCGTTCTTTCTCCTCAGCGCTTATTCCCATGCCGGTATCCCGGACAGAGATGCAAAGTTCCCCATACAGGTATTCCGCCTCAAGGCGCACCTCCCCGTGGGGTGTGAACTTCAGGGCATTGGACAGCAGGTTGCCGGATATCTGCCGGATATGCGAGCTGTCACAGCAGACGACGGCATCCAGGCCGGAGAAGGATACGGTGAACGCCAGATCCTTCTGCATGGCGATAAGCCGGTGGCTGTCCGCTATTTCCTCGAACAGGGCTTTCAGGCTGAAGAGCGTGTCATTGGAGCGGACCCCGCCTTCGTCCATCCGGTGGTATTCCATCAGCGTGTTTACCAGGCCAAGCATGTAATCGGCCGAGTGCAGGATGCTGTCCAGATAACCGGTCCTGCGGCCGGCATCGCTTTCCGAGGGCAACAGCTCCGCACTGCCTTTGATAGCTGCCAACGGGGCACGCAGGTCATGGGCCACCGAGGCCATCAGCTCCTTGCGTGAGTGGAGCAGTTCCTTATTCCGACTGTCGGACTGTTCAAGCTCCCTCTCGTACTGGATACGGCGGTTCAGGTCCCGGTGTATGACGGTATACAGCATGATCGCCAGAAGGGAGACGGACAGGGCAAGGCCGGCCACCATATGGTAGGAATTGTCCCGTTCAAGGACAAAGGCCCTGTAGCGTGCGGTAAAACGTTCGTTGTTTTTCCGCTCAAATTCGGAGATCATATTGTTCATCCTCCCGTTCAACTCCATACTGCCGGCATACAGGCTGTCCATCTGTGCCAGCAGCCTGGCCCGCCTTTCAGCCTGTTCCCGGGTGACCCTTTCATTCAGGGAGCGGAGCATGCGTGTTGTCGTCCCGGTTGAAGAGGGAACGGACAGGGATTGCCGTTTACGTTCAGCCTCTTCCCTCTGTTGCAGGTAAGCGGATTTGTTTTCTTTTCTACGGAAGATATCCCGGAAACTCCTTTTCTTTTTGGGTACATCTCCCGCACCGGCTTCCGGAGAAGCCGTATTTTCCTTTTGCCGTGCAGCCTGTTTCCGGGCTGTCAAGACAATGGCAGGAATGCTTTCTTGTACAATGCCACCTATGTCCTGCAGTTCCTTGAAGGTATGTACCGCCTTGGATAAAAGGAGTTCCTTGTTCCAAAGAAGAAGGCACAACGAGTCGATATGGCTTTTTTGTAACGGGGTATGGACATATTCTTTCAGAAGTTGCAGGCTGTCGCAGACCCCGTGGCGTTTGCGGCTGTATTCCCCGAGGTCGTCATCATCCCATGTGACGGCAATCTCGGCATGGGTGGAAAGGTCCAGCAGGTCGATGTAGATTCTTTCAGCCAGACGGTGTATCGCCACCAGCTCTTTCTCCTTCTTACGTAGCATGTGTCTTTGCATTTGTTCCTGACGGAACTGATAGACAATGAATGCGGACAACAGAACCAAGATGGCATAACCGAACGATATTTTTAACTTCAACCATATTATACCATTGTTCATGATTTTTATTTATAAATACATACTTCTATATAATATCCACAAATTACACAGATAAAATAACCAGCAAAAGCATAAAATATTTGATATTGGCGTTCCAACATTTTAAGTTAAGAAGAATAACGTTCGCAGCTTGTTTTTATATTTCGTCTGCATTTATAAGGTACGCATTTTCTACTTCATTGCATGCTGATATTCATTCAGCGAGGGACAGGCTTGCAGGATCATCCTGTCCTGTTCTCTCAGCTTCGCCCTGACACTCGGGATATGGTGTCTTGCCATCCGCGTGAGGATGCCGGGCAGGTCACCGTCCACGATGGGCAGGCGGGCGGAGAGGCACGCCGCCAGCATGTCGGATATGAAGCCGTGCACGGGATCACCCTTTTGGGCGCTTTCCCATCTGCGAGAGTCCACATACGTGCCGTCCTGCTTGGAAAGCAGGGTGTGACACAGGAACTCGGAGAGCATGTCGTCATCCACGCGGTCGAGCCGGCTGATGAGTTGACCGGGAAGGCACATACGTCTCCGGAAATCTTCACGGGTGATCACGCGTACGGGGCGGTTGTCTATCTCCTTGCGTACTGACTTTAGGAGGGCATCGTCCTTTTCGGGTTCCTTGCCGGAAAGGAACACCCATACCGGCGAGCCTGCCGTGAGGCGGCCTGTCGGGCAGGGGCAGTCCTCGTACCACCTCACGATTTCAGAGAATTTGTGCAGCAAATAGTCACTCACTTCATTCTCGTAAAATATGCGGCCCGTATCGGGGGAAAACGTTTTCATCACGATCCCCGCACTTACCGGGAAGCCACAACGCACGAGGGCGGCCAGCGCTCTACCCGGCAAAAGTATGAATTTGTTCAATTTTAATGTTGCCATATTATTCTTGTTTTTGAATTTATTCTGTTCATATAAAAAACGGAAGCTTCGGACTGTCACAGGTGGAAGCTTCCATACATTTTAATTTCATTCACTTGTACCGCATCCGCCGATGCGAAGTGAACTAACTTCGAAAAAATATCTCCATGGCATGCCTGCCGGGGTAAAGCTGGCAGGCTGCCATGCTAAAGTACAAGCTCCGGGCTTTCACAAGTGCGGGCCTTGTTTTCCCATGTAAAAAAGTGGTTTCCCACTTAATAAATCCAATCCCTTTTGGGGATTGAACTTTCCTAAAAATTCAAAAAAACTGTGTCCTACGGGCATTGCTACCCTTCGGCGGACATCTGGCGACCTTTCACAAGGACGCATTCCGTTTTCTTCATCGTAACTCTTCGTATATATGTCTAAATTGCACTTTTTCCTTTTTTACTTCCACGCTTTCCTTTTCCGCCCAGAGGAATGTGATAAAAGGAAGCGGTGGGCTGCATCTCGTTTAATCATAAAGAAGGCCCCAGGATGCCCGAACACAACTTAAACAGACAGCAGCCCACGCTTGTAGTGGCTGTATAGGAGTCAGTCCTGTTCCTTTAGCAGAACCAGCTTCGGTCGATGGCCGGCAGCTCCTTTTTCCAATACCACTTGCGCCAAGCGAAATGTTTGCGCACCACGAAGTAGCTTACTTCCTCGCTCTCTTTTTCTGCCTCGTAATCAAACGCTGAATGGCCGACAGCCAAGCGTTCAGCCCAGTAAAGGAGGTAGTAAGCGAACAGCGGCAGGGCGGCAAATCCCCAGCATACCTGCCAGCCCAAAAGCAGGGACGGCAGCAGGGACACACAAAAACATTCCGTGTATTGCCGGCGGTGGATGCTCATCTCCATCTCTTCCCAAATGCCTTTCTCGCCATAAGGGAGGGCAGTCAGGGTAACCAGAGGCAGGGTCACGTAATCGTAGGGATTCAGCCGGCCTTGCAGCAGCCGGGCGATTTTGCTGTCATAGATGATCATAGCTCTTTAGTTATTGGTGTTTCATGCAGTTTTACAGGTCTCTCTCGGCGCGGATGAACGTGCCTTGATAGTTGTAGTACAGTTCCCAGCCGGGGATGTCTATCTCGTAACCGCCCGGTTGTTTCTCCACCTTGTAAGGTACGGCATCGGGGTAACGGGCGGCGATGTCCGTCGCGATAGATTCCGGCAGGATGCCGTCCGGCAGCGCGGAGAACTTGCAGTCCACGCTCGTCCAGTCGCCCTGTCCGTCAAAGTCCAATTCCGTCCCGTCCGAGAGCCATGCCTCGTATTCGGTCGTGCCGTCGTCCTTGTCACGCACCGCACGGGTGCATTTCACACCGGGGAAATACTGTGCGATGAACTGCCGCGCCTTTTGGGGCAGCGCGTCGTAGCCGATTTCCTTCTCGTCCTTGTCGCAGGATGCCGCCGCCAGTATCACGAGCAGCAGCAACAGAGGTTTGACAAATACCTGTTTCATGTCCTTTTCTATTTAGGTTTCTGTTTGTTATTATTCAATTCTTATCCTTCTCAAAGCGTCTTTTTGTTCCGCCCTCCGGGGCGGTTGTTCAGCGGGCGGTTCATCCGCCTGAGCAGTGCGGCCTTCAGGCTGTCAAGGAAAGGCGTCTGCCGATTGCGGATGCGCAGGTCGCCGAATGTCCGGGACAGGTTCTTGTCCAACTCGATGTTGAATGCCCTCTGCACATACTCCGACAGCCTTGTCAACGGGACATCCCCGAATGCCTTGCGACTGTCCAATGCAAATAGTAGTTCGGTCAGTTCCGTCTTCGTCGCTTTCCACGTCAGGCGCACCTTCAGCAACGATTCTTCGGCTTGCCGCAGCTCGAACACCTCCAATTCTTTCGTCAGGTAGCGGATCAGCCGCTCGTTGGCGAGAAGCCGTGCCGCCATGAAGTCACAGTTGGTCGAGAAAGACGGATCACGCTCGTGATGGAACGACTCCAAGTAGAGTGCCGTGTCAAGGTTACCCCGCAGGTAATAGAGTGCGTCCAAGTGGGTCAGCCCGGAGCGGTAGTAACGCACGAAGTCCGAACGTTTCTCGTTGTAACGGTTGATGCCCCGTATCTCGTCTATCAGGTAGCTTCGCTGCGACTTGTTGCCTACGGGACGGTTCATCTCGATGTTGTATATCTTGCGGTAGTAGATGAGCCGGTGGCAGATTCGGGGTTTGACCGTCTTGAAGAACTCGATTTCCTCTGCCTCGTCACGGAAAGTATAGTCCGCGATGAAGGCTTTCAGTTGCAGGAAAGCGTCCGCGAGCACCAACGAGGCTTCGAATGATTTCTTGATCATGTTCAGGTCTCCGGCCTCTATCTTCTCCACCTTCTTTTCCGCCTCTTCCTCAAGCCTTGCGGCGAAGTCCTTCATGTCCGTTCGTTCAGCCATGCACGGGTATCTTCAGTTTCAATCTCTCGTCGTCCACCGCCACGCAGTAGTCGGCAAGGCCGTACCCTTCGAACTGTTCGGTGGTCACTTTCAGGTGTGTCACCTGCATACCATCCAGATCCACCTTGTCCGTCAGCGCACGGAGTTCCGGGTTGATGCGTAGGGCATTCTCCACCGACGTGCCGTAGGCGTTCCAAGTCTCGTCCGCTTCGTTCCAATAGAGGTGGACGGCATCCTTGTTTTCTTTTTCTGTCTCCAATATCTTCGTTGTTTCCATCTGTATTCAATTTTATTGAAATAAAGGGTAACTTGCCGGTCTTTCACAAGGGCGGCAAGCTATAGGGTTATTATACATATTCCTCCCGCTGTGCTGGGGAGGGTCTTGATGTATTTAAAGTGTATATATCTCTTGTTGGTTATGAAAGTAAATTACACCATCCGATGCGTCTTTCTGAATTGCAATTTACTTTCATGATTCTAAAGTTTAAATTGTAAATAATAGGTTGAGCGTATTACTTATACTTATCGGAATAAGCTCTGTAATTATTATAAATGGTTTCTTGTTCTATGGGTGTATCGTTTGTAGGACGATTTTGGATATACTTGACAGCAAAAGATGTTGCGGTTTCACTTGTAGTAAAGTATCTCACACCCTCACTATCAGTATACCACCTTGCATTTTGTACAGGAACATACATATATTGGCCCGGAGTACTTAATCGACCTTCTATATAGTCTTTGTAAGTATAAGAATTGGTAGCAGAAAGGGCTCTTACAGTTGCTTTCACGTTGTATAGTGAACTTCCAGACACATCTTTTACATATACATTATTTTTGCTCATAGCAGCACTCCACCACATATATGCAGGATCGCCACACGTATTTCCTGTACATTGCCATTGGGTCGTTCCGAAGAAAGGATGGTCTTTATGAACATTCCAACAAGTGGTATAAAGGGGAACGATACAATAATTGTACTTGTTTAACGATCCGTATGCAGCATCTCCCAGACGAACTCCAGAAGAAGCATGTGCAATGACAAAATCTTCATTTATATGTGATTCTCTACCCCAAGTCATCCAATCATGCATTGTCCCGGTGACATTCAGATCTATCCAATCATCATCCACGTTTGCATTCTGTATTTGTAAATGAACGGTACGTTTGCCATTGTTTGTAGCCGTGTTCTCTTGTGTGTCCCACCGTTTCTTCACGTATGATGCCGTACCGCCCGTAGAAGTACAGGTTATGAGTGCATCGTCCCCATACGTAAGAGAACCATCATCCATTACTCCGTCTTGTCCGGCATCCATCACTATACGGGCCTTTATCTGTGCTCCATCCTTGAAGCGTCCGCCTGTCAAGGAGATATTCCACTTCTCCGCCTCACGAGAAATATTTCGTTCGCAATCCTTGAAACCGAAGTCAGCGGTAAGAGCTTTCTGTTCCACGCAGTACATCACGTTCTGGCTAAAGTCCTCTTTAACAGCAAGCAATGATGCGAAGCGGTTCGCCGACGGGATGCTCAACGTCTGCAGGTAAATGTCGCCCTTTGAGGAGTTGTCATAAATGACCTGCGAATAATTGTCCTTCGTGTACGTAGGAGACGAGGTCATGGCTATCCAGTCCGATTCCGATGCGTTCTGCAAGCCGATGATGTCATTTTCCAAGTGCAGGCTGGTCGTCTCGGGCAGGGAATAGAGCCAATAGGCATCCCCTTCGGTGGGTGTCTGGCGGGACATAAGAATCTGTTTTTTCTTGCCAGCGAAAGAAATCTCCATGCTTACATAATTCCCCATGTCCTTGGGCCAAGTGACCTTCACGGAGAGGTTGGACGCTCCGCTTGCAAAAGTGGTGGGTGTAACGGTTACTCCAGCCGGGGCTAAGATTTCACCCGTAGTCCCGGCAGTAGTTGCGGACGCACTCAAGAAGAAAGCCACCTGATCCGTCAGGGTTTCATCCGTAAAGGCAACGAACTTGTCGTTGGTGGTAACCAGCGACACAAAATTGTTCGAGATGTGGTAGGTATAGGTCTTGCCCATTTCCCATTTCGTGCCTCCAATGGATGCGCCCACCGTAAAGTCGGCAGTTCCGTCATTCAGCACCACCTCGATCTTCGCGTCGTCGGACAATGTCTGCGGCATCATGAAGAGGGTCTCGCCTTTGCCATCCTCCGTAATGGCTCCACCGTTTCCTGCCACCACTTTGTTTAAACGCAGGGTAAAGGCTTGCGTGTCATCAGTCAATGTCCATGCGTCCGTTCCTAACGTGTAAGTACCTTTGTAGCGCACGCCATCCAGCTTGCGTGGACTTCACCACGCAGTTGGGCAGGTCATCCCCTGCCACGAACTTCACTGCCGAGAGGGCGTGGTTGAACGTCAGGTCGGTGGTGGCGAAACCGTCTGCCGTCGGATTATCCTTTCCGATGGCTGCGGCACTCATCACGTCCTGTTGCTTCTTCACGTCATCGGGCACGGTATAGGTTATCACAGGTGCGCCAACATCGGTATTGCCAGTGAGCGTCATGCCGTCCGCCGCACTGGGGTACCATGCGTAGAAGCTCAACTGCTTCTTGCCGGGCCAATAGTATGTCCCCGTGGGATACCAACGGCCTTCGTCCTTATTCAAGGTGACCGTCTCGTTGTACATGAAGTCGGGCGTGCCGGTGGCATCGGTATAGGCCGATAAGGCAAAGGTCTCCATATCCGTCTTGTTGGTCTCGGAGATTTGCGTGCCGCGCGTCATCGGACGGTTGTCGCCGGGAAATCCGTCCGTCACTTCTGCGGTAAGGTAGACGGTCTTCCCGTTCACCTTGCCTTCCATCTCAATGGGTTTCAGCTCGTACGTGCTCTCCCCTAAACCGGAAGCCGCACGGGTGCCGGCTGTCGGTTTCCATGCGTTCGTGCCTCCCATGCTCACGGCAAAGCTCAAGCAGTGGTCGCCATTTCCGGGGCGTTGACTACCGTTCTCCACCTCGTCCGAGCAGGCGGAGAATGCCGCCAGCGCGATGAGCGAAAGGCCCATCAGTTTATTCCTGTAGTTCATATCTTGTCTTTTTTATTGTTCAAACTGTTATTATTCTTGCCTTGCCTGTTTCTCAATTCGATACCTTTTCGATGGAGTAGTAGCCGAACTTGTTGTTCTTGATGGTGTAGTAACCGGGAAACGTGAAGAGACCGCTGCCATAGGCTTGGTCATATCCCCAGTCGCCCATGGTAGTGCTTTGCCAAACAGACACGTCCATGCCCATGTCATCCACGTGGGTCTTTACGTCATAGTTGTCTTTGGTCACCGTCCATGTGCTACCTACTGGATAGTAAGTTCCATTCCAAGTCATGAAGTTCTTCTCATCGAAAGTTGAACCGCCATAGTTCTCCAAGGTGATTCTGGAAAGGTTCACCACGATGGTCGAACCGTCGGGCGTTGCCCTGCGGATGCCGAAGTAGGTAAAACACTGCGTATTATCATCTGGATTGAGCATTCGGGTAGCCACCAGTTCGCGGCTGTATGTCACATTGGCACCTACCACTTTGGCTATGGCCGTGGCAAAGTCGGCATTATCGGGCAAGGTGGGCGTGTCGGTGGTCATCAAGTCGTGGCAACTCATAGACCCTTGGGACAGTTTGTACCAAATGTCGCTTCCTGTCGGATATTCCACCATCAGGCTGGACGTGAGCGTCACCTCTTTCTCTACCGTCTTTCCCGGTTTGGAAGGGAACGTAAACGTGAGCTTCACCTTGCCCTTGCGCGTCTCAGTGTCGGTCGGTTGGATGGTTTCAAGGGTGAGTTTCGCGTTTTCATTATCGAAACTGTCCGACTGCACTCCGCTGGTGCTACCTTTCAGCGTCGGCTTGCACAAGGCCGGCGCGGCCGTTCCCGTGATGCCGTTCGGGTCGCTCATCGTACACGTCCAGTCACAGTTGCTCTTCACGTAAATCACGGCGTCGGCACCCGAAGCCACGAAGACATCCTTGTTCAATTCCAACTCGACATTCTGGTCGAGCGAGATATTATATGTAACCATTCTTCCTATATACCAACCTGAGTTATAACCATTGGTAAGGTCCTTCAGCTTGGCGCCGATGGTCTGCTCCGCGCCATTCATCTCCAGCGTCACTTCCAGACGGGCTTCGCTGTCATCACCGAATATCTGCGACATCATGAAGAAAGTCTCGCCCTCTCCCGTGAGTTCGGTCTCGGTATTCTCGGCCACCTCCTTTCCATTGGGAAAGTCCAAGGTGAAGTCTCTGGTATCAGCATCCAGATTCCAAGACAATATACCGCTGCCATGTGCTTGCCAGTTATGATAGCCTTTGTATTTCACTCCTTTCAGGGAGATGGACTTGACGGTGCAGGCAGGGATGTTGTTGCTCGTCTTGAACTTCACCGCCGTGAGCATATGTCTGAAAGAAATCGGCACGCTTGATGTCTCGCTCACTTGATAGCTGTTGGCCATCATAAAGTCCTCTTGGTCGGCAACCTGTTCGGGTATCTCATAGAACAGCTTCGTATCCTTGACATTGTTGTCTTTCGGGATGGTCAGGTTCTTCGAGTTGTAAGGATACCAAGCGAAAAAAGTCAGTTTCTTGCCGGTAGGCCAATAATACGGCGTTCCGGTAGTCCATGTGGAAGAGGCGTTGTCTTTCGCCACCTTCACGTTGTACATCACATCCAACGTCTCGGGTTCAAAAACGTTAGCATCTAAAATAGCAGCCGACACGCTAAATTCATCCACCTGTGCGCCCCCCGTCACCTGCGTACCTCGTGTCAAGGGTTGGTCGTCACCCAGGAAACCGTCGGAGACTTCGGCGGTGAGGTAGACGGTTTTTCCGTCCAGCTTGCCCTGCATCTCCACGGAATTGGTCTCGTATGATTCGGTGACATCCGGGAGGCTGTCGTCCGCCCGTGTTCGGGCATCGGGGGATTTCGTACCCACGGCAAAGGTGATGCGGTGGTCGTCCGTACCCGAGTCACGGCCTCCGTTCTCCACCTCGTCCGAACAGGCGGAGAACACCGCCAATAGGATGAGCGACAAGCCCATCAGTTTGTTCTTGTAGTTCATATCTGTCATTCGTTTTTTATTCGTAATTCATTTTCTATCTTACTTACAGGTTCACGTCCTGATGGCGAACCGCCCAGCCGTTCACCGTCACCGTGAAGTGGATAGGTTGTCCCAGTATCGGTTCGCCGGGATCGGGGCCGTCGGGGGGCGTTACCCCTGCGCCGTTACTCAAGTCAAGTGTGTAGACGAACTTGTTGCCCGGCTGCCAGAGGTTCTTCTTGCTCTCCGCGTGGCCTCCGATGGACACTGCCGCCCAGCCGTATTCACCCTCGGCGGAGGGATAGACCTGTCTACCCGCTTCAGTGGTTATCTTCAACAGCAGGGCGATATAGGAACCGTTCTTTTTGTTTTCCTTGTCGTCTTTCGTGTCCCATGCCGTAAGTTGTTGCGGAAGGAGCATCGCCGTGCCACTGTCGTCCATCAGTCCTTTCGCGTCAGACGTGAGGCGTATCGGATCTGTCAGCTCTGCGGTGGTATAGGAGGCGTAGCTTCCGTCCTTCAGTGTCCAGCTGCCGTTGGCATTTGTTTCCGAAGGGAACGTGTAGTCGCCCGTGGAATGGACGGAACCGATGCGTACCGCCTTCACGTCGTAGCGGTAGGTCGCATTGGTGTTCTTGGCACGTACCTCTACCTGCGTGAGCACGTGGCGCAACTCTATCTCCGTCTTGGCGGCATTGTTCCTATCGCCCGAGGCATAACCTGCCAGCAGGTCTTTTTGTCCGGTGATGTCCGCTACCGGACTGAAGCCGGTCACTTTCAGCTCACCGGGCTTTTCGCCCTCGTAGGTGCCACCCCAAGCAGAGGCTTCGGGACAGACCGCCACGAAGCGCAACTCGCTGCCGTCCTCCGGCCAATACTTCACGGGGTCAGACGTCCAGTCGTTCTCCGTGCCGTCCTCGTGCGTGAACAGCAGGTCCCGAAATCCGTATTTCTCCTCGTTGTCAGTCGTGGCGAACGCCGACACGCTGAAGCCGGCGGCTTTCAGCCCGGCAAGGTCGGCAGGGAGGGCACGGGTGCTCATGCCCACTACCGTGCGGAAGTGGATGTCCGTCCCGGAGGCTACCTGCACCGTGTCGTCGTTGGAACACGAGACAAGGAGCAACGCCGCTGCCGCCAATACATGGATCGCTTTATTTGCCATAGTTATTCTTTATTTTAGATTGTCTTTTCTGTGTGACCGGAAAAGGAGCCGCCCCGTATGTGGGCGGCCTTGCATTCAACCTCGTCCGGCCTGATGGGCGCACTCCCTACCTTGGCTGTACTGTGCTATCCAGCGGACAGCCAAGGTAGGAAGTGCGGTTTGGATTGATTCTTGATTATACGGATATCGGATTACATATTGATACCGTTATCGGTGGGATTCCAAGGAGTAACCGTAACGGTGAACTTGATCGGACCGCCAAAGATCTTGTCTCCCTTGGCCGGGTCTTTTCCGTCCGGTTGCGGTTTAACGTCTGGTCCGGGGGTTACAGGGTCAACACGTCCGGCACCGTTGGTGAAGTCCAAAGTATAGACATACTTATTGCCCTTTACCCAAGTGAATGAAGCGGGAACGGCAGCCCAACCGTAAGTGTCAGCACCTTCAGCAGGGAAAACGTTACTGTTATCAGCCGTCTTAGTGATTCTCAACAGTACGGAGATGTATGTACCCTTGTTGGCATTTTGCTTGTCGTTTTCAACATCCCAAGCCGTGGTAGCTCCCTGCGGGATCAGCATGGCATTGTCACTGTAGTTAACATTATCCTGCTTTTGTTCCATGATGCTTTGGGCAGTACCATTCAAAGTTACCGGAGTAGTATACTCCACAGTGTAAATCTGGTCGTTTGTAGTGTTGTTGCTCCACGTACCATTTACGACATTGAAGTCGGCCTCTCCGTCAAGATTTGAGATACGGATACCTTTCACCTGGTATGTGTAGACCGTATTGTCGCTCTTTGCAGAGATTTGGATCTGGGAAAGGGCGTGTCCCAATGTCAACTGAACACCGTTCGTTTCATTGGCAGCCTTGGTTCCGGTCACGCCTGTAACGTATACCATGTCTTTTTGGTCAGCTACTGTACCTACAATCTTCACACCAGCCACGCTGATGGTATTCTTGTCTGTAATGGTTTTCGTTCCTGTCCAGTTGTCAGAGAAAGCGGTGAAACTCAACACTTCATTTTCATCTTTCGGCCAGAATTTTGAATCGGCAGAATTAAATACACCACCATTCTTTACATAATCAACTTCAGTATCAAAACCGTCGTACTTGTTGTTGTTCTTATCCCAAAAGGCTGTAACCTTGATGGCATTCAGGTTGTCCGTTGTCACTTCGGAAGCACGTGTGTTCAGTCCGGTCACGGCACGGAAACTGATGCCTTTCTGCTGTGCCACTTCCACAGTCTCGTCGTTTGAACATGATGCCAGCGTCAAAGCAGCCGCTGCGCACAAATAAATTGCTTTGTTCATAATTGAAAAAAATTAAAATTAAAATTAAAATTAAAATTAAAAAATATTTGATTGATAACCTTTTGTATAATTTTTCAGATATAAATAGATTTGTTCATATACTTGTATTTTTACTTTTCTGTTCCACTTGTTCTCTGCTTAGCTCATCGGCAAGCTGATGTGAACTTCCTCCCAGTCCTTTACGGTAGGCTGCAAGCCTCCGCCGCCGGTGATGGGTTTCGGAAGCGGCAGTTTGTCGATCACGATGACGATGTGCGTCGGATCCTGTGCCGGATCATGCAGCTGGCCGGTCACGTCCGCCTCGAAGTAGTAGGTGTTGCCGTCTGACATCAGCGCGTAGATCATCAGCTTGTGCTCTCCGGCTTCCTTCGGGCAGTGTCCGAAGAAGCTCAAATCGCCCGTCAGCATAGTCTTGTCCTCGTTGGCGCATACCTCGAACGGGATGGTCACCTTCTCAGTTGTCAGCTCGTCAATTCCTGCCAGCCAGCCGCCAGCCATGCCCGTCAGCGATGCGCTAAGGGCACTTACGTGACGCAGGTTCTCCACGTTCCTGACCTCCACCGAGCAGGTGTTCACCCGTGGCTTCGGGGTCAGGACGATCCGCCTCACGCCGCTCGCCGGGCTGATGTCCAATCTCTCGGCATGGTCGCTCCACAGGGCTTCGGGTTCCATTACGTTGCGTTCCTCTTCTGCTCCGCGTGCCTTCGGTGCCGTTTCCGACCTCGTGGCCAGTGTCCCACGCAGTGAGCGGGTGTTCCCCGTTGTCACTTGAAATGTCTCCATACGTTCCTTGTCAACTATGCGGTGCGTCTCCTTGTCGCTGTTTACGCAAAGGGCATCGTACATACCCTCCGGAACGACGATGGTACCGCCCTCGCGCTTGGTGAACTCGTAACGCATCGGCTCGGAACCGTCCTCCGGATAGAGGTAAAGGCTCATCGTGGCAGGGTGGGCGTCGGGAGCTTCCGTCCAGTCGAACACCACCTCCACGCTCGCCGAGTGCGGATGGTCGTAACACAGATCCTTGTGCTCACAGGCCGTGAATAAAGGCAGCAGCATTACCGCCAGACATCCTGCGATTACCTTGCGCAATTCCTTGTATATCCGTATATGTGTCATTTCGTTCCTCCTTTCTTGCTATTCTGATTGCCGTTTCCCAGCAACCAAATAAGTGAGATTTCAGCCCGGGTCGGACCGAACCAGTGGCGCTGTTTTGTCTCTTTGTACACGTAGCAATCGTCCTCCGGCTCATATACCTTGTACTTGCCGCCACCGTAGCCGATACCGAGACCGAAGTCTATGTTCAGACGCTTGGCGACAGGCAGCGAATAACCGTATTCCAACCCGAAACCGTAACTGAAGTTGCTCAGATATCCTTTGCCGCCCGTCTCGAAGTCGAAGGTCAAACCTTGGGCGTACACGCCGAGGTGGTGTCCCTGTAATGGCTTTTCGGCTGCCTTCCGTCCGAAGTACTTGCGGATGTCAAGCTCGCCGCCGTAGATACGCCAGTAGCGGTGACGGGTGTCGTTCTTCCACCAGGCGTACATCCAGTTCCCACTGATACTCCACCCCTGGCCGAGGTAGAACTCCAATCCCACGTTCGGAACGAGGGCCACGTCGTAGAGCAGGTTCGTCTTTACCGCCATGAAGAACGGTTTCTTTTCCGTTTCTTCCTTGTCCGCGTTGTCCTGCGGAATCGTATCGTCCTCCTTATTATAAAGTGTGGCTGTCGTATCGATCTCCTTCTCGGTGGTGTCCGCCGTGTCATCGGGGTTCATTACGTTGTCGGATGCCGGTTTCAATTCGGCCTGTGCCGGCTCGGGGTCCATCACCCGCTTGATTCGTTCCACCTCGCATACTACCAACACTCCGCTACGTAAGCTATCAAAGAGGTTCTCCTTCATGTATTGCCATGCGCGTCCGCCGGCAAGGTTCATTAGCTGACGTTTGCGACCGTCCACCACCTTGCCCTCGCGTACCACCCACTCGGGTGTGTCACGGATGATGGCGATTGCCTTGTCGCGCCAAGGGGCATCGGTACGTCCAAGCTTTTCAGCCAATTCGCTCCAGCCCTCTCCTTGCGGCTGGAGTGTGAAGATGCTGTCGGGCAGAGAGAGGTTGTCTTTTAAATAATCCCGCAAATTCTCGCCACGTTTCCGGGCGAGTTCCTTGTTGTACTTCGTGTTACCGTCGGGAGAGGCGGACCCCTGAATGAGGATACGCCTGAGCACTACAGCAGGGTCGGCTCCCAGAGAACGGATGCTGTCGCCCAGTGCCGCAAGGTGCCGGTCGTTGTCCATGTAGGGAAGCTCCAGCCGTGCGTTTGCCGTGCGGTAGTAGATCGTGGTGCGGAGGCTGTCCGACACGATACCCGCTTGCGCCTTTCCGGCGAGCAGTGCCGCCAGCAGCAGGGACGGAATGATTTTTTTTCTCATATCGTATTTTTTAATTTATTAATTCTCATGTGTCCATCGCCCGGTATTTTTCGGCTGATTTATTATCTTATTGGTTTGCAGGGTTTTACCCCCCCCCGAAAATTCTTCCGTGGCGGCGTGGTCTTCGAGCGAAACGCTTGACAGCCGCGACCGAAGCTCGTCGAGCATATCCCGGAACACTCCGCAAACCCGACTGCTGTCTGTCTCGCACGAGCACTGGACGCAGGGGAGAACCGTGCGACAGCAGTCCATGCGGAAGTTGCCTTCCAACGCACGCACCACCTCCAACATCGTCACCTCCTCCGGTGCACGGCTGAGCATGAAGCCCGGTCTTGTTCCTCCGCATTGTGAGCGCAGGATGCCTGCCATCACCAACCGTCGCAACGCCGGCGAGAGGGCACGCACGTTCATGTGGTAACGCGCCGCTATCTCGGGGGCATTGAGCCAAACATTGTTGTGCCAGCCCCATACAAGGTAACGGCAGGCGATTAGCCCGTATCGTGTGGGGTTACTCAGCATGACCCGCCCCTTTCCTTCGTCATTTGTTTCATTTTATCGTCTCCTTATGTTTTCTTGCCTATTTGCCGTACATTTGCGAATAGTACGGCAAATACAACGGTTCACTGTATTTGGATGGGAAAAAGAAACAGGATTTGCTTTCCTGTCTATTTTTTTTCGCTTTTCCATACATCTTGGTGGCACTTTAATGAGCGTCCCTTTCTTAGCAAGAAAGAGACATTACGGGAAATAAACTTATATAATTCTGTGATACAGGCGGTTGAAAATGTGTTTCGCATCGCATGGAAAGAATAGAGGGCGGAAAGGCAGGAAGAAATATCAGGTGAAACAGAAAAAAAAGCGGAAGAAAATTTGCTGCAAATGTATGAAATATATACCTTTGCAGCGAAAAATATTACGGTGTTCACGTGACACGAAACGAATGTCTCTTTCTTGCTAAGAAAGGGACATTTTTCGTTTTCGGGAGTTTGGGAAACATGGGGATGTGTGTTCCCGTTTTCCATCGGTTGCGATACAGGGGATTCGGATTTTCGATGGCAACCGGACGGGATGTCCCTTTCCTTTCTTTTATGTTTGGGCTTCCGTAGCATACGGTCGTACATGCCGTCCACAGCAGTATCAACCTTCCGGCTACTGATACGGGAAAGGTAGATCTGCGTGGTACGTATCGAGGTGTGCCCCATGCACTGGCTGATCAGTTCCACAGGCTGGCTGTCTTCCAACATTAATGTTGCCCACGTGTGGCGCAGCACGTAGGTTGTAAGAGGTACGGAGAGTCCCACTTTCCGCCCTATCATACGGGCTGTACGATTGATTCGCCGCAAAGCGGATTCTTCCGGCAGCTCCTTTCCGGGACATCCTTTCCTTGCCTCGTGCAGGAAAGGGAAAACGAAAGGCGAATCTTCCCGATGGTACCGTTTCATGATTTCTTCCAGTTCCGGCACTACCTCCACATCAATGGGCACGCCTGTCTTGCTGCGCAGGTAACGGATGTGCCGGTCCGTCACCATCCGGTGGGTCAACCCGTACACATCCTTGAATACCATTCCACGGGCGTAGAAGATGAACAATAACACATCCAACGCCTCACGCTGGTTCTCCGGCAGTGTCTGCCGCAAGCTGGGCGAGAGCAGACGCTGTACTTCTTCTTTCCGGAGCGCACGTTTGGCAGGAAAGCTGCCGCCGGTGTGATGTCCGCTGAAAGGTTTCCCGTCCGTGCCCTCGGAAGAAAGTGCCAGCGCATGGCCGTACACAGCCCGGAACGTGCGAAGATAAAAGTCTACGGTCTGAGGCTTGTCGCCATGGTGGCTTTCCAGCCATGTGGTGAATCTGTCCGTCCAACCTCTTGTGATGTCTTCTACCGTCAGATGTTCCCATCCATCACCCACAAATTCCTTTACCTTATTTATACTACTATGGTAGTTCTCCAATGTTTGCATGCTACGTTGTCCTTTCAACGCATCCTGTGTCCGCTCCAACAATGGAGAAAGCAACCTTTTCTTTTTCCTATCCATCATTATTCCTTGTTTTTAGTTTACTACTGTATTATAATGGTAAAGAAGGAAAAGGATTTTGGATAATTGGGATATTTAACATTTAACAGTATGGACATGCTGATAGCCGCATCCATGATTTTACACTCATGTGATGCAATTGGGAGGAGGCAAGTCATTTAAAGGAAATTAACGGTTTCCTATCAGGATAGTAAAATCACGATCCTGACAGCAAAAGAACAAACTAATATATTTATTTGAATAACCCGTAATGACAAATCAAGCGACTTCGGAGCTTAGGAAGCGGACGGTTTAGCGGCTTAATTGCCGTTAAACCGTCCGGTTTTCGTTTAACGAAAACACAACTTGCTGTCCGCAGGGGCGGACCACGTTTTGAATATCACGCTATATCCATATAATGCTATAAAGCCTTTTGTCAAAGGGAAAACGCATACGTTTTCTGCCGGCTTTTCCGCATTTCCGGTCTTTTGAAGGCAAATATTTTCATGCCAGCTATATGGTTATTTGCGATAGTGCTATAAACATATAGCCATATAAAAAAGAACCGGAGATTGAAATATCATTGATTGGCAGCATTATTCACCGATTTTTTGGGGAATGTCTTGCCCATAGTCTTTAATTCGCTATACCGCTATCGGCGTAGCTTCGCTTATCCTATTCCGATATCACGTCCTATGCGGATCGCCATATCATGATATATCGCTATCCGGCTAACCCGTTATACCGCCATCAGCATAGATTTGTCTATCCCTATTCCGATATCACGTCCTATGCGGCTCGCCATATCATGATATATCGTTATTCGGTTAACCCGTTATACCGCTATCTGCATAGCTCTGTCTATCCCTATTCTTATATCACGCCCTATGCGGCTTATCATATCATGATATACTGCTATCCGGCTGTTACGATATATTGCCGCCTTTTGTCATCCTGGACTTGCGGCGGACAAGATTCGGGGACCTCAAATAAGGACTTTTAGCCTAAGATAAAGTAAGCTAATAGCATGATAATAAGGTTCTTACAATTACGACTTCTCCTATAAAAGCATTATCTTAGTAGTGTAATAATAAAGGAGGTAATAAGTTATGAACGAGCAAGTTAGAAGCATTTTAGCACAAGAGACAACGAAGACAAG
>ENA-OURZ01000441-OURZ01000441.1-human-gut-metagenome-genome-assembly--contig:-NODE-441-length-56279-cov-4.206567_pt1 | contig 56279 bp, 64 predicted proteins | sample MGYA00242073_ERZ509195 | MGnify/ENA primary metagenome ERZ509195 (study PRJEB26280, sample SAMEA2338837) | human gut metagenome | biome: human gut; feature: human-associated habitat; material: faeces... | reverse complement strand
AACGGTGGTGGTGATGATGCGCGGAGCGAACTCGCTCATCTCGGCCGGGCCGTCGATGCACTCGTTGATGACCTCGAGAATCGTGGCGCGGGCTTCCTTGGCCTGCTGCAAAGCGGCGGCCAGGATGTCGGCGGGGATGCCGTCGAGCTTGGTGTCGAGCTGCAGGGCAGTGATGAACTCGGAAGTACCGGCCACCTTGAAGTCCATGTCGCCGAAGGCATCCTCGGCACCCAGGATATCGGTGAGGGTCTTGAAGATGTGCTTGCCATCAACGTCGCCGGACACGAGGCCCATGGCGATGCCGGCAACCGGGGCCTTCAGCGGCACGCCGGCAGCCAAAAGGCTCAGCGTGGAGGCGCACACGGAACCCATCGAAGTGGAACCGTTGGAACCGATGGCCTCGGAGACCTGGCGGATGGCGTAGGGGAACTCTTCACGGCTCGGCAGCACCGGCACGAGAGCCTTCTCGGCGAGGGCGCCGTGGCCGATCTCACGACGCTTCGGGGAGCCGACGCGGCCGGTCTCGCCAGTGGAGTACGGCGGCATCTCGTAGTTGTGCATGTAGCGCTTGGACTGCGGACCGGACAGCGCGTCGATCTGCTGCTCCATCTTGAGCATGTTCAGGGTGGTGACGCCCAGAATCTGGGTCTCGCCACGCTGGAACAGGGCGGAGCCGTGCACGCGAGGCACAATGTCCACCTCGGCGGACAGGGTGCGGATGTCGCGCAGGCCACGGCCGTCGATGCGGTAGTCCTCGGTCAGGATGCGGCGGCGCACGATCTGGCGCTGCAGCTCCTTGAAGGCGTTGCCCAGCTCCTTGTCCTTCTCGGCGTCGTCCATATCGGTGAACTCGTTCGCGAGCACCTCGCGCACGTGCTCCTTGATCTCGTGGATGCGGTCCTGGCGCGGCAGCTTCTCGGCGATGGAGAGGGCCTCGTCCAGATCCTTGTGAGCGATCTCGTCGATGCGGGCGTACAGCTCGTCGGTGTACTCCGGGAAGAGCTGGAATTCCTTGGTCTCCTTGGCGGCGATCTTCTTGAGCTCATCCTGAGCCTCGCAGATCACCTTGATGAACGGCTTGGCGGCTTCAAGACCACCGGCCACGACCTCCTCATCGGGCTTGGTCTGACCCTCGTCATAGATGAGGTGCCAGGCGTTCTTGCCGGCACCCGCCTCGATCATGGCGATGGCAACATCACCGTTCTCGATCACGCGGCCAGCGACCACAATCTCGAACACGGCGCGCTCACGCTCACTCCAACGCGGGAAGGCGACCCACTGGCCGTCGATCAGGGCCAGACGCACGCCGGAGACCGGGCCTTCGAACGGCAGGCCGGAGATCATGGTGGAGGCGGAGGCGGCGTTCAGTGCGACGACGTCGTATGCGTCATCCGGGTTGACGGCGAGCACGGTTTCGACGACCTGCACTTCGTTGCGCAGGGTGTGCGGGAACAGCGGACGCAGCGGACGGTCGATGATGCGGCAGGCCAGGATGGCTTCGGAGCTCGGACGGCCTTCGCGGCGGAAGAACGAGCCCGGGATCTTGCCGGCTGCGTACATCTTCTCTTCCACGTCCACGGTCAGCGGGAAGAAGTCGTAGTTCTCCTTCGGGCTGGAACCGGCGGTGGTGGTGGACAGAATCATGGAATCGTCGTCGAGGTAGGCGGCCACAGCGCCATCGGCCTGCTGGGCGAGGCGGCCGGTCTCGAAGCGCAGCGTGCGCTTGCCAAACGATCCATTGTCGATTACGGCCTCAACGGCCTTGATTTCGGGACCCTCCATAGGGTTCCTCCTTCTTTAATTTTCTAATTATTCCTACATACTGTGCTGCGGTTCGGCGACTCGCTTGAACCGCAACTGTCCTCTTCAGCGGACGTCACATACCTTGTTTCGACTGACCCCTTGGCCGTCGTTCCTCGTGTCAACCCCTTCATTCGGGTTCTCCTGTCGGCCTTACCTGCTGGCCTATCCTCTAACCCTCTTGCCGTTGTTGCCGTTGGCTGGCGATATGTAAAACGCCCGAGCACCATCCTAGGTACTCGGGCGGAAGTCTTCAATTATCGACGCAGACCCAGACGCTCGATGAGGGAACGGTAACGGTTGATGTCAACGCGCTTGAGGTAGTCAAGCAGGCGACGACGGTCACCGATCATCAGCTGCATACCACGACGGGAGTGGTGGTCATGCTTGTGCTCCTTGAGGTGCTCGGTCAGATCAGCGATACGCTTGGACAGCAGAGCAACCTGGACCTCCGGAGAGCCGGTGTCACCTTCATGGGTCGCGTACTTAGCGATGATTTCCTGCTTTTCTTCAGCCGTCAGTGCCACGGCATCCTCCTTATATTGCTGCGCGGTGCTACCGGCCCGATGCCGGCGCGCTCTCTATCCGCGGGCGAAATACGCCAAGGGTCAATTATACAGGAGCACCAGACACCACGAATCAGACCAACGTCAGCAGGCCGCCAAACATCACAACAAGCAAAGCAATCGTCTCAATCACAAAAAAAAAGATAAACGACGCCCAACTGCGCGTCAGCACATTCAACGGCGACTCTTTTTTAATCGTCACCAACAATCCCACCCACAGCACCGCGAAAACGGCAACGCCAATACCAACTGAAATAATGCCAAGATTCGCCGCATTCGCCAATGCCGACGACTCTCCGTACACCACATATGTCGCATACCAAAAATCAATTTTCAGAATGCGCAGGCCGGCAATGAGTTGCTCCGCCGCCAAGCCAATCACAAAAACCGCGCCCCACAAGCGCCGATGGGCGTCAACAACCAGCAGACCAAGGCCGGAAACGGCAATCAGCGTCACCGTCCAGGCAACAAACGCGGCGCCGCGCGGCTCAAGCGCGCTCAAATTATCAAGCAGCCACTGCGTATCGTTCACCGCAATCGCACGCCCCCACCAATACGGCACCACAATGGCCGCAATCACCAGCAGCGCATAAGCCAGCCACAATGCAGGATGCGAGCGCTTACGCTCAATATCGGCCAGCGACAGCGTCGATTCGGGAATGGACGCCACCGGATGCTTGGAAACATCGTTATGTTTGGAAACATCGTTGGGCATGGGCGAAACACCATCGGACCGCGTATCGATTTCAGCCTGCACCTCACCGCTCGCCTGCTGGTCGACCGGCTGTTTCTCCACGCTGGAATTCACCGCCATCTACGTTTACCTCGCGTTCGTTGTTCGACGCCACACCTGTCTGCACAATGCGTCGTCTCATGCCGCGACGCCCATGCTAGGACGGTATTGTATCGTGAGTGCGCCATACGATAATGACATGGCGCCGGACATAACGCCGCAATACCTGATTTTCGCTAATCGCAACCATGCTTCGGCGGACGACATAAGCCATACATATGTTCATAAGGGCGAACCATATCCGAATTACTCACTCCGCTAACATCACCACATAACGGCAACATAGATACACAGCCATACTTGATATCAGGAGAACGCCGTCGATTCGAAATGAAAACTGCCAGCCGCCCACACACCAGCTCCTTTGTTTCCAAAATCGCACATTCTACGCCGATGTCATGCTCCACCATGTCTCACGCCGCGGTCTCAACATAACAGGATGGGTTGTACGAATCCACGTTGCCGAGCATTCGCACAACCCACCATTGCGACACATCACTGATTCCGCACATTCAATCGCTGCAACCAACAGGCTGCGGCGATATTTCAGCGCGAAGAGCGGCGTATCCGAATGACACTGATGCCAGCCAGCATCAGGGCAATTGCAGACAGCACCATCGGTGTTACGGACGAACCAGTTGATGACAGTTCAGATGAATTATCATCAGCAGTAGAAGACTGTTGCTGGCCGCCATCACCGGTCTGATCGCCGTTACCCGACTGGTTACCGTCACCGGTCTGATCACCACCACCAGGATTTCCGCCATCACCAGACTGACGGTCAACCGCCAATTGCGCGAGCTGCAAACTCAGTGCACGCTGCGGGGCATCCACCTCATTTTGCGTGGAAGGATCGGATGCCAACGCCTGCTTTGCCTTATCAAGTAGCGTGAGCATCTTATCCCACTCATCCATAGGATATTCCGCAGACTGCAGAGAGTCAGCCTGATCAATGGCCGAACGCAGCTTAGACGTATCCACAGCTTTGCCGTCAGAAGTCAACACGTCGCTCAAGTCATAGTAATCAAAATCGACATAACCACCCGTATTCTCCTTGGCGTAATTGAACAAGCCGATTCGATACCCCTTAAAGTGCGACAAGCTCCAATCGTAAGTCAGCGGCCCCTGCTCGTCGCCAAGCTTGGACCATTGCTTACCGTCCAGACTGTACCAATACTGAATCGTCAACTTACCACTCGCATTATCCAGTGTGTTGTCCGACTTGATCCACACATTGGTCGCATCATCTGGCAATGTCACTGTGCCGCCCGATACAAAGGCCTCTTCAGCGTCACGATCAATCGTATCGTCAACGATATTACCGTCCGCGTCCTTCACGCCATTGTCGTAGACACGCTTGACCACGCCCAACGTTCGCTGTCCATTTTCTTGACGCACAGCGGCATAGGCAAAACTACGGGTATATGTAGCGAGGCCTGCGGTGTCTCCATCCTTCATATGACTGACATCCATGTGGGTTTCCACAGACATGGATCCGCCAAAGGTACGCTGCGACAAAACGTTACGGGCGGTTTCAAAATATGTCAGGTCGCCATAAGTGCCTTTCATATATTTGGCCGTGGCGGAAACCTTGTGCCCATTGGTCAAACGCAACCAGCCTTCACGATCAGTGAGAGACCAATATCGGTTATCTGGATTATGTCCCCATTCCCATACCAAATCAAGATTCGAACCATTGGGTTGGTATTCTTCGGCGACCGGATATTCCTTCTCATCAGCAAGACCGATCAGGGAAATATCGTCGATGACGTAATCCATGCACGTGCCTTCCGCACCCCACGCGGTTTCGACAATGAGTTTGGAACCTTCCACATTAGCGTCGGATGGGATGGAGAACTCACCTGTGATAGTAGTCGTCTCCCCACGTTTCACTGTTCCTGTGGCCACACGATTAATTGTGCCGTCTGCATATTGAATCGCCACATAAAACAGGTGGGAAGTCACAGCCGATGAATCGACGCCGTCCATCTCATGGTCGTATCGAATCGTTGCACTGGCACGATATGTCACGCCCTGCTGCAATTTTCCATCCATAGATTGACCCGGGCCAGCGCCATTGTATTCGCCACGATTCGTCACAGCAAGACTCGTGGTTCCAGAAAGAGAACCATCCGCAATCGCGGTAAGCGTACCATTCCACTGAGGGGTCCACGATTCAGTCCCGTTTTCGAAATCGCCATTGTCCACCAGCTCGATTCCAATCAGAGAATCGTCAACCTGAGGAGGCTCCTCCAGAGTCCACCAATCCTGATCCTGATAAGACTGATGAGGCGCGTCATTATCAAAATCGTCCGAATTGACCAGGGAACGCTGGCGAACCAGATTCTCCAAATCAGCAGGCAAATCAATCAGTTTGTCGTAGGTGTCCGACGCGCTTACCTGATTATTGTCCCCAAACACAGGCCATCCGTCATCACCCCACGTTGCAGGAATCAAACCGGGAATACGTCCGGTCGGATATGTGTCTCGGAAGAAGAATCCATGCCAAGACGTCGTGCCATCACCGTTGTCGACTTCAACAAGGCTACCTTGTGCGAAAGCACCTAGATAATACTTTTTGGCTTCGTATTTGGAGCCATCAAGCAAATCAGTGGTGCGCAGCAGCATCACCGTACGACCGTCTTTGCCCCAGTAAATCGTTGGAGTATAGAAATAATCACCGATTTTGAAAGTCTGAGATCCTTCAAATCCGGTAGGAGTCTCACCAAGATCATCAGTGAACTGTTCGGCAGAGATGATATTCTCATGGCTCTCCACCACCGTGGTTAAATCATCGGACAGCCTATATTGGTTGACGCCGGAGATAATCCAAGGACTCCCTTGCTCATCAAAATACAATGACGGATCATGGAATCCCCGATTAAGGGCAATCTTCGTCCAAGGACCATTCTCAATATCATCGGTGTAGTAGATATAAGCGCCATTAAGGTTGTTCGTATTGAATAACACGTAGAAGCGGCCATTGTGATAGCGCAGCGACGGAGCCCACTCGCCTTCGCCATACGAGCTAGCTCCATTGCGCAAGGATGAAGCATCGCTCATAGAAATGCGATCATACACGTACGTGACTATCCACCAATTGACCAGATCATAGGATTTCATAATTGGAGATCCGGGACTGAGCTCCATAGTGGTACTCACCATGTAATACACATCACGACCGTCTTTGTTATTCGGATCGTCCTTCGACACACGAATAACACTGATATCCGGAACATCCGTGTTCAACATGGGAATGGAATACGTGCCATCACCGCTATCAGTCGTGGTGTAACTGCCATCCGATGGCGTTGAAGATGGCGTTGAATCATCCGCAAAGACCGGCATTGGCGCCAAAATCAACCCACAAGTCGACAACACCGCGATAGCACTAGCCGAAATTTTTTGTCGTAAATAATTCATAAGTCTTTTAACCTTTCATGATAAGCACTCAACATCGAGTGCGTATTCCAATAGCATGCCCGCACAAATCAGCAATGAATGACGATAAGACATTCCCGCATATGGATAAGTGATGGACATTACCACTGCCAAAACTTACGCTTGAACAAGTACCAGTTCTAGGTTTCATGTGCGGTCATCCCGAGGCTGCCGCTACGGGATGACCGCATTACCAAGAGGTAACTAGCGCATCTCGCGACGCACTCGCGCTACGATCACACCAGTGAGAGCCAAGCAAGCGACAATCACAGCACCAGGCAAGACAGAGGAACCGGTTTGTGCCAAATCCACGCCATCCGTGTCATTGGAGCCGTCGGCATTGCCATCAGTGGAATCATCAGCCAGCTTCAGACCGGCACGTGCACTATTCAATGCAGCAAGCGCATCTTGAACCTGCTGTTCAGTAGCGGATTCATCCTGCAATACCGCCTGAGCCTTCTGCAATGCGTCAGCAAACACCTTCCAGCTCTCTTCCGTGTAATCGGAAGCGTTCAGGCCGGAATTCTCATTCACTGCGCTCTGCAAATCAGACTTGTCCACCGGAGTCGAAGGAGTTTCATCCTGCGACTCCGTGAAAGTGTACGTAGTGATGTCGTACAGCTCATCCTGAGCATTCGCACCACCATCGGATTTGAAGGAGAACACCACATGATGCACCCCTGTCACACCCTCAAGGGTGGTCGTGTAATCGGCGTACTCGGATCCATCACCGGCAGGAATCGAAATAGAAGCCACAGGTTCGGAATCCGGATCATCAAGACGAATCTCAAGGATGCCTCCGGCTTTGCCAGCTGCAGTCACAGTCAGCGAAGAGGCGCCGTTATTCCCGAAATCGACATTCGCCAAAGACGTCCACTCACCATTATTAATATTGCTGAGCTTCTGACCTTCGGAATTGTCTGTAGTCATATCGACCACGCGCACACCAGAAGTCAGGTCATATGCGTTCTGAATGCCGGAATCCCATGCAATGGTGGAAGCTGGAATGCCTCCATCTTGATACGCGTCCAGATTCTTCACCGAAGAGAGACCCTCATATGTCATTGCAATATCGGCAATGGAACCATCCTCGTTAACCGTAATCGGATCGAGATGAGTATTTCGGTAGCCATGCGCCGCGTCAAGATTACCGCCGTTCATCAATTCCTTTGCCACCGTTTGCGCATGGTAGGTCATATACCACTGGTCGCCAAGTTGAACCATCGCGTGATGATTGTTGCCGCCAACACCGAAATACGTGCTCGGATTCTTCAGAATCTCACCCTGATAAGTGAACGGCCCCATCGGGTTGTCTGAAGTCATATACGCGATATTGCCGTAACCGACCGTGTTACCATCAATTACGTTGTCATGGCTGAAATTAGTGCAATACGAGTAGTAATAAGTACCACCTATCTTGGCGATCCCGGAGTCCTCAAACATGGCAGGTGCGTCTATGGCCTGAGCCTCACCTTCGGTATGCAGCATGTCATCGGACAGTTTAATAACGCGAGCCGTGTTCGGATGTTCTTCCTCGCCTGTCGGAACACCACCTCCGTAATACAGGTAGCCCTGCCCGTCATCATCCACGAACACCGCGGGATCAAACAGCCAGACCACACCAGCGGATTCAGGAGTACCGCCCTTAATCAACAGCTCACCGGTTTCGTCCTTCCACGGACCAACAGGAGAATCCGAGGTCAGCACACCGATACCGCTGCCGCCATTGGCGAAATACAGGAAGAACTTCTCTTTACCGTTGATGGTCTTATGAGCGACGGCAGGAGCCCAGGAATTGCTGGCCCAGGTGGCCACCCCCTGTTCTCCAGCCACACGAATGTAACCCTCATTACGCCAATTGACCATGTCATCACTGGACAGAACATTGATGGTCTTTACTTGAGCGAACGAATTGTCCTTGATCTGCCCAGTACTGTCATATTCATAGTCATAATTCAACGAGCCATCAGCATTCACAGAAGTGCCATCACCCGTAGTGTAGATATATACGCGTCCGTTGTATTCCATAGCCCACGGATCGGCGCCATACCAATAATCGATAATCGGGTTTGAATAGTCGCCGAAAGCCTTGGCTGCCGTTGCCGTACCCGTAGTCGGCGGCACGAATGAGGAACCAGAATCCGAACCGGTTACGGAAATGTCGTCGACAATGAAGTCGGCATTGCTCGTGCCATACTTGTTTTCAATCACCAGCGAGGGACTGGTGAAATCACCACTACCACCTAACGTTCCAGTACCTGAAATTTGTGTCCACTCACCCGCTTTCGCCGTTCCGGTCGCAATCTGGTCACATCCGGAACCATTACCCGAACAAACAGTGATATTGAATTCACCGTCTTCCGTGGCCTTGACCCACATACTTCCGGTATATGTCTGTCCTTTTTCCACCTTGCCATCAAGAGACTGGATTGCACCAGCATCAGAGGATGTACGATCAGTAACGCTCAAGGCGCCACTGCCACCATGCACATCATCCGCAGTGACGGCAATGGACGATGCGGAGCTATTCCACACCGTTCCAGACTTCCAACCATTAAGATCGTCTTCGAATCCGCCGTTGACGACCAATTCGACGGGTTCATCGGCCGACGCCGCAGTCACTCCGATAGTCGCTGGAAATACAGCCCCCATGCAACACAGCACGGATGCAGCCGCAGCAGCAACCACACGACCGGTTTTCCTTGTTTGCAATATGTGAATGTTATAAACCATTCAGTTCCCTTTCCTGAATGATGGAGGGCGACTCCCCCCCCCATCATTTTTTCTTCGCCGCACAATCGAATCCCACGTTGGTTACGACCACATCGCGGCTCATTGCAAAGCCATGCCAGAGGAACGTCCCTCAAGGGCAGCCATGCAACAGCCATTGTATAAATGAGCGCATTTCACTCGCGATCGTCCTTGATAACAAATTGATAACGATATGCACAATGAAAATAAGTTCACATAAACGCAACGCAACACATCAAATATGACAGTTTCATATGCCAATTACACACTTTGCATAACATATTTCAACAAAGAATGGAGACGTACAAGCGAACTCATCTGATGCCACCACTCATCGCCTATAAAGCTGGCGTGTCGCGCCACAATAACATCACAGCCGGTAAAACGACACCCCGAAGTTGAGCCTCATTCAACAATGCGGCCAGCTTAGACACACAACCAACGCTTCGCTTCATAGCACCGAACATTGATTCCAGCACAGTCACGACCATCTTCTTTGAAGGCAATCGTGTTTACGCCCCGGGTTCTAAATAGAAGTGCAACACCTTGTCTAGGGTTGGAAGTGTTCGAAGTTTCTAACTTAAGAAGGTGTTGCACCTCTAAATAGACATCGGGCACACGGTTTGCGCGGCGGTGAGCAGTGAGTGGTGAGTATTGAGCGACGTACGGCGACTCACGTGCGCTCACACAGTGGTGAGCAATCCGCCGAACAACACCACGAGCAGGGCGATGGTTTCAATCACGAAGTACAGAATGAAACTCGCCCAGCTTTTGGTCAGTACGTTCAGCGGCGAGGTCTTCCGGATAATCACCAGCAGACCAACAAACACCAGGGCGTATACGGCGATGCCGATCGCCGCCCCCATAATGCCCAGATTCGCGGCATTTGCCAGACCGGCCTGCTTGCCGTAGACCACGTACGTGGAATACCAGAAGTTGAGATTGAGCATGCTGAGTCCCGCGATGAACTGCTCACAGGCCAGCCCGAGCACGAACACGATCAGCCATGGCCAGGACGGCGAGACGACCACCGCCATCGCCAATCCGACGTACGTGATCACCACGGCCACCCAACCGACCAGTGCGATACCTTGCGGAGACACTCCCCCGAGCACGGCCACAATGGAGTCAGTATTATTCACCGCCAGCGAGCGACCGAACCAGTATGGCGCGATGATGGCGCACAGTACGGCAAGAATAATCAACGCCCAACGCAACGGATGGGAGCGACGGCGCTCGATATCAGCCAAAGACAAATCGGTCTCGGGTATGGAAGCCTCGGGGTGCCTGGAAACCTCGACGGTCTCTACTTTGCCGCCTACGATTTCCGTCGCCTCGTTAGGTTCTTGCTCGTTGGATTCCTGCTCCATGCACCGCCTCGCCGATTACCTGCTTATTGCCATGTATTGCCATGCCGATTATTGCGATGCCTATCTTAGCGTGCGTGTTGGGCAAGTACCTGATGTTCCCTGTGGTTTCGCGCACTGATTGGATACAGACAGGCTACTGCTGTTGCCCGTCTGTATCCGGCGACTTGTCCGCCGCTGTATCCGTCTGTTCCTCAGGCAACGTATTGGCAGCCTGTTCCTTACGCCGCCTGCCGTGCAGCAGGGCCTCGAGCATGTCGACCTGACGCTCCAGTTCGTCGATACGACGTACCTGCTGCGAAATCAGCAAGTCGCGTAGGTCATTGTTCTGCTCTTTGCGGGAGACGGGGAAGATGATGGCGCGACGTTCGGGCGATACGTGGAAATCGGATTCGCTGCCGGTACCAGCCGGAAGTGACGATTCCGCCGAGTCGCGCCAAGCTCTCGCTGCTCGCGCACTCTCCGGAATGTTTGGTGCGCCCGCGGCTCCCGAGCGGAAAAGCTCCGAATCTGAAGCCCCCCCCCCAGCTTATTTTCCACGCCGGCTTTGGCATTGCCGGAGTTCAGGATTTCGTCTTGCGATTCACGCCAGCGGGCAAGGCAACGTTCGATGCGCTTGTACCCGATTAGAGCCGGATCCAATCCGGCTTCACGGAACATGCGCACGGGTGAGGCACCTTCGTTGTAGTGGACTACACAGTAACGCTTGAAATCATCGGTATAGGTGATGCGCTTCGCCGTGGCTTCCGCCACTGCCGACAACGACTTCAGATACTTGATCTCCTCGGGGCTAAAAGTCCATCCACCACTGGTCATCCTCATCCCTTACACTCGTTGGAAGGCTCATTGCACACCCCCCTTGATTATGGGGTGAATGCCATAGTTCGGGATAGTAATACTTATAATTCGGACATGCCTAACCCCTAGTAGGGTCGTTTTTATCCCCGTTTAAGTGGAGCCTGAGTAGTGGCTGGACGGCAACTGAACGATAATCGGCCCACGAATGGGGTATACAGGCCCATCCTTCACCTCCCCTACGATTGTGTTCGCTTGGCGATTGTTACCGAGCCTGCGTGAAACGTTTGTTGTGGTGAAACACAAGTTATTTTCGATGCCCGGCCCCATTACATTCAAATCAAAATGCCATACATTGCCCATAAGATTCGGAGATGGTCCACAAGTCATCCGTCTGAGATGCCGCCAATATGACAAATGGCCGATCTGAATAATCAGATCGGCCATTGTTATAGCTGCTCAGTTATAAGCAGCAGTCAAGCTCACGCGTTGAGAGCGCGCTTGGTGGAACGGGACTTGACGAACACGGTCACCGCGGCACCCGCGATCAGCAGACCGATCACGGAGAACAGCATGGTTCCGGCGGCACCGGTGAGCGGCAGCTGGGTGATGTTCTTGACGTTGGTGACCTGGAAGGTGCCCTTGTTGTCCTTGGACAGGTTCCAGGCATCCTTACCAGCGAAGGTGGCAGCAGCATCTGCGGTTGCACCGGTAGTGATCGTGAACTTGCCAACGAAGGTGCCGTTGTAGCCAGTCGGGACCTTCGTCTCAATCACGGTGTAGGTGGTGTTGAGCTTAAGACCGTTCAGAGTGTACTTACCCTCAGCGTTGGATTGCAGTGTGTCCGTGGCGCCTTCAGGGTAAGTGCCATCAGCATTGGCGGTCGGCAGAGAATACGCACCGTTAGAGCCATTGAACTTAAGCGGAGTCTTCGCTTTGAGCTCGTCAGCGGACAGACCGCTAACATCGCCTTCGTACACTTGGAACTCAGCACCAGTCAGAGCAGCAGCGTTCTTGTCGACTTTCTGCCAAGTCACGGCACCAGCCTTGGTGGTTTCTTCCTTGCTGCTCTTCAGGTCGACAACGCCGGCAGCGGCGAGAACGCCAGTGGCGTTGTTCACGGACGGCGCGGCGCCCGTGATAGCAGTGCCAGCGAGAATCGGAGCATTGCCATTCCACACGAGCTTGTGAGTGTCATTATCTTCGACGACCAGCTTTCCACTCTGGTCGACAATCAAGTACAGACCACCCTCAGCGAAGGTGAAGGTCTGGGTCTTGCCACCGTTAGAAGCCGTCGGGGTAATGTCCGTGACAGCCAGATCCTTAAGCGCGTTCACAAAAGCGGTGGTCTGCGCGGCGGTCAGGGTAGTGTTGCCCAGCCAGGCCCACTCGTTCAGGGAATCACCCTTGGTCTGGTCGTTGTAACCAGCAGCAGCGAAAGCAGCATCCACTGCCTCACCGGAGACCAAACCCTCCAGCTCAACGCCAGTGTTGCCATCAGACACATACTTGGCGAGCTCAACGTACTTGAACATGCGCAGGTTAGCCTGCAGGTCAGCGGTGTCAACCGGCTTGGTGTAGAACTGGTTTGCATCCGTGGCGTTGACTGTGATAGTCGTGCTGGAGATGTTGGCCTCAGCCGCGTTGGCGGTGGTGGCGCCGAAGGCCATGCCACCGAGCAGGGTGGCCGCAGCAGCGACACCCGCGAAAAGCTTCCTCAACTTCATGAGAAACCCTCTCTTCCTTATTGTGATTGATTTTCTTGCAATCGCGGAGGCTGCAGACCCACAGCAGGGCCTCCGCGATCCGCAAATCCTTATTGTTTTTTTCGGGGAGGGAAGCCTTCATTGACTCCCCTCAGTCCGCCTTCGGCGGCCAGCTCCCCTCAGCGAGAGGAGCCAAAACCACCTCAAGTTTCCTGAAATCAGACCAGCTGACGCTTACGCCAAACCGTGTAGCCCGCAGCAGCCAACAGGGCCATCAAGCCAAGGCCACCGCCGTAGACCAGCCAGTCACGAGCAGACTTGCCACCGGTCAGCGGCAGGCTGGACACGGCCACGTACGTGTTGGTGAAGTCGGCCGACGTGGGATTGTCCGTCTTGTCGGAATCACCGCCGGCGTACACGTACTCAACCTTGGTCTCATAGCCGGAGCCGTCGGCTTTCTTGCTCACCGTGACCCTGACGGTCACCACATCCGTGTCGTACTTCCAGCCCGCGGACTTGCCAGACTGATTCTCGGAAACCCTGAACTCGTAGACGGCCTGATCCGTACCGGTCGGGGCCTTGAGCTGCAACGTCGAACCCTTGGGGAACTCGGCGTCCGCCGGGGTGTCAATGGTCTGCAAAGCGTCCTTGGACACGGTGGCAGTCAACGAGTCGTTGCTGTCCTTCGGCCAGGTCACGCCATCCTCGCACGCGGCGTTACCCGTGGCGCAGGTCAGGTTGAACGTGAAGTCCCTGGACGCGACAGCACCCTGCACGGTCTTGTGCACCTTGACGTTCGCATTGACGTCAAGATCGACGCGGTTCAACGTGTTCGTGATAGCCACGCCATACGTCTTGACATTGTCGAACTTCGTCATGTTCGGCGCGGCCGTCCACAAATCGGCAGCGGTGATGTTCACCGTCTGACTCTGGCTGTAGGACGCCGTGTAACCGTCTACATTGGCCTCTTCCACGAAATAGGTGCCTGGGGCCAAGTTCCCCAAGGAACCAGTCCAGTTGTCGGCGGGGGTGTCGGACTTGCCGAGTTCAAGCGTGCCGACATGAACGCCCTTATTATCCGTGCCCTTGTAGACGTTGACCGTAACCTTCGTATCATCCGTCGGCGCGGAACCGGCCGGATCCCAGTTCTTGGTCACCTGGATCTTGCCGGTCTTCACCCGCAGGACGGGGTGATCATACTCCACGGAACCCAGGGTCTCGGTCTTATGGTCGCCGACCTGATTGACCGCGGTATACGTCAGCTTCGCCTCGTGATCCGCGTTCGAATGGAAGCCAGGCTTGCCGGAGGAAGTCTCTTCGCCCGGCTTGACATCCGGCACATCGGTGCCGGGATCGCCTGTCACCTGTCCGTAACCGGTCGAACCACTATCGGCCTGCTTGGCTGCAGCGTAATCGTTGTAGGCCTTCTGCGTCGGCCTGACCTTGAATGTGACCGTATACGTCACACCATCCTGAAGCTCATAGCCGTCCGCGAACGTGACCTTCACCGTCTTGCCCGAAACGGTAACCATGTAATCGCTCTTGTTGAGATCGACACTATTACCGCCTTTAGATGCAGTCACCGTCACATCATTCGAGCCAAAGTTAGCACTAGCGAACTCCGCGTAGTCCGACAGCGTATCGGTGATGGACACGTTCTTGTACGAAGAATGCTTCTCGATCTGCCCGATGATCGCGTTAAACGCCTTGTTCAGGCCCTCCTCGTCCTCGGCGCTGAAATAGGTGCCCTTCGTCTGCTGGGCGAAACTATTCATCTTGTCCGGATCGGAGGACACGCCAACCGAGAACAATGTCGCATCGCCACGCTTATAAGCCTCGGCAACAGCAGCAGCATAGTTGAAACCGTAATCATCCCCGTCACCTTGGCCATGCACACCAGAGGTATAGACATCATCCGGATCGGTGACCCAACGCCACGAGCGGCCATTGGCCACGCATGAAACCTGATTAGTATATTTCGGACGATTTGCCCAATACGGACCCAAGACACCCCAAACACGTTGCTGGCATCCGTCATACGAGGACACACGGTACGTCGGGTCGCCGTCAGACATGAACACGATGTACTTCTTCGCGTTCTGACGACCGGAATCCAGCTTGGCATTGGCGGCTTTAAGCGCGGCCTCCCAATTCGTACCACCACCGGCCTTCAGACTCTTGACAGTATCGGTTATGTCCGCTGCGGTGTCAGTGAAGTTCGACACCGTGCCCGCCGTCGTCGAGAAGGAGACCAATGCCATCTGGATATTCTTATCCTTGCCGGCAGCCTCATTCTCCGCCGTCAGCAACTGTTTCGCCATGCTGTTGACGGCAGCTTTCGCAACCTGAAGACGAGTTTGGCTACCCATCCTGTTGCTCATGGAATCGGAGGTGTCGAACACCACGACGATGTCGGCCGGGGACACGGTCGTCTGCGACGAGCTGGACTGCGTGCCGGTCACGTTCAGTGACAGGTCATAGGTGCCATCATTGTTCGCCTTGATGTACTTGCGGTGCTCGGGCGCCGTGACGACCGTGTTCGTCACCGTAGTACGCGGCACATCACTGACCGCGACCTCCGTCGTGGTCGCAGAATCCTCCTCCTGCGTCATCTTGACCTGACCGCCGTTGGCGCTCACCGCATACTTGTCCTGAGCAACGTCGAGTTCCTTCACATAATACTTCGAGGACTCAGCAATCTTCTTCTCATCACTGCCCTTGAGCACGGCATACTGGCCGGCCTTGAGCGTGATCACACCGTCGATCGCGGTCTGGGTTTCACCGACCTTGGTGCTGATGACGGTGTCGTACACGTCGTAATCGCCGGTGTACAGCTCGTAGTCGTCGCCCTCGCCGTCGTAGTTGACGTTGGCGTTGAACTTGAACTCGGTATCTGCAGAAACATCGCCCTCGGTCTCCTTGCCGATTTGAATCTGGCCGGAGTCGATGGTCGGCAGGTTGAACCTGACCTTGCAGTTCGAGCTGCCCGCACCACGTTCGAGGTGGAACATCTTCAACGTGTGGTTCTGGTAGGCCTTATTCCAGCCCTCGCCCAGCACCTGACTCAGATTCTTGGGACTGCTGCTGGCATGAGCGCCCGGCAGCGCACCATCACTGTACGTGATCTCGCCGGTCGCGAAGTTGATGGAACCGCCGTAGTTGTTGTGGATGCCGCCCAGATCGAGCGCCAGCTTGCCGTCGAGGTACACCCACACATCGTCATCGCCCTCGAACTCGAAGACCATGTCGTTGTTGTTGACCTTGCCATCCTTCGGCATCATGAACTGCGTGGAAACGGTCATACCGAAGTAGTAGTTAGCGGGCTCGTTCAGTCCATAACCATTAGTGCCATCGTAATTACCCGTGTTATTGCTCAATGAATTGAACGGCATGAACGCACCGGTACTGTTCGGCAGGCCGCCGTCGAAACGCCCGACATTATACAAACGGAACTTGTTGTCCTTGCTGTCGTACTGCGCGTAGTTGTCCGCGCTGTTGTACGTGTAATAGCCCTCATCATTCTTCTGGAACAGGCCATCGACATCCATGTGACTATCGGTATCGGCCAAGCCATTGACATTGTTCTCCCCGCCGAACAGGTAACCGAGCGACGTCGATCCACTCGCCAACTGCGGATATCCGTCCCCCGTCAATTCCGAGGAGACGATGCCCTGATACAGGCCACCGTTATTGCCGGTCCAAGCGTTCAGACTATGACTGTCCGGCGAATCAGTAGGGCCAAACCTGAACGGACGCATGTCACTGCCGGACGCGTAATTGATGTTGTCGTTCCTGTCGTTCCTGTCGTTGGTGTTGTAATCGAACAGGTTGACCTTGATACTGCCATTCGTGCTCGGCACATTATCGAGAATGCACGGAGACGCCGCTGCCACGGCATCCACACACGCCGGAGCCGGAGCAGCCTGCTTGGCAAGCTCCGAAGCGGAGGCGTCGGCATTGGCGTCGGCCGCAGCGTCACCGGACTGAGTGGCAGCGGCATCGCCATTGGCCGAATCCTTCTGATTCTCGGCACCGGCAGCGGCATCAGTGCCGGTCGTGCCATCAGTACCCGCAGTCGCACCTGTACCATCGGCGGTATCTGCCGGAGTTTCGGTCTCGGTAGTGGCAGTGGTCTGCTGGGTATCGGCCGCAGACTGGTCGTCGGCCATGGCGGTTGCGCTCACACCGGCGACGCCACCGAGCATCGCCACGGCGGCAACGATCGCCACTAACCGTTTGCCTTTCCTGCCCGCCGCGGCCCCTACCGCTGCGAACCATTCTGCAATTCTCTTCATAACCTTGCCTGTCTCTTACGATCACGTACGCCAAAACCCGGCGTTACGCTTATAAGGCGTTACGGTATTAAGCAAAAAGCACGAATGCGTACACCCGGGTAGAGGGAATTTTTTACCCGACATTGAAAAGAACCTTGGAATTTTTGAAAAGTGGCACCCTCGTCATCCACCCTGCGATAACGCACTTTTCTTCTCGACGGGGCGTGCCGGTCCCACCATCTGGGAACTGAGGCGGATTTGCCGCCGCTGCGCGGGGGCCGGAGTTACTGACGACCGTCAGTATGCCACTGCTCCGCATGTGTGCAGTATCACATACCGCTACGCATACACGGAGACATACTACATGCAATTTCTGTGAACGCAAACATACGACTCACCAAGGCCGTGTTCTGTTGCGGGCGGTGGTGTTACGGGCAATGTTGTGGGTAGTACCCTAGCCACAAACCTATATAGTGGAGCGGATGACGGGAATCGAACCCGCGTAATCAGTTTGGAAGACTGATTACGCGAACGCTTCCGCGCCTTGCACCACAGGCTTTGTCGCATATCCCGCCAGTCGAAGTCATGCTATGGTCATGCTACCGGTTTTCTTTTTCCGAATCCCTCATGTGAGGAGTTCTTACGGCCAAGATATCAATAAAACGACGACCTGCAAAATCTGGTTTGATCGATGATACGCGAAATTCGGCCTTGCCCAGTCCACAGACCAGACAAGACCGAATTATTCACGGTACTTTGCAGCCAATCTATCGCCCGAAAATATAGCTCACGCCGCGAGAGTGAACTTGGCTTTGAGTGCGCTGGCTCCGATGACGGCACCGGCGAGTACTCCGAGCGCATTGAGCGTGGTGACGATGGCATCGACGTACGGCAGTCCCCATGCCGGGCCGACCGTGCCCATGAAGAGGGCAAGGGCCGGAAACACGAGTGCGGCAAGCCACTTCAAGATGTCATACAGTTTGTTGGGGATGAGCCATGCGGGGACCGCAGGGTTCACATCTGCCGCTGGGCTCCATGCAGACGTGTCGACTCCTATTGGGTTGGCGATGTTCTTGAGTTCGTTTTCATCGGACATTGTTATTCCTTCTTTTACCGGGAGGGCCGCGATTGGATTCGCGGCCCTGTTGGATCAGTAGTAGATGCGCGTTCCCGCGCGGACCTGGTTGGGATTGCTGATGCCGTTGGCTGCGGCGACCTTGGCGCTGTTGGCGCCGAAATGGTTCCACAGGCAATCACCGGCACCGATCACCACGTAGCGCCCCGCACCGGCGGAGGTGGAGGATGTCGTACCGGTGAGCCGCAATCGCTGGCCGGGGTAGATGACGTAGGGGGCACGCAAACCATTGAGGTTTGCGATGCTTACCCAGTTCACGCCGGTTCCGGCACCGATCAAGGTCAGATAATCGCCTCGTTGCACGGTGTACCAGCTTGCGCTGGTACTTGTACCGCCTCCCGTGCCACGCAAACGCTGGTTGACGATTGCCATGACCTCGCTGTAGCGGTTGCCGAGCAGTTGACGGCGTTGCGGGTCGTTGCTGTAGTCGCCGCGAATCACTGCGGTTGCCAAGGACTGTGCGTCACCGACCGGCGCACCTTGCTGGGGTGTCGGGCTAGGCGTGGCCGGGTTGGCGGAGGTGCCGGGCTGAGAACCCGCGTACTTCGCCCATGTTCCGGCATCGCCATAGAACCAGTTGACGTCGATCCTGGAACCGACGCCAGGCACGTGACCCGAGCTGGAATACTGCCAGGCGGCGGCGAATGGCCAAGGGCTGACGTCGTAGGGCACGGCTCCGGGGTTGCGCAGGGTCTCTCCGGTATATCCACGCGGATATCCGGCAACCCACAAACCGTAGTTGGCGTTGGCCACTGCGGTCCAGTCGGTCATTTTGATGACACTGGCAGACGTGTAGATGAGAGGCTTGACGCCCCATGCGGATTCGACACGCTGCAACCACCTGAGCGCCCACCAGCTCCATGTCACGTAGCTGCCCGATGGCTCCCAGTCCAATACTGGAATCACACCATCGTTGACATAGCCGCGCGTTTGGCCGATAAACCAGTCAGCCTCGGCCTCAGGGCTGTTGCCGAGATCAGGCCGAGCAAAATGGTAGACGCCGCGACGGATGCCGTTGGCCTTGAGCGACTGCATTGTGCAGTCGGCAACCGAATCAGTGTACCCGTTGCCCTCAGTGACTTTCACGAAAGCGAAGTTGACACCGGATGCCTTGGCGGTTGCGGCCTGACTGCTGCCGACACATCCTTGCCATTTGCTCACGTCCATACCGCTGTCGGCGAGCGCGGTGCCCGGCACGAACACCAGGGCGATGGTCGTCAGCAGTGTGGCCAGCATGGTTGCCCATGGTCGGCGGGGACGGGCGTGGCGTGGCTTTCCGCGATTAAATATCATGTGTTCTCCTTTCAGAGATGTTTTGGAGTCTCGCGGGATTGCGGGGCTCACGTTCTGTTGCGCGGCGCGATTGGCGCGGATTGGATGTCGTCGTTGAGGGATGTGCCGTGGCCGTTGCCGCCCAGCGAGTGATAGGAGTCGTAGAGGCGTTGGGAGCGTGATTTGAGGTCCTCGTCCGCCACTCCGTCGTGCTCGATGACCATTTCGCGTCGCAGGTCCTCTAACTGGCACAGCAGGAGCTCGCGCATCCCGTTGATGATCGCTCTGCCCCATCGCCGCATGAGGCCCAGCACGGTGACCGCGCCACCGCATAAGAAGGGCACCAGCCAATCAACGAGTTGTTCGATTAACTGCGACATGCGGGGCTCCTTTATGGTGAGAAAACCCACACGTGATACCGAGCGGATTGGCCGCGAGACGTGTGGGTTTTCGGAGGTCGAAATGTTGTTGCAAGAGTTTTGGGATGACCGGTATGTCGGCTATTGCGAGCGCCTGCGCGAGGTCACGCGCGTTGGCTATGAGTCGGCTTGGCGATGCCATGTGGAGCCGGTGTTCGGCAGCATGGAGTTGGCTGACATCGGCGTGGATGACATCGAGCTGTGGCTGTCAGGGTTCGCGAGTCCAGGTGCGGCCCGCAAGGCTTGGGCGGTGTTGAGGCAGATGCTACGCAAGGCCGCGAAGTGGGGCTACTTAGAGGTCGATGTGACCCGTTTGGAGATTGATCTGCCGGCCAAGCCGCTCCATGTGCCGCGTCTACTGACCATCGGGCAGACTCGTCGCCAACTACAGGGCTTTTATGGCCATGCGCTTGAGGCTTGGCTGATTGTGGACTCGTGTCTGGCGTTGCGGCCGGAAGAGGGGTACGGAGTCGATTGGGCGGATATCGATATGCGTTCCGGCATCACTCATATCCAGCGTGGAGTGCAATGGGTGGCCGGCCACGAAGTGGTGGTGCCGCCGAAGACTGAACTGTCCGACCGGTTTCTGCCCCTTCCCCGATTCGCCGTCCGGCGATTGCGGGAGATCCGCAACGGCCGGAAGGGCCGTATCATCGGTGACCTGACCCCACCGCAAGCCGCGCGACGCTACGCCTCATGGTGCAAAAAGGAGTCGCTGCCCTACGTGCCGGTGCAGAATCTCCGCCACAGTTGGGCCACCAACGCCCTGGAAGCGGGAGTCAACATCGCGGTGGTCAGCAAGTTCCTTGGTCACACCGACATCAAGACGACCGCCAGATTCTATCTGCGACCGGAAATCGCGTCTCTCAAGGAGGCCCAAAGCATCTGGGAACGCGCGCTGATCGGGCAATAGGATTCCCTAACCCCACTGCCCACGTCCGTCCAATCAGGCGTGTTCATTGGGAGTTCCAACGAGAACGGCATTTGCGTCATCTCCTACCAATCTCCCAACGGCAAGGCGCCTGGCGTAATTGTCGCCACCCCCGGGCCGTGGCCCTCGGACAGCATGCGAGGCTTGGCCATAACCATTTGGGAGAATGGTGTGGACTCGGCACAAATGCGATTGATGAACACCCGTACTGGAGAGTTCGGCACAAGATGGCCTGCAAGATTCTCATGGGTTGCGATATGGAACTAGCTTTCCCTAACCCCTGTCACGGGCCAAGTCAGGATGCCGTATTCCGACAGGTATATCACTCTGGTTCGTGTCGGCCGTATTGTCACCGCCTGCGCGTATATCACGCTGACAAGCAATTTCAATCAGACCAGCAACGTGTCCGTCAACGAGACAATCCCGAAGGGTTTCAGACCGTCCGGCGATTCCCGCGCGGTCATGCGCGGCACCGACAACAGCGGCGCGACCAGTTTCTACCTTTACGGCACCGCAGACGGGAAAATGGTGTTGAACGGCACCGGATATACCAGCCGATTCGTCGGTATATCCGGCTGTTGGATTACCGAGTAGCATTCCCTAACCCGAATGCCGTATATTCTGTGCGGAGGCCATACCATCACCACGAATAATGACGGCACATTCTACATCAACGTCCAATCCCCAAACGGGAAGAAAGCCGATTACGCGGCCTACACGATTGGGCCGTTCGGCACTGGTTTCGGCCAGGCCGGCGAGTACACCGCACAACGTTGGGATACCAGCGACGTAAACCAGATACGCTTCCGCCTGTGGAACACCAAAGACAACCGCTGGTGCGGGAGGGTCGCGATATTCGGAAGCTGGATCGCAATCTGGAACAGGCAATAGTTTTCCCTAACCCAGCGTTCCACGACATGGAAGGTCCCCTACAGCAACAACAGTATTTCGCTGACGCGCGTGGGTGATATCTGCTTCGCGGGCGGCAACGTGAAATTCAACCAGAGCGGCGAGAACAACTACACACAGGCGCTGGAGACCATACCCGTGGGGTATCGTCCAGCGGAAACGTCGAACGTTCCCATCGCCGTGTTCGGCGGCAACACCACGTTCATCCTCTACGGCGAGCATACGGGCCGTGTGGTCATGCTCGGCAACCCGAACAACGCATACGCGGGATGCACCGGCGTATGGAGGACCGCCGACCCGATGCCCGCCGCATAGCTTCGGGACACTGGCTCAGGCGGTTGCACTGTCTTGCAGTGACCCCACGGGTCATAGCGCGTATGAGACGGTCATGCCGAACGCGTCCGTGCCCTGCGTGCCGCCCTGATTGGCGTAGGTCATGGTTCCGTTCGCGTTTACGTTGATGATCTTCTGGTTCGCGCCGTCGCGTCCGCCAAATGAGAAATTCAAATCCATTGGAGGACGCCAGCTTTCAGGCAGGGTTCCGAAATTGCCGGTGTTCCACGAGCCGGACGCCGACGACTTCCAGTCGATGCGCAACGTCACCATCGGCCCGGACCTATAGCCCTTAACGGTGCCGTAATTGCCACTGATGAGGGTCGTGACATCGGTGTGGGTTAGGGAATCCCACACATCCTCCAAGGGCTGCATAACATTGACCAGCGTGTCAATCGATGTGATGGTGATGCCGTCGAGGTTGACGCGGCAGAGTGGCAGGTCGGAGACGATGGCCCCGCCGATGATGCTGCCGGTCTCGATGCCCGGATCCGCGGGCGTGGCCGCGCTGGGCTTGCCCTTGATGGCTTCGAGGGTGACCGTCTCCACGCCGGTGCCTGAGTTCAACGCGTACCGGGCCACGATGAGATCGCGTCGTTTTTGCCCTTGCGAGCCGGATTGGATGTTCACGTCGGTCGGTGCGGCGATGTAGATCTGCCGGCCCTCGACCACGAGGTCCCATGCTGGGATGGTGATGTTGTTCGCATCCTTCGCCGTCGGTTTCATCGTCCAATTCCGGGTTTTCAAAATGTATCCGCTTCGGCCGAGCATGGCGGCGTGCATGAGCGCGTCATGCTTCGATTCCACGTGCGGGTCGTCGCCGCCGTGCGAGCCGGTTACAAGCAGATTTGTTGCCATGATCACTTACCTTCCGCGTTGAGGGACTTGTTGAGCCAGAGGTCATAATCCTTGTCCTGATTTTCGGCCAACTGTAGGTACTGCTGGTAGTCGGATTCGCAAAAAAGGATTTTCCTCTGGTTGCCGTTGCGGTCGACGCGCGTGACCTCGTGCCAGTTGGGGCTGGCCGTCGCGTTGGGCAACACGTATTCTTTGTTGACGCACGAAGGCCGATCACAGGAGTAGAGGGTGATGTTGGGCTGTTTCGGCATGATGCTCCTTTAGTCTTGTTCATCGGGCCAACTGTATTGGCCGGCTTCGTATCGGATGGTTGGTGTGCCGTTGGCGAGTTTGACGGTGATGCGCACGATGGGGCTGTCCACGCTGACGCCGGTCAGCGCATCGTAGGCGCGCACATGGTCGTCGATATGCAGGCCAAGGTTCTCGGGGATCGTCAAATCGACGGTGCCCTGTTTCCACATGTCCTTGAGCTTGTCCCTGGTCTGGTCGGACAATTCGGCGCCTTCGGAGGATGTGAGCTCGTAGATCTGAGCTATCTCACGGTCGCCGGTCAGAGTCTGGGTCTGGGAGATGTTGCCGGACGCATCCGCATACCAGTCGCTGCGCGCCCTGTTGCGCAGCTGGCCTTTGCCCAGGCCCGTGAGGTGGTTGACTTGGGTCCAGATGCGTTGCGCCTCGAAACTGATGCGCTGGTCGCTGTCCGCGTCGCCGTACGTGTCGGCGGCGACCGCGCGAATCCGGCAGCGTCCAGCGGTGTAGGTCAGGTCGACTCTGGCTCCCTGCGCGGTGAGCATCATGCGCAACCCGTCCCACGCGGTAATGTACCGGCGGAACGAATAGTTGCTGATGTTGATGCCGCTCGCTTCCGATGGCACGTCGAACACCGTGGACAGTCCGATCCGGCTGATTACCGTACGGATGATGCTGTTGGCGTCGCCGGAGACCGTGAGCCGGTCGGCGCCGGAGTCGGGTTGGAGGATCTTGCCCGCAAGCAAACCGTGCCATGTGCGGCCGGTGAGCGTATACAGGGCATGCCCGTCATCCACAGTGATACGCACCGCGTCGACGCGGCCTCCGAACTCGGTGCCTTCCGCCCCGATGTAGCAGCCGTCGGAGAGCAGCAGTCCGGGGGTGGAGTGAGTGAGTTCGAAATCATTCTGCTCGTCGCCGTACTGCAGGTCGAGTGCGGGGGAGACGAGTTCGCCTTGTGGCACGTGAGCGGTATTGGTCCAGATCAGGTCCATGGCAGTCCCGTCTGCTCCAACCAGTACTCCACGTCGAACCCGAACGATTCATCCCATGAGACCTGCTGTAGTCCCGGCGGGAGGGTGGCGAACGCGTATTCGTTGGAGGCCTGGTCGCGATGCGTTTTGTCGAACACGTTGGTGATGTCGCCGTTGGCGGCGACCATCACGGCCGTGCGTGGTGAGCCGGTGCCGTCGATGATGAGGTAGCCGCCGGATGGGACGCTCACGTCGGCTATCACCTTGTTGCCGCCGATGATGATGCTCGGCGTAGAGACCGGCCCGTAAATGGTGAGCCTCATCCGCGAGGGCAGGGCGGATTGGTTGTCGATGCTGCTGACGTTGCGGGTCGGCGCGTAATCGTAGCGATAGTCGTAGGGATAGTCCTTGCCTCTGTTGTAGCGGGCCGTCGACCGGCTGAAGCTCTGCCTGACCGGTTTGTGCCACACCCCGTCAAGCAAGGCGAACGTGAAATCGCCGCGCACGAGCAGGGGTGACGTGTAGTCAGGTTCGTGGCCGACCACGAGGCAGGTCTGTGACCATCCGTCCACCGTGATGACGCCGGGTTTCGCGGCATCGTTGAGGTAGGCGTACATGTCCGCGTCGAACAGTTCCTCGGCCTTTTCGAGCGCCGGGATACCGTAGACGAGCCCGGTGACCTTGACGGTCTTCGCGGGCCGCGTGGCCTGCAATGACCGGTAGCCGAGCTCGAACTCCCACGTGCGGGTGCGTAGCTCCAGGATCTGTCCGCACATGATTCCCTCCGGGTCGGCGAGATCAATCACGGTTCCGGCGCGGTTTGACGTGTAGGTGAGCGTGTGCATCATGTGCGCAAAGCCTCCTTGGTGAGCCGCTGTAAGTCGCGTTTGCCGAGTTGCGGGGCATACGCGCTGATGATTGGGCCGATCTGCTCGCGGAAGGAACGTATCTCCTCGATGACGCCGCTCACGTCGATATCCCGGCCGGAGAACGATTCCTTGGGTATCTGCCGGCGGTTCATGGCCGCGTATGTGTCGGCGCCATAATATGCGACGGATTTCACATTGGACACGAATTCGCCGCTCTTGACTCGCGCGTTCGCCAACGTGATGTTGTCGCCGCCCGTGATGCTCGCCTTGCCTGGCAGGAGGCCCTCGATGACACTGCCGCCAGTGGCGTAGCCGCGCATCGAAACCCCATAACCGGTGAACAGGCCGCCGGTCTTACCGGTGGGGATATTGCCCATCGCACCGGCCGGACGATAACCACTGGACGAATACGTGCCGCCTGAATCATCGACGTAGCTGCCATGGATGGTGAAGTACTTGTCCGCGATCTGCGTGTTGTTCAGATTGGTGATGACGCTCATGGCCTGACCGTCATCCGCGTAGATCATGCCGGTATGCGGGTCGATGGTCCAGCCGTTCGCTTCGGCTATCTTCTTCCAATAGTCGCTGTTGTCACCCATCAGATGACCGGTCTTCGGATCGATCGTCGCTCCGTTCGCCAATGCGAGGGCGGTGTCGTACTGGCTTTTGTCCATGGTGATGACACCGGTGTGCGGATCCACTTCGACGCCGTTGACCGCCTCGATGGCGGCGAGTGCCTGTGTGTTGTCGCCGTCGATTTTGATTTCGCCGTTAGGAAGTTTCGCCACCGTCATGCCGAGGTCGGTCAGGCTGTTCTTGGCCGGTTCGGTGTGGGCGTTCACGTCGATGGCTTTGGATCCGGGGATGCTGTTGACGCTGGTGGCGAGCTGGTCGAACTTGTCCTTGGTCAGGCCGGCGGCGTTGGCTGCGGCTTCTGCGGCTTCCGGGGTCATGCCCATCGCATGTGCAGCTGCGATGTATTTCTCGCGTGCCAGGTCAAGGGTGCCGTTGACCGCTTCGAGTCCTTCGCCGTTGCGTGACTGGGCTTCCGCCGCCTTCAACGCGGATTCGGCGAGATCGTTCAACGCGCTCTGGTTGGCTCGTCCCTGTTCGGTGTTCAGGTCGAGCGTCTGCCCGTTCTTCTGCACGCTTTCGGTCGCCTTGTCGAACGAGTCATGCATGGAGATGAGCGCGTTGGAGCTGGAGAGCGCGAAACCGTAGTAGGTTCCGAGCGCGTCAATGACCTCGCCCAAGGCGGTGGCCTGCTCGTTGATGCCGTCGGTGGTCGCTCCCAAACCATCCTGAAGGATAGATTGGGCGTCAGCTGATTCCTGCGTGGCGTCCGCGTTCGCCGACTGCGCGTCGACCAATCCGGACGTGGCCAGCGTCTGCGCCAGTTTCTCCTGTGCGGCGGCCTTCGAGTTGGCCGCGTCCTCCTTGGCCGCTGCGGCTGATTTCTCGAAGATCTCCTGCTGTTCGCTCAGTACGCCGTAGGCAACGTTGGAGGTGCGGTCCCACATCTGGTTGATGCCGCCGAGCGAGTCACGGTAGCTGTCGGCCTGTTCGCGGACTCGCAGAATCGCTTCAGGCTCGCCTTGTATGGCCTTGATGTAGGTGCTGTGGGCGATGCCGATCTTGTCGAGTGCTTCTCGCACATTGTCGTAGCCGAAGGTCCAACGGCTGAATATGTCGGCCGTGTAGCGTGACGAATCGCTTTCGGAGAGCGCCTTGTTGAAGTATTCGGCGGCGCTTTGTCCGCTCTGCAACGCCTGGGTGAGTTCGTCCACTCGTTGCGTGGCGGCCTGCTGATCCTGCGCGAAAGCGAACAACGCGAGTCCTGCGGCGGTGATGGCCATGCCCCATGGTCCGCCCAGCAACGATACTATGCCGCTTCCCAGGTTTTTGAAACCGGCCATAACGCCTTGAGAACGACTGATAGTGGTGCCAAACGTGTTTATCTGAGATTCTGCACTGCCGAAAGTTGCGCCCCATGTCTGGAACGCTGACGCGATTCCGGAGCCGAGGCCTATGAGCCTTTGCCCTGGGTCGGCAATCAATCCGAGGGTTTGCGCAAGCTGGCTGCTGCTAGAGTTCAGCGGCCCCATCGCTTTGTGGACTGCGACACTGCCTCCAACCAGAGCCGCCATCAGCACTATGGACTGCTGTACGGGCGCAGGCAATGACGCGAAACCGTCAACAAGGGTGTCGAGTGTCTGCACGAGGGAGCGCAATGGTCCCTGACCTCCCTCGCCCAAAGAGATCATGAGGGATTCGAAAGAGCCGCTCAGATTCTTCAGATCGCCTTTCAGGTTGTCGTTCTTCTTGGCGGCGAGGTCCGCGGCGTAGCCGGATTGGCTGACGGCTTTCGTCCAGTCGTCGATGCCTTCCGCGCCCTGCTCGTAGAGCACGTTCGCGGCTCGAATGGCGTCGGTGCCGAAAATCGTGGCCAGCGCCTGATTGCGCTGCTCCTGGGACAGTCCGCTCAGCTTGTCCTTGAGCACGCCCGCCAAGCCGCTTAGGCCGATGAATTTGCCTTGTGCGTCGTAGGCGTTGATGCCGAGTTCCTGCATGAGGTTCGATGCCTTCGTGCTCGGGTTGGCGAGACTGATGAGCATGGTCTTCAGCGAGGTGCCGGCGTCCGAGCCGATCATGCCGCTTTCGGCGAACGCGGCGAGCGTGCCGGTGGTCTCCTGCATGCTGATGCCGAACGAGTGGGACACCATGCCGGCCTGGTTCAACGCCAGACCGAGGTCGTGCGCGGAACCGACGGCCTTGCCCGCACCGGCTGCCAGCGCGTCGGCCACCTGAGTGGATTCGGCGCCCGTCAGGTTGAACTGTTTGAGGGTGGTGGCCATGAGTTCGGCGGCGTCGCCGACGGCCATGCCGTCGGACGCTGCGAGGTTCAATGCGCCGCTCAAACCGCCGGAGAGAATATCCGAGGTCGATAGGCCGGCTTTGCCGAGTTCGTTGATGGCGTCGGCGGATTCGGTGGCCGAGTATATGGTGTCGGCGCCGGCGTCGATGGCGGCCTGACGGAGCTGATTCATCTCATCTGCGCTGGCTCCGGTGTTGGCCTGCACCGTCGACATGCTGGCGTCGAAGTCCGCCGCCATCCTGACAGCGGCCACGCCCAGCGCGGTGGCGGCGACACCGGCCGCCGCGATGCCGGTGGTGATGAGCTTCGATTTGCCTCCGGCGGCTTCCATGGTGGTCGCGGTCTTCTGGCTTTCGCTGGACACTTTGGCCATGCCGGCGGTGAAATTGCTGGTGTCCGCGAGCAGGCGGACGGTGATGTTGCGGTTCAGGCCACCGGCCATGGCATATCCTCCTGTCGGATCATCGTGGGTTGATGCCCACGGTCAGTGAGTCAAGTTTCGTGGCGGATTCCGCGGAATGGTCCTTGCGGTATTCTTCGAGCCCGATGCGGCGCATCAGGTCGATCTGACAGACGCCGACCTCGCTCGCGTATTTGGTGGGGGCCAGCTCGTCGTGGCATATGCTGACGGGCATACCGCAGCGCGGACACAGCGTGCGCTCGTATTCGTCGAGTGCGAGCATCCATTCGCGTTCGGTCTCATCCCATTCGGTTTCCGGCGTGTAGCCGGTGATGCGCCTATGCCCGTCCCTTTCCACCCGATACGACGGTTCCCAGCCGAGCCAACGCTTGTAGCTGATGCCGAGCTTCTGGCAGATTCGCAGTTCCCTTACTGTCTGCGGATTATCCGCGAGGCTGATTCGAGTGCGTCTTTTGGGTCGATGAGCTTCGCATTCAGGTCACGGATCGCGTACCAGATGGGGCTGATCTGGCCGTCGGACAGTTCGGTCATGACGTTGGCCAGCTCTTCCACGGGGGTTTCCGGCACGGTCTTCCTGACCATGAGTCTGACGGCGTCGGCGCAGATGTCCTCGATGTGTTGTTTCGGTACGCCGTTCTCGGTGACGGTGTTCGCCTCGAGTACCTGACGCCACTGGGAGAGCGGCAGCGCCTCCAGGGTGATGCGGACGGTGTCGTCCTTCACCTCGTCGCGCAGCCTGTCGATTTGTTCGGCGATGCGTTTGGCGGCGGCGTTGCCGCCCTCGGTCACATGCTGCGCCATGGCGCGTTCCAGGTCGGCTCCCAATGCGGCGACCTGTTCGGCCTTCTCCTGATCCAATATGAGGTCGACGTCCACGCGCTTGCGCTTCACTTCCAAAGCCATGATTATCCCTTTCTGAAAGTCTGAAAACCTTTCTGAGAGAGAGAAGAGAGAATGCCTGTGCGGGGCCAGAAAGGCTTAGAATCCCCGCACGGAAGAACTTGTCAGGCTGCGGTCAGCACGGCGGTCTCGGACTCCCAGCCGGGAGCCTGAGCGAACAGCGGGATCTGACTGCGGATCATGGTGTTCGCATCCGGGTTGATGACCTTCTTTTCGCCGCACTTCACGCTCACGACGGTGAGCTTCTGGCCGGAGGCCAATGGCGCGTCGGTGGCCATGCCGCGGCGGCGCACGATATAGCCGGACGCGCCCTCGTGCATGAGGGTGACGGCCTCGTTCTGTTCCTTGTGCTCCGTGTTCGTGTTGTCGATGACCTCGATGCTGATGTCGCCGGCGCTCTTGCGGCCGGGGGCCCCGAAGTCCTGCACGGTGTTCTCGCGCTGGTCGCTTACGGTGTCCTGTGACGGTTCGAAGCTCCAGCCGCCGAGCATGACGTAGTTCGAGATGTCGGTGCCGGCCTCGAGCTCGATGATGGTCGGTGCCTTGATGTTCTTGATCGCCGGCACCCAGATGGTGGTGATGTTGCCCTCGGCACTGGTGCCGGGAATCTCTGTACCCAGTTTCATGGTCATAATGTGCTCCTTGAAGACTTTTGGTAAATGATTGGTTGACTATGGTCGGCTCCACGTGAAGCGGAACCGGAGGACGCGCACCTGGTAGCGGCGCGCGGTGTCGTCGGCGGTCAGACCGGCCGCGTATGCGCCGGAATCCTCGTACAGGGTGAGCTGGCCGACCGTGTAGCCCGGCGGCCGGGTGGGGGAGCGGTTCGCCAACGCGGGAATCAGCATGTCGTCACACCAGATGTTCACGCTGTCGGCGGTGGTGCTGACGGCGCGAACCTCCAACAGGGCGGAGTGGGCGGTGAACCGCATCGTCTCCGCCATCACATGACGGTCGGTGGAGACGTGCGCGATGATCCACGGCGGCATCTCCGACTCCAGCGGCTCCTCCTGCCGGTAGACCTTCACGCCGGACGGCATGGAGGGCAGCAGATCGAGAACCGCGTTGGTCAAGTCCATGACGCTCATAATCCGATGGCTCCTATCAGCATGTCGTCGGCCGCGTCTCCCACGTATTCGGCGAGCGTGGGCAATTCCTGTTCGGCGAACTGGTAAAACCAGTGGGTTCCGCCGCCTTTCGCGGTGCCGAAGAACGCGATGTTGGCCAAGTCGGAAGCTCCGCCGTCGCGGGGGCTCACATCCGCATAAATGGTGGTGCCGGTGCTGCCCATTTCGTAGCCGATGCCGATACGGCTGATCGCGTAGTTCGATGAGGTCTGCAGGTCGGAGATGACGCCTTCCTTGACGTTTTGCGCGCCCTTCTTCACCGCCTGCGCGACCTTGACCGAAGCCATGGCGTGCGCGGCGGCGACACGACGGCCGAACGCGGTCAGCTCCGAAGCGTCTATGGTGATGTCACTCATTGCTGTTGCCCACCTCCTTCACATTCCACCGGCATGCGGTGGAGTGTGTCTTCTCGGACTGCATGTTCAACAACCGGAGTTTCCTGCCCTTGAGATTCGGGTTGGCGGCTTCGGTTATCTCGCACACGTCGCCCGGCAATAAACCCGTGGTGCCGTAGGGGAAATGCACGTACATGCTCCACACGGGGGTGACGGCACCCAACGCTTCGACGATGCCGCCCTCCGTGTTCTCGGCGGCCAGACCGCCCGAGGTCTGCACCTTGCAACGGCCCTCATACACGGTGTTCGCAGCCGGTTCCACCAGTCCCGTTTCGGGGTCGGTGACCGGTTTGCCCATGTGGGTGACGCGGCATTGGTCGGTCATCAATGATTCGGCGAGCTGTCGGCCTCGGTTGAGGATGTGCTGCACGTTCATCGGAACACCCCTATGGCGATGCCTCGCATGCCGAACCTGTTGCGGAGGGCTCGTTTCGTGCCCTCGGGCAGTTCGAGTGCGTCGATGATCTCGGAGTCGCCCTGACGGTAGCCGATCTGCACGTCGTCGATTCGTGCGTACGATTCGTCGCGGTGAGCGCCGGGGCCGCCGTTCGACTGCTGGACGAGTCCGGCTGCGACCATGCTGCACACGAGGCGCACGATGTCCGGGGGAACCGGGTCATAGCCGGCGAGCATGGTGACGGTGACGGAACAGGGGACCATGTTCGGCAGGCTCCACAGGCTTTCCCTGTACAGGGCGTTGCCGAGCAGCTTCCAATCCCCGGTCTCCTCGCCGTCCATGAGCACGCGGCTCACGGAAATCACGGGGCGCATGGGCAGGTCGAGCCTGCGTGAGGTTTCGCCGGGGATGGTCACCGTGTATTCGCCGCGTGTGATGGGGCACCCTGCGGCGTCGCGCACCGCTGCGGAAACCGATTCGAGCAGCTTGCCCGCGAGCTTTTCGTCCGCGTATTCGATGCCGTATGAATCAAGGTCCTTGACCGTTGCCAGCGTGTCCATGAGTCACCCCCTATGCGGTTATTCGGCTTCGCCCAAGTAGGGCATGGCCTCATAGCTGCCGGCCATCACTTGCCCACCTTGAAGTGTACGGTGGCCAGCGCTTCGGGGCGCACGACCTTCGCGCCGTACAGGTGCAGGCCCTTGACGATGTCGTCGAAGCCCTTCTCCTTGCGGGTGGCCTCGACCTTGGCGATCTGCTCCGCGAACGTGGTGGCCGCGTTGGTGCCGGCGATGATGACGTTGCCCTCATCGGTCTGAGCCGAGGCAGAGCCGCCCTTGGCTGCGGGAGCGTTGTTGGACTTGAGGATGGTCATGCCCGCGGCCTCACCGACCACGCCGTTGAGCAGCGTGGAATGAGCGGACTCGGCGCCCGCGACGAAACGGCTGTCCTTGCGCAGCAGACCGTAGAAGTCCGGGGTGACGATGACCCAACGGCCCGCGTCGGACACGTTCTGCTTATCCAATGCGGTGGCCAGATCCACGATGGTGTCGTACGCCTTGGTGGCGGTGGCGCCGGAAATCGGGTCGAGCTTGCTCTTCGCGCCTGCTGCCATCAGGCCGGCCAGGTACTGGTCGGTCAGGTCGCGCAGCTTGTAGGCGGCGTCCCGGGAATATGCGGCGGTCAGGTTGTTCATGGCCTGGCGCTTCTCCACGTCGTCGATTTCGAACGCGAAGTATTTGCTCTGGTTGATGACGAGTTCGCCGGCGTCCTTGTCTGTGGCCGGTTCGATGGTGATGTCGGTGTGGGCCGTGTAGTCGCCGATGCTGATGTGCGCGATGCCGGTGATGTGCACGGTGTCGCCGTAGTTGGCGATGTCGCCCTCGTAGTCGCGGTTCACTGCGGAACCGTAGACGAGGTTCTTCTGGAGTTCCAGCAGGATGTTGGCGCTCCACAGTTCGGGGATGAAATTGGTGATGGCCATTTAAGGCCTCCTTCCGTTAGTTGACTCCGAGCAGATCGTTCAGTCGCCCGTCCTGTTGGGCTTTGACGATTTCTGCGGGGCTCATGGTTTTCAGGTCGTCTCGGGTGAGCTGACCCTGATGGCGGTCGCCGTCCCGTGTTCCGCTGGGCGGCGTGATGTTCGCACCCGAGGGTGCTTGCTCGGCTTTCCCGAGATAAGGTTTCTGTTCCAGCAGTTCGCCGATGGAGTCGGCGATGGCCTGCGTGTCCACGCCGCCGTCAGCCGTGACGGTGAATTTGGACAGGTCGAGGTAGCGCAGGGCGTCGGCCGGGTCGGTGAGCTTGCCGCTGGCTGCGGCGCGGACTTCGGCCTTGAGGATGCGCTGGTTGGCGGCGGCAAGGGCCTCGTCCTTGACGGCCTGCTCCTTCCGGGCGGCCTCGTATTCGGCCTCCTTGCCCTGCAGGGCGGCGATCTGTTTTTCGAGTTCGTCTACCTTGTCGGCCTTGGCGTAGGCTTCGTTCAGTTTCTTTTCGAGGTCGCGGTTGACTTTCCGCTGGCCTTCGAACTTCGACTGCCAATCCTCGCCGCCGGTGTTCTCCGGCTTCTTGGCCTCGTTGTCGTCCGAATTCTGGTTCTGGTTTGCGGGATCCATGTTCTTCCTTTCGATTCGCTGGATCATTGCTGGAAAATCTGGCCGCCGGAGGTGACCCATCGGCGGTATTCGCGTTCGCATTGGGTGGCGATTTCGGGGGTGAGGGGCATGCGGCCATCGTTGGGGTTGCGTCCCTCCAATACGGCCTCGTAGCGGAGCTTCGCGGTCTGAACGCGCTTCTCGGCGGCGGTCAATAGTTCGACGCGCCCCTGCCGGTACGTGTTGTCGTGCAGCCACATGCTTTTGCGGATCTCGGGCACCTTGCCGCGCCAGTCGTTGTCCACGTAGTAGCCGTTGGCCTTCAACGCGGCTATGGTCTTCTCCCGGTCGCCTCCGGTCAGCGAGTAGATGCCGTCGATGGACAGGCGGCGTTTCATCCTCCGGCCGGACTGCTGGGCGTATTGCATGCTGGCCCACCCGTATCGTGTGGTGCCCTCGCTGGTGGTCAGCGCCGTATAGCCTTTGCCCACCTTCCGCATGCCGCGTTTCGAGTTGACGACCTGGTAGATGTCGGCGCCATCGCGGATGGCCTGCGCGTAATTCGCGCCGAAGCGCTTGTCCTGCTCCTCACGGGAGAGGCTTTTGAAACCCTCCATGGGGTCGCTGATCCACCCCTGTTGTTTGGCCATGCTCTGGCTGCAGGGCACGTGGCGGCCGTGGCAGTGCGGGTGGCGCAGGAACCCCTCGTTGAATCGGAACCATTTGCCGGCCAGCAGCATGCACCTGTCGCAGCAGGTGGCGGATTCGACGCGGATGTAGCCGACCTTGGGACGGCTGGTGATGTCCAGTGATTCCGCCTGGCGGGCGGTGTCCATGACGGCCAGAGAGGTGAGCATGACCAGCAGGTTGCGCCCATATTCCAATGCCTCCAACGGGGAGCTGCCGGTGCGTATCGCGTGCAGGGCGGCGAACACGGGGGATTGGAAGTAGGAGGCGATGTCGAGGCCGGACGGAGCCCAACCGGCGAATGCGTTCGGGTTAGCCAAAGCATGGGGAGTGACGTACACGCCCTGTTCGGCGAGCATCATGCCGCTCGCGTCGAGGGCCGTCTCCGCCGACTTGGTTTGGATCGTGGAGAACAGGGTGAGGAAGTCGCGGCTTATCGACTTCCACGACGCCTGGATGTTATTGGCGTCGACCCTGTTCCATGTTCTGCGAGCGGCCCTGTCCGCCGCCAGCTCCAACGTCGCCAGCCGTTTCTGACTGTAGGCCAGCACCTGAGATTCGACCGCCATCAGCGCCTCCGATCTGCAGGGCACGGTTCAACGATTCGAGTTCGGGGTCGGCCATCTCGTCGGCGCGCATGCGCATGATGCGCTGCACCTCGTCCGAGCTTTGGCCCATCTGCTCCGCGACCCATTGGATCGGGAAGCCGAGCTGCTTGTATTTGAGCATCGCGTCCGCCATCAGGGTTTCGCTGCGATACTGCGGGGTCGCGAACTGCACCTTGGAGTCGGCGATGATGTCCGCCTCGTCCGTGTCGTTTTCGTAGCGCATGGCGATGCTGCAGATGTCGCGGATGGGGGATTTCAGGAAGCTGATGCGTTCGATGGTCTTGGATACGAGGCCGGCTTCGGCGACCTCGTAGCCTGTGGCGGGAACCTCCGCGTTCGTCAGCAGGTAATGGCCGGGGGTGCGTGTTTCGGCGGCGATATGCTCCACCGCTTTTTCGATGACCGGGATGAACACGTTCAGGTTCGAGCTTGACCATTCGCCCAGGTTCACGTTGTCGCCGGTGAACTGGTAGATGCGCTCCAGCACCTGCTTGTCGAGTTCGATGGGCTTTTCGCCGACCTGCTGTCCCTCCTCGTTGTAGACGGGCTCGACGAGCGGGTCTCCGCCGAGGATCACACGAGCGGGCAGCGACGCATAATCGAGAGCGTTGAGCAGGTAGGCCCATACGACGTTGACCGTGTCCTGCATCGATTCGACGTGCGCGATGTCGCTGATCGGCGCATTGTCCAATAGCATCTGGTTGCGGAACTCGCGCAGGGGGATCGTGTCCAGACCGGTGGGCTGAGGGTCATTCATCTTCCAGCCGTACACGTCGGGCGGCACGCGCTGGTCGGTCAGATCGAGCATCTTCTTGCGTTCCATGCTGACCGTCCAGCCGGGCAGCATGAGGGTGCCGTACTCCTTGTCGTCGCCCTGCTGGATGAGGAACCCGGCTGACGGCTGGCCGGTGCGCGCATCGTAGATGACTGCGGCGCTGTCCGGGTGCTCGAACGTGATGCGGGCCCTGCCGTCGACCTGCGTGACCAAGGCGAACGCGCGGCCCGTGGTGGTCATCATCAGCGCGGCTTCCTGAAGTCCGCGTTCGAAGTCGTTGCGGTCGAGGCATTTCATGATGCCGGTGCCGAGCTTCACGTCATCATATGGGACGAAGCCCTTGAACTTGATGCGTTCCACTGGGGCCTGCGCCACGGGGAGGCACCAGTTGTCGGAGAAGTCGGAGAACCGGTCGCTCATGTAGCGCTTGAATTCCTTGGACGCGAACTTGAGCTTGCCGCGTTTGCCCAAGACGTAATCGGTGTGGGTGCCGATGCTGGGTCGACGGAACTGGATTTTGTCGGCCAGTCGGTTCGCCAATGAGGACAGTTCCTGCTGGCTGTAGTCCATCAGTACCTCCTTCTGGTCGATGATCCGGTAAGCATGTAATTGTGTTTGCGAGCGCCCCAGCCGGCGGCTCGCGCGTCGCATGCGGCTTCGTGGGCGAGCACGCTGGTCACGGCGGCGTCTATTTTCCTGTTCTGTTGGGGTTTCGCCAGTCCGTAGCGTTCCAGGGTCTTGGCGACCTTTCGCGCGTTCATCATGTGGGTGCGGGTGATGGGGCAGCCGTCCTGTGTGATGCGGTGCGTGGTCAGGTCGGCTTCGAATCGGCGCAATGCCTCGTAGACGGCTCCGATGCGGGAGCTGCCCGACATGCTCCATGGCATGAATTTCTTCGGCCCGTAGGCGCGATCCCATGCTTCTATTTCCGATTCCCATGACAGTTCGTCGCGGAAGCCGGGGTCGCAGTAGGCGCGTTCGATTTTGTAGCGTTCGTTGAGTTCCGCCCATGCTGCGGACACTTCGGCGCGGGGGATGCGGCCGCCCCATTGTTTCGGGTTCCAGATGGTCGCGCGCTGGTCGGGCCCGTATCGGGGTGTGAATATCAGCCCGTCGAGGGTCTCCATCTTGATGCATGTCCAGTCGTCGTTCTCCGAACCGTCGAAGCCCGCGCATACGCGTGTGCCTTTTGGCGGGTTCGGCAGCCAGAGTTCATGCGCCGGCATAGCAGCTCTCCCATAGTCCGTCTTCGAGCCATGCGCCGCCGCCTTGCACCAGACGGTTCCCGAAGAACCGTTCCGCTTGGGTAGGGTCGGTCTTCATCAGCGCCTTGGCCTCCGATTCGATGGAGTTCAGGTCGACCCATGGTGAGCCGCGGTACACGTATTCGAGCATCTTCAAGCGTTCGGATTTCAGGTTGAAGTCCAATGGGCGGCCGTCGCGGTGTCGCAATGATTTCGCCAGATCGGGGTTCCGGTAGAACACGAACACGTCGTCCTCGGCGTTCTCGAACACCTGCTGCGCGTAACTGTCCTCGCCCGGATCCCATGCGTTCGTCCACGCATGTGTGCGGCCGCCCATGCCGGCGGCTCCTCGGCGCTGCGTGGTGGCGACCGCTATCATGCCGTTCGATTTCGTGTACAGGCCGGCCTCGTCCTGTTCGGCGTCCGTGATCGGGTTGCCCAGACGGGATTTCGCCGAGGCGGTGACCACGTCGATGCGGTCCAGGTCCAAGGCGTCGGCCTCGCCTTCGCGCCCCGGCTGCAATATGCGGATGAAGGTGTCCCTCACGCGCATGAGCTCCTTGAGCGGGCCCAGCAGGATCGTCGCCACGAGAGGACGGTAGATGTTGCGCACCTGCTCCTCGGAGTTGGCGGTCAGCTGGATGAGCGGCGACGGATGCCGACGGCCTTTCGGCTCGCCTGGATTGTATGGCCACTCCCAGCCGCACGGGCAGCCGTTGTCGGCGCAACGGTACATGTCGCCTTCTCGCGCCCAGCCATCGAAGATGGTGGGCCCGCAGCCCTCGGCGGCGGTGAAGAACGCCGTGCATGGCCCCTTGCCCCATTTCTGCGGTCCGACGGTCAACGTCATTCGATAGGTGAACGCCTGATTGAGCACCATCGGATTGTCGACGGTGACTTCCTCGGGCGGCACATATGGGGCGTCCTCGCGGATGCGCCAACGGTTCGCCCCCAGCCAGTACTGCCAGTCGGACAGCACCACCGGACGGCCTCGCAACGGGCCGTCGGGCTGCCGGCAGTGACGTTCGATCCACGCGCACACCAGATGCCCCAACGTGGGGAAGTCGATGAGCCATGAATCCTCGTCAGCCATTGCCGCTCATCCGACGCTGGTACACATGCTTCGTCTCGTCCATGGGAGAGCGTTCGGCGGCTGATTCCCGGTTCAGCTCCTTGGCCCTGCGGCGCGTGAACTCCGAATCGACTGGCTTCCGCTCGGCCTCGGCCTCGATCTTTCAGCCTAATGCCTGCAATCCGGCGGCGCTCATGCCGACGCGGTCGGAGATGCGCAGCAGCACGGTCAACGCCGTGGGTGCCGGCGCGATCTCGCATGCGGTGGAAAGCCGCGCGTACAACGCCAGTTCGTGAATCATCCACTTGAACTGGGGCAGATGCCAGGCGCGTGCCTGAGGCAGCTTCCACAGCCACTTCCACTTCTCCGCCTCAAGCCTGCGGACGCGCTCGTCATCGGCGGGCTCCAAGGGCCATTCCGGCGGCTTCATCCGGCACTCGGTGTTCGGCAGGCTCTGCAATGTGTATCCGAGTCTGCGGCTCTTCTCGCTGTTCGGGTCCTTGGCCGGCCCGGAGCGTACTCGTTTGCCTCCACTTGGCATGATGTTCACCTCTCGTCATGGCCTTGCGCCCTAGCGACAGATCGACGGGACCGCCCTCGCGGCGGCCCGCCAGCGATGTTTGAACCCTGCGCACCCGACAGACAGCTCACCGGCGGTCCAAGCGGGGTGGTCGTCACCCCACCCCCCCTGGGGTGTTGCCGGCTGTTTTTGTCGTGATGCACAGTGTTCCTGTTTATTGTCTGGTGTTGAAGCCTGCTGGTCTTGTTTTGCCGGTTTTTACATCGTGGCATTGTTTGCATAGGCCTCGTCCGAACTTCGGGTCGTTGGGGTTGAGTCGCATGTCGATGAGTTCGGTTCTTTCGTATGGGTAATGGTCTGCGATTGTGCTTGGATTGCCGCAGAGTCCGTGGTGTTTGCCGCAGCCTCCGCGTCCGGAGTCGCCGGGGCATGTGCAGTATGGGTCTCGTGCGAGCACTTGCCTGCGGAATGATTGGTGCCCCTTGGTGCCGTAGGGGTTATGGCCTCGGGTACGGGCGCGGTCCCGCTGGGCCCGAGCGCAGGCGTCGCATTTGCGTGCCGGCGTCTCGATGAGGTTCGGGCATCCGGGTGTCGAGCAGACTCGCCAGCTCATGTATGCCTCGCAGTCATTGTGTCCGTTGGCGTGTCTTGGTGTCCCCGGCTTGCATATCTATAGTTATTGTGTTACTATAGATATGTCAGCAGAAAGGAGGTCCGATGAATCCAAAGGATTGGTTCGATGTCATCAACGGCATCATCGCCAACGTCCTCGCCGCGATAGCCATAATCATCGCAATCAGACGAAGACCGAAGCACAAGAAGTAAAACAGGTTCCGGCTAACCCTACTAGCCGGAACCTCCCCGCCAATCCTATCTCATCGGAAACACATCATGAGAACATCACTGATTTTCGGAATCGTGGCCCTGACGTTCGGAGCCATGGCCCTGGGCGGCGCGCTATCCGACAGCCCGATAGTATCTGGCGGCTTCGGTCTCGCGGCCGGAATCATGGGCCTTGCGGCCGGAATCATCAACGGCAAGGAAGGCAACAATGACGACTGAATACCTCGGCGTCAAACAGGTCGCCGAACGCCTCGGCATCACCAGCGGCGGCCTGCTCAACCTCAAACTCCCCGAACCCGACGCGACCATAGGCCGCACTCGGGGCTGGTTGCCTGAGACCATCGATGAATGGAACGCTCAACGTCCGGGACGTGGTGTCGGCGGAGGAAGGCCACGCAAAAACAAAGCATAGATACGCGAAAACCCAGCCACATGAGCTGGGTTTTTCGACACTAATCCACTGACATTATGCGGTCACAGTTAGCTCTTTGTCAAGTCCGCCACTGATGACGAGCCGGTAGACGCTGCTGTATGAAATGCCTTGGGGCGTGACATCAAGCTTGCCTCGGGATTTCCACACGGTGAGCGTATGCCTTTTGACGGTGATTCCCGCGTCCGTGAACACCTTGGCTATCTCAGCCGCAGACCCGCGCCTGGAATCATCCCAACACAACGTCTTGAGCCTACGCAGTTTAACCGTCTGCGCTCGCTGTTCCCTCCCGCAGACCGGGCATGTCACCCACTGGTCTGCTGCCCCAGCGGTGAGCATGGTCTCGCATAGTTCGCAGGTGCCGATTTCGCGGCGTTGCTCCGGCGGGTCCAGCGCAGCATCGACTTTGCGTGCGATGCCGTCAACGACGTGCATGTAGAAGCCCGCGTCCGCGAACGTGGCGAGCCTGGGGTGGCCTGCGCATGCGATGAGCGTGGCCTTCAGATCCTCGTTGCGTTTGTCTTTGCGCCAGTCCAAGGCGTCGATGCCGTCGAGGCAACGCCATAGTTCACGGGCCGTGGCGTCGAGCATGTCGATCAGGTCGAGCACGTCGAGCCTGATTGGAGTCGGGGGAGTGGCGGTCTGGATTCGCGTGGGCGAATGCCCGCCCGGATGCAGGGTCGCGTCCAACGAGTCATGCAACGGCGTGACGTCGCGCGCCAGTCGCAGGAGCGTGCCGGCGAAACGCAGTTCGCACGTCTCGCACAGTGAATATCCCCCTTCGGTTATCGTTTTGCAGTTCTGGCAGTTCACGTTGGCCCCTTCCGGCTGGTCGGCTAGAATAATGTTTGCTTCTCATCGCCCTGGCCGACCATGGTTGGGGCTTTCTCGTATTTGAGCCGGCTGTATGGCATGTTCCATATGCGTTTGAATTCGGCTATCTCCTGCTTCGACAGTTTCGGCCCGCCCCATGGCTTGCCTGGCGGGCGTTCCCGTTTCGGCGGTTTGAACGGTTTGACGCTTATCCGGGCGAGATGACACATGTGCATGGCCAGATACTGGCCGTCCGGTCTGATGCCTGCATCTCCGCAGGTGCTACGGAGCAGCGGGTGGCCGACGGAGGGAAGCCACGTGACGCGGGTCAACGGCCGGCCGAGGATTATCGCCACGGTCAGGTCGTCACCCGCCACACACCCGTAATCCCACGACTCCCACACGGTTTCCCGATCCTCGATGACGTACAGGCCGCACCCCTCGCAGACGGTGACAACGAGGGGACTCGTTTTCGGGATGAACGCGCGAAGCCATGCTGGTTTGCGTTCACGGGCGCGTGGCCTGCTCACTCCTCCATTGCCTTTCTTCTTGCCGCGTCGAACGCGATTCTGATGATGTTCTCCATCCACGTGCCGGGGAGCGTGATGAACTTTCGGGTTTCGGCCATGGCGGCGGCAATCTCCTCTTCGGTGATTCCGCGTGACGCTCCGGCCTTGTATCCTCGTCCCCACGCCCACTGCAGGCCACTGTCGATGTACGACGGGTCACGCTGCTTCTGCGCCTCGATTTCACTGCTGATGATGCTCATTCGTTTCCTCCGTTTCGTTGTTGATTGCCGTTTCGATTCGTATGCACAGGTCGAGCGCTTCCCGCCAGCCGGCCTGGTAGCCGAGCACATACGCCTCTGCCGGCGACTCGCTGCCCAATCCCGCTGAGGCCAGTGCGCTGAGCGCCCGTTGAATCACGTCAATCGGTCCGGCCATGGGTCAGTCCTCCCATTTGATGTCCTGGATTTCATGCAGCACCGCTTCGCAGGCGGTGATGAGTACGCTGAGCATACGGCGGCCGTGATGTCCTCTCCGGTCAAGGTTGAACAGGACGGGATGGCCTTGACTCCACTGGTCGATGCCGATGGAGGCGATTGGGATGGTTTCGACCAGATTGGTGTCAGCATCCTCACAGCGGTATTGGATGGTGACGGATTCTTTCATGCTTTCTCGCTTTCGGTCGTGTAACAGTTCGCGTCGAGCCAGTCGGCGATGACGCGGAAGTCCTTGGCCCATTGGATGCGGTTTTCCCGCTCCCGCTCGTCCTTGGGAGCTGGTTTCGGCTCATTGAGGTTGAGTAGTCCGTATTCGGGTTTCTTCAGATAGTGGCAGCGGGCGCGTCCGCGTCCCTTGCCGGCTTGCTTGTAGTTGATGAGCTGGAGTATGTGCAGCATCTCCAACGCCTTGGTCGGATCGAAGTTCGGGGTCTCAGAATCCGCATCGAAGCGCTTTCGAAGCTCGGGCGTGGTTCCCTCTCCATTGCCAAGCTCCCATGCGGTCGCTTCGATCTGCTCCCTGAATGTGAGTGCCATCTTTCGGTCTCCTTTCTGACGTTTTCTTGATTGGGAACAACTAGTGTCGTTGACGTGCTTTTTTTGCTGTTCCGGAGGGCCGAGTCGCAGTTGTTCCCGCACCCACCCACACACGTAGTGTGGGTGGGGAGTGCTGGGAACAGCTGGACATCGCTACTCCAGTTGTTCCGGGAACAACTCGGAACAACTGGGAACAACGGGAACAACTAGATTTCGAGATGGTTTTCCTTATCCAATTCGCTCGCCTCCTCCCTGCTCATCCGATCCACGAAAGCGTCCGATTTCGGGTCGTCCATCTGCCGGTATGGTCTGACGCTGGCGTAGATGTTCCGGTTGTTTCGTCCGGAGCGGTTGCTGATCCATCCGCCCTCGAGCAGCCGGTTGATGGCGGTGAGCACGGTGGTCTTCCGGGCGCTTGAACCGTCGTCCTTCAGCAGTTCGATGATCTCGGTCTGGTTCGGCTCCTCGGGCGCGTTCTCGATGATCCGGCTGATCTTCTCCATGAGCCCGGTGGGTCGTTCGAGGCCGCGCTGTCGCGTGGTTTCATCGCTGGGCATCATGTTGGGGCGTGCGATGGTGACGCGCATGAGTTTCGGGTCAGTGCTGTTGATTTCGATGCGTGCGGCTTCGCGCAGGTGCGAGCCATTCGAACTCCAACTGACGGCGCAATGCTCCTCGATCTCCGAGATTCGGTCTTTGCCTGATTTGATGACGATGGTGCCTTTCACGCCCTTGCCGACTGGTTTGGTCATGTCCACGCTGTAGCTGATGCCGTCGATGAGGGCGAGTTTCTGCATGCTGCCGCCCGCGTAGCGTCCCCGGTTGTCTTTGGACTTGACGACGTGGTCGATGAGTACGACTGCTGGCCCACAGGCGCTGATGAGTCGTGGCATGGTGTTGTACCAGGCGGCGATGTCGTCGCCGCTGTTGCTGTCGAGGCCGGCGTAGGCGAGGCAGCTGGTGACGCCGTCGATGATGGCCAGCGTGGCCGTGTCCGCGTAGTCGAGGGTTTCCTTCCAGCCGTCGAGGCTGGTGGGGCTGCTCGGCTTGGCGCTGGGCCGCACGTAGTGTAAATGCTGCACGATCTGTTCGCCGGTCACGCCGAGCAGCAGGAGACGCTTGACGACGTTTCTGGCGGAATCCTCGTAGTCGATGTAGATGACGTCACGGTCTGCCTTCAATTCCTGCGCGGTGGCGATTTGGGCGATCATGCTTTTGCCGCAGCCGGGTTCGCCGTGCAGGTCGTTGACCGCGCCACGGTAGAACAATCCTTGCCCGTCCTCGCGCTGGAACACGGTGGGGGTGGGAGGCAGTTCAATGCCGGATGCCAACTGGGCGAGGTCTTCGAATTGCCAGCTGGGGGAGGCGGTCTTGTTTGCCTCGTGACTTTCCGTGGAACCGTTTTGAACCGGCGCGACGGGTGTTGAACCGGCTTGAACCGGCATTGTTTCAGTGTTTTGAACTGCTTGCGGATAACTTTCCCTCATTTGATTCGCAATCGTGTTTTGGGTGAGTTCGTTGAACTCGCCGGGCGTCATGCGTTCTATCTTCGACTGCCCGCATGGGTCCGCGTGCGCTTGTACGCCGTTGACCTTCTCCATCGCGCCGCTGAGAATGCTGGCCCATTCGCGTGCGGCCTCGCGTTCCTTGCCCTGACGGTCGGGGGCGACCTCTTGGATGAATCGTGGTTTGAGCTGGCTGATGGCGTCGAGCGCGCCCCGGTGGCCTTCCTGCGCGAAGTTGACGAGCGCCCATACGGCCTGCAGGGTGGTGTCGTGCCTTGAGCCTTTGCTGGCCGGGTTTGACAGTGTTTTGTGTAAAAACGTGTTGATGGCCTTGCACATGCGGGCGTCGTATGTGCCGGTTTCGGGAGAAATCAGGGTATTAGAAGTTGGTCTCGGCGTCGTATGCTCCGGTTTGCGCAGATAATCCACCCATTTCCACGGCAGGGTAGCCAGATCGCTGATATGGGGGATCTGGCTGGTGGTCGAGCCGCTGGGTGTGTACCAACAGTACATTTCGCCGGAGGGGTGGATGCTTGGCCATACGACGGAATACCTGTGGCCGGGCTGCAGGATGTCGACGCCCTCGATGGCGCCGCCCTTCCACGCGAGCCCTTCGGGCACCTTGTAGAACAGGTGGCGTGCCGGCGAATCGATGCCGTGCGACGTGCTGCTCCACGTGGCCGGCAATGCTCCCAGCTCCTGGCTGAGTTCGCTGATGCCTTTCGCCCCGTCTGCCTTGACCTGGTGCCCTTGTTCGGCGTCGATGTCCAGAACCAATACGCCTTCGGGGATGACGATGCCCGTGTTCGCAGTCGGATCCGACTGCGACCAGAACCGCACCTGCTCGTCGGTGACGGGTTTGCGGCTGCGTCCAGTGAAACCGCTGGGTGGTGGGGTCTTGCGGCCTTCCGGCAGGGGGATGACCTGCATCCAGCCCGCCGCACGGTACAGTGGCGCGGCTGCCGCGTATCCGTAGATGTCGGTCATTCCTGGAACTCCTTTGACGTGATGTGAATATGTGTGGTGCCGTGCACGCCTTTGCATGCGTGCCGGCCGCTTGGATACGGCTACGGCGGTCGGGACTGGACTCAGTCCTTGTCGGAATCCTTGCTCTTGTGCCAGCCCAGGAGCACGAGCCTCACGCTCATGAGCTGGAGGCTTTCCGAATCGACGTCACGGAAACCGACCTGATCGGAGGCAAGGGAATCCATGTCCTTCACCAGTTCGATCCACTGGTTCTGCAGGTGTTTCAGCAGCTCGTCCACTAGAACTCACCTGTTTCCGGCATCTGTTCGGAACCCCCGTGGTATTGGGGTTGCGCCTGGTCGGTGACGGCCGTCACCGCTTCGACAGGCACGCCCAACAATGCGGCGATCTCCTGCGGGCTTTTGCCCACGGCCTTCAACTGGTTGACCTTCATCGGATCAGCCTGCTGCTGTGGCTGGCCGAGCTGTACCGGCTGGGCGGGCTGCTGCGGCTGCTGCTGCGTCGGCGGGTTCCATGGGTCGACCGGAGGCTGCTGATACCCCTGATTCGGGGTCTGCGTGGGCTGCTGGGGAGCGTACTGCTGCTGCGGGTAGTCTTGCTGGGACTGCTGCACGGGAGGCTGCTGGGAGCCCTGCTGGACAGGCTGCCGGGGTTGGCTTCCGTTGACGAGACTGTTGACGCTGGACGCGGGTTCGATGTGGAATTCGAACACCTTCGGCGGTTGGGGCGCGTCGCCCCGCTGGCCGAGACCCACGAACCGTTCCGTGATGGTGTCGCCCGGCTTCGGGATCTTCACGCCCGCCTGACGGCAGGCATCGCGAAACGCCTTCAACTGGATTCCCCAACCTTTGACCCAGAGTGAGCGGCGGCCGTCGTCGTCCTCCACGCTCGGGTCGCGCAGTTGGGTCTGGATGATGACGTGGATCTGCTCTTTCGGACGCCCGTCGTTCCAGAACGCCGGCTGCTTGGTCTGGAAGTCGTTGACCTGTGTGGTCTCGATTTTCTCGATGACGCCGGTCACCGTGTCCCCCGGCTGGCTGTTCGCGCCGAAGTAGGCTTTGGCGCTGTTGCCGGCGAGCAGTTCGTCGAGCGAGCTCAACTGGGCGGGCTGACGCTGCTGCGGCTGATAGCCGTACCCCTGCTGGGGGTAGCCATACTGTTGCTGTGGTTGCTGACCGAACATAATCGTTTTCCTTTCGTTATTCGGTGAACTGGTATTCAGGTTCAATCAATGGGATGAGCTGGAGCCATTTATCGGGCACGTCCGGCCACGGCTTCTCGTCGAACTCGGGGAGCGCGCTCATGTCCGGCCACACGCGGCCCTTGCATGAGAAGCACTTGTCGGGGCCAGCCGCGGGCAGTTGCTTTATCCAACTGTCGCGCACCTCCACGCCGTCCGCCTGTTCGATGATGTCCATGAGGTTGACGAGCAGTTGGGCTCGGGCCAACGCCCATCTGCCGGGCTCCGTGTCGAACCTGGTCTCCCATGGCAATGCGTCACCCAACGAGGTCTTGTTGCGGGGCAGGAAGTAGATGCAGTTGCGTTCCACCCGCTCGCCCTCGTTCTGCAGTCCCATGCCGTAGAGCGAGGCCTGCACCCGATACTGCTGGCTGGGGCCGTGCGCCTTGACCTTCGTGACCGTGGTGTTGCCGACGATCTTCCAATCGATGGTGCTATGGGTTTTGCGATCCCAGAGGTCGATCGATCCGGTGACGTCGTAGCCGCCGTGGAGGCCCTGCAATCGGCCTACGGTGACCCGGTACTCCGGGCGCCACCGTTCCGCGAGACAGTGCACGTTGTCCTCGCTCGTGTACGGGAACTGGGCCGCCGGCTCCCCGTTCAGCTCTCGGAACATGGTCTCGAAATGCGCGTGCACGCATGTGCCGATGAACGGCAGCCAGCCCGGGGAGCGTCGCTCCGGCCAGCCCGCCAGTTTGGCTGCGAGACAGTGCACGCAGTCCGTTCCCAGTTCGGATGGGCCTATCTCACGTTGCAGTTCGCGTGGAGCGTTCTGGATGTCGTCCTCGATGAGCTGGCGGATCTCCGGCCATAACCTGGGTTCCTCCATCGTGTCCACCCGTGTTTTCGGCGTGACTGGCGGCTTGCCCATGCCGGGTGCCGACTGGGTCATGGGCGGTGTGTCCACTGGTATCGCATCACCCTGCTGCTGGGCTTGTGCGACGGCCAATACCGCCTCATTCATGCTCACGGTTCTTCACCTCCTTCAAAAACTCGTTGATCTGTTTCTTGATGTCCGTGAGTGCGGTCCGGCTGAGCCGTGTGATGGCCACCGCCTCGTCCGAATTGTCGAAGCGCAGCGTGTAGGTGCGGTCGCCGTCCTTCGCGATGGTTACCGGCATGCTGCCGAAGGCCATCGAATGCACGGGAAAACCGGTCTTGCCCTGCGCCTCCAGTTCGCGTATGGCCTTGTGGATGCGTCTGGCGACGGTGAGGCCCAGCTCGTCGAGCTGCTCGGAACGGATGACGTACAGGTCGTCGGTCAGCTCGTTGCCGTCCTCGTCACGCAGGTCGTAGTCGGCGATAACGCTTTCCACGATCTGGGCGATGCCCAGGCTGGACAGTTCCGCGCTCATGAGACCACCACCATAGGCTTGCCGCTCATCGCGTAATCGGCCACCGCGTCCGCCGACAGCAGCTTCTCCAACTGGCTGAGCGGGCGCGGCCGCAACTGGTAGGCTCCGGGATACTTGGTGGCCGGATAGGCTTTCTCGAACGTGCCGGCGTTGATGCGGCGCGCGCCCGGCTTCACCTGCACCTTCAGGTTGCCGGCCTGGTAGGTGCCGACCGGATGCGAGTCGAGAATCAGGGATTTGAGATTGTCGATTTCCTCCTGACGGGACGCGATCTCGGCCTGCAGTTCGACGATGCGCGCCGCCTGCGCGGCGAACAATCCTTGGCGCAATTCCCCGTCCGGGTTCACGGCCTCTGTGTTTTCAATGGTTGATGGAGTCATTTGATGTGCCTTTCACGATGATTTGGGCGTAGGTGGGATACCACGCCGTCTGATGCTTGGTCTGGTTCGTGTGCCGGTTGCAGCAGGTGACCGCCTCGTCCAGTCCGGTGGGCTTGCCGAGCGGCCCGCATGTCCTGCAACGCGGCATCCAGAGACGCCGGTCAGGCATCCTGCCTGTCCTTGGAGGTGAGTCGCAGTCCGGCTATGATGTCCGCCGAAGCGTCCGGGTTGCGCAGCAGCTTCGATATGGCCGCGCCTTCCTTGACGGTCAGTTGGGCGATGGCGATGGCCGACGTGACGGCCGTATGCTGCTCGTTGGTGAGTATGATCTTGTCGGACAGCAACAGTTTGGTGGCCTTGTCGATGAACGTGGATGCGGCGTTCGTGATCCCGTTCGCGGTCGGCACCAGGGCCGCCAGTTCGAAGCTCAGGTCCTCGTCGGATACGAGCGCCTGTTGCACCATGCGTGGCTCGTTGATAGGCTTGCTCATGATTGTTTCCTTTCCTTCGGCTCCCATTCGGGGAGCGGCTTGATTCGGATATAGAGATGTGGTTCGTATTCGTGCCCGCAGTACGTGTATGGGTCGCCGCTCTTGCGTTTCCGGTATTTGCCTTTGGCTCCGTACACCCATAGGTCGGGCATGCGCTTGGTGGCATGGGATTCGACGACCTGCGCGTCGTCCACGTAGGCAACGCCGTTCAGGGAATCGAGCACCAATTTCAGGAGGTTGTCGAGGTCGGGACGGCCGCGATGGCTCATCCAGAATTCGGCCTCCAACCTGACCGGGCACTGGTATGGTTTCGCCTGCGGGTATTTCAACCGGAATTCGGCGAACAGGCGTTCCTCCGCCCTGACGGTGCGTTTCGGTGTCATCGCGTGCCCGTTGTAGACGCGGGGACGCCCCTTCGGCACCGGGTCGCCCGGCAGGCAGAGCGTGAACTCACTTGGCTGTTCCATCGCCGCCCCACTTCAACAGGATTCCCACGAACATGAGCGGCAGGATGACCGCCAATGCGAGCGAGCCGGTTATCATCCACTGCGGCGTACCCACCGGACTTGGGATGCGGCTGTGCGTGCCGGCGAAACCGACCAGCCAACCCTCGCAGAACGTGAGAGCCAGCAGCACGGCCGATTTCTGCCCGTCCGTTAACCTCGGCCGGGGTCGGCGCATGCGCCGCTTTTTGCGTAACGCTTCGATGCTCATTTCACGGCCCTCGACTTCTCCGTGGTCACGATGCCGGCCAGATCCACCACATCGGATTCGACCTGCAACACCTTGCGCATGATCCTCAGATCGCCCTGCATGTAGGCGTCATAGCCGATCTGATGCGCCACATCGAACAGGTCGCCCAGCATGTCCGCATACCGCTGCCACTTATCCGCCTCGGACTGTGGTTCGGGCTTGCGGGTCTCCTCGTCCAGTTCCTTCTCCAATTCGACCTCCCCTTCGTTCAGGAGCCGTTCGATAAGCTCCTTCAGCGACATGTCCTCGGGCACCTCCACGCCGAAGGCGTGGATTCCGCTAACCTTGTTGTTTGACATCACTGATTTCCTTTCTGAATCTGATTGGTGATGTTGGGTGTCGGCGCAATACCTTGGACAGTGCAACGCCGACACCGCTTATTTCTTTTTTCTCCCGGCATTGGGGCCGGGAAACCTTTATTTGCCGTAGACCAGTTCCTTGCGGGTGATGGCGCACCTGTTGTTCCGGTAGTCGATGACCTCGCGTGGATCCCACACCAGCCGACGGCCGATACGCTTCGGAGCCGGCGGATACCGGCCGCCCCACTTGTCATGGCATGACCACACGTAGAGACTGCCTTTCGAGACGCCGAGAAAACTCGCCACCTTGGAAATCGGCCAGCCGTCAAGAGACGATTCGATTTGACTACCGGCCATCACGCACCCGCCTCGAAGAGGTACCGGTGCATGACCTGGCATCGAGGACAGAGTAATTTCGGAGTCCCTTCGTTGCGGCTGCTGCGATAAACCGTGTGTTTCGGATCGTCTTTCAGCCAGCAGCCGCACAGGGTGGGAGCCCCGCCGTAAATCAGCATTTCCGGAATCCTGACGTAATGCCACAGCAGATTCCCGTTCCGGTCGTAATGGCGTGCCTTGGGAAGCGCGCGCCTCAGATCCTTGAACAGTTCGACTTCCATGGCATCCGGCATCGTCCGGCGCTGCGTCTTCGGTTTTGTTGCGACGCTCATCACGCCACCCCCGGGAGTCGACCCTGGCTGCGCCCGTAGATGAACCGGTCGATGAACCAGTTCACACCCTTGGCGGTGAACCGCGCGTACTGGCGGTCAAGCTTCCCGTTCGCCTTGCGAGACATGACGGGTTTCAGATAGCCGGGCTTGACGGCCTTGACGGTCGGCGCTTTCGAACGCAGCTCGATATAGCCGGCACCGCGCAGTATCCCGTACACGGTGTCGCAGTTCATCCGCTTGTCGATGGCTTGGAAATGACGTGCGGCCTGTCTTACGCTCATCGTCCCGTCCGCCGAGACGAACGCCTCACCCAACAGGGCGAGAGGCCTCATTTTCTCGTTGCTGGCACGGAGTTCGAGATTCTCCCGGCGGGCTTCGCCGAGCAGGCGGGATTGGATCTGGTTCGCCTTCGCCAGAATCAACGACTCCTCATCCATGCTGTTGGTTTTGAATCGGATGGCGGCACCCTCGTTGAAGTACTTGTCCAATGCGTCGGCGGCTTCGCACTGGTAGGCCTCGATTTTCTCGCGTAGTTCCGGCTTGACCTTGCTCGGGTTGATGCCCGCGAGCCACATGGTCATCGTGCGACGGTCGATCATCGCCATCTCATAGGTTTTGCCATCCGAGCCAGTCGTGGGCATGATGACCACAACTGCCCACTTCTTCTCTTTCAGCTTTCGGGCCTGAGTTTTGTAGTCCACGCCGAGGTTTTCGCACATGCGCCTCAACGACGCCATCCACGTGTCGTTCTTGGCAACGGCTTCGATGGTGTCACCGTGGAACGGGACCTGAATCAGGGAATCGCTCATTTGAGGTCACCGTCCTTCGCATCCACTGGATCCATCTGTTCGATGCTTTCGATGTTGTTGAACGGGATGATCGTCGTCATGCTCTCGTCTGTCACAGCATCATGGTCGTTGAGCCATGTGGCCTGATAGAACGCGAAGCCGACGCCGGGGAGGACATCCACGTCAGCTGCGAACAGCTGACGGTGCCCCTTGAACCCGGTCTTGAGCAAGGTTGCTACGCAGGGGAAGTCGTCGCTCCACCATGAGGGGAGGTCGAGGGTTTCGATTTCCTTGTTGTCGGTTAGAATGGTGTTGTTCATTTGAACCTTCTTTCATTTGATCTCGGCATCCGTAGCGGCGGATGCCTTTTCTTTTGCCTGGGTGGATTCGATGGCCTCGGCGAGAACCTGAGCCGGATTCGCGTTAAGAGCGAAGGCGGTTTTGATGAACTCGCTTAGGGACATGTCGTCCGACTTGAGGTGTTTGCCTACGGTCATCCGGTTGAGGCCGACCTTGGAGGCGATATGCGTCTTCGGCACCTCATCGAGCAAGGCTTTTACTCGGAGGCTCTTCACGGCCGAAGCAGCTGCGTTGTTGGCTGATGCAATCATGGTTTGTATATTGGCACCTGCCAACAAATAAAGTCAAACGCTTCGGCGTGTTGTCATGTGACAACAGTTCTTATGTGGCGTTTCTAGCTGCTGTCAGGTGATAACATTTGTACATGGCAACAAAGATTGAATGGGATATTTTCGACTACGCGGCAAGAGACGTATTGTCTGGTTTGCTGGATGAATTGGGCGCTTCGTACCGCGAAATGGAAAACCTTACCCAAGGTGAAGTAACTTATAGCCGTATTCGGGATATAAAAATGGGCAATAAAGCACCAGTCCGACTGTCTGAGTTCATCAGGCTTAGCGCAATAAGTCACTGTCTTCCAGTACAAGCACTCAATATGGTGCTTGACCGTGTCAGCGAACTCGAAAACGAAGAATATATGTCCATGACACAGGAGGAGCGCGATTCCATTAATGAAATATTCGAAATGCTGAAGGCGCAGCAGTCTTCAGATATCTCTACTGATTCCGTCGATCCGTCGACTCTTGATCTTGCCGCGAAGCATGGTGATATCGAGCGTGAGCAGGAAGCATACGAGGAAATGCCATGATCGACGTGGAGACCATCGCCCGTAAATGGGCCAACGTGTACGAGCTGGCGTTGCCGGCAGATCTTGAGGGCGGCTACGACGCGGCAAACAACCGCATACTCATCAGCGACCGGCTCACACCAATCCAACGCCGGTGCGTGCTCGCACATGAGATTAGTCACGCCAAGCACCACGACATCGGGTGCAAGACCGATGCCTACACGGAGCAGCGGGCGGACGTTGAAGCCGCCAAAATGCTCATAAGCCAGACCGACTACGTCACTGCCGAAATCCTGTACGGCAACGACGAATGCGCAATAGCAAGAGAACTGAGCGTAATGCCATGGATAATCAGGGCATACAAACAATGGCTGCACGATAGCGTAGCCATCTGAAGAAAGAAGAAATAATGACCGAGCCAGCACCCATGTCGGCACAACCACCGGCACCACAAGACGAACAGCCGGAAACTGTATCTCCGGCACCACACCCGGCAGCGAAGAAACTTCCGATACCCGCCATCATCGCCATCACGGCGGCCATCGGCACGTTGAAAGGGCCGCTTCACGGCGGCGCCAATGAAGGCGTGATTGAGATGCTCAAGGAAATAGGTACGGAGGACAAGGTGGATTCCTACATTGAGGACAAACTGGCGCGGAAGGAAAAGATCATGGGCATGGGCCACCGCGTGTACCGTGTGCTGGATCCCCGCGCTCCGCATCTGCGCCGCATGGCCATCCGCCTTTCCTCCCGGATCGGGGAACCCAAGTGGATCCGCATGTCGGAACGCATCGCCAAACTTGTCCGGGAACGCAAGGGGCTGAATGCCAATGTGGATTTTTATTCCGCCACGGTTTATTACAGCATTGGCATTCCCACCAGGCTGTTCACCGCTATTTTCTCCATTGCCCGCTGCTGCGGCTGGGTGGCCCAGGTGCTGGAACAGATGGAGGACAATACGCTGTACAGGCCCCTGACCCTTTATACGGGCCCCAAGGACCGCATTCCGGTGCCTACCATTGACATGCGGTAAAAGTTTTTTAACGGAAAAGGCGCCGGAGGTAATCTCCGGCGCCTTTCCTGTGTCGGCTCCCGCGCTTTTCTGCTTCTCCTCTCTCCCTCATGAAAAATTATCCCTTCTACCTGCTGGCGGTATTCGCCGTGCTGTTCATTGCCCTTGGCATTTCCCCTTCTTCCCGTTCCGTCTGGGTGGCGGAGGTGATTCCCGTGGCGCTGGCGGTCGTCCTCCTGGCGGCCGGGTTCCGGAGATTCCGTTTCAGCAACTGGTCCTACACGCTGATGTTTTTCTGGCTGGCCTGCCATACGGTGGGGGCGCATTACACGTTTGCGGAAGTGCCTTTCGAGTGGTTCCGGGAGCTGGTGGGAGCCCTCCGGAACCCGTTTGACCGGGTGGCCCATTTTACGGTGGGGTTTTATGCGTTTCCCGTAGCGGAGTATCTGGTGCGCAAGCAATATGCGGGGAAAGTGCTGGCGGGGATTTTCGGCCTCTTTTTCGTGATGGCTGTAGCCGCGGCGTATGAAATCATTGAATGGCAGTATGCGGTCATTGTGGGCGGGAATGACGCGAATGATTTTCTCGGCTCCCAGGGCGATATATGGGACGCCCAGAAAGACATGTTCTGCGATACCTGCGGCGCTGTCGCCTCCCTGATTCTCTTTTATCTGGTGCGCCCCTGGCGGCGGAAGGGCGCGGAGACCGCTTCTTCTCCTGGCTAGGGAGCTCCTTCCATTTCCGATTGGACCGCCGCCGTTGCCGGGAAGTCCATTCATGCCCGTGGCCTGTCGTGACTGGGGCGGCAAGAAGGATTGCTCCGGTCTCCGTGTCAGATGCCGAGCTGGCGCAATCCTTCATAGAGGACAATCGCCACGGCGGTGGAGAGGTTCAGGCTGCGGGAGCCTTCTCCGGGCATCGGAATGGTCAGGGCGGTGCCCGCGTGTTCCTTCAGCATGCTTTCCGGCAGTCCGCGGGATTCCGGGCCGAAGACCAGGTAATCCCCCTCCCGGAAATCCGCCTCCCAGTGGGAGCGGCGCGCCTTGGTGCTCAGGTACCAGAACCGCGCGGAGGGATCTGCCGCCTGTTTTAACTCCTCCAGGCTGTCCCAGACATGCAGGTCCACTTTGGCCCAGTAGTCCAGTCCCGTGCGCCGCACGTGCTTTTCATCCAGGCTGAACCCCAGTGGCCGGATCAGGTGGAGCCTGGATCCCGTTGCCAGCGCCAGCCGCCCCGCAGCCCCCGTGTTATGCGGAATTTCCGGATGGAACATGACGATGTGGAAACGGGGCTGCATGAACCTATTTTCACCACAAACGCGCCTTCCGTTCAAGTGGGACTTGTCCAAAAGTGGCAAATAATGTACGTTTCCTCCGATGAGAGACATCGTGTATTTTGACTTGGAAACCCGTCATTCCGCAGCGGAGGTGGGCGGCTGGCACAATACGGCCGACATGCGCGTTTCCGTGGGCGTGACTTATTCCACGGCTTCCGGCAAGTACACGATTTATTCCGAGGAGATGGTGGACGACCTCATCCTGCAGCTTCGCCAGGCCGACCTGGTGGTAGGGTACAACCACGAGCATTTCGACTACGGCGTGCTCCAGCGCTATACGATGTGGAATATGATCGACATCACGAACAACCTCGATTTGTGCAAGGACATCGAACAGCGCGGCGGCGTGCGCGTCAAGCTGGATTCCGTGGCCGCCGCTTCCATCGGCTCTTCAAAAACGGCCGTGGGCACCCAGGCCCTCAAGTGGTGGGCGGAATACGTGCAGACGGGAAATACGGACCTGCTGATGGATATTGCCCGCTATTGCTGTTTTGACGTGAAGGTGACGCGGGATGTCCACTGGTACGGGGCGGAGCACGGTTTCATCCGTTATGACGACAAGAAGGGCGGCCAGGTGGAGTTGCCCGTGGATTGGAAGTTATAGTCCCTTTCCCGCGGCGGCTTTTCTATAGGGCGTTCCCGCTCACTCCGGCAGAATACAGAGCGGAGAGCAGGGAAACGGGAACGGCCTCCGGAAAGGAAGAAGCGGACGGCGTTGATTAACGGCGGTTGATGCGGGCCACTTCCCGCTGGGCTTCCCGCATTTCCACGCGGGCCTTCAGGTCATAGCGCTGGTCGCGGTGGGTCTTGCCTTTGCCAAGGCCCAGTGCCAGTTTTACCTTGCCGTTTTTCCAGTACAGCTTGAGGGCGACCAGGGAACAGCCTTTTTGGGAGGTCTGCTGTTCCAGTTTGAAAATTTCCCGTTTGTGGAGCAGCAGGCGGCGCGGGCGGCGCGACTGGTGCTGAAAGAACTCTCCGGCAGTTTCCCACGGCTGGATGTCGCAGCCGTACAGGAGCATCTGGCCGTTTTCCACCCTGGCGAAGGAATCGGCGATGTTCACCTTGCCGGCGCGGATGGATTTGACCTCCGTTCCCTTGAGTTCCATGCCGCATTCGTAGGTGTCCAGGATTTCGTAATCCCGGCGGGCTTTCTTGTTGGTGGAGATGTCGGAGCTCATGACTGGAGGGGAGGGATGAAAAGGCCCCGGGCTGGAAGAGCCGGGGGCCTGGTTGAAGAGGGGATGTTCCGTGCGGAAATCCGGGCCGGAACGGCAATAAGGGGGACGTGCTTTTTACTGGCTGTCTTCCTGGAGGCTGTCGGATTCCGCATGATAGACGAGCTTGCCTTCAACGATCTCCGTCAGGGCAATGTTCGCGTTGCCCATGTGGGGGGTGGTGGGGACCAAGGGAGCGCGGCCATTGTTGAGCTGGGCAACGCGGCGGGAAACCACGTTGATCAGCATCTGGGGCTCGGGAATGATTTTGGCGGCTTGTTCGACGAGTTCGGCTTTCATGTAAAAAGGTCTAGGTAGGATCTCCTGATGCGGAAAGACATATACAGGCTGCGCCTCCCCCTAATCAAGCCTATATTACGGCATGAGCTCCCTTCGTTCACGGGAGTCCAGCTCCTTCCACGCGCCGGGTTCCAGGCCGGACAGGGTGAACCTCCCGATCCGGACGCGCAGGAGCCAGAGCGTGGGAAACCCGATGGCGGAGGTCATGCGCCGCACCTGGCGGTTTTTTCCTTCCACGAGCGTCAATTCCAGCCATGAGGTGGGAATGGCTGCGCGGTAGCGGACAGGAGGATTGCGGGGCGGTACGTCCGACTCTCCGTGCATGGGGCGCACCCGGCAGGGCAGCGTGCGGTACCCCTGGATGGAGAGGCCGCCGCGTTCCAGAGGAAGCAGGTCCGTGGCGGACGGAACGCCTTCCACCTGGCTCCAGTAGGTTCTGGGATGCCGGTTGGAGGGGTTCAGGAGGCGGTCCACCAGGGCTTTCTCATCGGATAAAAGCAGCAGCCCTTCCGAATCCGCGTCCAGCCTGCCGACGGGATACACGCCGGCAGGAAAGCCGAATTCGGCCAGTGTCCGGTGGTGGGGAGCCTCCTGCGTGAATTGGGAAAGGACCCCGTAAGGT
>ENA-OURZ01000428-OURZ01000428.1-human-gut-metagenome-genome-assembly--contig:-NODE-428-length-57394-cov-6.481104_pt1 | contig 57394 bp, 56 predicted proteins | sample MGYA00242073_ERZ509195 | MGnify/ENA primary metagenome ERZ509195 (study PRJEB26280, sample SAMEA2338837) | human gut metagenome | biome: human gut; feature: human-associated habitat; material: faeces... | reverse complement strand
GCAATTCGCAGGTTTATGCAAATGGATAATCTGACATCACCGCTGCTTCGAGAACTGATTGACCATATTGATATTTTTGAAACAGAGGGTACAGGCAAAAGCAGAACCCAAAGAATCGTTATCTATTACCGCTTTGTCGGGTACGTGGAAATACCCGAAGTATCTCACAGACCGAATATTATTGCCGACACCCGAAAAGGCGTCGCGACCAAGTATTTAACCGAGCCGAAAACGGCGTAACAAAAGGAGCAGGCGAAAACCTACCCCCAACATAAAACCGTATTAAATAGAAAAATCGAGTATTCATAAGTGAAATCCCTTATGAATACTCGATATGGTCCGAGTGACAGGGATCGAACCTGCGGCCTGATGGTCCCAAACGCAAACAAAAACACAATATCTGGTATTTTTTAGTTATTTTTAGCGTTTTCTACTGCAAAATATAGACTTGGTTTGTGCTCTTTGACCACAATTGTTCCACCGTTTCCACGTGCTCCAATCGGCACTGTGGGATAGAATGTGGTCAAAAAATACTCCCCATAAACAGCAATCCCGCCGCCTATGAGGAGTATTTTTGTTGTGTGTATGTTACCTTGGAATCTTCTAAAAGTCAAGCTTTTTCAAATCTGTTTTGAGTTATCTTTCGCGCTTGGATTTATCGGTTATTGAATAAGTTCCCAACAAGGATCATCAAAACTATATATCGAACGAACCTTGCAGTTTTTTAAATCGTTAGGGTTCCTTCCGAGTTTTGCATATACACACCCGTTTTTATCAAGAGAAACTTTAGGATCCTCTTCAACTAAGATATACCAACCGCTATAAATATTGTGCACTATCATTTCTTGACCGTTTTTTTCGTTCCATAATTGTAATAATTTTTTGCCGGGCAACTGCACCTCTTTGTTAAATTTTTTTATAATCTCTTCGCCATTTTTGTGATAAGTAATACCTACAATCTTTTCATCTTCTTTATCTACATTTGTAATCGATAAAATGTCTTGATATGTTTGAACGCCAGATTTTCCAAAGCAAAGATCACAGTCAGGTGCTTCATCGCCAATACGATAATTACAGTACCAACAGTCGATATCTTGAACACTATCCGAAGTGAGAGGGCAAGCAAAATAAGAATGTAAGACACCATCGCCCGAACTGGATATTGGCTCACAAATTTGCAGAAGTTTCTCTTTTGCTTCAAGAATTTGTTTGTGATGCACCCATTTCTTTTTTGTAATATCTGTTTGAAGAATATACTTCATTTCTGCATCTGTAACGCCTTCCTTTACCCAGGATAAATCAATTTCAATTATGTTGCAACCTTTGATTTTTAATTGGGATACCTCTTCATCGTTTTTGTTTTTTCCTCTTCTTATCAACAATGCGATTGACTCGTTTTCGCAATGCAAAACTATAAACTTAGGTATTCGAGACTTGCCCTCATAGCAACATTCCATTTTTTCGAAATTAATATCCCAGGACGCTTTGACAACAATTCCTTTACCTGCGGTTGGCAAAATAATATCTGGTAGTTTTAAAATCTTTTCTGACTCTAGTTGTGTTGTTAGTAACCCATACAACTCCCCGTTCGTTCTGTACATTGATACCTTTTCTTCAGAGATATTAGGTCTGGGAAAATCAAAGGGATTACTTTTTGATTGGGGCGATTTCCTTCTTTCTTGTGTTGACTTCTCTTTGATTACAGGCTCGCTTGTATCGGTATTCAAGTTTTGGCTTGAAGTCCTATTCGATTTTATTTCCGGAGTTGTGGTTTTCTTCGGTGAACTTCTTTTATAAATCCATTCGCCAATTGATCCCCCGCTCGAAGGGTTATCACTTTTTGCCCAACTCAGCATTCTTTCCAAACTTGCCGAAGCTTCCTCCTTGGACACTGCTCTCATCCACTCGAAATCTTTGTCTATGTCACCTTGACGAAGTTTTGATGGCTCTTTCAAAAATTCCTCAATACTACCGCATGCAAATTCGATTTTTTTGACCGTAATGGGGTTCAGCAAAATGTTTTCGAGTTTAGTAATCCATCTTAAATTTTCAGGTCGATTATTTCTGCGATTTGTATCAATATGATCAACTACATGTTGCGAAGAAGGTGCGGCACCAAGAAATGCTGTTGCAATAATTCTATGCACACTTTCGCCAGCAATTTTAGCATATCCTGTCTTAGCGTCATATTTTCCAAAGGTCCATTTATTATCCGTTGGACGAGGCTTTTTATTTTCTTTTGGATGCCGAAACACGGATCCGTTATCGCGCACAGAATAAGTTTCATCTTTATAATGACATACTAATTCTTTTTCATAATCATTCAAAAGTTGTGAAAAATCCATGAGTACTAACTCCTCCATTTCAATTCCTTTTTTCATTCAATGATTATATTGTAAATCTTTATGTGTCCTATAAAACGGTCTTTGCAAAGATAATTTTATCATATTTTGAATCAAAAGACAACCTGTCCAAATTTTGGACAACATTAAACAAAGAAAAGGCGGCTTTGGTTTGTGTATCCAAAACGGATATAACAGAAACATTGACATCGTATGGATTTTTGATATAATAAATACGTGATAAGAAGGCGGTACTGATTGATAAAAGGCTGGACATAAAATGATGTTATTTGTTTTGAGTTATGCAAGTGATTCCTAACAAGTAAAAGTGGTTTATGTAACGCAGTTTGTTTTTCGGTGCCCGAATGAGGCGCACGTACTACGTGGGCTTTGTCGGGCTATATTTATGCCTTCTTATAGAAAACTATAAGGAGGTTGTTTTTTATGGACAACGAAACATTATTAGAAATTGCAACACAATTGGAATACGATTTTGATGATATTCGTATTCTGCGACAGGCGTTTACACGGAAGTCTTATTCGGAGGAACACAACGGAGAAAACCACAACGAAGTGTTGGAGTTTTATGGTGACAAAGCGCTCGAATTTGTTGTGATGAAGAAGTTATCCGAGCATTACGGAAACGCTACGCAAAACGGCAAATACGCTTCTGAAAAGACAGAAGGACAACTCACGGAAATCAAAAAGAAATTGATATGCAAAAAGATGCTTGCACATCGTATGGATACCTTTGGATTTGCCGATTGCATTCTAATGGGAAAAGGCGATATTGGTCAGAGTGCTCAAAATCAAGATTCCGTTAAAGAGGATCTGTTTGAAGCAATAGTCGGCGCCGTGGCTATTGATAGCGGATGGGATGCCGAAGCTCTTGAGGACGTAATTGACCGTATGCTCGATATCGAACACTATCTCGAAAAAGGTTTCAGTGACGACGAGAATTATGTAGATTTGATTCAAACCTGGTGTCAAAAAAGATATAGTTGGATTCCGGAATATGATTTTGATGAGATGGAAGATGGATGGGAGTGTTCACTTTCGTTATCGGATGATTACGATGATTTTATAGGTCGCGGATATTCAAAGCGTGAGGCGAGAATGAATGCAGCGCAAAATGCTTATGAATATTTAGAAGAAAATGACGAACTGCTTCTCCCGATTGACGAGGTAGGCGAGCCGGATATTGATAGAGCAATCAACCAATTGCATGAGCTCTATCAAAAGGGCTATATTGATGAGCCGTACTATGAGTTTTACGAAGATCACGACGAGAATGGAAATCCAACATGGCTATGTGAGTGTCATTTGAAGAATCGTGATCGATATTGGTATGGCAATCATTCCTCTAAAAAGCAAGGCAAAAAATCCGTTGCATATAGTATGCTGTGCGATGTTCTTGAGTGGGGTGATTGAGATGAAACTCCGTGAACTCAGAGAACAGAAGGGTGTAACACAAAAAGAGGTGGCTACAGCTGTGGGCTGTACCGCTACAGTATATTCACGGTATGAAAGAGAAGAACGGGAACCGGATATTTCGACCCTTTGCAGCCTTGCCGATTATTTTGAGGTGAGCATCGATTCTCTGATTGGTTACTCCAATAAACAAAAAAGTGAAGGTTAAACTACTTGCCGATGAGAAATCAAACGACTTCTCATCAGCTTTTCCATTGTTATTCAAAAGAAACAGGCTTTGTATCACCCGTCGCAAATGCGTTGGGACCGGGGTCCGACAAGGAGAAATACATCTTTGCGGCTTTGGTGGTGCCGAAATCACGGTTAGAGCCGGAATTCTGCACCTTGTTAAAGGCATCGCGGAACATCTGGTTGTGAGCTTCCTCGCGATTTAGGAGAAAATCAATGGTCTCACGCACCTTTTTGTCATCGATCTGGCGGTAAAGGTATTCGTAAACCACCTTCGCACGCTGTTCGGATGCGATGTTGCTGAGCAGGTCGGCACACAGATCACCGGTCACCGTCACGTAATCCGCCGTCCAGGAATAACCCGAAGCGTTGATAAGCCCCGGATTCAAGCCCAGGAGCACGTGAGACTGGATCTCACCGCAAGGCACTTTTGCAGCATCCACGTCGTGACCGTTCAAGAGATTGATGGTCTACGCCACCATCTCCATGTGACCAAGTTCCTCCGTCGCAATGTCAAGGAACAGATCCTTGATCTCGGGATCTTTGATGCGAAAACTCTGGGACATATACTGCATGGCCGCCTTCAGCTCGCCGTTGCCGCCACCGAGCTGCTCCTGCAAAAGCGCCGCATATTGAGGATTCGGTTTCTCCACCGCTACGGGATGAAAAAGCATCTTTTCATGTTTGAACATTTCATTACCTCCGTTTGGTTACTACTAACTATTCTTGCCAATCTATAAACGGATATTCAAAGAAAAAGGGATTGAGAAAAGCCGAGGAAAATGGTATAATATTAATATAAAAACCGTTATAAAGAGGTGAAAAGGATGAAAACCATTATCATAGGCGGTGTTGCAGGTGGCGCAACGGCGGCAGCGCGGCTTCGCAGACTGGATGAAAAAGCGGAAATCATTATTTTGGAGCACGGCGAATATGTGTCCTTTGCCAACTGCGGTCTGCCGTATTATATCGGCGGTGTCATTACCGACCGCGAGGCTTTGACTTTGCAGACACCTGAAAGCTTCAAGGCGCGTTTTAATATTGACGTCAGAGTGTTAAACGAGGCAGTTAAGGTAAGCCCCGATACCAAAACCGTTACGGTCAAAAACCTTCGCACAGGCGAAACCTATGAAGAAACCTACGACAACCTCATTTTGTCTATGGGTGCAGAACCTATACGGCCGAACATTGACGGTGCTGACGGCAGTAACGTTTTCACCCTCCGCAACATTCCCGACACCTTAAAGATCAAGAACTATATTGATACCGCAAAGCCGCGCTCGGCCGTGGTCATCGGCGGCGGATATATCGGTGTTGAGATGGCGGAGAATTTAGCCGAAGCAGGACTAAAGGTTGCCATCGTCGAGCTTGCAGACCATCTGATCGCGCCCCTCGACTTTGATATGGCAGCAGACGTTCACCGTTATATCAAATCCAAAGGCATTTATCTGCACCTGAATAACGGCGTAAAGGCGATAAGCGGCAACACCGTCATTTTGCAAAACGGTGAGATCACCGCCGATATGGTCATTATGTCGGTGGGTGTCCGTCCCGAAACGGCTATCGCAAGGGACTGCGGAATAGAACTCAACCAACGCGGAAGCATTGTTGTAAACAACAAAATGCAGACCAATATTCCCGATATTTACGCTGTGGGCGATGCGGTAGAGGTGGAGGTTTTCATCACAAAGAAGCCTGCCTTTATTCCTCTTGCAGGGCCTGCCAATAAGCAGGGCAGAATTGTCGCCGATAATATCGCGGGATACGAGAGCGTTTATACCGGCACACAAGGCTCGGCAGTATTAAAACTCTTTGATATGACCGTTGCCACCACGGGACTCAACGAAAAAACGGCCGGGTTGGCGGGCATTGATTACGATAAGACCTACACCTATTCGGCATCTCACGCCACCTATTATCCGGGTGCTGCGCAGATGTCCATCAAAGCGCTGTGGGATAAGAAAACGCTGAAGATCATCGGTGCGCAGATCGTCGGATTTGACGGCGTGGACAAGCGTATGGACGTGCTTGCCACCGCCATCCGTTGCGGTGCAAAGATCACCGACCTCACTACTCTCGAACTGTGCTATGCGCCGCCTTTCGGCAGCGCGAAAGACCCCGTCAATATGCTCGGGTTCGTTGCCGAAAATATTGTCAGCGGAAAACTCAAGCAGTTCTTCTGGCACGACGTGGAAAACCTTCCCCGTGACGGCAGTGTGTTCCTGCTCGACACCCGCACACCGTATGAAGTAATGAACGGCAAGATAGACGGCTTTGTCAATATTCCGCTTGACTCCCTGCGGCAAAGAATAAATGAAATTCCGAAAGACAGACCCGTTTACGTTCATTGCCATTCGGGACTTCGTTCCTACCTTGCTTGCCGTATTCTCACAGGAGGCGGCTACGACTGCTATAACCTTGCAGGCGGCTGGCGCCTCTATGAATCGGTCATCAACGAGCGCACCGTCCCCGAATACTCTTGTAAAGACTGTAAATAACTATTTTCGGAAGTAGGACTGCTATGAAAAAACTGAGAGGAATTGTTTTAATGCTTTTAATATCGCTTTCGTTGTTTGGCTTGACTGCTTGTCAGGATGGCGGGAATAATGCTACCTATGAGCAAATAACACCACAGCAGGCTAAAGAGATAATGGATACCGAACAGGAATATATTATCATAGACGCCCGTACCGAAGAAGAATTCGCCGAGGGACATATTGAAAATGCGATTTTGATTCCCGAATATGAAATTAAGGATCGGGCTGAAAAAGAATTGCCCAACAAAGATGCTTTAATTCTCGTTTATTGCCGTAGCGGCAGACGAAGCAAAATCGCATCCGAGGAACTCGTCAAACTCGGTTATACCAACGTAAAAGAATTTGGCGGTATCATCGACTGGCTGTATGAAGTTGTGAAATAAGGAGAAAACCATGAGCAATTACGATATAGAAGTAAAAGAACGCTGGGGCGAAACAGACGCTTACAAAGAATACGCCGAAAAGACAGTTGGCTACGCCAAAGATAAATGGCAGCAGGTAAACGATGGCCTGAACGCAGTTCTTGCCAAATTCGCCGAATGTATGAATAACGGGCACACCGCCGACTCGGATGATGTTCAGACGCTTGTAAAAGAACTGCAAACCCACATCACCGAAAACTACTACACCTGCACCAATGAGATCCTTGCAGGTCTCGGTCAGATGTATGTTGCCGATGAGCGTTTCAAAGCCAACATCGATAAGCACGCCTCCGGCACCGCTGAATTCATTTCAAAAGCAATCAAAACATACTGTAATTAACACCAAACCCGATGAGCAAAACTCATCGGGTTTAATCATATCCAAATGTGCAAATATATCTGCCCATATGGAAGTCGATGTCCAAAATTTGGACAGCATTAAACAAAGAAAAATATTCGACACTTGATTTTTAATAGTGTTTTTAGATTCAAGTTATTTAAGTTGCATAGCTTTCACTTTTTCATATAAAAAAGTTGGAAGACTATAAAAAAGTTTCACAAACACACGATTTTATTATTGTTATATATGTCGGAATATGTTATAATAAAGTGAAAAAGTGTTTTTGCGTTTACGAGGAGTGTGAATCAGTGAACAACAACGAACAATACAAAGTAAAATCATATTATATCGCATATTTTGACATTTTAGGTTATAAAGCTTTCTTTGAAAATCAAGAAAATGATATAATCGAGTTTTTACATAATGTGGTTGATATGGCATCGGATGTTATTAAGAAAACCGATTCTAATCGCGTTGTTTTTGGAGAACAATTTAAAATTAAAACGTTTTCTGATAATTTTATCATTATGCTCGAAGAAACAGTCGAGCACAATGATTATGATTGTTTAAAGTCTATTGGGTATATTTTGGCGCTATTACAATTAAGGTTCTTAGAAAAGTACTCTATTCTTATTCGGGGCGGAATAACCAAGGGACAAGCTTTTATTAATAATGACATTGTCTTTGGAGAGGGGTTGATAAAAGCAGTTTCGTTAGAAAACGATGCTAATTTCCCGAGGATTATTCTTGACTCCACTCGCTTTTCAAAAGAAATATGTGATGAACTTTGCGAAAAGTGCGTTGCAATAGACGACGACGGCAAATATTACATAGATATGTATTCTGTTTTGGGATCGGAGGTTTACTATGATGCAGAATTTGTAGATGCAGATATTCACATAACCGTTCTGCACGATAATTTAATGCGTCTCATACGAAAAAATGGTAAATACAATCGCCAAGTAACCGATTTGCGAAAAATAGCTATAGCGGAGAGAACAATTTCTAAATATTTGTGGGCGCTTATTAAATATAACGATTATTGCAATATATTTGGTTTCGAAAAACTGCTAATTAAGTATGGGCTTGAGGTTTACCCCAGGCTTATGAAGACTGAAATAATACTACGATAAATATGAGGTGCAAGCATGGTTGACTATAAAAAATTATGGATACTTCTTTTAGAAAAGAGGATTACAAAACCACAGTTTCGTTTGCTGCTTGGTCTTTCACCAGCCACCATGACAAAACTTAATAAAAATGAATTCGTATCGATGGAAGTGCTTGTTAGAATTTGTAGTGCTCTTAAATGCGATATAGGTGACATAGTTGAGATTTCTATTACTGATTAACTGGCAAACATTTTAAAGTCCGTTTTATGGGATATTAAAAATATTATTATATTATAAGAAACGATCGTAACACATGATACCGATCTGTTCGGAGGTTCTTTATGGCAAGCAATATGGTGGTAGAGGCGGTTACTGCAGCCAAACAGTATTTGTCCAATAAATTTGATAAAAAAGATTTGGCAACTATAATGGTAGAAATTAAAACAATTGCTGGTATAAAAGATGACATTGATCTTAAGTCAAGAAACGAAAGAATTGGCTATACCGACTTGCAGAAAAAATTGGCAAATTTAAATGAAAAAGAAGCTGACCGCAAAGAAAAAGGCGTTTATTATACTCCCGCTGATGTGGTAAAATTTATTGTTACCAATAGCATTAAGTCTGCTTATGGAAAATTGCATCCTAATAGCTTACATGTCATGGATTTAAACGGTATACCGTATAAATCGTTTTGTTTAACTAAGCGTGTATATGATCCAACATGTGGGGCTGGCGAATTTTTGCTTGCTGCGTTAGAAATTAAGTTTGATCTTATGGATATGCATAAGCAATCTATTGGTAAGACAACCGTTCATAGCATTGTAAAAACGATATACGGAAACGATATCAATTTGGATTCAATCATCATAACTAAATTGCGACTATTTTTATGCGCACTAAAAAGACATGGTATTTTGAAAGTTAAAGGATTGAGTGATTGCCTAAACGCAAACTTTACAACCTTAGATTTTGTGACAAGCAACCCTAATACAACATGGTTTGATATTATTGTCGGCAATCCTCCCTATGTAGAAGATTCAAAAACCGAATTGAATCCAGCGACTAAATATGGTAACATTTATGGCAACGTTTTAGAAAATTCAGCGTTATCTTTGGCTGATAAAGGGGCTATGGGATTTGTAATCCCCTTGTCTTATGTGTCAACCCCTCGTATGAAAACATTGCGCAAAACCTTGCTTGGTTTAGTAAAAGAACAGTATATTTTAAGTTATGCCGATAGACCGGATTGTTTGTTTGCATCTGTTCATCAAAAGCTATGCATTGTTTTTGGGAAAAAACGAAACACCGTAGAAACAACAATATATACCGACAGCTATAAATATTGGTATAACGCTGAACGAAATGATTTATTTGCTAACTCTACAGCTGTTAAAAACACGCTGATTGAAGAAGATTATATCCCTAAAGTTGGATTGCCAGTAGATGTTAGTATATATCGCAAGGTCACAGGCAAAAAAAGTAGATTGAGCGATATGTTTGAGGGCGAAAATCATCCGCTATATTTGAATATGCGTGCTGCTTTTTGGATTAAAGCCTTTCTCTCAGAACACGAAGGATCAGAGTATAAAAAACTCTGCTTTGATTCTCAGGAAAAAAGAAATTATGGTATGTGTTTATTAAATTCATCCTTGTTCTGGTGGTACTGGATTTGCATATCTGATTGTTGGCATATAACACAGAAAGAACTTAATGGTTTTTCAGTGCCTCATTTAAATAATTATACTCAGGTAAATCAATTGGCACAGGCATTGGAAAACGCGCTTGAGCAAACTAAAGAATATGTCGGCACAAAGCAAGTGGACTATGAATACAAGCATAAAAATTGCACAAACGAGATTCACGCGATTGATGATTATATTAACGATTTGTTTGGTTTAACAGCTCAAGAAAGTTTATATATTAAGGATTTTGCATTTAGATATCGTATTGGTGGAGGTGTTGAAGATGAAGGCAATTGATTTGTTCGCGGGCTGTGGTGGCTTGTCGTTGGGGTTCATTAAAGAAGGTTATGAAATTGCTAAAGCGGTTGAGTATGATGAATCTATTGCCAAAACATATCAGGCAAACCACCCTCAAATAGAGATTATAGTAGATGATATCAAAAATGTTGACCACGGCGGAGTGTTTAAGGAAAACGATGCTGATGTAATTATTGGTGGCCCCCCTTGCCAAGGGTTTTCGATGGCTGGCGCCAGAATTCGTGATGGTTTTATGGGTGATCCTCGCAACTTCCTCTTCAAACATTACTTTAATGTTGTTAAAACGGTAAAGCCTGATGTGTTTGTGATGGAAAATGTTAAGGGTATTACTACTATGGAAAACGGTAAAATATTTAAGGAAATTCTTAGTATCTTTTCAGATCCGGCACTTTTAGACGGTTCATACTATAAGCTGTATCATCAGATAGTAAGAGCAGTTGATTTTGGCGTTCCACAAAAACGTGAGCGCATGATTATAATAGGCGTACGCAATAAAGAGATTAATATACAGGCGCTATGGGATATTACAAAAAGTCAAATCAAAGAGATCTATCCGGATTATTTTGATAAAAGAACCGTAAAAGATGCTATTGGTAATTTACCTTCTCCGAGTTCTACAGGTTTGGTATCTAATCCTGTTGCAACAACATCGTATCAAAAATATTTGGCATGCAATGATGATGTTTTGCAAAATCATATAAAAACAAACCATTCTAAACTTGCTGTCGATAGAATGTCTAAAATATCTAATGGGGAGAATTTCACGTCACTTGATGAAAAGATAAATTCCGTTCACAGTGGTTCTTACGGACGATTATGTTGGGATGAACAGGCGCCCACAATCACTACGCGTTTCGACACACCTGCAGGGGGGCGGTTTATACATCCCGCTGAGGATAGAACATTAACTCCCAGAGAGGCAGCGCGTATTCAGAGTTTCCCTGATGATTTTGTTTTTACCGGAAACAAAACCTCAATATGTAAACAAATAGGAAATGCTGTTCCGCCTAAAATATCCTATTTTTTGGCAAAATTAGTGCGCAACATCATTGAAATGGAGGATTCCATAAATGAATGAATTACTAAATAATAAAATCGAACAACTTAAAGCAGCTGAAGAATATGAATGCTGGTATTTAGTAAAACAACCCACAGAGTTTACAAAACTTTGTTATTTGGTTTCTGTGCTAAAAGAATATCAAGATAATAATTCGGCTGAAGTTCTCAGTAATTATATTGAGAATCGCATCTCTCAATTGCAATCGCAGAAAAGCGATGTGGACTTTTCGAACAATTATCGTGCGTTAAGAGTGGCAGCGTTTTTCGGCCTTATTACAATGGACGGAGCTAATTATAAAAACGCTAAAATTACTCCTACATATTACGAGATTGCGAAACGATGCAATAATGAATTTGAGAAAATCGAGTCATATAAAGATATAATTGACCGACAAATTGAAAAAATGTTTTTGAGTTCTGATGTCGATGAGGCTAAAGATGGCGTAAGAAAAGAATTTAGGTTGTATCCTATAATGTTGCTATACAAGGTACTTATCGAATTGGGCAGAACAACTGGTGAGTATACTATAAGCCTTACTGAATATAAGTATTTAGTTGCGACGACTAAAAAATTTGAGGATTATTTGGAAGCAATTCTTTTGATAAAACTGTTAAGGACTGATGCATCAGCAGTACCTGAGTTTGAAAAATTTTCTTCAAAATTTGATAACAGAATGCTGCAAGCGTTAAAACAACTGAATACATTGACGGTTACAACCAAATCCATTTCCATCAATCCTGAACGCTTGGAAGAGGTAGCAAAGAAAATCTTCATATTTGAAAACAATCCTGATTTGTTTGTTACAGATGAGTATTTGAAGTTTTTAGGCTCAACACAAGCATTGGTCGAATTGGATGATTCCGAAAAGGTTATAGAAGACGATCAAGAAATCAACTTATCTCCAGAATGGTTTCAAGAACAAGCCTCTCAGCTTGGAACAATTGATGAGGAAGCGAAAGAGCTATATAAGGAATTTCGTGAAAAATTTGCCCCCGAAGTGCTTAAGACAGTTGAGGGTGTGGATTTGTTGCACAAAATTTTCTTGAATGAAACGGGCAATAAAGATAGTCTCTGCTATACTCTTGAATATGATAAAAGGTACGCTATATTTGGAAGTGCAACTGGCTTTGCATTTAAGTATGGGATTTTTTACAGCGGCGATAAAAAGTCGTGGGTTACTGGTTCGAGCCGGACAACTCAATATATTTCTCAGGATGAAGCTATTGAAATTGGCGCAAAAATACGTGATGAACTTGTAGTCGGTGCTGAGATAATTGCTAATTTTGGTGAAATCAAAGAATTAAAAGATTATGCCAACTTGTATGCTAAGTTGTTTCCGCAGATGCCTAAGACCATTGGCAAGGGCTGGGTTATGAAATACTACCATATGCTATATCCGGATTTGTTTCCTGTTTTTTATAATGAGGATTGGCAGAAAACAGTATTAAACAAGATCAATATGGAGCCTGAAGAAAGTTCGTTTGTTCGCATGGGTCAAATTGCACTATATGTTAAACAGTGTGGTATATCTAATGTTGCTTTTTCTAAGATAGTGCAAAAAATTGAAACAAATAAACTTCCTAAAGAGGAAACAACAACTGATACTAAGCAACCGTATACCTTTGATTCGCCTAAAGGTGGAGCACAAAACAAAGTTGTCTACGGCACTCCTGGTTGTGGAAAGTCTTATTATGTGCAAAACACCGTTTTACCCAAACTGGGGGTTGTTGATGACGATAGGATAAGAACAACATTTTATCAGGATTATACCAATATAGACTTTGTCGGTCAAATTCTCCCTAAAGTCCACGATGATCAATCTGTAACGTATGATTTTAATCCTGGTCCATTTGCACTTGCCTTGAAAAAGGCTATCAAATATCCTGAAAAACCTATTGCGTTAATTATCGAAGAATTGAATCGTGGTAATGCAGCAAGTATATTTGGAGATATTTTTCAGCTTTTGGATAGGGATAAAACCGGCAAGAGTCAGTATAGCATTACAAATGTGAATTTACAGGATTACCTGAATAAATGTTTTTCAGATGAGGGCTATATTTTCAATGAGATTTATATTCCTTCAAACCTGCACATTATTGCTACAATGAATACCAGCGATCAAAATGTGTTCACTCTGGATACAGCTTTTAAACGTCGTTGGCAGTTTGAAAAATTACGCAACAAATTTTCTGAGGATCATGAATATAAAGGATATTTCGTACCAGGTATGCCTGATGTTACATGGCAGAAGTTGGTTGATGATATAAATACCTTTATAGTGAACAGTGCCAACGAACTCTCCTCTGAAGATAAACAATTAGGCGTTTATTTCATAGACAAAGAAACATTATGTGAAAAAACAGAGGACTGTTCTGATGAGCACAAAATCAACAAGTTTGCGTATAAACTTTTCGAGTATCTATGGGATGATGTTGCCAAATTTGCGCGACCGGATTGGTTTGGGGCAGAAATTAAGTCACTTGATGATTTGATAGATGCATATTTAACAAAAGGGAAAAAGGTATTTGTAGATGGAATCATCAAAGAACAAAGCCAAGATTAAAAACTTTTTTGCACACTCTGGTACCGGAAAAAACGACGATTCTTTTGTTGGATTTAAGATAAAGGGTAATGAAATTCATTTTTATTACCCTGAATCTTATAGATTTGATTCTGAGTCATCAACAATGAGAAACGACATAGTTGATTTGTTAAGAACAGTGTCAATTGCTAAAACCAAGTCAACCGCTCCTTCTCAAGCTTACAACGTTTCCGGAGAAAATGGGAAATTTGCGTTATTATCGTATCTATGGGTAATTAATGATTTCTTGACCAATGGCTTTTATATCAATCGTGAAAAGATATATAAGATTAATCAGTCAGGTAAAATAAACTGGAAACGCACTATGCAATCACAGCCTATTGTATCGAATGGTAATATTATATATCCCAATATTACAGTTGAAGTAAAGAACAATATTGATAACATCCTGGTAGACATACATAAGCATTGTGTGAAGAAAAGTATAGACTTCATAGGTTGGTTATTTAATCTTTCTTCCGGTTTTATTGAAGACAAGCCTTATAATGAAACAATTAAAAAGCTATATGTTTCCACATTGCGTAAAGAACTTGATCGCACGTTTGATGATGAAAAGAGGCTGCGTTTAAAACATTTGCTGAACGTTATCGTTGGGCTTGATTCTAAAGATAACAATGAATTTGTTTATGGCGTGGATTCGTATTATTATGTTTTTGAGCGGATGATCGATTCTATTTTTGGCAACATAAAAGATTTGCGCGACTTCAATCCAAAAGCCAAATGGCAGTTGGTCAAGAACAATTATAAGGAAACCAAAAGCTCAGATTTACGCCCGGATACCATAATTGTAAAAGATAATGATGTGTTTATCATTGATTCCAAGTTTTATCGGTTTGGCTTTACGGGCAAAGAGGAGGACTTGCCAGAAACCACCTCTATACAAAAACAAATTACATACGGCGAATTTATCGAAAAAAATGTAACAAAAATCGATATCAAGAATATTTATAATGCATTTCTTTTGCCCTATGATAAAGAACGTGAAGTCTTTAGATCAGATGAAGATATCCAATACATTGGTTTTGCAAAAACGATGTGGAAGGATAACATCAAAGATCACGAGCTGGTACACGGTTTCTTGATAGATCTGAAACATGTTGTGAGAACATGGAACCGTTACAATCATGAGAATGATGTTAATTTCTTAATAGAAGAAATTGTTACACATCAAAATGAGGCTCAAATGAGATTGCAAAAATCAGCCTCATCACAGTAACTGTTTTTATATTCTTAAGTGAATGAAGGTGTTTGAATATCAAAATTATCATTGATACATGTGAAAAGAAAAGAGTTTCTTGTTGCAAACGCATAAAGGCGAAAATTAAAAAGCAAAATGATAATAAAGAATTAAAACTGAATTTGGAAAAACCTTGTAAAATTTTATCTAAACATAAAGGTGTTCTTGCTTGGCTTTGTCCTCTTGTAATTACTTTTGCAGTTGCATTTTTAAGATTCCTTTGGTTTGCGATTGAAAGTGGTAGAGTTTCATTTTGGAATATTGATTTATCAGCAATATCTATGTCCAGCAATTCCATTTACAACATCATATTGCTTTTAGCGTTTAGCATAATAATGCTCGCCACAATTATGATTCCAACAATAATTATCAAATCAAAGCAAAGAACTCTTGTTAAATTCTTTGAGTTTTTGTTTTATATATGCTGTTTTTTGTCGTTTGCGCAGTTTCCGTTGATGGATGGGCGTCATTAGGCGAAAATCTAATAATGAACGCAATTGCTTTTGCGATAGCTGTAGCTGTGGTCTTTGGCTTTGCACTGTTGCCTGGTTTGTTACTTTGTTGGGCGATTGGCGCCCCCAAAAAGACTTCCAAGCCGATAAAATTAACTCCTAAATGGCTAATTATATCAATAGTTGCTTGGGTCATTTTAATAATAGGTTTATCTTTTTACATAGGTTATAATAGTGCTTCGAGTCAAACGAGGTTTAGAATCACAAAAGATAATTATGCCATTATTTATGAAAATGATGATTATTACTATCTTGCTAAATACAATCCTGCAAAAAACGAAATAAACAAGGAACAACAAAAAGCTGTATTAAAAAATGGAATCGAATATACTTGGAAAGAATGATTTGGTGAGTTCTTATGCCACTTGAAATAGTACGAAACGATATAACAAAAATGACGGTGGATGCCATTGTAAATGCTGCCAACTCCTCTTTGTTAGGTGGTGGCGGTGTAGATGGTTGTATTCATCGTGCCGCTGGCAAGGGATTGCTCGAAGAATGCAAAACTCTCGGCGGATGTGAAACCGGTAACGCAAAAATCACTGGCGCATACAACCTGCCCTGTAAATATGTTATTCACGCAGTCGGCCCCCGTTGGCTTGGGGGCAAGAGAAATGGAAAAGCATTACTGGAGTCCTGCTATAAAATATCTTTGCAGCTTGCGAAAGACCATAATTGTGAAACCGTTGCTTTTCCGCTGATCTCTTCTGGCATATACGGCTATCCTAAGGAGCAGGCGTTGAAGGTGGCAATTGATGTAATCAGCGACTTCCTGCTCGAAAACGATATGACCGTTTATATCGTTATTTTTGATAAAGCAGCGTATAAAATAAGCGAGAAACTGTTTTCTGACATTGCCGAATACATAGACGACAATTATGTGGACGAGCATACAGATTACCGCCGCGAGAGCATGCGCATGAACGCGCCGATGCAATCAATCATGGCAGATGAAATCTGCGAGTGCAAAGCTCTTTTTTTAGAAGATGACCTTGACTCAAAACTCAAGCAGATTGACGAGAGCTTTTCGCAAATGCTTCTCCGCAAGATTGACGAAAAAGGTATGACCGATGCCGAGTGCTATAAGAAAGCAAACATCGACCGTAAACTTTTCTCTAAAATTCGCAGCGATGTGCATTATAAACCGAGCAAACCTACTGCGATAGCATTCGCAATTTCTTTGGAACTCTCGCTTGAAGAAACCGAAGATATGCTGAAAAAGGCGGGATTTGCATTATCTCACAGCAATAAGTTCGATATCATAATCGAATATTTTATCAGCAAAGGTAATTACAATATCTTTGAAATTAACGAGGCACTGTTTGCCTTTGACCAAAGTTTACTTGGAGCGTGAAATATGATTAAGTTTATCTGTTATCCCAAATGCACTACCTGCCAAAAAGCAAAGAAGTGGTTGGACGATAATAAAATCGAATACGAGCTCAGGGACATTAAACACGACAATCCCACACTTGAAGAAATAACTGAAAGGTATAATGTAAGCGGTTTGCCGCTTAAAAAGTTCTTTAACACAAGCGGTATGCTTTATAAATCCTTAGATCTTAAAAACAAACTACCCGAAATGAGCGAGAATGAGATGCTAAAACTCCTTGCCACAGATGGTATGCTTATTAAGAGACCACTACTCATAGGCGATGATTTCGTGCTTGTTGGCTTTAAGGAAACTGAGTGGGCAGCAAAATTGAACAAATACTTTGTCGCTTGACATGCGACCTAACCTCTCTTTTATTGATGTACAATGTAGACATCAAATGAAAGAGAGGTTTTCTATTATGAAAAACAACATTACCGAACTCGTATTTATTCTGGACAGAAGCGGATCTATGTCAGGTCTTGAGAGCGATACCATCGGCGGTTTTAACTCGATGATCGAAAAGCAGAAGAAACAGGATGGCGGTTGCTATGTCTCGACTGTTCTTTTTGATGATGAGAGCGAGGTTCTGCACGACCGTGTAAAGCTCGGCGATATCCCTAAAATGACCGACAGAGATTACACCGTTAGAGGTTGCACCGCGCTTATTGATGCAATCGGCGGCGCTATTCACCATATCGGCAACATTCATAAGTACGCTCGTCCCGAAGATGAGCCGGAGCATACCATGTTTATTATCACGACCGACGGTCAGGAAAACGCAAGTCATCGTTATAGTAGCGATCAGGTCAAAAAGATGATTGAGCGACAGAAAGAAAAATACGGTTGGGAGTTCCTGTTCATTGGTGCAAATATTGATGCTGTTGAAACGGCAGCTCGTTATGGAATTGATAAAGACCGAGCCGTAAACTATAATGCAGACGGTCAAGGAACTCATATTGTTTATGAGTCGGTTGCAAAGGCAGTTTGTAATGTTAGAGCAAGTGCACCGCTCAGTGCCGACTGGAGCGAGGATATCAATGCCGATTATCGGCGCCGTGGAAAAAAAGAATAAAAATTAAATTTGTCAAGGGTGTCGTAGAAATGCGACACTTTTGCTTTTTATTTCAATAATTATCTGGACTTGTGGAAAGTGTTGTGGTATGTGTTTTGGTTGAAAAAGGAGGTGTAATGCATATGACAACACTTGAAGATTTATACTATGGCAACATCAGTCCGCATAATGGTAGAAGTGATCTATGGCTTGGAGGATATATGAGAAAAATTATACTCCTTCTTCTCTGCTGTGGGGTGCTCGTGAGCATGGTGGGATGCAGCGGCAACACCGCACCAACCACCCAAGCGGAAAGTCCGCCAACAACGGTATCGGAAACGGTAATAACAGAACCGCCCACCGAAACAACGCCGTCTGCAACAACGGTAGAGCCAACAGAGAAAGAAAAAGAGCCTGTCCCGACCGAGAGCACGGATCAGGCAACCGAGTCGACCAAAACCGAGTCTGCGTCTACGACAACGACAACGGAAAAGCCGAAGGCAGAAAACAAGTCTGCAGCAACGACAAAACCGATCGAGCCATCGGCGACGAAAAATACTGAACCAAAGGTAGAAGAACAGTCAAAGGATGCGGAAATATATGTGGGGATACAATGGCCCGAGGTGGATCCTGCGGAGATTGAAAGGCTGATTGTCGAAAAGGTCAACGCCTACCGCATAACGCAGGGCGACACCGCAGCAACGATGCTCCCAGAACTGACTGAAGTAGCACGGTACAGAGCAACCGAACTGTCAATCAGCTTTGAGCATCGAGCCGGGCAACATGTCAGTACTGAGCTTAAATATGGGCAGTATGTTGACCTTGCTCCTTACGGTATGCCCGATGACAGTTATTATAAAGGCTACAGCCGAGAGGCCATCGGGATGGGAGAATGGTTCGGCACGGCGGAAAGTATGTCCGACCGTATCGCAGACGGCTTTTATCACAGCAAAGGACACTGGTCGTATGTCGGCAACTCCAAGTATCCTTACATTGCAGTGGGCGTAACCAAAGCCAACGGCAAATGGTATGTCTGCATACTGATGAGCGAGGAAAATTACGGCGGATAAAGCAAAGACCTCCAAGCAAGTGAGAAATCACAAGGTTGGAGGTCTTTTTTGCTTATTCTGCCTTTGTAGCGATTTGTGTGGTCCATATCAGGGTGAGCATCGCTGCGAAGATTTCCATTTGATTGTACGGCATCTCCTGACTTTTTGTACAAAGAGAATCACAAATAGGCGCGTTTATTCCGATTTTCAGGGCTGAAACTGCGGAAATTTGACCGTTTCCTGTGCATTATTACAGGAGATTTTTATACCATGTTTTTCGAGCGAAAAACAGGAGGTTTGTACCAAATTGTTGCACAAACCAAAACCCGCATGAATGCTGGATTTTTAAGATGTTTTTATGCCGAAAATGGTTAAAGCCAAAATGTAATAGAAACCTCTTTTCGTTGTCCAAAATCCGGACAGCATTAAACAAAGAAAAAGCGTTTACGGTAAAAACTCGGGCATGACCTTATACCGCGTCAGACCGCAAACCTGGCGGTCGCGGAAAATGATGGGTTGCGGTATGGTATTAAGTACCTTATGACTGAAAGTTGTTGTGCCGAAGTACGCATCAAAACTGCTTGCCGGTAAAACCACCCATTCACTATCGGGTTGCTTATTCAGAATATAATAGCAGATAAGCGCAGAGATCCATTCGTTTTTAATCTTGGGCGCCTCACCCGCAATTTTATCCAAAATGCTTTGGGGAAGGGTGATTTCGTCGTCGCGCAATGGCCCTTGTTCTAAAGCGTCGGCAATTACATCGTCAAAGAGAAGATGAAAACCGCCGTCGGTGTTCTGTGAGAAAAGCGGAATCTGAAACTTAACCACTTTTTTGCGCCAATATTCATCCCAGGAGTCCCGGATGATTTTTGCCGGCTTTTCTGTTGTTGCATAAACCTTGTCGGGATTGTTCAGAACAAAGTCAGCAACTGCGTGCGCATGGCGGTAAAGCCAACCTCCTCCTTGCTTGTCGACAAGGCTTGGGAACTCGCCGTGTAGTTCGCGAAAATCAGATCTATATTGCCAATCTTCTTTCGGCGTTGCATTTTTCTTGTCGGGGATACTGCACCAGGCGCATAAAGCACGGCGCGTGTATTCGGTATCGCAATTGGAAGACCATAAAAATCCACGCGCAAGAATGGTGAAAACACGAACAAGCCCTTCACCTTTGATAATCCCGTCGAAGGTAAATCGGCCGAGATAGGTGGTGTCCTGCTTATTGACGGCGGTATAACTCACTTTGCCTGTATAAGCTTCAAATTCTTTTCGTCCGTTAAGCATTCGGCACCTCCTTAATATTGAGAGTATTCTCTGCAACTTTATCAAGCAGAACGTCCCATACAAAATTCTTTTTACCGAGCGCAATGGCGTATTTTACCGCCTCGCTCGGTTTTATTTTTGTCTCAAGATATTGACGGCACCCTTGCGAAACGGCATCTCGGTAACTTTCGCCGACACTGCGCTTATGATAGGAATCGATCATCCGTTGCCAAAGTTCAGTATCGTCGTCACGGACAAGGATTCTCCGTTCGGTATTTTTGTTTGCATCGTCAATATCGCAGACCAGGTCGCCGAGAATGCGGTAACCGCCGCTACGGAAATCGCAAAGCAATTCTCCGTAACTTCCGACAAGATCTTCCGGCAGGTTTTCCTCGAGGAAAGAAGGCCGTTCAAGAGAGCCCATCAGATGCCAGGCCTGCTCACGGATGGCAGCCCGCAAAGCCCCAATCTGCTCTGCTTCGATTTCGGAGAAGTCAGCATACATCTCGTCGACATCATATAAAAGTTCCTGACCGCGCGCATACAGAATGCGGTTAATATCCGTCCTCTTCGGTTTATCTTTAATAGCGCTTTTGGATGTGCGGATGCGTTTGAGACAACGCTCGTATTCGTTGATAATCCTCTCCATCAGGGAGAGCAAATCACCGTTGAGCGACTTTTGCCAATTGGGTTCGGTAGCAAAAGCAAACAATTCACTGATCGGTCGTTCTTTTGCGGGAAGCTTTTGCGTGTGTTTGCGCAGCATATACGCATAGTACGGCAGACGCTCCACGTTGGAATCCACCTTCGACCAGTCAGTGCTTTCAATAAATTTCTCAAGTCTTTTCTTGGGAGTTTCTTCGTAATACTCTGACCGACCGCCGTTTTTCTCGGTCATATATTTATAGCGCAAAAAGATATTCTTTTTTCTGTTACCCTTGCCGAGATATTCTGAAAGGTCGGGTTTTACACCGCTTTTTGCCGAGTCAATTTCAAGACCGGTAAGGATCGCTAAAGTCTCCACTTCTTTGCGTAGGCGCTCGCGTTCTTCGGCGTCGGAGTTTTCGTTGTAAGCAATAATGCTGCGGTCGAGCGCCGCATTGGAAATCTGCCCGACACGGGAAGAAAAGGTGCTCTTAACTGTTTCAAACCGAGCATACCAGTCGCCCACATCGCGCAGTTGCGGTTCGGCTGACGGAATTTTTAAGAATGGGATGTTGCTATGGTTATCGATGGACTCTTCGATGCTGTAGTTGCGCTCCACGCAGGCGTTGAGAATCGGATCGGTAATGGTTTTGATCATATCACCATCGTAGTCAGCACCGCCCAAACGATCTGCCGCATACATAGAAGAGTCCACCATAATGACATCTGAAAGATGTCCAAGATAATGCTTGCGCATCTGCTCGACTTTGGGATAGTAATAAAGCCGCAGTTCTTCGTTTCTTGCGATATGCGGGTTGCGAAGAAGTGTGCAGACCTTATCGTGAGAATAGGCGGTACGGGGAGAATAAAAAGAGTTTTTTGCAAAATTCTCGCTCATCATAATGGCAAAGAATTTTTGCTGCTTGGAATTCATTTTTGCAAAATCCGGATTGCAAAGCACCTTCATAAAGCTTAACAAGTCGGCTGATAGGAAACGGTTATCACCGGCAATGATGAGCGTACCGACAGAATAATTCTTATAGACCTTCTCCGCCCGTGCTTTCAGCTCGTCGGTATAAATACTTTCATTTATAAAAAGCGGATTTTTCTGCAGTATCTTTGCAAGTTGATACTGCTTGGATTTTTTGTCAACACCGCTGTATCTGAGCACCTTCAAAAAATACTGTTTGCGGTATTCTGCGTTAGCGCAGAGATTATAATATTCGGTTTCGGTCTGCTTGGTGATCCAGTGGCGCTCATCCGTTTCGGGACTGACCGTCCAACCGAGCGGAAGATCAGCAGGACGGAATTCCTCTGCCTTCATTGAGAGCGTGTTTAAAAATTGATAGTTCAGTTCGGTGGTCTCTTTGGGATGCTCTTTGCTGACACCGGTAATATACAAAGCGTGATTGTATTTGCGGAAGGCATTCCAATAATCTGCCCAGGACATACCGTTTTCTTTCAGCCAGCCGTAGCCTTTGAACATGCTCTTGGTAAGAATGATATCCACATCGTCAACTTGGTGTTCTTCGCCCCAGATATCTTTCAAAACAAAGGTTCCGCCGCTTTTGAAAAAGTCCTTAAAATCCACCTGATGCAGCATACCTTTCACATACGGCATACGGATCTGAAAAGAGGTATGGCAATGGGTGCCGCAAAAGACTTTATCGATCATCTCGGCGTACTTTTTAGAAACGAGACCTTCACCGTCAAATTCGGTGACGCGGAAAAACTCGTTTTTCTCAACGCGGTTATATTTGCGCACACTGCCGCTTCCCGTGGAATACTCAACGGTAATCACTTTTGCGCTCGCATCTATTTCATTATTGTCTACCACAATAACGCGGTGCGGTTTATCGATTTCAATGCCTTCAATGCGAGTGCCGCCCGAAAGCATCAATCCGTTATAGGCATAAAGTTTGGAAAGTTGGCAAACGCCGAGTTCCATATCCATCATAATGCGCTTACGGACAGGCTCGTAAAAATCCTTGCGGATAAAAGAGAGTCGTGCCTGGCGGCTCATACTGGCCGAGCGCTCAAAAGCAACGTAAGTATGTTTGCCCGAACCGAAGTTCAAGGTAATTCCTTCGGGGCGGAACATAGACTCTGCCTTCTTCTGCCGTAGGGCATACCGCTCACTGTTACTGTCGCGGTCGAAGATCTCAGCGAAATCTATAAAACAAATAATATCGGCAAGGTCTTCAATATAAGCGGTATCCTTTGGCTGTGTAAATTTATCTTGGTGCAGCACTGACATGATTTGAAAAAAGAGCGCATTGTCTTCCTGCTCATGATTGGCGATAAAGATCTTGCACCGCTCGGTAGCATTGTTCGTCAGATCAAAAGAGTATACTCCTGCCTCGGTCTCCTTAGCGTAACTGAGTATTGTTTTTGCCGAAAGTCTGTAAATTTTATATCGCAGATGCATCTTTACACCTCCTGAATGCTTTCAGTATATCACAAAACCTTTCAATCTGCAATATGAATATTGCTCCCACCTTTTACAAGGCGGGAGCTAAATTTTTATTTAGGAAAGGAGTGATGACAGATGCTCATTGCAAAAACTTTGTCGCCGTAACTGTATTCCGGCGGCAGTAAAGCAAAACGCAGGTCCGGCGTTTTCAAACAAACAGGCCGAAAAATAATTAAAGGAGTAGATCTCAGATGAAAGTATCAAAAATCAAATCATTCGACGAGCTGCCGCTGTTTTTAAATGCAGACCTGGTAGCGAAAACCCTTGGCGTGGCCGTGTCCACCGCCTACGAACTCATGCATGAAAAAGACTTTCCCGCGGTGAGGATCGGCAACCGATTCCTCGTTCCAAAGGAAGAGTTTCAGGCATGGATCAAAATCAAAACAGGAGGTAAATGTAATGACTAACAAATTTAATTATCTGTACACCGAAGACGATGTGTTCGAGGCATTGCGCGAACGCATTGTTGCGTCCGGTGAGGTGGGACAACTTCGCAAGGAGGCTGAGTTCAGAGAAGTGGCAGAGGCCTTTGGCGTACTCTGCTACGGTGAAGAAATGACGGTATTCGGCCGAATCTATTATCAGAATGATGTGCGCCGTATCATTGTTGAGGAATTGGACTTCAGCACGGTGATGGACGCCTATGAACTCTTCAAAAGTCAGTACCGTTCCAAAGGTGCCAAATTGTTAGCATGGCTTATTCTGCGTGAGCATCTGAGTCAAGATGAACTTGCCGGTCTCATGGTAGAGTATGACATGGGCAGAGGTGCGTGATGTTTTATCATCAGCCAAAGAAAGATCCGCGCAAAAACTTTTATATGGTTCCCAATGCGGTGATGAGGCTGGGACTCTCGGCAGGTGAACTTGCGGTCTACAATTATTTATTATATTGCGAAGACCGCAACACCTATCAGTGCTACCCGAGTCACAGAACTATGGGAGAGGCCGTCGGCCTCTCCCAACACACCGTGTTAAAGCATGTGAAAAGTCTGGAAGAAAAGTGTTTGATAACTACCGAGCGCACAACGATTACGCTGAAAAACGGTAAGAAACAAAACGGAAACCTTCTGTATACCATCCGTCCGATTCAGGAGGCAATAGACTGTTTTCATGCAAAGCAAATTGAAAAAGCACAAGAAGAATATGCAAGATGGCAGGCGCAGAAAAGACTCGAAGAATACGACCGAAAACACGGTATTTCGGGGAGTTCAGGGTCGTCATTATGAAAAGCAGGTTAAAGTGCGCCGTCACCGCACAGCAGCACATCGGACGGCAGAGCCGACCGTTTGGGACTTTTGAGGGGTGCCGCTGAGCCGAAATATGCCATCTTGCAGAAAGGAGAAATTATGAGTAATAAAAATAACGGTAAGTACAAATTTACCGTTCGTATGGAGCCTGAAACCGAGAAAGAAATGCGCAAATATCTGAAGGAATCCCACGAAAAATCACTCAATGATTTTGTGGTAAATGCGATTGAATTTTATATCGGTTACCTCAGGCAAGGCAAAAATCTTGATTTCGTTTCGCCGATCTTATCGTCAGCAATCAAAGCGGAAACGCGCACCATGGAAAGAAAACTTTCCGAAATGATGTTCAAGATCGCCGTGCAGTTATCCATGGTCAATCAGTTGATGATCGACGAAAAGGAATTTTATCCCGAATACCTTGAGGAACTTGAAAAATGGTGCGCCAAAAAGGTTGCGTCCGTAAACGGAATTATTGCGCTCGAGGATACCGATAAGCGCGGTAACACTTATAATCCTTACAGCATAAGGGAGTGATCATAAATGGCAAAGATTATATTTTCAAGTCGGTATATTAAAAATCCAGGCAAAGCAAATGCCGGTAAACTTTTGCGGTATGCAGCAACCCGCGAAGGTGTGGAAAAGGTGGCGGTCGGTCTCGACCGCTCACCGTCCACGGTGCGCCAACAGCGCTTAATTAAAAATATTCTTGAAGCTCTCCCCGAAACGAAGGACTATCTTGAATATGAAGATTATCTTAAAGAGCCGTGCAAATCTAACGCAACCGAATTTATTGGTGCAGCGATTGACAGAAATATCGACAGGCTTGACGGCGTTAAAAATCTCGTAAAGTATTACGGCGAACGCCCGGGAGTTGAAAAGTTCGGCGCCCACGGTTTGTTTTCTCAGACCGATGATAAGATCGATCTTGATGCACTTGCCGAGGAAGTTTCCAGTCACAAAGGAATCATCTGGACGCACATTATCAGTCTCAGACGTGAGGATGCCGAGCGCCTGCGCTATAATAATGCATCCAGATGGCGGGATCTGATTCGCAGTAACGTGGCCGAGATTGCCGATGCACATAACATTGATTTAAGTAACCTGCGTTGGTATGCGGCGTTTCATGACAAAGACCATCATCCGCATGTGCACCTGATGGTCTTTGCGAATGATGCCAAGCAGGGCTGGATTACAAAATCCAATATTGATAAGTTGCGCAACCTGTTTGGTAATGAGATCTTCCGCGGTGAGCAGTACCGCTTCTTCGAAATCCAAACGCAGTACCGTGAGCGGGTGAAAAATCGGTTTAAAGAACTCATAGATTACTATGAGCAAAACGGTTTTGATCCCGCGCCCGAACTGAATGTATTGTTCTTGAAACTTGCCAATCAACTGAAAACTGACAAAGGCAAAAAGGTGTACGGCTATCTTCCAAAAGAAGTAAAGCAGACGGTGGACGAGATCGTTTCTGTTCTTGCGAAAGACAAAAATATCGCGGAATTTTATAAAAAGTGGAACGAGATCAACCGCGAAAAGCTATCTCTCTATCACGAAAAGGAAACGCCTGACATTCCGCTTGAAGATAACAAGGAGTTCCGCAGTATTAAAAATGTAATTATCAGATCGGCGGTGGAGTTCGGTCAGTCGCAGACGATGCAAAATCAGAATATGGGATTTGTATTTGCGGGAATTGTAAAAGCAATCCTCAGAGCAATCAGCGCAAGTTATTTTGCAAGAGATAACAAACTCAAAGGTCAGGTAGACAGCAAATTAAAATCTAAAATCGCACAGAAGAAACAAGCGCAGGGACTTCGTCCCGAAAATAATAGAGGTGAACATTCATGGGAACAAAATATGTAAAAAATAATTCGAACCTATACCGTCATAATTCTCTGGATATTCAAAAGGTTATGTGGTATTGTGTGTTGCTGAAAGGAGGTGAGTATCATGGCAAACCGAAGACAAAACGGTAAAGGCACTTTACGGCAACGCAAGGACGGACGTTGGGAGGGGCGAGTTGTTATCGGCTACGATGAAAAAGGCCTGCCCAAGACCAAAAGCGTCCTTGCGCATACCAAGACCGAGTGTGCTGAGAAATTGGCAAAACTGATTGAAGAATGCGGTCCGCCCGCCAGACGGTGCAAGCCGGATATGCCCTTCGGCGATTGGATGGATTTCTGGTATCAGAACTATTCCAAACCGGCTATCCGACCGCTGACACAAGCAAATTATGAAAATCGCATCTACGACCACATCATCCCTGACATCGGCAAGATACCGCTGAATAAACTGACGCAGAATGACCTGCAACAGTTTTATGCACGGATGAAACAAACGGGTCGAAAGCAGTATGTAGAGAAATACGGTCCCGGTTTATCTGACCGTATGGTGCGTGCCTGCCACGCAAGTTGCCGAATGGCGCTTGAAAAAGCGGTAGCCGAAGGACTGATACGGGTCAATCCTGCAATCGGGTGTAAATTACCGCCCAAGAAAGCACGGGAAATGCAGGTACTCACAAAGGAAGAATTGCAGCGTTTCCTGGTACAGGCCAAAGAAGACGGATATTATGAACTGTTTCTGCTGGAACTCGGCACGGGAATGCGCCGAGGTGAGATCATGGGATTACAGTGGGATGACCTCAACTTCCGCACGGGAGAATTGCACATCGTCCGTCAGGCGTGTGCGGTGAACGGCAAAATTGAGATATCTACACCCAAGACTAAAAGTTCCATCCGCACAGTAGTATTACCGCCGTCGCTGGTAGAGGTGCTCAAAGAATATAAGGAAACGGTGAATTCAAAGTGGATGTTCCCGTCACCGCAAAATCCCGACGTGACGAGATATCCTACGTCGGTCAGCGATATCCTATCAACTCTTCTAAAGCGAGCGGGATGCAAGCACGTGCGCTTTCACGATCTGCGTCATACCTTCGCTACAATGGCACTCGAAAACGGCATGGATGTGAAAATATTGTCGGCGATGATTGGCCATGTTTCCGCCGCAACCACGCTTGATATTTACAGCCATATGACCGATACCATGCAGATGCAGGCTGCAGTGAATATCGACCGCAAAATCGGCAAAACAGACGCACAGATGCCCGAGGCGGAGGAAAGGCCCGCGCCGGAGATTAAATCGCCCGTGTCGCCCAAATTTGAGCCGATAGAGCGAAAGATCCGCAAGTCAGGAACAGGATGCGTGTATCAGGTCAATGATAACCTGTGGGAAGGCAGCTTCTTCCCGCGCCTGCCGGACGGCACCCGAAAAAAGTTTAATATCTATGCAAAAAACCGAGAAGAATGCGAGGTACTCCTCGCCGAGATGATAAAGGAAAAGAAAGCCGAGATCGCCGCCGAGAAAGAACGCCTCAAGGCTGAAAATGCCGAGCAAGAAGGTTGACACAACAAACACCGCCACGGAATTTCCGTGGCGGTGTTTGTTTGCATATTGTTTGGTTTTGTTATATAATGGAGAAACAGGGAAGGTGAAAAGAATGACGGTTAACTATTTTATAAAGTGTCCTGTCTGTGAAACGGTTACTCGTATGAGAACGCCAGCAGGTTATATTTATAACACTCCGGTGCGGATTCATTGTGGGAATTGTAATACATTATTAACGGGCGAGTTCATTTCTGATAACGAGGATAGAAGAGCATATTATGTTTCTGGAAACTGTAAAGAAGTTTTGCCGCAAAACTATGAATACTATGGAGAAGCATCTGGTGAAATCTTGTGTAAAAAGATCGAACTTTTGCCTGGCACAAAAGAAGACCTTTCTAATCCGCCAAGCTTATCCCCAGTGTTTGGTTTTTTTGAAGCTATGAGCCTGGACGATAAAAACAATTTTATAAACTATGCTTGTTTTGCATCTGACTTAATAAAAAGATGGGATTCAAAACAAATAAAATATAATTTATTTTTGAACGGTAAAATGGATCTTATCAGAGATAAGTACGAAATGGATGCGAAAAGATTAGGATATAATCTTTCTTCTGATTTTGAAATTATGCGCTATGTGTATTATTCGTTTTTCTTTGATTGTGGTGGCATTTTCAAGAAAAAGGAAATCAAGAGAACTTTGCTTGAAATAAATGATCATTTCCGGCATTTAAATACACAAGCATTAAAAGAGTATATCAGTTTTTTAGATGAAAAAAATCGTATTGTAACAATCCAAGCTAAGTTGTTTGAAATAATGTTTTCTTACATAAAAATTGTAAAGAATTTGATTCCTGCAATCTGTGCAAACCTGTATGATGATCCAACTACCATAGATAAAGAGACATTGGGATTAACAACATGTTCTTTCGAGGATATTAAAAGTTTTTATCAAGATACTTATGAAAATTTGGCGGAATGTTGTGATTTGGTTGTTGGGTTAGACAATATAGAAAACAGAGGCGCTTTCAATTTGTTCACTAATAAGTTTGATATGGATAAATTTAGTAAGCAGAGCAAAGGAAATAGAATAAAGCATTTGGGATCTGAAGAATTTTTCGCTAAAACGTTTAATATTTCAAGTGATTCAAATGAAATGAGAAATGCAATAGGACATAATGATTATAACTATAAAGGGATACAGCAAACAATAGAGTATACTGTTCAGACAACAGGAGAAAACAAAACCTCATATCTGTTGGATGTTGCTATTGAAAGTGTAAAATTGATGCAAAGTGCATACATCTTAATGTTCTTCCTTTATGAAACACAAAGATACAAACAAAGAGTTGATAGGGAAAGTATAGTTATGCATCCTGCTTTATACGCTAAAACGAAGAATCAGGCTCATTGTCCGTGCGGAAGTGGAAGGAAATATAAAGACTGTTGCAAATCAGAGGTTGGAGAAAAGAACAAACCATTAGAATATCCCAACAAATCAGGTATGGAGTTCAAAGGAAACATTTTTGTGTAATACTGTAATGTTTACGAGAAGAGCGATGAATACCTAAGCTACAATAGTCCTTGTAATAAATAATAATTGGACAGCATTAAACAAAGAAAAGACTTAAGCTAAAATGAACTATCCGGAATTTCCGGATAGTTCATTTTATACTGCTCCGCTGTAAAGAATGGCTTAATTAAGTATCTAAAACAGAAAAAATCCGCCGATTTTCATCAGCGGATCCTCCCAAAGTTGGTCCGAGTGACAGGGATCGAACCTGCGGCCTGATGGTCCCAAACCACCCGCGCTACCAGCTGCGCCACACCCGGATTTATTTGATTTTCATAATATGCGGATATACATAAAAAGAGCCTGTATTAAGCTTTAAAAAACGAAAACAGGGGAAATCGGTACTTAATACGAAAACAATTATATTATTAAAAGCTTAAAATGTCAATAATAAAATACTTTTTGCCGTGTATTTGCGGCAGAAGTGCTGCAATCAATATAGATGAAAGCTTAAAGCTCCCGAAATAAAGCAATTTATCCCAAACGCCTGATTGAAACATTTCGTTTGGGATAACGGTGCGGAATTACCCTTTTAATCGCTGCTTTTTTAAATTTTTCTATACGGTGATAATATCATTTGATTTTGCCGATAAATCTGCGTTTTTATTTGTCCGTGGGCTTTTTTTCGGGTGAGGGTTGACAACGGGTATCATTTCTTTAAAAACACATGTGTGGCGTTCGGTTATAACCCTGTCCTCGTGCAAGGAGCCGAAATACCAATGCCCGAAATCGCACGAGCGGCCTATTTCCTCTAAATAACCGTTAAGCTTGTTTACACGATCTGCGTCGCCGCGGCGCATAAGTATAGCGCTTTTAACAAGCGAGGGCGGCTCGTGGGTTATTATGTAGTCCACATGAAGGCCCGCCTCGTCAAGCCGCTTTGCACCCTCTGCCATTTCCATAGGCGTAGGCTCCTCATTGCGCCACCAGTTTCCGCTTTCAAGGCGCATATCCTTATCGGTGCTTTCGCCGCCGCCGAAGGTGAAAAAGCTTTTCCCCTCTATTTCAAATATCTGACCGCGCATAAGGTGTATAAGGTTGCCCTTTATTCTGTGAACCATACCGCCGTGCCAATATGTAACGCGCGATTTGTATATTGTATCGAGATTATCGTGGGTACCGTCTACAAATGCGGTAACAAAACGGCGCGCGGCAAGGTAATCTATAACCTGACGCTCGGTTTTGCCGCCGGAAAATATGTAACCGAAATCGCCGCACACTATAAGCACGTCGCCGCTTTTAAGCTTTCTGAAATTTTTATCGTACAGCCTTTCAAGACAGCCGTGCATATCGCCTGTAACGTATACCGTAAAAATCACCTGCCGAAACAAAATTAGGTCTTTAAAAAATCTGTATTTATGTTATAATAAATATTATACAACATATTTAGGGAGATTTCCATGCAAAAAAAGATTTTTTCCGTTATTTCCATAATTTTTTTAACAGTTTCAGTAATTTTTCCGTCCTTGACCGCTTCTGCCTATGAGGTTACGGGCTTCAACATATCCGCAAAGGCGGGTATGCTTGTATCGCTTGACACGGGCGAGGTGCTTTACAGCAATAATACCGAGGCTAAAATGTACCCCGCTTCGCTTACCAAGATCATGACGGTTACGCTTATGCTTGAAAGCGATAAGTATAACCCCGACGGTAAGGTGGCTATGACAAACGAGGTGCAAAAGCTTATTTCGGGCACGGGCAGCGCGGTTTCTACAATTAAGGTGGGCGAGGAAATAACTCAGCTTGACTTGGTTTATACCGTGCTTATGTCTTCTTTCGGCGACTGCGCGTATCTTGCCGCCATTTATTACGGCGGAAGCGTAGAAAGCTTTGTTGATATGATGAACGCCAAGGCAGTAGAATTGGGGCTTACGGGAACGCATTACAGCAATCCGGTCGGTTTGCATGATGAAATGACCTATACCACCGTACAGGACGTTTACACACTTACAAAATATGCCCTTAAAAACGAAACCTTTAAAACCGTGTGCGAGACTCCGCGGTATACGATAGCCGCAACCAATATGTCGCCTGCGCGCACAATATCCACCACTAATTTTTTGCAGGACACCACAACAAATTATTACTATCAGTATGCGCACGGTGTTAAAACAGGGTATACCGACGAGGCGGGACGTTGCCTTGTAAGCACCGCTTCATACAACGGATATAATTATATGTGCATACTTATGAACTGCCCGTATAACACCGGCAGCCGCGTTGAGTTTACCGAAACCGCAAATCTATACCGCTGGGCGTTTAACAATTTTTCATTTAAAAAGGTTGCAAACTCAACCGACCCCGTGTGCGAAATGCCGGTAGAGCTTTCGCTTGATACCGATTTTGTGTCGCTTTATTTTGAAAAGCCGTTTATAACCGTTTTGCCGAACGGTGCGGACGATTCCACAATAGTGGTTAAAACAAAGCTGAATAAGGAAAGTGTTGAGGCGCCCGTTAAAAAGGGGCAGGTATTGGGCACGGCGGATATAGTATACGCCGAAAAGGTTATAGGTACAGTTAACCTTGTTGCGGGCAATTCGGTAAAGGAAAGCAAGCTTTTAATAGCTTTAAAATATATTAAGGGCTTCTTTACCTCGGCTTATATGAAAATTGTTTACGGAATTATAGCGGCGGCAATATTGATATTTATTATTTTAATAATAAGGCTTAATTTTGCCCGAATAAAAAAAAGAAAGGTAAAATATATACCTTACGGAAAAAGAAAAGGAGACTGACGGAAATGTTAGGAAAAAATATTAAAAAGGCGGCAATTACAGTGCTGGCGCTTTGTATGGGACTTACAGCCTGCGGCGGGGAAAAGGAAACTGAAAGCAGCAAAACAGAGGGCTACGGCATACACCACGCGGTAATTACGGTTGAAAACTACGGCGATATTAAATTAGAGCTTGACGGCGATACCGCGCCTGTTACCGTGGAAAACTTTGTAACCCTTGCAAAAAGCGGATTTTATGACGGGCTTACCTTTCACCGCATTATAAACGGGTTTATGATACAGGGCGGCGACCCTAAGGGAAACGGAACCGGCGGCAGCGACAAGACGATTAAGGGCGAATTTAAGCAAAACGGCGTTGAAAACAATATATCGCATAAACGCGGGGTTATTTCAATGGCGCGCGCAAGCGATTATAACAGCGCTTCCTCGCAGTTTTTTATAATGCACAAGGACGGTGATTATTTAGACGGCGCGTATGCGGCGTTCGGCCATGTTACGGACGGTATGGACATTGTAGACAAGATAGCCGAAAATACGCCGGTTACCGATAACAACGGTACGGTTTTAAAGGAAAATCAGCCGGTAATTAAATCGGTTGTTATAACGGATTAGTCTTGGTTGCTTTGAGCGCAGGGTTAAGGAACCCGTATTTTCTATAAAAGGGAACGGATTGCTGCAGCCGTTTACACGGCTTCGCAATGACTAAATGGTTTGTCATTCTGAGCGCATAGCGCGAAAGAATCCGTAAATACCCTTTAGGGGGAGAACGGATTGCCGCGGTCGCATTGCTCCCTCGCAATGACGGGGGGCGTGGAAAACGGATTGCCGCGCACCTTGCGGCGGTCTCGCCTGCCGGCTCGGTCGGTGCTTCTGCTTCGCAGAGGTGTCCACCGGACACCCGCACCGCAATGACTAAATGGTCTGTCATTCTGAGCGCATAGCGCGAAAGAATCCGTAAATACCCTTTAGGGGAGAACAGATTGCCGCGGTCGCATTGCTCCCTCGCAATGACAAAGGGAACGGATTGCCACAGCCGTTTACACGGCTTCGCAATGACAAAACGATAGATTGTTAACATACCATAGGCGTGCACAATGACGGGACGGTTAGTTGACAACTCGACATAAGGCTTTTGCTGCTTAGAACACATAGAAAAACCCGCCCGACGGAAACCGTCGGGCGGGTTAATTGATTTAATTTAGTACTTCCAAGCAGGCCAACCGTCCATAGACTGCTTATTATCATCTGATGATGATGAGCTGTTGTTGTCTTTACCGGACGAGGAGGAAGATGATGAAGACGAGCTGTTGCTTTTATCCGAAGAGGAAGAACCTGCAGAGCTGCTGCTCTTGGAATCGGTGGTTTTTGACGGAGGATCGTCTTCGCCGACCTGTTCTTTTCCGTTTTCGGCTTTTGAATTGTTTTTATTGGGCGTGCTTATTACCGAACCGGTATCATCATCAATTGTAATACCGTTATCGTTATCAGCGCCCATATCAATTTCATCAGCATAACCATTATTTGAACTGACATCGTAAGGACCGGATAATCTGTCGTCCTTTTTCTTTCCGCAACCTGAAAGTACAGTCAGCAAAACGGAAAAAGTTGTAGCAAAGGCTAAAATCTTTTTAATATACATAATTAGCCCTGTTCTTCAGTACCGGTTCCGCCACTCACGTCACCGGTATCAAAACCGCCAACAGATGTGTATACTACATCGTGGCAAGAAATCTTACAAATTTCTGCTTTAGGTATTGTAAATAAATCTTTCATTGTTATACTCTCCTACTTATACCTATTTAGATTTAATTTCGGTTGAAAATACAGGCTTTGAATTAACCATTTGGTATCCAACAGCTGCATACTGTTCATTGGAATCAATATTATAAATTCTTAGTGCATACTGTATATAATCATCATTATCCCACATGGTTTTAGTTTGCTTTACCTTGTATATTCTTATTGACTTTCCATTGTTAAAGGTCAACTTCAAAAAGTCATACTTTTGCACACCGTCTACGAATACCTTGGCATCGTATCTCTCAGAAACATAAGATAAAACATCTGCTACGGAATAACCGTTATTTGTCATTTTATATTCTACATATTCTTTCCAATCTCCGGCTATGCACATAGTGCCGCGATCACTACCGGCAGATTTTTTTGCATAACTGCCAAATTGTATAGCTGCTTTACTGTCAAACGTTGTATCCACATAACCGAATGTTATAACGTTCGTGGGAAGGTCGAACTCACGATAAGCGCCGCTACTAACACCTGTATAATTGCCACCCTTATCAGGAATAATGTAATTATCAGCCGAATCCTTCAAGAAACCGTACGGTATAAATTTGCCGCTTTCCGGGGTTACACTTTCGGCGGGTGTTGGGTTCTCAACCGGAGCAACAGCTACTTTAGCCGTACCATTAAGAACATAATCTTTTGTTGTTAAAAGTGTTTCGCCGTCTTTTGCAAGACCTTTAACATTAACAGTGATGTTACCGGCATTTTTAACCGTAGCGGTAAGCTTAATAGTTTCATTGCCTGTTATTCCATCGGTCAATTCAACAATATGTATTGTTTGTTTGTTGTCAGAAATGATGTAGTTGGTGCCTTTCACTAAATTGAGGGTAGTGTTTGCTGCCCCGGTAAATTCAGCGCCGGCGCTTGTCAATTCAATATCCAAACCCTTAACATTGTTGGGGAAGTTGGCAAGCCTTAAAGAGAAATCGTATTCTTTGCCTGCTTCCGTAGGTGTGGCCTCGTTACCGAAAACCGTAATTGTGGGTTTAGCATTCGCATCAGCCGCGAAAGCATTCATCCCTACTGCCGAAGCTAACAGCGCGCCTGCTAAAATGATTGCTGAAATCTTTTTAATTTTCATTTTTATCCTCCTAAGCTATTTATAAAAATTGAGTGCGCTTATTTGTAATTTTATTTTAGCATAGCATAAAGTCGTTGTCAAGAAATCTTTAAGTTTAAAATGACGAAAAAAGCATATTTTTTTTGACTAAAATTAATAATCAGAGCCTTAAAAAAGTAAAATGGCGACTATATAAACAAAATGAAACGCCGACTATTGTGAATTATTTTTATCGGATATTTTTTTATAACACAGGTCTACCGCCTTGCAGGCGAAAAATGCGATAAACGTACCCAAAACAGCGCCCGCCAAAACGTCGGTGGGGTAATGGACGTACAGATAAAGCCTTGAAAACGCTATAAGAACCGCGAGTACAATAGCCGGTATGCCGAAGCGCCTATCTCGTATAAGCAATACCACCGCCGCCTCGAACGAGGCTAAGGTGTGACCCGACGGAAACGAAAAGTCGGAAAGCGGCTTTATAAGCATATCGGGCAGTATTGCGGGGTTCAAATCGTACGGTCTTATGCGGGCAAAGGAATTTTTAAGTATAAGGTTGCCGATTATAAGCCCTATAAGAAGCGCCGCGCCCATGGATATGCCGGTTTTGCGCGTTTTTTTGAAAATTATAAAAAGCACCGCCGCGGCTATCCAAAAAATTCCGTCGTCGCCGAATTTGGTTATTATCGGCATAACCGCGTCAAGAAAGCGGCAGGAAAAATGCGTGTGTATGTAATCAAGTATTTTAAGCTCTGCTTGGTTCATTTTACGGAATCCCCCGTGTTTTGCATATCAATCGCCTTATATGTATTGCCGTCGCGGCGGAGATATACATATTTATCAAACTTATCCTCGTAGATCGCACCGTTGCGGTTAAGAGCGTTCACAAGGCGAACGCGGCAGCTGAAAAGATCGTCGCTGTACTTGTGGTAATCGGTAACGGTTAAGTCCTTTATGGCGTAGCTTTGATGCTCAAGCACAAACATTACAAGGCTTTTTCTTATATTTGTGTAAAAGTCGGTATCGGAATCGATATACTTTTTTACGCTTGCAAGGTTTGAATCGTTTTGCATATATTCGGCATAAACGCTTGCCGCCTTGCCCGCAATATCGCCGACTGCCTTCATTTCGTCAAAGCTTTGCACTACGCTGTAAACGCCGCCGTCTTCCTCAACGGTTAATTCCTTTCCGCCGGATGAGGCGGTTACGCTTTCGGGCTTATTTAAAAGATCGTTTGCGGTTATTATCTGCTTTTTAATAAGCTTATCCGATTTTAAAAGATCGCTTTTAATATTCGGCAGCTTTTCGTCAGCCCTGTCTTCGGGGTTTACGGTAATGCCGTTGATTTTAACCTCTGCGTCCGACGGAGCGGTGATTTTAAAGCTTTTATATACCGAGGAATCAAACTCAAGCCCCGAAACGGCGTATTTTTTAGTTTTGCCGTTCTTTTTAAGGTAAACGTTAAAAAGAACGGTATCTCCGGCTTTTATGTTATAGGCAACGTCGCAGTCCTTCGGCTTTACCGAAGAGGAAGCGGCGGTTATTTCCTCGCCGTTTGTTAATTCCTTTAACGCACTGTTAAAGCTTTCCTTGGTTTCGTAAGGGGAAAGCTTAAGCGAGTATTCTTTCCTTTCGGAGTAGATATCGCCCGTTTTAATTTTTGTTTCTATAAGCCTGTTAACGGTGGGTTCGGGCTGTGCCGCCTCGTAATCCGCAAGGCGGCCGTGCATTATAAAAAGCCCCGTTATAAGCAGCACGGCGAAAACCGCAACAGCCGTAAAATATATTTTATAAAATAACGATTTCTGTTTCATTACTGCTCCTTTGATACCACAAAATAGGTTGGTATTCGGCGCGGACTTGTAAATGCCTTATAGCGGTTTACAAGCCCCTGAAGCTGGTATTTATCAAGCTGGGATTTATCCATACCGTAAACGTCGTAATAATCGCGGTAATACATCATAGCCGAGGAGCCGCCGTCAAGCATAGCGGCGTTTACCGCACCGTTTGCCACCATAAGCTCTATTACGTCGTTGCGCGTGGCGCCTATGCTGTCTACCGAGCGGCCGTCGGTTACAAGCATTATAACGGTGCCGTCCGCGCGCTGACCTATTGCCGTGCGCTGAGCGGTGCCGGTATCGTTATCCGCCTTGTAAAGCTTTACCGCGCTGCCCGACTGCTCTATAAGCACATTGCCTGTTTGGAAACAGACCGCGTCGCGTATACCCAGTTCGTCGGCTTCCTTTTTGGTCATAGATTCGCGGCAGATAAGCTTATCGTTTTTATCAAAGCCGATAAAGGTGCGCTTTGCGCCGTCGTTCCACACGTTTTTGCCCTGCGAATAGGTAAGCCCTATCGGGGTAGAGCCCTTGCCCTGACCGCCCGCGTCGGGGAATTCGCCGCCGTTTATCATTGCGGCGGCGCCGTACTTTTCGGCTATATCGAAAATGCGGGCGCCCGCGGCGGCAGCGGCATAGTTTTCGGACGAAACGCCCACGGTTACGCGTTTCGGGTCCTTTACAAGAAGCAGATAGCCCTTAAATTTGGATTCGCTTAAAAACGAAAGCTTCATACCGTTCTTTGCGTCCGCCCATTCGTCGGTGCTGCCGTCGGTATAATTGTTTACGTCTATTACGTCGGTATTGACCTTTTCGCTGTCTGCAATAATTTTATTAACGGTGGACTTAGGCAAAAACAGACTCGGCGCCCATTTTGTTGCGCTTGCCTCTTTAGCCATTATAACAAGCATATTGCGCAGACTTTTGCTCGGACCGTAGCATATCATAAGCCCTGCCGAGTAAACGGTTACAATAACCATAACAAGCGCCGTGCCTGCCGATAAAAACGTTCTGCCTACCACGGTTTTGGCGGATAATTTTTGCTTTTGCGGTTTTTTTGCATTATCCTTTTCCGAAAATACCCAGCCCTGCTGTATACGGTAGCTTATAAAAAACAGCACTGTATCAACGATAATTTTAATAAGCGTTGAAAGGGCGGGAGCCGCCTTGAACGCCATACCTATAAGCGATACGAGCAGCGCGGAAACAAGCATTTGCGGAACGGCGAGTATATAATACCGTGCAAGCGAGCGGCGCGCCTTTTTTTCCGAATTAAACACCGCGGTGCGGTTTACGGTATAATTAACAAAAGAGGAGACCGCGCGCGCAATAACCGTGGCGGCAAGCGCCGTAGCGCCGCCGAGTGCCGATTTTAAAAGCCTTGAGGCTATATAGAAAAGCAGAATATCTATTATAAACGAAATACCTGAACTTAATATGTATGACAATATAAATCTGTATATTTTAAGCGAATCGCGCACGGGTCTGAAATGAGACGAGGAATTTTCGTCAAGGTAGACCGTTTCGATAGGTATTTCCTTTATTGCAACGCCGCGCTGCTTGAATTTAAGCAGCATATTCGTTTCGTACTCAAAGCGGTCGCCTTTAACCGAAAGCAAAAGCCCGAAAAGGGAAGCGGGGTATGCCCGAAGCCCCGTTTGCGTATCTGATATGCTCATACCGCACAGAACCTTGAACACGCCCGATGTTATGCGGTTGCCCATACGGCTGCGCCCCGGTACGTCCTCGCCCGAAAAATCGCGGCAGCCGAGTATAACGCGCTTTTTAGTATTATCCAAAGCGTTCGCGCAGGCAAGCGCGTCCTCGGGCAAATGCTGACCGTCGCCGTCTACCGTAACGGCGCCGACGGCGTTCGGATAATTCCTTAAAATATGGCGAAAGGCAACCTTAAGCGCCGCGCCCTTGCCGTGATTTTGCTTTCGGTGTATAACGGTGATATTTTCATCTGCCTTAGGAAAGTATTTAAGATGCGATTTATCACTGCCGTCGTTTACTATAATTATCCTTTTAAAGCCTATATCAAGCATTCCGTTAACGGTGTTTATAAGCCTTTCGTCCGGATTGAGCGACGGAATTATGACGAATATATTTTCATTCATCCCTGTAACCCCCAAAAAATGCATAATAACACATTTTATTCATTATACCGCCGCCGCGGATAATTGGCAAGTAACAAACAGGTAACAAAACGGTTAAAAATCAAGGCGAGGGGGCAATTTGTTTTCCCACACCCTCCGTCATTGCGAACGACGTGTAACGGCTGTGGCAATCCGTTTTTCTTTTAGGGGTATTACGGATTCTTTCGCGCTTACCACTCTTGCGGTGCCCAAAAGTTGTTATTCGCTTGGAACGCGAACAATTTTTGACCGCGGCGTCCGCCGTTGCTCGCTTTTTCCAGCACTGCAGCGAAAGCAACGTCACTCGGAATGACAAGAAATTAACCGGATATGCTATGAATGTTAAATCATAGCCGATAAAAAAAGCATTCGCATACACATCTTCTAAGACCTAACGATGTGTAAACGAATGCTTTGCATTCAGCTACTCGGTAGCAGCTATATATTGTTTTTTAAAATTATGCCTTGTTAACCGAACCGAAAAGCTCCATTTTTTCCTTAACGGTATCCTTAATGGCTTGTGCGCCGTCTGCCAAAAGCTTGCGGGGGTCAAAGCCCTTGCCCTCAAGGTCCTTGCCGGCTTCAATGTATTTGCGGGTAGCGGCTGCGAAAGCCAGCTGGCACTCGGTGTTAACGTTGATTTTTGAAACGCCGAGGGAAATTGCCTTTTTAATCATATCGGCAGGAATGCCCGTGCCGCCGTGAAGAACTAAGGGCATAGTGCCTGTGAGCTCTTGAATTTCAGCCAATGTATCAAAACGGAGACCTGCCCAGTTTGCAGGATATTTGCCGTGAATATTGCCTATGCCTGCGGCTAACATTGTAACGCCCAAATCGGCAATCATTTTGCATTCCTTCGGGTCGGCAACCTCGCCGCCGCCGATAACGCCGTCTTCCTCGCCGCCGATAGCGCCAACCTCGGCTTCAAGCGAAAGACCTAACTTATTGCAGGTTTCAACAAGCTCTTTGGTTTTTGCAATGTTTTCTTCGATCGGGTAGTGCGAGCCGTCGAACATTATGGAAGAAAAACCGGCTTCAATGCACTTTTTGGCGCCTTCATAGCTGCCGTGGTCAAGGTGAAGAGCCACGGGAACGGTGATGTTCATTTCTTCAAGCATACCGTTTACCATACCTACTACGGTCTTGTAGCCGCACATATATTTGCCGGCACCCTCGGATACGCCTAAAATAACGGGCGATTTAAGCTCTTCGGCGGTTTGAAGAATAGCCTTGGTCCATTCAAGGTTATTGATGTTGAACTGACCTACGGCATATTTGCCTGCCTTGGCCTTTGTAAGCATTTCCTTTGCAGATACTAACATAACGATTCCTCCGTTGTTAAAAAATTATCTAACTTTATTTTATACCAAAACAGGCGTAAAATCAAGTGTTTATTTATCGGGATCCTCATTTATTACCTCAGGCGGTAATTCAAGCAATTCCGGATTACGCATATATTTGCGCATTCTTCTGAAAGCAAGGGCAAAATAACTGCCTGAGCATATGCGTTCGTCCATAACAACGCCTAAGGGTATGCAGCGCTCGAACACTACCTCGCCGCCTTTGCGTTTCGCTACCTCGCGCAGATTGCCTAAAGTAATAAACACGCTTGTTGTGCCGAATTCATAGCAGTGGTGATATATGTGGTTGGTTCTTATAGAAGCAAGGTTCGATATGCAAAGACTGTTGTGAAACGGCGACATATCAATAACCTTTTTGGGCAACAGACCGTGCTTATCCATAAACTTGAAAAGGCCCACGCCTACTCTTAAAACGCCCGGCGCGCCCAAAAGTATTTTTATCATTTTTTCGGTGCCGTTTTTTTCGGGCACCTCGCGGTTATCCGAGACATATTCGTTTATTTTGCCGTTTACGTCAAAAATGGTATCGGTCATTTTAAAATACATCTTAGACATTGTGCCGTTATCCATTTCGCCCGATTTCAGCACCACCATTGCAACGCAGAATTCATTTCGCGCATAGGGCTTGCAGTTCATTATAAAACGGTTAAGCAGCGGAAATTCCGCCGCGGTGCGAAGATATGCCGCAATTATAACGCCTAAGTGGCTTATGGCTATTCCCTGCTTGCGCTTTTCGTTAAGATAATTCTGAATAGGGTCGTAGGGTATATCAAGCGTTACCATATTCATTGAATCAACGCGCTTGTTCATAACATAAGCCGCAACCGTATACATAGGGTCGGTATTACGCAGGCGTTTTCCGTCAGCTCTCATATGTAAACTCCATTCTGCCGCCAAGGAATTTTAAAACGGCACTGCGTAAATAATAACACATACAGCCGTAAAATACAATATTTTTTTAACAAAATATGAACCGGCTTTTTTGGCTATTTTTTATCTTTAACGCCGGATAAGGGGTTTGAATCGATAGCCTGCTTTACCTGTTTATCCGAAACGTGGGTGTAAATTTGCGTGGTTCCGAGGTTCGCGTGGCCCAAAATATCCTTTAATACCCTTATATCCACGTTACCGTACTGATACATAAGGGTTGCGGCGGTGTGGCGCAGCTTGTGGGTGGAAAAGCCCATACCCGAAAGCCCCGCCTTGCTAAGATTGGTCTTTACAATATACTGCACGGTTTTGGGGCTTAAACGGCGGTGGTTGCGGCTTATAAAAAGCGCGTTTCTGTCATCATAAGCTATACCCTCGGCAGGGCGTACCGCTATGTACCGCCTTATCGCCTCCTTGCAGGAATCGTTAAGATATACCGCGCGCTCCTTATTGCCCTTGCCGGTTACGGTCATCACCCCGTCGGACGATATATCCGAAAGGTCAAGACCGCAAAGCTCGGAAAGTCTTAGTCCGCAGTTTAGAAACAGGGTAAGTATGCAGTAATCCCGTCTTTCGTTTGCGCCGTCTACCGAATTTAAAAGCTCAAGCGAGTTTTCAAGCGTAAGGTGCTTAGGCAGCGATTGCTTAACTTTCGGCGACTCTAACAGCTCGGCGGGATTGTGTTCGATTTTATGGGTTTGAACCGACATATATTTAAAGAAGATCCGCAGGGTTGAGGTTTTTCGCGCGCGCGTTGCGGTGTTGTTTTCAAGCTCCTCCTTGCAGTATACCATAAAACCGTACAGGTCGGATATCGTAACGGTTTTTATAAGCTCGGTATCGGCGGCGGAAATATTTATCTTTTTAAATTCGGTATCCTTAGGCACTTTGCCGCGCACCAGCAGCATATATCTTAAAAAAGTGCGCAGATCGATATAATACCCCTCTACCGAACGCGAGGATTTACCCTTAATGGTTTCGTTATATGTAAGAAAATCACGCAGAAAGTCGGGACATTCGCTTAAAATTTCAAGCTTCATTTTAAAAACCTCGTTTAAAAATTACATAGATAATATATCATTTTTTCGGCCGGCTTTCAAGCCGTCTTAAGAAAATCTTAATAAATTCACCCCTTTAATTTTAAAAAACGGTTTGCTATAATGATAACGAAAGGTCGGGAGAGAATGTATAACATTTTAATTTGCGATGATGAGCGCGATATTGTTTCCGCGCTTAAAATATATTTGGAAGCCGAGGGCTACAACACGGTTTTGGCATATAACGGAAACGAGGCGGTAAACGCCGTAAAGGAAAATGCGGTGCATTTGGCGCTTATGGATATTATGATGCCCGAATGCGACGGCATTACAGCCATGACCAAAATACGCGAAATTTCAAATATACCCGTAATTCTGCTTACCGCAAAGGGTGAGGATACCGATAAAATTTTAGGTCTTAACGTAGGAGCAGACGATTACATAACAAAGCCGTTTAATCCGGTAGAGGTTACGGCGCGTGTGCGTTCGCAGTTAAGAAGATATATGCAGCTCGGCGGCGGAGCGGTAAGCGAGCAGACCGCAGGCTACACGATAGGCGGAATAGAGCTTAACGATAAAACAAAGCAGGTTTTGGCGGAAGGGAACGAGGTCTCGCTAACACCTACCGAATTTGAGATTTTAAAGCTGCTTATGAAAAATGCGGGCGACGTGCTTTCCCCAAAGGAAATATACGAAAAGGTATGGGGCGGCGACGGATACGGCAGTGAAAGCACCGTTGCGGTGCATATAAGGCATTTAAGGGAAAAAATCGAAATAAATCCTGCCGAGCCGCGCTATTTAAAGGTAGTGTGGGCGCACGGCTATAAGTTTGAAAAGGGGGAGCAAAAATGAAAAAGCTTACAGGCAGTCTTGCGGCAAAAACCGCGGCGGTTATTCTTTCGTTTATTACGGCGTTTATATGCGTTATAAGCACGCTTGCGGTCATACTTATGGCGTCGGGCGGATTTTATGTAAAAAGCCTTGACGAAATAAAGGATAAAATTTACGACGATAAGCTTTACGGCTATTCCTCTGAAATTTATGACGCCTTTATTTCGGGTGAGGATATAGCAAAGCTTTGCGAAAAACGGTCGGTTTCCTGCAAAATAACCGACAGCGATACCTACGAAGTACTTTTCGACAATACAAGCGGTAAGGAACCCTCAGTCGAAGCCGAGCAAAAAAATATGGAAGTATACGGCGAGGTATATACAAAGGTGGGCGAAAGTCCGGTTTATATTGAGGGAGTAAAGCAAAGTATTGATATAGCCGTGTATGCATATGAGGATTTTCCGCTTTCGGACAACGCGCGTATGAAATTAAGAATTTACGAAACGGCGTATTCGTGCCGCTACCTGCTTATAGCGGCGGCGATAATTTCGGCGCTTGCGTTTGTGTGCCTGTTTGTTTTTCTGTGCGCGGCGGCAGGGCATAGGGCAGACGGCAGCATAAAGCCGAATTATCTCGATAAGGTGCCGTTTGACCTTTTGCTGTTCCTTGCAGTTTGCACCGTTTGCTTCAGCATTACAATAATAGGGGAAACCTACGGCTCGTTTATGCTGATGTTTGCGGTTACCGCAGGGCTTTTAAGCGTTGATTATTTTATAGCGCTTGCCGTAATACTTTCTTTTGCGGCACGGCTTAAAACAAAAACCCTGTTAAAGAATAATATTATATATATGGTTTTAAGTCTAATAGGTAAGGGCTTTAAAAAGCTTTTCCGGTTTGCGGGCTTTATATTTAAAAATCTTTCGCTTGTTAAAAAAACCGTGCTTATCTGCGCAGTGGTGCTTGTTTTTGATTTTTTTGCAACGCTTTTCTGCGCCACTGTTTATGTTTACGGGCTGTTTATGATTCTTGTTATCTTTAACGCGATTGCGGTAACCGTTATAGTAATATTTACCGCAATACAGCTGCAAAGAATTAAAAAGGGCGGAGAAAGAATAGCCGACGGCGATATAGATTATAAAATAGATACGGCGTATATGTACCCTGAATTTAAGAGCTTTTGCGCAAGCCTTAACAATATAAGCCGCGGTTTGCAAAACGCCGTTAACGAAAAAATGAAAAGCGAGCGTATGCGAACAGAGCTTATTACCAACGTTTCGCACGATATTAAAACCCCGCTTACCTCTATAATAAATTATGTGGATCTGATTAAAAAGGAAGAGCCCGAAAACGAAAAGATAAAGGAATATATAGGTGTACTCGACCGCCAGTCGGTAAGGCTTAAAAAGCTTATTGAGGATTTGGTGGAAGCCTCTAAGGCGTCAACGGGCAACCTTACCGTAAATCTTGCCGAATGCGAGGCGGGGGTGCTTTTAAGCCAAACGGTAGGCGAATTTGACGAACGCTTTAAAAACGCACGCCTTACGCCGGTGCTTAACATTCCCGAAGAGCCTGTGAAAATTATGGCGGACGGCAGGCACCTGTGGCGCGTGTTTGAAAACCTTACGGGCAACGTGTGCAAGTATTCAATGCCCGGAACAAGGGTTTATATGGAGCTTGCAAAAAGAGACGGCAAGGCGGTTATAACCTTTAAAAACATTTCAAAATACGAGCTTAATATTTCGGGCGAGGAGCTTATGGAGCGCTTTGTACGGGGCGATAAATCGCGTAATACCGAGGGGAGCGGTTTAGGGCTTTCGATTGCGCGAAGCTTAACCGAACTGCAAAAGGGGGAAATGCGGATCGAGGTGGACGGCGACCTGTTTAAGGTTACCCTTACCTTTGACGCTGTTTAATGTACGAGGACAATTATAAAAAGCGCCGCGCGTATTACGAAAGGCGCAGAAAACGCAAAAGAAGGATAATTTTAAAAAGAACGGTTTGCTTTTTATTGCTTGCCGCGGCGGTAATAGGCGGCATAACAGCCGTAAAAAAGCACCTTTCTTCAAAAGAAACCGCAAGCGGAATATCAAAAAGCGAGGTTACAGAAAGGCTTAAGGCAATAGAAATACCCGCCTTTGTTGATAAGCAGATAATTCATCTGCACAACACCGCAAGAACGGGAACGCCGCTTGACGGGGTTAAAAATATAGTTATACACTATGTGGGAAACCCCGGCACAAGCGCGCAAAACAACCGCGATTATTTTGATAAGGATTCAACCGAGGTAAGCTCCCACTTTCTTGTGGGGCTTGACGGCGAAATTATACAGTGCGTGCCGTTGTGGGAAAAATCAGCCGCAAGCAACTGGCGAAACAACGATACTGTATCGATTGAGGTATGCCACCCCGACGAGAGCGGAAAATTCGGCGATGAAACATATAAATCCGTAGTAAAGCTTACCGCGTGGCTTTTAAGTGAAACGGGACTTGATGAAAACGCGGTTATACGGCATTACGATATAACCGAAAAGCAGTGTCCCTTATATTACGTTAAACACGAGGACGCGTGGAATAAGCTTAAAAAGGATATAGGCGCGGCGCTTAAAGAGCTTAAAGGTTAAAAAATTGTAACCTATATTGACAAACGCAATTGTGTGTGGTATGATACGTCTGTATTATTCAAGATAGTACAGTTAGTACGATTGGCACAGGAGGATAATAAATGTTAGAAACAAGAGAGCTTGTAAAGATTTATAAACCCAAAAAGGGTGTGCCGGTAACGGCGCTTAACAAAATAAGCCTTAAATTTCCCGAAAAGGGAATGGTTTTTCTGCTCGGCAAATCGGGCAGCGGTAAATCGACACTGCTTAACGTGCTTGGAGGACTTGATAAATACGACGGCGGCGAGATTATAATAAAGGGCGTATCCTCAAAGAATTTTAAGCAGCAGCATTTCGATTCTTACAGGAATACCTATGTGGGCTTTATTTTTCAGGAGTACAACGTGCTTGACGAATTTTCGGTGGGAGCAAACATAGCCCTTGCAATCGAGCTGCAGGGAAGACGGGCTTCCGACAGCGAAATTAACGATATTTTAAAGCAGGTTGATTTAGAGGGATTCGGCGCAAGAAAGCCCAACGAATTATCGGGCGGACAAAAGCAGCGCGTTGCAATAGCGCGCGCACTTGTTAAAAAGCCTGAAATTATAATGGCGGACGAACCTACGGGCGCGCTTGATTCGGCTACGGGAAAGCAGGTTTTCGATACGCTTAAAAAGCTATCTGCCGAAAAGCTTGTAATTGTGGTATCGCACGACCGCGAGTTTGCAGAACAGTATGCCGACAGAATAATAGAGCTTTCGGACGGCTGTGTTATAAGCGACGTTGAGCTGGACGGAGAGCTGGCGGCAGAGGAAAGCAAAACAGGTATCGAATTTTGCGGAAACACCGCTTTAATACCGTTCGGTTATCATTTGACCGAGGAAGACAGAACCGAAATAAACGATTATTTAGATAAATTAAAATCGGGCGATTTAAAGCTGACCGCCTGCGAAAGCGCAAATACGGGCAAAAGATTTAAAAATACCGATACCTCTGAAATTAAAACGGGCGACGGTTCGGGCTTTAAGCTCATAAAATCAAAGCTGCCGCTTTCAAACGCTTTTAAAATAGGAGCCGGCGGTCTTAAGCACAAAAAAATAAGGCTTGTGATTACAATATTGCTTTCCTGTATTGCGTTCGGGCTTTTCGGGCTTTCGGATACGTTCGGGGCGTACAATCACGTTAAAACCTGCACGAATTCACTTGTTGATTCGGGCGTTAAATCCGTATCGGTTGCAAAATCAAAGAAAAACGGCGATTATTGGCGCGATTACGGCTACCGTATTTCGGAAAAGGAGCTTAACGAAATATCTGAGGGTATGAACGTTAAAATGCACGGCGTTTATCGTCCGATTAAATTTAACGGCGATATATCTGCTTTCATAAACCCCGATATAAAGCTTACAGAGACCGATTACAATATTTATAACCCTATTATTAACGGCTTTGCCTCCGTAAACGATACGGTTTTAAAGGATATGGGTTATAAGGTATTGGCAGGCACTCTGCCCGACGGCGCCAAGGACGAAATTGCCGTAAGCGATTATATTTTTGAAGTGTTTAAAAAGGCGCAGTATTTTGACGGAAAGACCTTTAACACCGCAAAGGACGGCACAAAAACTCCTGTTTACACAAAAATTAACGCCTACACCGATCTGATAGGCAAAAAGTTCACCTTTGCCGACAAGGAATACACCGTTACCGCCGTTATAGATACGGGCTTTGATATGTCGCGCTATACCTCGCTTACCGAGAAAAAGGTACACCAAAGCAGAGCCGAGCAAATGGTGGATATGATTCTTTTAAATGAGTTTGGTACGGCGGTAAGTTACAGTTATGCAGAAATTGCAATGGTTGGCAACGGTTATCTTGATAAGCTGATTGCCGAAAGACCCGTAATGGTGCCGATAACTGAGGGCTATATTTCCTACTACGGTGATAATTTCAGTGCCGACTCAAATTATCTTGCGCGCCTTTCTGATATAAAGAACGAAAAGGTAATATGGATAGACGGCGAGAAAAAAACGCTTGACGATAAGGAAATAATAGTAACCGTCGACGCGCTTTCAAGCAATTCGGAGGAGTCTGATAAACGCGCCGAGACAGACGCGGAAGGTGAAACCGAAGTTATCGATTACGCAAAGCTTCTTAAAAATAAAAACACCGTTTCAATGTGGAAAAACGTATTTGCCAAGGGCTATAATAATAACGAGAATATAAGCGGCTGCAAAATAGTGGGCGTTATAGATAACAGCTCTGAGGGCAATAAATCAAAGCTTAAATCCACCGTTGTTTGCTCGGACGGTATTTACAGCGAGCTTACCGAGGGAACCGATAAAATATACGGTTTTGCCGTAGGCTCAATGCCGAAGGAAAAAAGCGCGGTGCAGTCGCTTGTTTCCTATTGCTACGGAGAGGATACCGGCGTGCGCTATGCCATACAAAACTCCGTTACCTTTGAGCTTGATTCAATAAACAGCGTGCTCAAGACCCTTTCAAAGTATTTCTTCTGGATAGGAGTGGGCTTTGCGGTGTTTGCGGCTATAATGCTTTCAAACTTTATCGGCACAAGTATCGCCTATAAAAAGCAGGAGATCGGTATTTTACGCGCCATAGGCTCGCGCAGTAACGATGTTTTCAGAATTTTCTTCTCGGAAAGCTTTATAATTGCTATGATAAACTTTGTGCTTTCCTCTGTCGGCGTTTTTGCCGCAACAATTATTATAAACAGCCTTATCCGCAACGAGGCGGGTGTGCTTGTAACTGTGCTGAGCTTCAGCATTCGTCAGGTGGCGTTGCTTTTGGCTGTAAGCATATTGGTTGCGTTTGTCGCAAGCTTTTTGCCGGTTAAGCGCATAGCTTCAAAACGCCCGATAGACGCTATAAGGGGCAGGTAAATGAAAAACATTCTTGAAATGCTTGAATATTCGGCGCAGCGTTTTCCTCAAAAAACCGTTTTTGCCGATGAAAGCAAAAGCATAACCTATGTAGAGCTTTTAAAAACGGTGCAAAGCATAGGCAGTAAAATAGCCGCGGCGGGGGTTTATAAAGCCCCCGTTGCGGTAATAGCCGAGCGTTCGGTTGAAAATTTAGCCGCAATGTTCGGGGTGCTTGCAGGCGGCTGCTTTTACACCGTAATAGACGCAGAAATGCCGGCTGAGCGCATTAAGGCGATATTTGAAACGCTTAAACCCGCCGCGGTATTGGTTACTGGGGGCTGCGTATCCAAAATTTGTGAGATTGATTTTAAGGGCGCGGTGCTGTATTATAATGAGGCTGCGCACTTTGCGCCGAATAAAGAGGTACTGCAAAAAATAAGGGACGGTATGGCAGATACCGACCCTGCGTATGTGCTTTTTACTTCGGGTTCAACCGGCGTTCCCAAGGGTGCCGTTTTAAACCACCGAAGCGTGCTTGCATATATAAAATGGTACGCCGATACGTTTAAAATAGACGAAGATACCGTTTTCGGCAGTCAAACTCCGTTTTATTTCAGTATGTCGGTATCCGATGTATACAGCACCGTTTACAGCGGCGCAACGCTTAATATAATACCCAAAACGCTTTTTTCATTTCCCTTAAAGCTTATAGAGCTTATGAACAAGCGCAGGGTCAATACGATTTACTGGGTGCCCTCGGCGCTTTCGATCGTTGCAAAGCTTAAGGTATTTGATTACTTAAAGCCAGAATACCTTAAAAAGGTGCTTTTTGCGGGCGAGGTTATGCCCGTAAAGCCGCTTAACTATTGGCGCAAAAATTTGCCGAACGCGCTTTTTGCCAATCTTTTCGGGCCTACCGAAACTACAGATATATGCACCTATTATATAGTTGACCGCCCGTTTTCGGACGGCGAAACCCTGCCGATAGGCAGAGCGTGCGATAACTGCAAGGTGTTCATTTTAAATGAAAACGGCAAGGAGGCTAAGGCGGGGGAAGAGGGCGAGCTTTACGCCGCAGGTTCTTTTTTAAGTATGGGGTATTACAATAACCCCGAAAAAACCGCTGCGGCGTTTGTGCAAAATCCGTTAAACGGCGCCTATCCCGAAACGGTATACAAAACGGGCGACCTTGTAAAACAAAACGAAAACGGCGAGATTATATATATTTCGCGCAAGGATTTTCAAATAAAGCATATGGGCTACCGTATAGAGCTCGGCGAAATTGAGGCGGCTGCATACACTGCAGAGGGCGTTTCCTCGGCTGCGGCGGTGTATGATAAAACCGAGGACAGCATTATTCTTATTTACGAGGGCAGGCAAAAAAACACCGACGAGGTGGGCACGGCGCTTAAAAACCGATTGCCGCATTATATGCTGCCGCAGCGCATAATACGTATAAAGGCAATGCCGATCAACGCCAACGGCAAAACCGACCGTAAATGGCTTACTGCCAATTACAAAAATATTTGATCAGGGGTAATATTAAATGGAACAGGTTATAAAAATACTTGAAGAAATAAAACCGGGAGTTGATTATTTAAAGGAAACCGACCTTATAGGCGGTAAAATTCTCGATTCGCTTAAAATAGTTCAGCTTGTAGGCGAGCTTAACGATGAATTTGATATTGAAATAACGCCGATAGATATTGTTCCCGAAAACTTTAAGAGCGCCGAAGCCATTTATGCAATGGTAAAAAGGCTTGAGGATGAATAATCGGTATGAGCTATACCTCGTATAATTATCTGTTTATATTTTTGGGAATTACCTTTATACTGTATACGGTATTTCCGAAAAAGTATAAATGGACGGTGCTGTTATCGGCAAGCGCTGTTTTTTACCTTATTAACAGCGGCAGGCTTATAGTGTTTTTATTGCTTACAGCAGTAAGTATATATTTTGCAGGCATATTTTTAAACAAAATAAACGACGGCTTTGCGCTTGCTAAAAAAGGTCTTGAAAAGGAAGACAGAAAAAAGCTTAAGGCAAATATTCTATGGCAGAAAAAGGCGGTTGTAACCGCTGCGGTGCTGTTTATTTTCGGCATTTTGCTTGTGCTTAAATATTCGGGCTTTTTTATTTCGGCTGCGGAATTTTTTGCAGGGATTTTCGGATTTAAACCCCATTTTAAAACATTTAAGTTTTTGCTGCCGCTCGGTATATCGTATTACACCCTGCAGGCGGCTGGATATATTATAGACGTTTACAGGGGCAAATACCGCGCAACCGATAACTTTTTTAAGCTGGCGCTGTTTTTAAGCTTTTTTCCGCAGATCGTTGAGGGACCGATAGGCAGATACGATTTATTGGCGGAGCCGCTTTATAGCGGGCATTCGTTCGATTACGACCGCTTTACAAAGGGTCTTCAGCTTATGGCGTGGGGACTTTTTAAAAAAATGGTTATAGCCGACCGCGCCAATATATTTGTAAGCGAGGTTTTCGGCGATTATCAAAAATACAGCGGCAGTATAATTTTGCTTGGCGGCGTGCTTTACACATTGCAGATATACGCTGAGTTTTCGGGCTGTATGGACATAGTAACCGGCAGCGCCGAGCTTTTCGGCGTGCCGCTGTCTCAAAATTTCAGCCGTCCGTTTTTTTCAAAATCCGTTGCGGAGTTTTGGCGGCGCTGGCACATAACGTTAGGCGCATGGCTTAGGGACTATGTATTCTATTCCGTTTCGCTTTCAAAGCCGTTTATGAAGCTTTCGCGTTTTGCAAAGGAGCATTTGAACGAATTTTTGGGTTCGCTTATTCCTGCGTCGTTCGCAATGTTTTTTACGTGGTTCGGCATAGGCTTTTGGCACGGAGCCGGCGTAAAATACATAATTTACGGGCTTTATTATTACGCCGTAATGATGCTCGGTATGTACTTGGAGCCGCTGTTTGCGCGTGCTTTTAATGCCGCGCATATTAACAGAAATTCAAAACCGCTTAACGCGCTCAGAATTTTAAGAACGCTTATATTGGTGGTTTGCGGAATGACGCTTTTCAGGGCGGGGACCGTCGGTATATGGCTCGGTATGATAAAAAGAGTGTTTACAGGCTTCGGCGGCGGCACGTTTTTAAACGACGCGCTTTTGTGCGGAATGGATAAGCAGGACTTTTTAATTGTAATTTTAGGCGCCGCCGTTATGCTTGTTATAAGCATTTTGCAGGAAAAGGGAATAAATGTGCGCGATACATTGGCAAAGCAGGTTTTACCCATTAGGTGGACGGTTTACATCTGTCTTGTGCTTTCGGTTATAATTTTCGGCGCATACGGTATAGGCTACGACGCGGTAGATTTTATTTACGGGCAGTTTTAGGAAAGTGAGTATATGAAAAAAGGATTAAAAAACTTAATACGCTCGGTTTGCTTTATAACTCTTTTGCTGCTGCTTACGGTTTCCTCCTCTTATATGCTGGCGCCCAAGGATAACACAAAGCAAAGCGGTATTGTAAACCCAAGCGCGCACGGCTTTTTTTCAGAACCTGAAAATTCAATAGAGGTTGCGGTTATAGGCAATTCGGACGCATACAGCGGTTTTTCGCCTATGGAGCTGTGGAAAAATTACGGTTATACCTCATATGTAAGCGGAGAGGGCAGGCAAACGGTGGCTCAGGCGTATGCAATGCTTAATAAATTGCTTAAAGGGCAAAAGCCCAAGGTTATAATACTTGAAACCGACGGATTTTTTACAAAATCAAAATTGGTGGAAAGCACGGCTAAAATGGTTAACGCCTCGCTCGGTTCCTCTTTTTCTGTTTTTCAGTATCACGACCGCTGGAAAAACGTAAAGCCGAACGAGCTTTTCAAAAAACCGAGGTATACCGCGCACTGTGCCGCAAAGGGTCAATGGCTCAGTAACGACGTTAAGCCCTGCCGCGGCAAGGAATATATGGTGGAAACGGACGAAAAAGCGGTAATTCCGCTAAGCGTTAAAAAATCCGCCGAGGCGTTTGTAAGGGTCTGCCGCAATAATAATATAGAGGTGCTGTTTTTAGAGCTTCCGTCGCAAAGCTCGTGGAATTATAAAAAGCATAACGCGGTAAAAGCATATTCCGATAAGTTAGGCGTTAAGTTTATTGATATGAATATCGAACGCGACAGGTTCGGTTTTGACTGGAAGACCGACACGCGCGACGGCGGCAATCATCTGAATAACCGCGGTGCCAGAAAATGCACGGTATTTTTGGGAGAATATTTAAAGCAAAACTATAAGTTAGAGGATCGCCGCGGCAACGCAGAGTTTAAGCGGTGGGACGAGGACTATAAGAATTACCTTAAAAAGGTTAAAATATAATACGGCGGCGCCTGGAGATTTTTATAAAGCGGCGGACTGTTTTCAAATTATGTGATATAATTACTTTTAACAATCAACGTTACGGAGACGACAGTTATGCTGAATTACAGAAGAATAGAAGCCGCAGATGATAAAAGAATTGCCGAAATTATTCGTGCAAATTTGGAAAAGCTCGGATTGGATATTCCGGGAACGGCATACTTTGACCCCGAATTGGATCATTTAAGCGCGTATTATAACAGTAATCCGTCTAAGCGAGCCTATTTTGTTGCAATCGGCGCCGAGGGACAGGTTATCGGCGGCGTAGGCATTGCAGAGTTTAACGGAATAGAAAACTGTGCCGAGCTTCAAAAGCTTTATTTAGACGATTCCGCTAAAGGAAACGGTTACGGAAAAGAACTGACGCGGAAAGCGGAGGATTGGGCAAGGTCTTCCGGTTATAAAAGTCTCTATCTTGAAACTCACACGAATCTTTCGGCGGCTTTGAGGCTTTATGAAAAAATGGGCTTCCGTCAAATTGAAAAGCCTTGTTCAACGCCGCACGGCACAATGAACTGCTTTTATTTAAAAAAGCTGTAACATAAGTAATCTGAATAATTGCGGTAAAAAGCCGTTTTGCGTAATTATTTACTGCGTCGGGCAACCCGTTTTCGGATTGCCCGATCGCTTTTATATTGTTACTTTGCAGAAGAAAGTTGATGTTCGGAATTAAATGCGGTATAATCAATCTGAAAAAATCGGTTGGCGCGGTAATTATCTTATGGAGAAAGAATTATGATTGTTTTGATTGCCGGTGCGTCTCATACAGGTAAAACCCTATTGGCGCAAAGGCTTCTTGAAAAATACAAATATCCTTATTTATCAATAGACCATTTAAAAATGGGTCTGATACGCAGCGGAAATACAGAGCTTACACCGCTAAGCAATGATTCCGAACTGACCGAGTACCTATGGCCTATCGTTAGGGAAATGATAAAAACTGCAATAGAAAATGGCCAAAACCTCATTATTGAAGGCTGTTACATTCCGTTTGATTGGAAAAAGGATTTTTCCGTCGATCACCTTGAGAATATAAGGTTTTTCTGCCTTGTTATGAGCGAGAACTATATTCGGACGCATTTTAATGACATAAGGCAATATGCAGACGTTATTGAAAAACGAATGAATGATGACTGCGCTTTGGAAAGCGTATTAAAGGATAATGCACGCACCTTAGTGCTTGCACAAAGGAATGAAATTAACTATATATTGATAGATAATAATTATAAGATAGATATTGATTTGCAGTGATAACCTCCGTTTTGTCAATAAAAGAAAAAGGAATTTTCAGTCTGCATTCGATTATGCGGTCGCGGAAAATATGATTTTTCAAAAAGAGGCGCAAAGCACCTAAATAAGCGTGAAAAATGACCGAAGGCGGAGAATAAAGAATACTCTGCAAACATTTTCTGTGTTAGTTTTAAAAATTTTTTCCTTCTGTGATATTTTCATTTTTAAGAAATTTTTCACATTCAACCAGTGGGAGGATCTTTGAAAAATAAAATCCCTGCATCATATCACAATTTATTTTGTCGAGAAAATCTGCTTGTTCCAAATTTTCAACTCCCTCACAAAGAATCTTTGCGCCGCAGCTCAACGCCTGCCTGCTTTTCAAAATAATCCCGATCGTAAACAGTGTCAAAATAAAGGGAACGGATTGTGTATCCGTGAGTGCCGTTATGCGGATCTGAAAGCATAATATTTCCTAATTTGTGCGATAGGGAAATAAACTCGTCAATACTGATTAAAAACTTTTTTTCTTCTCTTAAAACACGGTTCAAAAAATCACCTCAATAAAAAAACTGACCGCACCTAAAATGAGTGCGGTCAGTCAATCATACGGAAATTTCCGGTTAGACACTTAACTTTGCGTCCCTGCCTTTCGGCAGGTTTGCCGATATTCTTTGTCATTATAGCAAACTTTAAAAACAAATACAAGAAATTATTTTAAAAACTCTTAATTCGCTTTTTATTCTTATACATTTGAGCATCTGCTCCCTTTATAGCGTCGAATATTTGCATCGTTTTCGGGTCGAAAAGCGCGTACCCGATGGCAACAGAGGGTATTTTCTCACTTTCCCAGCGTTGTCTTGAAAGTTTTTCGTGTAGTTTTGAGTTCAAATCTTCAATGTTAATATTACGGAAATTGAATTTCCTATCTATAATAACACAGAATTCGTCTCCGCCTATACGATAACTTCGTCCGTATTTTTTTACACTTTCTGTATGACCGATGCTATGGTTTTTAAACAAGAGTCCCCCAAGGTATGACCAAACGTATCATTTATTTTTTTTAAAGTTATTCACATCAAGAATAAGAATATATGCTTTTCTTTTTAACGATGATTTATGAACCTCAAAAGCTCTGTTAACACATCAAGCTGATACACCATATTGCAGTATAAATCAAAAAGTACATAAAACTTCATTGTTTAACGCTTATTATAGCATAAAGATTTAGTATTGTAAAGATTTTAGCCGAAGAAAATATGAAAATCAATTAAATTGTAAAAGTAATAAGCCCTTTTAATTTTTGAATTTAAAAAAGGGTTTGAATTATTATGCTTATTTTTTGTTTAAAACTCAATTATTCATAATTTGTTTGTCATATGTACAACATAATAACGATTATGTTTCTGCCGCTGATTCGGGTGGCTTTTTTCATAGTATGAGGTGCATATTTTCCATACGCTGACGGTGTTCCGTTCCGGTTGAGATGATATAAATTCTTGTGGTGCTTATGCTTGAGTGACCTAAGATATCGGCAAGTTTTGCAATGTCCTTTTCAATTCCGTAAAACACCCTTGCGAACAGATGGCGCAGGTTATGCGGAAACACCTTTCCGGGGTTTACATTTGCTTCTTCACACAATGCTTTCATCTCCCGCCAGATGTTTGTGCGGCTTATAGGCTTGCCTGTCCTCGTTACAAAAATCATACCGCTTTTAATATTTTGCTCTGCCGCATAGCGGAGCAATTTTTGTTTTAATTCCTTTACAATAAACACAGACCGAGTTTTTGCTTTGCAGTTTACAACAGCTTCGCCCTGTTTTACCGCCTCAACCGTTATATATTGCAACTCGCTGATGGATATATACTAAAGAGTGGACAAGTATGATATAATAAAAGCACAAGAAAACAGACAACCGAGGAGGAAACAAAAATGGCAGGCAAAAACCAAAAATACACGCAGGAATTCAAGCAAACGATAGTAGATCTATATCACTCAGGCAAAACCTACAACCAAATAAAGGAAGAATACGGCATATCACATAATGCTTTGGCAAATTGGATAAAACAGTATTCTGAAGTAAAAATTGATGACAACACGGTTCTTACTGCAAAACAAATAAAGGAATTGCAAAAACGCAATGCTCAGTTGGAGGAAGAAAACCTTATATTAAGCTCCGTCATCATACAAATACAATCAACAAAGATATACACTATTTCGTATGTGCTTACAACAAGGTGGATTACAGAGGTGACTGCCCCGGCAGACACTATGTCAGAGCAGACGCTATTGAGCAGGTGGTTATGCCTGAACTTCACCGAATGGCGAAATTCCTTGAATCGGACGAAGAATCCTTTGCCGAGCTTCTTGCCCAAAAGACCGATAAAGAGCTTTTGAAGGAAAAGAAACACGACGAAGCAGAACTTCAAAAAGCAATCGCCAGAAACGATACCGTATCCCATCTATACGAAAAGCTTTATGAGGACAACGCCGTCGGCAAGGTGAGTGACGAATGGTTTATGCAGTTGTCTCACAAGTATGAAACGGAAAGGCTGAAGCTGAAAACAAAAATAAAGGCGCTTCGTCAAAAGCTATCCGAGTGCGGACAATGCGAAAGAGACCGTGAAACCTTTACCTCAGCAATTCGCAGGTTTATGCAAATGGATAATCTGACATCACCGCTGCTTCGAGAAC
>ENA-OURZ01000393-OURZ01000393.1-human-gut-metagenome-genome-assembly--contig:-NODE-393-length-60016-cov-82.484632_pt1 | contig 60016 bp, 64 predicted proteins | sample MGYA00242073_ERZ509195 | MGnify/ENA primary metagenome ERZ509195 (study PRJEB26280, sample SAMEA2338837) | human gut metagenome | biome: human gut; feature: human-associated habitat; material: faeces... | reverse complement strand
CAAAGAAGTTAGTAATTATCGGAGTAGATAAAGTGAAAAAAGTATGTTATGGTTCAGTATTGGTTAATACAAAAATGATGGTCTCAACCAGCAATCCGTCCCATGCATTCCCAATCATCAAGCTATACAAGGCGCCTCTAATCAGCAAGCTGTAATAAGGCGGTCCCAATTCCATCAAAGCTGCGCAATGTTTCTTCTGATCCACAGTTTGAAGAATGGGTCGTTGAAAGATACGGTATCTCCATCCACAGTTCTACCGAATTCAAATGGATTTTCTATCATAATCGTTTTCTTTTCGTTATTATTGAATGTAAAGATAGTAATAATCTTCTTAGTAAAAAACATCTTAGTAAGAACTTTATTACTAATTAACATTTTAGTTGTGATATTGGTTAATTATCTTTCCATATATTGCTTTTTACTGAAAATTTATTGAAAATTAGCGAGATAGCAAAATATGTCACATTTTTATGAGGGACTTTTGGGGCTACATATACACTTTTATGAGGGACTTTCTGTTATGCAACTGATGGTGTTTGATTGCCTTTCATGGCCATTGACGACTATTCTGCTGCCGTGTTGACTGAGGAGCAAAGAGGGCAGTTTCTTGCCCTATCAGATGACTTGCCCGGCTTGCTTGAAAGGTTGGATGCCAGAAAACATGTTCGAGACAAGGAAAATAACTTGACAGAGGTGTTGTCAGAGTATTTCCTTAAATCATATCTATCATCAATATTATAATTGCAATCAAATGATTAAGACATTAAGCGACTACAATCTTTTAGAGAGCGAGGAATGGAAGGATTCCATCAATACGCTCTTCCTGGAGTTGCGTAGCAAGCTCCCGGAATTCTTTAAGGAGGTTCCTCTACCTACGATTCCTCATGAGGATTACGTAGAAGTTGTCATACCTGCTTCCAAACAGGTTATGATGGAGGATTTGGTAGAGTGGTTGGAGAAGAAACTTGGGCTTCACATCCTCTATGCCAGCAAGCAGAACTATGGCAAGCTGTTAAAGGCGGCAGCTTATTCCACATCGGTGCCCTTTGTATTCCACTATTGCATCAAGCCTAAGGCTGCCAGCTCTGATAAGTGGAGCAACTTCTCTTGTTTCCTGTCTGCCCGAATGCCTTGGATGAAAAGGAAGGCGCTTGCCGTAAAGGCATGGATCTCCTATGTATATCACAAGATGTATAGAAGTGACAACGGAAGAAAATTCTTTACATTGGCTCTTGTCATTTGTATGCTGGTGTTTCAGGTGGTGGACTTTCATGCAGCCAAGGAAGCCTGTTCGTTTCAGGTGGAATGGGCAGCCAAAGGGAAGGCTTTGAGCCTTACACCTTATTATATAGGATTGCCTGGCATTGATGGTGAGGTTGAACTGAGTCCCAAGTCGTTCATGGAGAACATCCTTTATCCGTTTCAGACCTCTCCCTGGGTTTACATGGTGGCTTTGATGATGACGTTGCTGCTGTTTTCCTATAGGCTTGCTGATCTTTATCCTACTCATGGCCGGTATGGTTTATCCGTTCAAGCAGCTTCCACCTGTTCCCGGGATGAAAAGCAGGTAGCGCAGCTGGTGAAGGCATGGGGATGGAGTCGCCCGGTGGTGCTGGCCTTTGTTGACCTGCTTCAAAAGTATGAGATTCTGGAGGTGTGCAACATGGTAACCAGTAAGGTGGTGCATTTGAAGCCCAGCATCTTCAGCTCCGGGCTTTCTCCAACTCCTGGTGGATAGCCTCTCTTCAGCCCTCTTTCCTGGAAGATGAGCACGATGGATCAATTTGGTTTTCGGCTTCGGTCAGGTGCCCTGCCATATCAGGAAAACTGCTTCTATCGAAGGCTCGTTTTCCAGGGGCGCTTGCGCCGGAAACCGCACTTTTTTACATCAGGGGGGAGCCTAATCCCCGGTTTCATGGCTAACGCTTTGAAACACGGAGGCTTACCTGCCAATTTCTTGGCGACTTCGTGCGGCAAGCCGAGGTAAGCGATTAGGCTTAGGGAAAGTCCCTAAGAACCCTTTAGTCCCTGCTGACAAACAATGGAAGTTATGGCAAAACAAGTACTCGACATTAGAGCCGGAAAAGGCATGACAACCTCTCAGAGCAATGAGTTTCTTCGCAATGCTAATGGTGGCGAGAGGTTGAAGCGTTGGAGCGGCAACTATGATTCTACTCGCGAGCACCTGAATTTTGAGATTAAAAAAGGTGGGGTGATTTGTGAGGTGGACAAGAAAACATCTGTCCCCAAAAGAATCAAGATTCTAGAGCGTGGTGATAGATTTTCTGAAACAGGAGCCCGGCATCGTTCCACGGAGGAATACCACGCAGAGCTTCATGAAAAATTAATGAGTGAGAATGAGCAGCTATCTCAAACCATCGAGGGGCAGCAGACTGTCATCAGGGAGCAGCGCGCTACTTTGAGTGGCTTGGAGAAAGACATCAAACATGCCACTGCCAGGTTCAAGGCCCTTCAGACCATGATTGCCAATTTGGAGTCTAAGAAGAATCGGTTGTTGGAGGAGGTTGAGCAACTCAAGCGAGACCGTGATTCCGGAAAGATTAGTGCCGAAGAGGCAAAGATCAGGCTTGATAGGATTCAGAAGGAAGTGCCTCTTCTCAGCAAGGCCACCGTTAAGGAAATGCAGCAAATGGGGTATATGATGATGGCCACCGATGCCAAGCACCGGGTAGCCAAATATCATGAGTTCCTCTCTTCGCTTCCTTTTGAACAGAGGCAAGTGGCAAGGCAGACAGGAGACATTCTCTTTGATGGTTCCATAGCAGAGACCATCATGGATAATGCCGTTCAGGAGACTTCCATTGCCGCTGAACTATCTAAACTTTACCCACCAGAAGTAAGACAGGAAGTAGGCTAGATGATGAAAGTCTTTTATCGTCTAGCCTGTCTTCTTTGCTTTATATTCATATTATCAGTGATTTACATGTAATGAGGTAAACGGTTTCGGAGTTCTGATTGTTTTACAAATTTTGCTTTTCTATCCATTTTAATATCTAAGGCATGTTTGAGGTTTAGTAGTCAGTAAAGTGTAAATCAATGTTTAGCATACCTGCTTTATCCATGCAAAACTCCCCACATAGCTTGTTTGAATAGCTATGTGGGGAGTCCTTTTGCCCATTGCTTGTGCTATGCAGCTAGATCCTTAGGTGAGATGCCTATGTTTGCTTCCATTCGCTCTTTGATGGACTTGAGTCCTTCATACTCGAAATAGAAGATTCCTTCTTGTGTATCAATACGGAATCCGTGGCTTGTCTCTTTTAAGTCTAATGCGTAAGTCTTGTCCTTGTAGATAACGTTGAAGATTGCTATGCTCACTTTTGAGCAGTCCATTCTTTAGGGTACACCTAAATGGGGCATACCCTAAGAATAAACCTTATCAGTTCTTAGATAGTTACGTATTGTCTGATGATAGTTTGCTTAGTATTTTGGGTTCTGTATGGTTATTATGGAACTCCTGCGACAAAATTATAAGCAAAATCTTGGTTGGTTTGGACTCTCATTGATTGTCAATGATGTTTTTTAATGACTTTTGGCAATCTTGGCACAGTCCGTTTTTCATGTAGAAAGTATTCTTGCCATGGGCATCCTGCATCAGGCACTTCAAATCATCTTTCTTGCAATGCGGCAAACCGCGAGAATGCAGGAATTCAGGATTGTTACTTTCCATAAGTCATCCTTTCGTTTCAATCGGAAGGTTGAAACCACACAGGCGTCACCAGGCCGGAAACTCAATCCCATAATTCCATAGTTGTATTGTCCATGAATAGAAGTAGAGATGTCTCGATGCGTCAAACCTATCGTTACGGTTCCAGGCTTGGAAGGATGCTTGAATTGTCTATGGTCACCTTTGGTTCTCGCCAAATACCAACCATCTTTCTTCAACATCTGCAAAACATCTTTGACTTTGTACTTTTTCATATCATTGAATGTTTTGATTACGCAGGCAAAGGTACGAATAATAATACTTTTAAGCAAATTTTTGCGTTAAAAGTATTAAAAGATAATGAGAGATGTACCAATCCAAAAAGAGTGCTTCACGGTATGAACCCATGAAAGCAACTCCCTTGTAGTGCTATTGTCATTTTTGTGACAAAAAACATTAAAATGAGTTGTAAGAGTTATAGTAGTTTCCTGGCAATCCAAGCACAAGCTTCTGCGTCAGCTAGGGCATTATGGTGTTGGGTTAGGTCGTACCCGCAATAAGCAGCTACGGTTTGTAGTTGGTGGTTGGGTAGGAGAGATCCCAACTTTCTTCTGGAGGCTCGGCATGTGCAATGGAACTCATAATCGGGATAGTCCATCTGATACATTTGGAACACAGACTTCAGGCATCCCTCGTCAAAGGGAGAGTTGTGAGCCACCAATGGCAATCCCTCAATCTTTGGCTGAATCTCAGCCCATACCTCTGGAAATACCCTGGCGTTCATGGTATCCTCCATGGTTAGTCCATGTACCCTTGTATTCCAATAGGAATAATACTCAGGCTCTGGCTTGATGAGACTGTAGTAGCTATCCACAATCTCACCATCCCTTACTATCACAATGCCCACGGAGCAAACGCTGGTTCGTTGCTGGTTGGCAGTCTCAAAATCTATCGCTGCAAAATTCTTCATGAGTGCAAAGTTACTAATTTTAGATGTATTATCCAAATTTTTAATATTTATATATCCATACTGGTATGCCATTTTGTTCCAATTGTCATGACAGTTTTTGACGGAAATCAAGAAATCATACCCTTTTCTGCATTTTCTTTCCCAAAAAATGTGTGCGCACACAAAAAGGCATTATCTTTGCACTCGAAAAGATTGAATAACGAATAATTAAAGTAAAGAAAGGGTAACATTATGATAGTATTAGGAATGACATTGGCAGTTGCAGCTGCTCTTTTTGCAGAGGTTGTAAATGTAAACAAGAAGATCTGCCTCGGCAAGTAAGCAAGCTTTGAGAGGCATCCATAGGATGCTTCCAATGAAGCTTCTCTAATGGATATTAGATGAGGTAAAGAATATGTAGATTAGGATAACAGATTGATATAGAGAAAGGATAAGATTATGATGGTATTAGGAATGATTTTAGCTTTGGTCGTTGCAGCATGCGCTGAGTATGGTGCAAGATCCAACATGAAGAACTTCGCTTAACAGGCGATGTTTCATGAAAATTTGAGAGAATTGTAGAAAGAAGTTTCCATATATATTATAGAGATGGCAGTTGTAGGCGTTTGTGAAGATGCTTGCAGCTGCCTTTTCTTTTTGTATCTTTAGGGTGTCGAAATTCAAAATTAAAGTTGTACCTTTGCACCCAAGTTGAGATTACAGAAATGAAAAAGGAACGTGAAACGGCAAACAAATATCGTCAGCAAGCTCTTGAAGGAGATTTAATGGCGATGAACAACATGGGTGTCTGCTATGCGCAAGGCATCGGTGTTGTGGAGGATCATGTGATGGCATTTCAGTGGTACATGAAGGCTGCTGAACTGGGAGATACTTACGCATGCTACAATGTGGCAGAATGCTACTACCAGGGAGATGGAGTGGAACAGGACTTCGAAAGAGCTCTTCATTGGTATCTGATTGCAGCAGAAAAAGGAGATGTACAATCACAGGTTAATGCTGCCAATGCATTTTACCTGGGTCAGGGAACTAAAGAAGACCACGTAAAGGCTCACCAATGGTGGCTGAAAGCTGCTCAAAGGGGACATCTTCAGAGCCAAAAGAATGTAGGTGCCAACTATTGGAATGGAGATGGAGTAGAGAAGGATGACAGTTGGGCTGCCTTTTGGTATGAAATGGCAGGTCAGCAAGGTGATCCACAGGCTCAGTTCTCTACCGGATGGTTCTATATGACCGGTACGGGCGTTAAACAGGACAAGCGCAAGGGACTCAAATGGATTCACAGAGCCACTGCCCAAGGATTTGAGCATGCCAAACAATGGTGCAGGGACAATGGGTACAGTATATATTAATAATGTAGTGAAACAAATGAAGACAGATTTACGATTGATACAAGAGCAGCAGCCTCTCATACACAACATAACCAATTATGTGGCGATGAACTTTGTTGCCAACAGCCTATTGGCTATTGGAGCATCACCTATCATGGCGCGTGCCGAGGAAGAAGTGGAGGAAATCAGTAGCAAGAGCAATGCCTTGGCTCTCAACCTGGGCGTTCCGGAAAGCACCACAGCTCACTCGATGATACTGGCAGGGGAAGCTGCCATGAAAAGAAGGATTCCTATCGTATTTGATGTGGTTGGAGTAGGAGCCACCCGCTTTCGTATGGATATAGCATCACAGATTATCCTCAGGTGTCACCCTACAGTCATCAAGGGAAATGCCAGTGAGATTCAGGCATTGTACTCTCACCAGATAGGCATGCAGGGAGTGGATAGTCACCAGGAAACCTATGAGGTTGAGAAACAGGCTAAGAAACTGGCTCAGCAACTTTCCTGTATCATTGTTGTAACTGGAGCCATAGACTTCATCACGGATGGCGAAAGAATGGCTTATGTTCATGAAGGACATTCCATGATGAGCAAGGTTACTGCAATGGGATGTACTGCCACTGGTATCGTTGGGGCATTCCTTGCTGTGAACTCCGATCCTCTGGAAGCATCTTTTCATGCCATGAAAGCCATGGGAATTGCAGGAAAAAGGGCAGCTTCCCAGTCTAGAGGAACCGGAAGCATGATGATTAACTTCCTCGACGAACTCAGCAATCTTATGGCTTATGACTAGGATTATCAAAATCAAGAGACGTTCCTTCATGAAAAGCTTCATTGCAATCAATCTCTTTGGCTTGATTATTACTTGCGAAGAGCTTTCTAAAGAGGAACTCAACCATGAGTTCATACATACGGCCCAAGCAAAGGAGTTGTTGTATATCCCATTCTACCTCTGGTATGTCATTGAATGGTTTTACTTATATCTCAAATATCGGGATTGGATGCGGGCATATTACAACATCAGGTTTGAAAAGGAAGCCTATGCTCACCAAGAAGACCTGGAATATTTAAATCGAAGGAAGCATTATTGCTATAGATGATGTTACGTGGTGCCATAATCTTGCTATTCCCCAGTTTTTTGGGGAATAGTTCTACACTTTTTCCCCAAATTCCACAGGGGTAATTTATGGCGCACAAATTATAAGTCTCTGTATATCAAGCTTATCATCTTTTCTATTATCTTTTGGCATGCAGGTTGCAACTATGAATAGCGGGTTCGATAATGAATCCACAAAACAGAGTAAATAACAATAAATAGTAACAATTTAAAACAGATAAGATTATGAAGAAGTTCGTTTTTGCAGCTATCGCAGCTATGGTAATGGTTTCAGTAAGCAACGTATTTGCATCAAGCAAAATGATGATAGATAATTCTGAAGTAGTTCCAGTTGATACAGTAGCACCTGAAACTCCTAAGGATTCAGCAGAGATCAGCACACCTGTTTTGCCTCAGGCGGGTGCAGAAGATTCAACAGAGCAGGCGACTCCTGCAGAGACAACAGCAGAGTCTGTAGAAACAACCCAATCTGAGCAGCCAGCTGAGGTTCAGGAGACTCCACAGAAGAACGCCCAGCAGGAGTCAACAGAGATAGAACAGGCTGCTGTTTCAGAGTAACAAATATCTGATTTTCAATATAATTAAAACGCAGAGGTCTGCTGGAAGTAATGCCGGCAGATTTCTGCGTTTAATTTAATACATCTAATTATTCTTTAAAAAACTTGATAACCCATCTTATAATAAAGTAAATTATGTATTTTTGCATATCATAATTAAGATTAAAGCTATGACAAAGAATACAATGGCAAACAAACTTCCAAGGAAGTTGATTCAAAAGATGGAAATCGTGGGTGAGCAGATTAAGCTTGCCAGATTACGGCGCAACCTGAGCATGGCACAAGTTGCAGAAAGGGCAACATGCTCGGAAGTTACACTTTGCAAGGTAGAAAAGGGATTACCAATGGTTTCCATCGGAATTTTCCTGCGTGTACTCTATGCTCTTCAGCTGGATGATGACATCTTGCTCCTGGCAAAGGATGACAAACTCGGAAGGGCATTGCAGGATATGGGACTGAAGAATCGTCAACGAGCATCTAAAAAGGAGTAGGAATGGAACGACTGTTTGTTTTCGCTGATTTTAACTGGCTCGGCAAAGCGGAGCTGGTAGGAGAGTTGTGTTATGAAAAATTGTGCGGCTCTGACAGTTATGCATTTAAGTTTGATGAGAATTGGCTTAAGGTTCATGCCGGAATTAAGCTTTCGGAAGACATCAACAATTACCCAGGCATGCAATATACCCAGCCAGGAAGTGATATTTTCGGATGTTTTTCTGATGCTTTGCCAGATAGGGGTGGACGTCTTTAATTTTTTGTCTTTTTTTATTTTCTTATTTGAAAATCAATATCTTATGTTGTTTTTGTTCTCCTTCAAGCTCTAATAACCTTCTCTTTGCATCCAATCCTCCTGCAAAACCTGTAAGGAGATGATTGCTTCCGATAACACGATGGCAGGGAATGAAAATGCTGATGCCATTAGCTCCGATGGCACCTGCCACGGCTCTTGTGCCATTGGGATTACCCAAACTTATGGCTATTTCCTTATAGCTTCTTGTTTCTCCGTATGGTATGTTGAGCAATGCATGCCATACTTTTTTCTGAAAATCAGTTCCTATAGGGTGCAACGGAATATCGAATGTCCTGCGGCTGCCGGTAAAATATTCATTCAGCTGCATCTTGGCCAGTTCCAGGATAGGGGATGTTTCTATCTTGAACTCAGCCTTCATATACCGCGAAAGCCGAAGCTTATTGCGCACTGAACATGGCATTTCATTCCAATCACAAAGGCACAATTCATCGTCCACCGATGCCAGGATGATTTCTCCACAAGGCGAACTGTAATATTGGATACTTACTTGCTGCATTATATCAGATACGATTGAACAGATTCTTATTTTTCATAAAGTTCTATCGGCAAACCATCTGGGTCACTGAAGAATACAAATCGCTTGCCTGTATATTTATCTGTACGGATGGGTTCATGAGCGATACCTTTATTGTCAAGTTCATCTGGTCACGCTTCCATCCCCTAGAGGTCAGGTATTTACGAATATCAAGCATACGCATGGTAGAGTTACAGAGGTTCTCGCAACCGATGATGCGAGCTTCATGCTGGGTGAGCGTTTGAAGCTTAACGGCAACTGCTTTCCTGCGCTCCTCTTCTTCGCGAGCTTTACGCTCGGCGATGAGACGAGGATCGTTCTCCTGGACATACTTGCTGCCACGGTACTTCACATATTGAGACATGGCTTCCTCGTAGAGCTTTTTGTTATCACACATCACGCTTTGTCCATCCTCAATCATAGTGGTGAGCATGGATGCCAGTCGGTTACGTTCATCCTTGCCAAAACCGGAAAGTTCTCCAAGGCAAAGGACACTACGATGTTTAGTCTTGCCATCTTTGTCGATGTAAGACTTCGTGAGACGGTAGTAATCGTATGCGATTGCCGTACCATCTCCCTGATCACGATATTTCTTTGCCTTGGATATATACATTTCGGGGGCAAAGGTACACACAATTTTTCAACTGGCAAAACGGGCGGGTGTAGCATTTTGGGGATTTTCCCGAACATACGCTGCAAATTAGGATTCTTTATACAAAATCAGCTAGGAAATTGGCAGAAAACTGCCAAAATCTAGGATTTCGTTAGGAATCTTTAAGTTTTTCACCAAAAGCTGCTGCAATGTGGGCTAAATTTGCTATGGAAAAACAAGGGAGGATGAAAGGATATGGAATGGATTATAGCATGAAAATAGTTAAAGAAATATATAAAAGTCAAGTTTATTGCGTAAAAAACAAGACTTTTATTAACTTTGCACTCGAAAATAGGAGATAAACATGGTTATAGCAAGTCTGATAAAGGAAAAATTGTCATTGACCCCTGCAGGGGTCGTATTGACAACAAGAGATTTTGGGGTGGAGATGCGGTATCAGCCGGCACTTGCCAAAGCTCTCAACCGTCTTGTGCACCAAGGCGAACTGCAAAAGATAGCAAAGGGAAAATACTATATTCCGAAGAAGACCATTTTTGGAAATCTGAAACCTGCAGATTCTGAACTTGTAAAAGACTTTCTGGAGCAAAATGGCAAGATTGTAGGATACATTACCGGAACTGCCGCATTTGCATCCCTGGGGTTGACTACACAGATAAGCTCATCCATCCTTGTCGGCACAAATAAATATCGGAGACCTATCACAAGGAATGGCGTGAAAATATCTTTCTTGTTACAAGAGAACGCCATAACATCAAGCAATATTCCACTACTTAGAATATTGGATGCTCTGCGCCTTATAAAGGACATTCCTGCCACTTCACCAGATGAATGTGTGACGAATATTTGCAAAGCAATCAATGCTCTTTCAATGGAACAGAAGCAAGAATTGGCAGAACTATCCTTGGCATACACACCTTATGTAAGAGCTTTGCTTGGAGCCATCTACGAGAACATGGGGCTTGAAACGGAAACCATCAGTAAAACATTGAATGGAGTGACCAGCTACAAGTTGCCAGTCTCCGACAAAGTATTATCAAACAAAAAAAACTGGAACATCATATGAGATTACATGAAAACAGGGATTTGTTCTCTGATGCATTGCAAGCAGCATCGCAACCTGTAGAAGATGGAGGACTCGGCATTAAGAGTATCTTTATAGAGAAAGACTATTGGATTTGTCGATCGTTGTCTTTGATGGCTGCGAACGACAAGGATAACCGTGCCATTTTCAAAGGAGGAACAAGTCTTACAAAAGCATATGGTATCGGTAGTAGATTCTCAGAAGACATAGATATTGCTATCTCTGAGGCATGGACGCTCAGCGGCAACCAATTGAAGATGCTGATCAAGAGAACAGCCAAAAGCATGACGAAAGGTCTGCAGGAAATGGATATGCCTGGTTTTACGAGCAAGGGGTCTCACTATCACAAGGCATACTATTCTTATCCACGAGCCATTGATACATTACAAGTAGGTGCTATCAAAGCAGGACAGTTGCTTGTCGAAATCAATTCATTTGCCAATCCATATCCTTTTCAGAAATGTAAACTGCAAAGCTTCTTGACCGAGTTCTTGCAAAAGACAGGCAACGAGAACTTGATAGAGGAATATGATATGCAACCTTTCGAGGTGAATGTTCTCGACAGGCGTAGGACATTGACAGAAAAATTGGTGTCATTACTTCGGTGTTCCTTGGCCGACAACTACATGTCGGAGTTGACAGCCAAGATACGTCATTTCTATGATTTGCATTTCCTCTTGAATGATGCTGAGACACAGGACTATTTGAAAAGTGACGCTTTCAAATTGGACTTCAGCAACTTGTTTGCACAAGACCAACAAAGATTTGACAAGCCCGAAGGATGGCAAAACAAAGACATTATGGATTCTCCTATCATCAGTGACCTGCATAATGTATGGTCAGTGTTAAGCAACGTCTATGCAAAAGAACTTCCTGACCTTGCCTACAAAGATATACCGACTATTGAGAGTATCGAAAATAGCATGGAGCAGTTGATTTCGTATTTGCCAAAATATTCAATAGCCATGACAAGGAAGGTAAAGCTATAGATACCAGCAAGAGAAACAAGTATGTCCACCAGCTTCATGTCATCAAGGACGCAGAGATTATAGGAAAATACTCCGATGCAAGTTGGGTGTTAAAATGGTAAGAAAGGAGATTATTTATGTCACAAAAGAAGATATTCAGATGCCAGGATTGTGGGTACGAGACCGAAGTATATGAGGGACGTGGCTTCATGGGACAGCATATCGAAGCCATGTCTTGTCCTGACTGCAGAAACATAGTACCTCTTGTGGTGGGTGGAGTAATTGGTGATGCTGCACCTAGTTTTAATTCTCTTGTAGGAAGGCTATGTCTAAGATGTGGTTCTGACAGGATTCACAGGTGGGATATGCATACTTGCCCAAAGTGCGGGGGCAAGATGCAACCCACTGGCGAAGAAGAGTTTTGGACATGAAAATTCTAGCCTATATTTACCTCTTTGATATTTTACTGAAAATTACTTCTCAGAATTTCTTCGTTCTCAGATGGCAATAAGGCTCACCACCTGTTTTTTCATAATAATGCTGGTGGTAGGCCTCGCCAATGTAGAATGTCTCCTCTGGCAGGAGCAAGGTATTGACCTCGTCACCCTTACTACGGAGAAGTTCCGTCACATGTTCGGCTGTCTGCTTCTGAGATTCATTACGATAGAAGATACAGCTGCGGTATTGTGGCCCCAAATCAGGACCAACACCATCGGTCTGTGCCGGGTCGTGAATCTCGAAGAAGAGTTTACATAAGCTCTCATATGAAACCTGTTGGGGATTGAACTCCACGATGACGGCCTCTACGTGATGCGTCTTGTGGTCTCGTACATCGGCATAGGAAGGAAAAGCCTCTTTGCCACCGGTATATCCTGCCAGGGTATTGAGTACGCCGGGCTGTTTCTGAAACTGATGTTGCGCGCCCCAGAAACATCCGCAGGCAAAGATGCCAACCTCTATACTGCAGTCTTCAGGCGCATGATAGATGTCAACCTGAGAGCATTTTTCGATGGCTGCCTTAATCATTTCCAGTGCCTTGCCATGCTTCTTCTGAAGGTCTGGGTAGTCCTTACCTCTCTGAAAGTTATGTTGGAGGTCATTGTACTTCACTTGAAGTGCAATGGGATTTTGAGAATCGATAATGCTCTGCACATAATCGAAATAATCAGTTCCCGGCTTATGTGTAAGGATGCGAAGGGCATTCACTACACCTGTGGGAATACCTTCATGAAGCAAATCCTCAAAGGAGTAGGAGGTATCTTCTACCACATCATGCAGAAAGCCTGCCATCTTTTCCTCGTCTGTATGGCCCATCAAGCCCACTGTGAGTGGATGAAGGATAACAGGATAGCCATCGCGATCAAGTTGACCGGCATGGGCTGACGTTGCTATACGGAGTGCTATATCAATTGGATTCATTGTTAATTATGTCATTCTATGTTTATAATTTTGTCGTATCTCTTGCCTTGCTAGTCCTGGAATGATTACCACCCTTCATGGAGCAAGAATCATATATCTATCGATTCGCCCTCATGTGCTATCTTCCAAAACGGAATTTGCACAGCATCGGTAAACTCTTTCATACGCCAGGCGCTTTTGAAACCACTTGCCACAAAATGCATTGGGACAAACAGACCTGTCTGGAATTGCTCTATGAACTGTCTTGCACCACGGGTATAGCCATTACCTATGCGGCCATCTACAGGAAACAGCACAACATCAAAGCTATCAGTCATTTTTCTGATGTCCTTGAGTTCACCCAAATATTGCTTCTCGTCTTTTTGAGGGTCTATCTCGCCAAACTCAAAGCTCCAGATGGTTCCACCCTTATAGTCGGAAGTCAAGAACCTGGCGTACCAATTATTCAGATCGCCTGCATGAAAGATACGCTTGCCTTCAACTTCTACTATCCAAGACACACCGCTATCATTACTACCGGCTGCAACTATCTTTATATTTTTGTCGCACCATGATTTCCCCTTTACCATCAAGACGTCAGCTTCGTCCTTTTGGCATCTGTGATGTCTGATGATGTCCTTGGAGAGTATGTAGGTAAAAGAGGTCTGTGGGTAGCGCTTGCGCCATGAAAAGATTTCCCGCGAGAAGTGATCTTCATGGAAATGACTTACAAGTACATACACAGGCTTACCCTTGGACAGAATCACCGGCATACAATCGGCGGGATCCATCCAATAATCGAAGACCAATACGCAGGATTGGGTCTCCACTGCAAAACCACTATGAAAGATATATGTCAGTTTCATGATTCTCATTCTGATTTACGATTGAATCTTTGAATTCTTTCTTGGACGATTTGAAATAGGTATGTTTCATCTTACCGCCCAAAAAAGGATAGCTTTTCTCTTATCCTACTATATTTAAACGGTTTGACGAATCTCATATTTAACCTCCATGCCAAGGATATCCATGATTTTTTCAACCGTCGATAAGGAAGGGTTGCCTTTACCGCTCTCTATTTTCTTGATGGTAGAAATGGCTATCTCAGACATGTCAGCAAGGTCTTGCTGGGTAATCCCCAAGGCCTTACGCTGCAATTTCATTACTTCTTGAATTTTCATACCAAGTAGTGTATTATATTGTACTTTTCCTGCAAAGTTAACAAAAAAATCTAGATTACGTAAGAAAAGGTGTAATATATTGTTCTTTTTATAAAAAATTATAAGTTCCTGAGATTTTTCTTGTTTTTTGCCTTTGAATATTGTTTTTTTCTTAACTTTGCATGCACAATTCATTATAGAAATCATGACTATAGAAGAAGCTATCAAACAAAGACATAGTGTACGAAAGTACATACACAAACCTCTTTCAACTGAGGTAGTTAGAGCACTTGAAGAAAAAATCTTGGAGTGCAACAAAGAGGGTGGCCTTCACATACAACTGGTTACCCAAGAAACCAAGGCATTCTCCGGCATTATGTCATATGGAAAATTCCATGGCGTGGAGAACTATCTCGTAATGGCAGGACAAAAAGACGACAATCTTGATGAGCGTATTGGCTATTATGGCGAACAGCTTGTGCTGCTTGCACAAGCCCTAGGACTCAACACCTGCTGGGCAGGATTAAGCTATCGCAAGGTGAATGAAGCCTACAAGATTGAAAAAGGGGAGAAGTTGACATGCATGATTGCCTTGGGATACGGAGAGTCACAAGGGGTTAGTCACAAAATCAAGTCCATGGAACAGGTGAGCAATGCAACCAGCAATTCTCCTTCATGGTTCCGAAAGGGCGTGGAAGCAGCTCTTCTTGCTCCCACTGCCATCAATCAGCAGAAGTTCTCATTCTTCCTGCAAGACCAGGAAGGTACAAAAGCTGGTTGTAAACCCAAAGTTCTTGCCAAGAGAGGCTTCTCAATGGTAGGATATACCAAGATGGACCTCGGTATTGCCAAGCTTCACTTTGAAATAGGAGCAGGAAAGGAAAACTTTAATTGGGTGGTAAAGAAAGGATGAGAGACTTCACGGAAATATGGCAACTTCAAGATACCATCATTACAGCAGTCAACGCATGCGGTTATGGTGTTTGGGATTTGCATGCTACCAGTTGGGGATTTCATCTGGAGTTAACAGAACATTTGGATGATGCAGAAATCTGCAATATCTGCAGTCAACTTCCGCTTTCTGGAGATTACGAAGGAGAAGGCACAAATGGTTCTGTTCTAAGTTTGTACAACTACTGATTATTGATGTTCAAAAATAAAATAAAGCATATAAATTGTATTGCAAGGATTATTATCTTAAATATCCGTAAAAAAATTACGGCGTATTGATATTTTGTATATCTTTGCAACTGCTTAGCTGCACTTGACATTATAATAGTTTGCATTGTTTAAGTGTGTATTAGCTTTGCACCAACAAAATTGTTATCAATTAAAAATAAAGTATATATAAGCATGCTAGTAAAATTTGCCGTAACGAACTATAGAGGATTTGCCAATCGTATAGAATGGGATTTGTCGAAACCAAGTAACTATTCGTTCAATACTTTTGCCATTAAAGATGGTATCATCAAGAATGGCATCGTATATGGACCTAATGGTTCTGGCAAGTCGAACTTTGCAATGGCCATCTTCGACATTACCAATCATCTTTCACAGAAGTGGAAGAAGGTGAACTATTATGATAACTTTACATATACGGGAAAGTTGAACTTCCCCGTAAAATTTGAATATACATTCAAGTTTAGAGATAATACGTTACTATATACATATAGCAAATCACCTGATGGAAAACTGGAGGAAGAAGAACTTGTTGTGAATAACAAGCTTATTTTCTGCAACAAGAATTCTGTCTTGACATTGGATGATGTTCAATTCCCGATGGATTCTGCGGTGAAGGCAAACCTTGCCAATAACGCCAATAATGTATCCATCGTAAACTTTCTGCTTACTTCCTATCCTCTTGCCAAGGAACATTATCTTCTGAAACTGCAGCAATTCGTAAACTCAATGTTATGGTTCAGAAGTGTTGAAAAAAATGAGTTTATGGGGTTGGCTACTGCTCCGGCAAATCTCGATGAGTATATCATCAAGAATAAGCTGACTCAGGACTTTGAGGAATTCATCCATCGGGTAAGCGGACAAAGTTTTGAGTTTCAGGAGCCAAAGGATGATGATAAAGAGTTGTATTGCGTATTTGGATTAGGTCGCATTCCATTCGATAAGATTGCATCAACGGGTACTCAATCTCTGATGCTGCTATATTACTGGCTGAAACAGATGACAAAAGCATCGTTCGTTTTCATAGATGAATTTGATGCATTCTATCATTTCAGACTCTCTTATGAGGTTTGCAAAACCCTCTTTTCCCTTCCATGTCAGGCTTTTACGTCATCACACAACACCTATCTGATGACCAACGACTTGCTTCGCCCAGATTGCAATTTCATCTTGCAAGACAACAAAATCAAGCCGTTGAGCGACTGCACTCAAAAAGAGTTGAGATTCGGGCATAATATAGAAAAAATGTTTAGAGGTAACGCATTCGAAGTATGATACTATTCGTTTTTGAAGGAGTAAAACGGGAGCCGGATTTGTTCCGCACCATCCAGCGATTATACTTTGCAAATAGAGATGAGCAGATAGTATGTTCCTATAACAACAACATCTATCAGCTATACAAAGATTTGCAGGAGTATGATGGCGATGGAGATATTGTGTCTTTGCTGATGGAGAAATTTGCTGGTCAAGCAGACAATCCGCTCAAGGATATTGATGCATCTGCTGACATTTCTGAAATCTATCTGTTCTTCGACTATGACTTTCATAACCGGAATTTATCTCTCGAAGAAATCAACAGGCAGGTAAAGGGAATGCTTGAAACATTCAACAACGAAACGGAGTTTGGTAGGCTATATATTGACTATCCGATGGTTGAGTCTATACGATATACTAAGCAGTTGCCCGATGCAAACTATTGGACGTATTCTGTAACACGTTCTGAGTGTGGTAAGTTTAAAGGTGTATCTGCAGATTTTTCTGCGTATGACAGTTTCGATTTCATCCTACTGAAAGATCATCGAGAGCCAACAGAAGTAGAGATGGAGGAAGTTAAGCAAAATTGGGAATATTTAAAGGAAATGAATGTGGGAAAAGCGAACTATCTATGTAAGGGGAAGAATACGATGCCTGCATCTAAAGAAGACATACTTCAAGACAAAATATTCAACTCACAAGTAGAACAGTATGTGAATACCGAAGATTGCAAAGTAGCTGTACTCAATGCTTTCCCAATTTTTCTGTTTGACTATTTCAAATAATATTTTAAGAGAAGGTTATCATACGAGGACATTCTATTAAGCAACATATTTGGACTATCTAAAATTATAGCAGTCTTGCGAATTGATAAACACCTCCTATGGTGAGCAATGCCCGCCATTCGTTACCAAAAAGAATAAGGAAGCAGGGCGACACCTACTGTAATGACATCTTATAGTTCGTTGTCTAGAATTTCCATCATTTCTGCTGCTGTAATCACTTGCGGTTCTTTTGGAAAGTGTTTGAGATTTCCTGTTACTAAGAAGGAGTCTTCCTTGCTCAGGCAGACTTCGTAGAAGACTCGGTCGTCCTCATCTGGCATTTCGCCAGCATAAGGAAAACGGGACGAATCAATTCCGTTTTGTTTTACAAGTTCTATAACTGTGCAGATTTGGTCGTCTGACAACTTGAATTTTGCGCGATGAAGCACTTCATCGTATTCTTTTATAATGTCATCATTATATAAAGGTATAATACGATGAAGGAACAAACTTTCAAGAACTCTTGCTGTTGAAGCATTTGAGTTGTGGGTGATAAGGGCTGATACAAATATGTTTGTATCAATGACTGCATATACCATTGCGTTCTTTTCTTAATCGTCTGACTTCTCTGATTTCTTCATTGATTTCATCAAGTGTGAGATCTGGGGTTTCACCTCTTTCTGCTTTAGCTCTAAGTTGCTTGAACGCAGCCTTTGCTTTTGCAGTCACTTCATCTTCTTCTTCATTCTTTGCCTGAATGGAGAAGGGAATGCTCTTACTGCGAATTACTGCCTTAACAAAGATGTTGATGGCGGTATTCGCACTCATACCGAACTGTTCGCAGAGTTTATCAAACTGTGCTTTCTGCTGTTTGTCCATACGGACTGTCATTGCAGTCTGTGCCATAAGTCTAAAATGTTTAATTAATAATCATTCTGACTGCAAATATACATCATTATGGCGTAAAATGGTGCGACAGTATTAATAATTTAATAAAGATTAATAGTTGAATGAATGATATATGCGTAAGGGCAATAGGTTTAAGAGTGGCTAAGCTCGTATTGACATTATTACTGACAGCAGGGTTGCTTTAATTCATCTAATTATTCGTTTTAAAAAAAGGGCTAGCCCCATAATCAGGACTAGCCCCCAGTTTTAATTATTTTCTCGATGCAATGAATGTATCTTGAAAGCTGCATAGCACCTCAAGAAAGATTACTTAACCTCAATGTGCTTAACATCGTCTTTCTTCTCCTCCTTGGCTATCTTAGGAATCTCAATCTTCAAGACACCGTCACTGACCTCAGCGGAAATCTTCTCCTGATCAGCATCCTCTGGCAAAGCATAACTTTGAGAGTAGCTGCTGTAAGAGAACTCACGACGCAAGTAATGCTCTTCCTTCTTCTCCTCCTTCTTCTCATCCTTGTTCTCGATGGATACATTCAGATAGCCATCCTTATCGATGTTCATCTTGACCATATCTTTCTTCAAACCAGGAGCTGCAACCTCCATCGTATAAGTTGTAGCACTTTCCTTGACGTTGACTGCAGGAGCTGTTGCGTTCATGTGTGGCATCAAGCCTGTATCAAAGAAGTTGTCATTAAACCAACTGTTCAACCAATTTGAAACACTGTTATTTCTACGAGCTAACAACATCATGTAAAACCTCCTAATTCTATTTTTCTCGTCCTCTCTTCGCCTTCCGGCTCAGTCGGGATTTCTCATTGTTTTTAATTTATCCTTTTTAATAACGATTGCTTCGGCTTACGAGGTTCAAGGATTTCTAGAAACCCTCAACTGTCATTACTTAGGGTTCTTGTCGTTCCCCTTGCCCTTTCGGCTTCGGCTTTCACTCTATGCAGGAGCAAGTTACGTGCCAACCCGGTTTGTAGATTTGGAGTAAACAGTTTTTGCCAATTTTGACTAAAGATTCTGCAAAATTGACAACAATGGATAATTAATTTAAACTTTACTGCTAAAACTTCATGCTTTTTAAACCTGTTTTTCAATCCATGCCATCAGTACCGCTACAGCATACTGCTGTTCTTCTCCTGTCAGCTGTCTTCCGGCAGGTATATGATGCCATTTGAAGAAACAACCACGGCAACAGCAGCCTGTAGCATGCTGGGCAATGAATACAGGATGCCCTCTCATCGGTGTCTGCTTGCCGTCATTGGGAATCACGGCAGGAGCAAGGCGTTTGGCAACGAAATCCTCCGCATGCTTACGGATGGTTGCCAAGCCCTTTTCTGCAATATATTCCTTATCCTTCTTCGAGAGATGGAAACGGCTGCGAAATGTTGATTTGGAAAGTCTTTCAAACAAATCAGTCAAGTCATACTCTTTGTCTGGAGAAGTATCGCTTTCCATGTCTTCTGAAGAGATAGAGTCTTTCTGATGATCCTCTTTCTCCTCAGGAAACAAATTGAGTTCTACATATTTTGCTTGATTTACTTTTGATTCTTTTTTCATTTCTATTAGCCTCCTATATCTAGGAATCTCCTATTAATATTAATGGATATCAGACTCTTACGCTGCAATTTCATTACTTCTTGAATTTTCATACCAAGTAGTGTATTATATTGTACTTTTCCTGCAAAGTTAACAAAAAAATCTAGATTACGTAAGAAAAGGTGTAATATATTGTTCTTTTTATAAAAAATTATAAGTTCCTGAGATTTTTCTTGTTTTTTGCCTTTGAATATTGTTTTTTTCTTAACTTTGCATGCACAATTCATTATAGAATAGCAGTTAATAGTTTATAGTTTACGGTTGATTTCGTGGTTATTTGCTGATAACTTGCAGATTTCTTGTTAATTGCTTGGTGGTTTCGAGAAAAAAGTGTAACTTTGGCGGCAAAGTTGAACGTTTAATTGAAATAGAATGGAACAGACTGTATTTAACCCTGCTCAGATGAAGATTCTTCAAATGATGTCTTATATCAAGACTCCACAGGAATTAGACAATCTTGAAAATGTTCTCTCTCAATACTTTGCAAAGAAGGTTGATGAGGGGATTGATGAGTTGTGCGATAATGGAAGTATAACTCTTGATACCATCGAGAGCTGGGGTAATGAACATTTACGTACTTCTGGCAAATGAGAAAGATAGTTCTTGATACTAATTGCTTATTGATGAGCCTTCCAAGGATAAGCCCTTATCGTAAGATTTGGGATGATTTTGGAGTTATTGGCTGATGATTTGCAGATTTCTTGTGATTTTCTTGGTGGTTTCGAAGAAAAAGCGTATTTTTGTGGCAGAGTTAAACGTTTAAAAGGAGAAGATTATGGCATTAGAGATAAGAAGCATTCCTGTTTTGACAGGTGAGACCGCTGAACGATTTGTTCGTGAGGCAGAAGAGAATGAGCGTAATCCACAGAGGAGAAAATTAGTCTTTTCTTTTGAGGATATTGATCGCATTATGGATCGTTCACGTAAATATATGAAAGAACATGGAGGAAAAGGACCTTTTGCAAAATAGTTGTGGAGGCTTTCCATATCCTGTTACAACACAGGGTGAGTTGGAAAGTTTTAGTTGCGGAGATAAGGACTTGGATGATTTCTTTCATCAAGATGCATTCCTTTATGCAGAGCAGCTGTTGGGAAAAACTTATTATTTTTCCACAACAGGAGATGACAAGAAGATTGTTTGTGCTTTTACGTTAGCAAATGATAGTATCAAGGCTGCATTAATACCCAATACCTCAAGAAATCGAATACAGAGGAAGATTCCGAATTCAAAGAGAACAAGGAGTTATCCAGCAGTATTGATTGGAAGACTTGGTGTGGCAAAGGAGTTCCAAGGAACAGTTTTATCTGTTGGTTCACAAGTGATTGAATACATAGCGTCGTGGTTTGTTCATCCTAACAATAAGACTGGTTGCCGTTTCATTGTTGTTGATGCTTACAATAAGGAAAATGTGCTTCATTTTTATGAAAAGAATGGCTTCAAATTCTTGTACTCTACAGAAGATTTAGAGAAAGAAGCAAATCATATTCCTGAAGATGAACACTTAGAGTCAAGAATGATGTATCTTGACTTGTTGGGTTATATAAGATAAAAAACAAGAGGTAATCTTTTGGATCCTTCTTAACTCTTTTCTGTCCCACAGATCTCACAGATTTACACAGATGGGGCGGGTGTGAAGTCCGCAGTGAATGATAGGCAATTGCTCATTCGCACACGGATCTCACGGATCTCACGGATAGGGCAGACGTAAAGTCTGCAGTGCTGTATTTCTACCTCTCCGTCTCTCCTGTAAGGAGAGTTCCACCTTTCTCACCAAGCCTCTCTTCAATAGTCTTTACAACCCCTTCGGTTCCCCTTGTAGGGGACAGAAACCCTTCTCGAAATGAGAAGGATGTAACCGCCCTCTGTGCTGTTTTTTCGAAAATCACCCCGTCCCTCTTTACCCTTAAAGAGGGCTCCACCTCTCACCCCGACCCTCTCTCCTCAGGAGCGATGGAGGAAACCGCCCTACTCGGTGCTCAGAACCGCTTCGCTCTAAGGTTGGCGGACCATCAAAGGTCTTCGCCATGTTGTGCGGGATGGGACCGCCTGGGGAAAGCTTGCTGAGGTAGGGAACTTTTGCGTCAATTAAATCTTTATACTGCATAAACCATGAGAATAACTGAGGAAGAAATTGCGGAATTAGAAAAGAAGCGAATGAAGTACTATGAGAACTTTAATCATGATGAAGATGCTGTCTAATCTTTTCTGACTGCATCAGGTCATAAAGAACTGGGGCAAAATCATATTGTTTTTTAAACCAGATCACTGCTGTCCCGTTTAGAAATCATCGGTTTAAAAAGGCTAGGATACCCTATGAGTGCAAAGGTACAAAATCAAATCGAATACACAACTTCTAGAACATAAAATATTGGATATTAATAACTTATATAATAATCGTCCAGACTTAACGGGACACTAGTGCAGATTTGAGTGAAGTTTAGAATCAAGAAATCCACAACTGGCTTGAGTGCCTGCTGTGGATTCTCTGGTTTTATCCTGAACTATATTAAAGTGTAAGATTCTAACTCCTTACGGAACGTATATCAGGCGGATTGGCATCGCCTTGTAACGGCCAGTGTTCGAGCCATCATATCCCTGAACGAAACGGGTATTTGTGATAGTCTTTGCCTTATTATAGATATCCAGATAAAGATACCAGAAGCCATATTCGCTACTGGTTTCACTGAAGCCCTGATAGCCCGACAACAAAGACTGGCTCCACAGATTTGCGTGAAATTCATCCTTGAAGCTGTTGCTCTCGTAATATCCGCTAATTGGGATATAGATGTATTCCTTCAGCGAAGTACTCTCTGTCTTTATGCGAATGCAATTATACGGTTCACCCGTAGATGTTTTCAACAAATCTACTTGGGTTATACCCGCAATTGCCTCTAGCTCGTTGTCCTTTGGTACTCTAAATTTGCCGATTACATACTTTCTGATTTTATCATTTGAAAACTTGAAATAGCCACCAATCGATTTTTTGTCATTGGCAATATTGGCAGAACCTGGCGAATAGAAATCGCTGTTGGATGCTCCCAGATTGCGGTCTAACATGTAGTATGTCTTGTCTGTAGTAGAATTACCATCTTCAGATGGTTCTTTTACATTAACTTTTACGACTTCGTAGTAGTACCAACCATTCTTGGGTACACCTAGCTGGTGTTCATTTGCTGCAGATTCTGTTATTTCACTAAATACACCTGTATGATAGATCGGGTATTTGATGGTAATCGAATGAGCAGCATCTGCAGTATTCTTGATGACAAAACCTTCTTCGTCTATCCATAAATCGTAGTTATTGGTGCTGTTGTCCAATGTAACTTTATAATAGTTGCTTTCTTCTGAATAACTGATTTTGTCAGATTTCTTCACGAATTGGTCACCAGGTTTCTTTGGAATCAGATAATAGATATTATTATTTCCTACGCTGAAGTGCAAGCCCTGGTTTCTGGTCTTTTCCTGATTATTGACCTTATTCTCGCTAGGTTTAACACCATGCATTTCTAAATCAAGCCAAGCAAAGTAATTATCATGAATAGTACCATTGTAATTCATGACAACCTGTCGATCATCAGCACGTTTAAAGTCGTAACCTTCCTGATGAATCGTGATGGTTCTTTTCAAGTCACCGGAAGTGATGGTAATTATACCTTTCCGAGGATCCTCCGATTTGTCGTTTGCAGTCAATGTGAGGTTGAGAACAAACTTGGTTCCTGATGGTGCTGATTCATCAGGACTTGTTGGCGTTGTGGTTGACTTGCTATTTAGTGTACATGCAGTTATCCACGATTGCGCATCGCTGCTGATTTCCGCCTTATAGAGTTTGCCATCTTTTGCATCATCTTCTTTAAGGTTTGTAACCAAAGTGATAGGAACAATGATTGGATCTTTTCCATTTGTAGCTGCAACAGTCTGTGTACCACAAACACCCAGTTCGTAATCTTTGCAGGCAATCATATCTACAATCTCTGGGTTGTCATCTACCACGGTTACCTTCAGACGATTCTCTGGCTGAGCCTTTAATGCTTCAGCTTCAGTCGCATAGCCCGCATCGTTTACAGATATAACCTTCACGATATAGTTGTGGTTACGTACCAATGCATATTGTGCAGTTTTGTTATCATCTTTATAGAGGGCTACTTTATAGAAACCTTCTGTACCATTATATATAGCCTTGATAATGATGTCAGCCTTGCCTGCAGAAGTTTCATTTACTGCAACTACAGCAGCAGGACCTCCAGCAATATGTTTGGTAGCATCCATCAAATCTGTAGTTTCTGCCAAGTTTTCATTGGTAGATTCTTCGTATTTAGCTGGTGCAATAGAACCTTTGCTGGCAGAATGCCATACATGAAGGTCTGTGATTTTGAAATCTCTTACGGCTGCATCTACCGTGCATGTAATCTTTGCACATTGACGGGTTAGCGAAATCTTGCTGTCGTTCATCAGGTCGCTAAGTGTTTTTGCACCCCAACAGATTGGCTTTGATAAATCAGGAGTGATATTATCTTTCATCGCGTCAAGCTTTGCAGCCTGTGCTTTTGTCAAGCCAGGAACGTTGGCAACCAAATGTACCGTTTCTGTACCTTTAGGAAGGTTTGTTTTGATTTTCTTGTAACCATCTGCATCAGCAGTTGCATCAGCATAAGCTTTTGTACAATCCTGCATACCAAGATTATTGCCTGAAGTGCCATAGCATACAAGCCACAGAGAAGTAATGCTCTCTGTAGTTTCGTCTCCAGTCCGGGTTGAGATTTCCTGAGGAGTGAAATTAGGTAATTGTATGCTCAGCGTAACTCCCTCGGTAGGGAGTTCGTCCCCACCGAGAGTAATTGCCTCTAAAGAGTCCTTACATGATGCAAGGCTTAAGAGCAATCCTATCCATATCATTAAAGTCTTTATTCTTGTCATCATTATATTTTCTATTTTTACTATTTAGAAAGGTTTGCCTTCATGCCAGCTGCTACCATCGTAATAACCGAATATCTGGTATCCTTTGGTTGCATCGTATTTGCACTCGTAGCTGTCACCACCGAAGAGCGTTGGTCCATCTTTACTATCATTAAAGCAGATCTTTATTGCTTTTTCATATTCGCCCTTTGGGGCTTTTAAACTGAGAACTGTGCGATACCAACCATTGCCAACATCTGTATGATGTTCCTTAAATGTGTCAGACGAACAGCATAAAGTATATGGTCCTTTCTTTTCGTCTTTACCATTAACTTTGTGAATACCACGACATCCAAAATCAATCCGCCAACTAGTAATCTTCGATCTTGTATAAATCACATAATCCACATTTACAATAGTAGGCTTATCATCATATACTCGATAATATGGTATGCAGGTTGGGTCATAGAGATACCAACCTTCGTGATCTTCGTAGTTGAACAAAGGAATGCCTGGGTCCATGTGATGCGGGAAACGGTGAGGGGTACATCCTCCACCACTTGAATTCTCACCATTACCAAACATAACTAGCGTTTGACCAGGTTTAATCGTTTTTTCACCAGATGCACCATTCTGCCAACTTTTTACTGGCGCATCAGTTTTCATTATATTATAATACCATCCTGCATTATTAGCATCATAATCCATCTGATTACCAGGATACGACTCAGAAAATATCCATGCCTTCTGTGACGTAGAAGCTCCTGAGCTTTCACCAATCTGAGTGTACATATACATATAGTGCCTATCATTATGGGGGGTTTCATCGCCGTAATATTTATCCCCTTCTTTACGCTCCCAATACCAACCATCATACCAGTTGAAATTATTAGTATCATTGTAGCTCTCGTAAGGCACAGTATATTCTTTTTTTTGTTCTTTCAATATTACTTTCAAATCTTCATCAGTAGTTGATTTACCATCCCAACTACAAAAATTATTGATAGCTCGCATGTAGATACGATAAGGGCCGAACTCCGGTTTTACTGTAACCGTAACTTCTTGTGCCGCTATCTCGTCACCAGAAATCTGATTCAGCGGCTTAAGTGTGAAGTTATAAACGGTAGTCGTCACAGGTTTTTTGGTTTCCGTTACCTTCATCAGATATTTTCCATCTGGATCAGGAGTATTATCATAACTTATCTCCAGACGAGAAGGTGCATCACCAACTTGTGCTGTTGAACCAGAAGTTTTTTCTGTTAGCGTACCATTGATGTTCTGAAATGCCTTCAAACCACCCAGGTTGGTTTCTACCACAAAGTGTTTCTCTAGAACCTGCTTTCCGTCAGGATCCTTACTCCAATAGATAACTACGTTCTTTGGGCTCACCTTAAAATAAGGAGTAACATCATAATGTACATTAATATACTTCTTGATATTGTTTGCCTGTAAGTAAACTTTAGCAGTTCCTTCTCTCTTCCCTGCAGAGTTCTTTGGAAACTCATTTATTGGTATGTTTGGGTTGATACTAAAGATAATGTTGTTGCCATCTCTTTTTGTTAAGATGATAACCTTCTCATCTTTCCCACCAACAATCTTTGAGTCAATGCAGCCAAACGTTACATCAGTTTGGCTTGATGTATATGAGATGGTATCACTCTTGGTAGAAGAGACATTAGCCTCGGTCTTGTTAACCCATAAAGTAGTATGGTAGAAATCGGCATTGATTTCTACTGTCTTCCAGTCGTCCACTTTCACATCGCAGTCAAGATCCATATCACCATAGCTCTTCAGCTTACCTGTAATTTCATAATAGGTTCCACGAGGGAATGTAGGCAGAGCATCTGATGCGTTCTGCTTATGTCCCAGCTTGATGGTATATTGATTCTTGTTGCTGTTGTTAACTTTACCGGAAATCTTCAATACAGACTGTTCCTCTGCCTTTGAGATATAACGCTCTGGCAGATAGTAAGTACCTTGAAAAAGCCACTGCTTATCGTTCGTAGGTTTCGGTGTACCCTTATCCTTATAAGCATCAGCGATTTTCACAACATCTTCGTTAGCTACATTTTTGTTATCTTCATTTATGGTATATTCTCCATTCTGATAATAGCGTCCAGTGCTAGCTTCGCCAGTAGATGAACTACTGAAAATGGTGTTATCCATACCTGTAGCATATACAGAAGAAACATTTGTCTGGGTAAAGTTACCATTCCATGACAGAGTGGTAGATGGAGAAAGCTGCTTTGCAACAATATCTGTTATGCTATAGCTCTTGCCATAAAGATTATCGCTCGCAGTTGGGTCCATAATGAGGTTGAGCTTAACCTTTACGCATGTAAACTTCAGGTTAGCTGCCACCTCGGTATATTTCTTACCACTTTTTTCTATTTTTTTATCGATGATATTACCGTTTACATCCTTTGGCTCATAAATCATCGGGATGTTTGTAGAAACAGGCATTCCCGGTTCTGCTCCAACGTCATAACCCAGTACTATTTTTTTGAGATCATTTTCTGTTTGGATATCCTTACCGCTCAACACCTTGTTCATGTTGGCAACCACATAGATATGGTAAGTGCCAGGCTCGATATTGAGCTGATAGTTAGCTACATGCGGCTCTACCATCATTGTAGCCAGTGGGGCAGGGAGCGTCTCTACCAGGAGCTTGCCATCATTTCCATTTCCTGTAGGGACAGGGAAAGCATAGAGAGTCAGGTCGTTGATCTGGCATTCATCTACCGTAGCATTATAGGTAGGAAGGCCGGAAGCATCGTCGGCACGGGTGCCGCGGCTGCTGAGCACGGTTGGCACGAGTACATGCAAGTTGCTTTCTGACGAAATGGGAGCGCGCTCGCCTCCAAGTTCGTCAGAGCAACTTACTGTAACCAACAATATAAACCAACTAACTAAACTTAAAATGAAATCTCGTATTTTCATTGTTCCTAATTTTTAAAGTCAAATACTCTTATGAGCTAAATGCCCGGAAGGGACTCTGACACCTAAAACGGTTAGAAATCGACACGCTGGATGCGCTTGCTCCAATCCAGGATGGAAATGCTGAGCTTCGCATACTTCCACTGGTTGCCCTGGAGGAAGAAGTCGAGCTTATAGTCGTACTCACGGTCCAGGAATTCCTGTGCTGAATAATGGCGGGCTTCGAAGGCGCCACGGCCTTGAGCCAGACAGTCAGCAAGATTGATGCGTGCCACCTCTTCGCCAGTAGTCTTGTTCGTGATGGTGAGGATGGCGTTCTTGTCGTTTTCTGCTGCCGGATGCCAGATGAGTCGGGAGAACATGAGGGCGGCATGAGCGGTGCGCTCCTTTACATTGCCCTCGGTATCCTTAAACTCAGTGGTCCAGGTGTAGTATGGGGTATATGTCAACTCCTCGTCGGGGAGGAGAGAGTTGTCGTAACTGATATCGCCGTTGGCATTGGTTATCTGATAACTGAAGTCATCGGCATTGATGTTGGCAGGCTCGTCGGTCTGATGCAGGCTGATGGTGAGCTGCTTGGTATCACGAACCAGACCGATGGTATGGCGTGTAACCTGCAGGTCTTTTACTTCAACCAGTTCGTTGCTGAGTCCTTGCCAGAGTGTATCGAGCGGTTGGCTCTGGTTGTTCACCTTGCCCTGTTCGCGGTCGAGTCGTGCATGGAGGGCGGTGATGTTGTCACCCTGCTGTGGCAGAGTTATCTGGAATTTGGCACCTGGCTGCGCGAGTGCATCTTCGTATTTCTTTTGGAAGGCGAAGGTTGCGAATCTGTATTTGCCCGGTTCCAGATTGATTCGCATGGCATAGTTAGGGTCCTTGAGCGGCTGTGATGTCGCATCGTTATAGGCATCATGGCGAGCAATGAAGTTGCCCTGCTCGTCGTATACGAATACGCTGAGGCCGCCCACATGATCTTTGAACATGTCGGCACGCTGCACGTTGTAGTCGTACTTGAACTGCAAGTCAACACCCATGTCACAAGGAGGCAGGTCGTCGTGCATCAAGTCGTTGCAGCTGCTGAGCAAACTGCCCGCCATGATGAATCCCCATCCCATGCATATATTCTTGATCCAACTGTTAAACTTCTTGTTTGCCATGATGCTTATCTGTTTTATGAAAAAGTAAAGTGTATAAATTGATTCTTATTCTTCCGATATAGCCAGCCGCTCCTTAGCGCTAGAGCGGCTGAGCTATATATAATAATGTGAAATGGATTACAAATCGACTGTGCTAGAACGCTTAGCCCAGTCAAGGATCTTCACGCTGACGCTGATGTATCTGTAGTTCTCATCGTCAGGAACATCAGGTTTGATAGTTGGAACATCAGGAGTACCAAGACCACTGACACTTCCTACAGTCAACTCATACCAGTTGTTACGGAGTACACCATAACGGCCGAGGTACTTAGTGTTATTTTCAGCGTTATTTGTTCCATAAGTTTCTTGACCCTCTGCCCAAGGTGTCAAAGCACCGAAGTGCTTGATACGGGCGATATAGTAAGACTCACCACTCTTATAGGTTGCAATACCTACGATAGGGTCTGTAGCTGTTTTATCTTTTAAACCAAGCTTTTCATTGATAGCCTTAATCTCTTCTGGTGCTACGTTAACTCCATTATGCTGTACGTTTGCTTCTTTCAAAATCTTGGTGCCAGCGTTTTCCTCGATATTGTTGTCAGCCGCCTTAAGGTCAACTTCAACCTTATTAGTTGCACTTTCTTTACCCAGAACTTCTTGAGCTTTTGCCTTGATTTGAGCCTCCAAATCAACTTTCTTCCAAAGGTCGGTGCTGTTACCAATCTTATAGAATGTATCTCCCTTAGTGAATCCATTAGGAGTATATGTTGCCTTGAACACAACACGTGTTGTCTGTCCCTGCTTCATGTGCTCAATGTTGAAAGTATTTTCAAGACAATACTGAGGTTCTGTTGCTGTACCTTTAATTTCTGCCTTTGAATCAAGTATATTAAATGCGCCCTTACATGCAGCCTCATCACTTAAATCAGTATCATAATTAGGGTCAATACCCCAATATACACGCTTGAAGACTGGGTTGTTTCCATCTACAAATCGAGTAACAGAAGCTCCTGTTGTAGAAGGTGTGTTACTCCAAATAGTAGCGAAATTCTTAGTCAAACCTGCTGTCTTATGGATAGGGAATGTACTCTTGTTGGTAACATCCAAGTTCCAGGCAGTAATATCAACCTTGTCTTTTTTATATTTTGCACCTGTTGGCGTAAGAGTTCCTGGGAATGCTGATGAAGCCAAAGTAACCTTTGCCAAACCACGCTCTACATGAATAGAAGTAGCCTTGCTGCTTTCTGCTTTCTGTTTGGTAGTATATACTCCCTCTACCTTTACAAGAGTTGTAGGCTCACCTTCTGAAAAAACAGGAGCATTTGCCATATAGAAACCCTTGCTGGTATCTGTAAATTTACCTGCAACTTTACCTGCTACATTCCATGTACCGTAAGTATCACCTGTAGTAGGTAATGTTACTTTGTTTTTGCCTTCATCATCCTTATTGTTGAGAATAGCCAAAGCATAATAATCGCTTGTAAGATCAATAGAGTTCAATGTTGCTGTAATAGTTGCAGCAGTAGTGACACCATTGGTACCATTATCCTTAATCCAAGGAGCCATAGTACCCAAATTTGCTTGTGTAACGTATTTGAAGTCGTCTTCAGATGTTGCTCCAGCTTCTTTTTGGAAGATAAGCAGAGTAACGTCATTTACATTATACTCCTTCGCATCACCTGCATTAAATCCAGGTTCACCATCTGCACGAGTTCCTCTTGCACCTGAAGTAGTAGAACCACTTGTTGTAGGCAAGTTGATGGTGAAAGTTGCATAACCAACACCTGATTCATTAGTACCAGTACCTGGGCCTGCGGTTCCCAGGTCCTCATTGCTTGAACAGCTTGCTGTCATAGCTGCGATGACAGCCAAGCCAAATAAATGTTTAATCTTCATAATTTTTGAAAGTTAAGCTTGTTTATAATCGTTATTCTCTAATTTTCTGTTATTCCAATTCCTTTATCTGCTTGAAGACATCTCTTACTCGTTCTGCCTCTTTCGAGTTGCCTGCCTTGGCAAGATGCTTTTCGGCAGAAGTAAGATCACCTTTCTGCAAATCGGTGCAGGCGGCATTGAGATTCGCTGTCTCATCATCTGGGAAGAGACGGACAGCAATGTCGAATACCTCGTTAAACTCTGGCGAACCCGGCTCGTAAGTCTGTGCCACCAGGAACATCTCCTGCAGAGAAAGCTGCTGTGGTTTGTTCTTCAATATCTCCTTGGCCTCTTCGATGCTGAACGGACGAACCGTGTAGGTTACCGTATAGTCGCTATGACGGAGACGAGGATAGATATGATCCAGGATATAGCGGTAACTTGCCGGATGGAGCTTTCTGATCTTCAGGTCCTTATCGTCGGGAGCCAGCGAGGAGTTAGCTATCTCGAGAATTGCTTCCTTATCAGCCAGATGACTAGCCTGAATTTTCTTCTTGAATCCCTCCCAGTCTTCCGGTGTAGCCTGATAGGTAAAGAGCTTGCTGTTTAAGGTGTAGAGGCTGCTCACATATTTGCGGAGGGCAGCTGCACGCTCGTTGGCAAGGCGCTTGTTGTTGGCATACGAACCATCAGGCGAAGCAAAACCATGGATATCAATATCTGTGATTTCAACGTTCTTGTCGTTCTTCACCAGGTCGATGGTGGAAGTAATCTTCTTCAGCTCAGTAGCATTCTCACGGAAGTTGGCAAGAATATTACTCTTGTTAACCACAAAGCTGAGATAGGCTTCACCCTTTTCGGCTCTCACCTTCTTGGCTTCCGCCTTCGGCTGCACGAAGAAATCCTTCGTAATCTTCGGTGTACGGTCGATATCCGCAATCGGCGTATTGTCCTGTTCTATCAGGTTGCCGCATCCGCAGAGATCTTCTTTCACCGAGAGTTTGAACTTCTTCATCCATTTCTGATAAGGAACAGACTGGGCGAAGTAAACCTGCTGACTGGTCTTGTTCTTGCGGGTAAAAACCTGTGCCTGCGGATTCTTCTTGCTGTCGGCAAGCCGGCGGTATCTTACAGCCTGGTTTCTACCCTGGATGATGATAGGGTTGAGAGCGATAGAATCAGTTCCTACCATTACCGGTGTGAAAACAATCTGCTGCTCTGATTTCATCTTCAAATCGTTCAGATTCATACGGAAGGCAACGTCCATCCGGTTGCCGTTCTTGCGTGCCAAGACGCTGTCTACCTGAATCCTGCCCCCTGCCAGCTGTTGAGCCTGAGCAGGCATGATGCCCTGAGAAAAGAGTATGCAGAGAGGCGAAATGACCGCATAAAGCTTTATTTTATCCATATTATGATTTCCCTAAAATTTTTTGTATTCTGTCTAGTTATTACGTGTTTATATTGTCAGTTTAAAACCACAGTTAAATTAAATTCTTAGAACACGTATATGAGAGATAGTGCGGCTTTTGTAGGGCCCACATAGTTGCGATGGTCTTTGTCGAGACATTTTTCGCATCGTCCGTAAAGCTTGTAAGGACTGTAGGCATATCCCAAACCGATAGACCCTTCGAAATTGAGGTGCTTATTGAGTAACCACTGATAGCCGTAGGTGAGGCCTCCACCTACATACCAGCCTTCATAGTGCCTGCCCTCCAGAGTTTTCGGCAGGATGCCGAAGGGCATGTCAATGTTTTTAATGTTGTATTCACCGCCTAGGGCATGGATTCCGAAGAAATGGCCTCCAAACTTCTGGCAGGTGTACCATCTGTATTCTGGCATAACATTCCAGAATCTCATCTTCTTGTCGCCCGAGAACTTCCAGGGGTTCAGGGTGCCGAAGAGTTGAAAGGTTGTTTTCTTGCCCGTGCCGATTTCGATGCCGGCGTTGGCAGATGTAGAAGCCCATCCCAGTAAGTTGGTCTTCAGAGCGACCTCCTGCGCTCGCGTCGTTGCCATTGAAAGAATCAGCAGCAGCAACATAGCTGATTTTATGAATGTTTGCTTCATCTTATCTTTACTTTTATATTTGGTTTCGTTTATATTAAACTTAGTCTTCGTTTGCTAGTTGGTATCTTTTTTCGGCTGCAAATTTAAGAAGAATTTCTATGGTAAACAAGAAAATATTTCAAAAAGGTTATATTTATCTATGCAAACGTTTGCACGTTTTATGCAACCTGTTTGCGTACACACATCATAAAGCACTCTTTGTCTGGAGAAGTATCGTTTTCCATGTCTTCTGAAGAGATAGAGTCTTTCTGATGATCCTCTTTCTCCTCAGGAAACAAATTGAGTTCTACATATTTTGCTTGATTTACTTTTGATTCTTTTTTCATTTCTATTAGCCTCCTATATCTAGGAATCTCCTATTTATATTAATGGATATCAGACTCTTCCGCTTCAGATGCTTTGTTTTCCTTGGGTTGTGGGTTGGGTACGAAGCCAAGGATGGCAACCAGACAACTCATCAAAGGACTGATGATGTTGAAGAAGCAGAAGGGGAGATAGACAAGTGTCGGGATACCAAGAACCGTACTCTGCGTCATACCGCAGGCTGTCCATGGAACCAATACGCTCGTTACGGTAGCGCTATCCTCTGTACTTCGGCTCAAGAGTTCCGGACGATAGCCTCGTTCGGCATACTCATCCTTATAGATAGATGCATTCATAATAATGCTCAGGAACTGGTCACCCATAACGAGATTGAGCAAGACGCCTGATGTCACGGTGCTGCAGACAAGTGATACGGTGCTGTGGATGCTTTTCAGGAGCATGTGGGTAATGGCGTGGAGCATGCCGCTGGCTACCATACATGAACCGAAACACATGGCACAGAGGATGAGCCAAATGGTATTGAGCATGCCAGCCATACCTCGGGTGGCTACGAGATCATTGATGTTAGCCATACCGCAATCTACCTGGGTATGGGTATAGCAGGTGGTCATGATTCCTTCAAAGAGGCTTTTGGCAGAGATGCTGTCTTCACCAGCTATCCCTACAAGTACTTCCGGCTGGAGAATGAGGGCACAGATGCATGCTGAAAGGGCTGAAAGAAGAAGTGTGATGAGAGATGGAGTCTTGCGGTAGATGAGCCATCCTGTAAAAGCCGGAACGAGCATGGTAAACAGAGAGATATTGAATCCATGGCTCAGACCGGTGAGATACTGGCTGATATCCACTGGCTTGGAATCATAACAGAATCCGATGATGAGATAGAGTACCAGCGAGAGCAGGATGCTTGGTATGGTAGTATAGAGCATATAGCGGATATGTGAGAAGAGATCCGCTCCGGCTATACTCGAAGCAAGGACGGTGGTATCGCTCATTGGCGAGAGTTTATCCCCGAAATAGGCACCGGAGATTATGGCTCCAGCGGTGTAGGGGGCTGGTATTCCCAGGGCATCACCGATTCCCATCAGAGCAATACCGATGGTGGCAATAGTGGTCCATGAGGTTCCCGTCATCACAGAAATGATGCTGGAGATGATGCATGCGCAGGGAAGGAAAAAGGTTGGCGACATGATCTGTACACCATAATATATCAATGTGGGTACCACACCACTGATCATCCAGGTAGCTGACATCATTCCGATGAGCAGCAGGATCAGGATAGATACTCCGGCATCGCCCACGGTCTTTTTGATCATCTCTTCAAAGATATTCCATTTCATCCTATAGATGCCCATACCGAGTGCTACACAAACGGCTGTGGCTATCATGAGGGCCACCTGAGAGGCACCTGCCAGGGCATCATCAGGGAAGATTTTGACAACCAGGACGATGAGGGTGATAAGTACTGCCAGCGGTATGACAGAAATAAAAGGATGTGGTGCAACTGGCTGCAGAGACGAGCAGGATGCCTGATTCTCTGCAGCTTGAGATTTCTGTTTCTTTTCTTCTTGTTCCATTTGTTAATATTCTCTTATCATTTTAGTTTTTCATTTACTTTGCGTTTTTATCCGTTTCTTCAACGCTTTTCTTCTGTGTATTCGGCAAGAATCCTGCTATGATGCCGAGCAATGGCAGGAAGGCACTCACCTGGAAGATAAACTCGATGCTCGTCTTGTCTGCTAACCAGCCGAAGAAAGCAGAGCCCAAACCTCCCAAACCAAACATCAGTCCGAAGAAAATGCCGGCTATCAGTCCTACTTTGTCTGGCATCAGGTCGGTGGCATATACCACGATGGAAGAGAAAGCCGAGGCTATGATCAATCCTGACAGGAAGGTAAAGATGATGGTCCACGTGAAGTTGACGAAAGGCATGGCGATGGCGAAAGGTGCTGCTCCCAGAATGGAAAACCAGATGACATACTTTCTGCCGAACTTGTCACCCAGCATTCCTCCTGCCACTGTTCCTATGGCAAAGGCAGCAAGGAACACGAAGAGACACAGCTGTGAAGTCTGTACCGAAACTCCGAACTTATCCATCAGGAAGAAGGTGAAGTAGCTCGTGATGCACGCCGTATAGAAATACTTGGAGAACACGAGCATGATGAGGATAAACAGTGCCCAATACTTCACCCTTTTAGAAATATGGGTATTGAGAAGCGGTTGTTTCTGCGGATGGTTCACCACGTAAGCCAGTCGTGCCTTGTACCAGACTCCCAATCTTACCATGATGATGGCAGCGAGGAGGGCTGCAAGGGCAAACCAGGAGATGGCATGCTGTCCGAAAGGCAGGATGATGATGGCAGCCAGCAGCGGACCTACTGCTGATCCGCCATTGCCGCCCACCTGAAAGATAGATTGTGCCAGACTCTTCTTGCCTCCCGATGCCATCTGTGCCACTCTTGAAGCTGTGGGATGAAACACGGATGAGCCCAGACCTACGACGCTCACAGCCAGGAGAATCAGAAAATAATTCTCGGCAAAAGCCAGCAGGAGCAAGCCCACCAAGGTGAAGCACATGCCGAGGGAAAGAGCATAGGGACGGGGATGCTTGTCAGCATAAAGCCCCGTAAAAGGTTGCAGGATGGAAGACGTCATCTGGAAGACCAGCGTGATGATACCTATCTGTGCAAACGAGAAGTCGAACTTATCCTTCACAATCGGATAGATGGAAGGGATAATCGACTGAATCATATCATTCAAGAAATGGGAAATGCTACAGATGATGAGCATGGAATATACCGTACCCTCTACCATCTTAGGATTTCCCTTGATTTTACTACCTATTGACTTGATGTTCATTTCTTTTGTTTTTGTATTTTTTCTTATTTGAAAATCAACATTTTAAGTTGTTTATGTTCTGCTTCAAGCTCCAACAACCTTCTCTTCGCATCCAATCCTCCGGCAAAACCTGTCAGGGAATGATTACTGCCGATAACACGATGGCAGGGAATGAAAATGCAGATACCATTAGCTCCGATAGCACCAGCAACGGCTCTTGTGCCATTGGGGTTACCCATACTCATGGCTATTTCCTTATAGCTTTTTGTTTCTCCGTAGGGTATGTTGAGCAATGCATGCCATACTTTTTTCTGAAAATCAGTTCCTACAGGGTGCAACGGAATATCGAATGTCTTGCGATTGCCGGTGAAATATTCGTCCAATTGCGTCTTGGCCAGTTCCAAGATAGTGGATGTTTCAATCTTGAACTCAGCCTTCATATACCGCGAAAGCCGAAGTTTATTGCGCTCTGCACATGGCATTTCATTCCAATCACAAAGGCATAATTCATCGCCCACCGATGCTAGGATAATTTCTCCACAAGGCGAACTGTAATATTGAATGTTTACTTGCTGCATTGTATCAGATACGTTTGAACAGTTTTTTATTTTTCATACAGTTCTATCGGCAAACCATCTGGGTCACTGAAGAATACAAATCGCTTGCCAGTATATTCATCTGTACGGATGGGTTCATGAGCGATGCCTTTACTGTCAAGTTCATCAATTGTATCCGAAAGATCATCCACCTCAAAAGCAAGATGGCGCAGACCGGCAGCTTCCGGATAGGAAGGACGTGCAGGTGGATTAGGGAAGGAGAAGAGCTCTATGACATACGAGTCATCAAGCCAGCAGTCTGCCTTCCAGGAGTCACGTCCTTCACGATAATTTTCACTTACTATCTTCATTCCGAGCACATCTGTATAGAAATGCTTGGATTTCTCATAGTCGGAGCAAATCACGGCTACATGATGGATTTTGTTAAGTTTCATTGGATATTATTATATTGTTAATCAATGATTTATCAACTACTCATGTCTTGATAGTCCGGGAATGATTACCCTTCATGGAGCTCATTCTGATTTACGATTGAATCTTTGAATTCTTTCTTTGACTATTCGCAAATAGGTACGTTTCATCTTTTCAGTCAAAAAAGAATTGTTGACCAAATGCTCTACTTCGTCCGGCAATAAAGAAAAAGAGTCAAGGATCATTTCTATACGCTTCTTCTTCAGACCGATATGCTCTCCGAATCTCTCAAAGTCAAGACGGCATGGATGTCCTGTCCGCTCATACACATCACTTTTCTCCAGAGTCAGAGAAAGCCCCCCATTCAACCCCAAATCATCGCCCTCGATATGGAGACAGGTGTTCATCAGGTCATAGGCGGGAGCAAGCTGGTAATGCTCGCCAATTCTCATGATGGAGAAGTTTTTCAGATGGTCGTCGCCATTACCGTAGATGTAATTGAATACAACCAATTTAAAGAAACGTTCCATGGCTATCATCCAGGCAGGAATAAATCGTTTTATTGCACAGGCAATATCCTCGAAGCATCCATCATATTTGAAAAACGTACCTTGCTCTGCTTCATTCTTACCAACCAGAGAGGCGAAATCCTCCATGAGATATTTGCTTCCATCCTTGGCTATGTCAAATCTCTTGGTAATATATACCATATCTCCATGAGGGGTAAAGCAAAGACCGTTTTCTGCTGTAATGATACCATATACCTGTGAGGCTATCTGCATGGTAAGATGCTCGTTAGCAGGAATCTGCTTCCTGGTATAAAGAGTATTGTCCCAAGGTGCTGGCTTCAGGATATAGCGAGAGCGTTCATCCGTCTGCGAGATTCTGATGATTCCATTCTCTATCACTGCAGGAAATTTCTCCTGAGCTCCAGATACGGAGATACGTCTCATGGCTATCATAGTCTCTGATGTCTTACTGATTTCATCTATTTCAAAATCAAGCAAATGCGACACATTCTGACCATCAAACAGTTTTTTGCAAGCTGTAGGAGAGTAAGTGGAAAAACCATCTGCAAGGGTGGATGGGCAATGATTTAATTCTTTCATGATTCTACTTCTTTTACAGTTATTGCTCCTATCGTATCATGGGTTGCTATCTTCAGAAGAAGTCCAAAGAAATCCTTCTCATCCAATCGCCAACTTCTGCAGACTATCTTTCTGTTTGCTCCTTCTGGAAGCATATTAGTAAAAACCGGGAATAGATAACCAGACTGATAAGGCTCTTCCCTGAAAGGCATGGTAAGTGAGACAGGATCATGGGTCCTATCCATCATATACTGCTTGTCGTATGTGAAGGTATAACCTCTGCCAGGAGTTGACTCCTCTAAGAGTCCTGCTTCTGTGTCGTGGCAATAAACGATAGCTTTTCTCATAACTTACTTTATTTAAACTGTTTGACGAATCTCATATTTAACCTCCATGCCAAGGATATCCATGATTTTTTCAACCGTCGATAAGGAAGGGTTGCCTTTACCGCTCTCTATTTTCTTGATGGTAGAAATGGCTATCTCAGACATGTCAGCAAGGTCTTGCTGGGTAATCCCCAAGGCCTTACGCTGCAATTTCATTACTTCTTGAATTTTCATACCAAGTAGTGTATTATATTGTACTTTTCCTGCAAAGTTAACAAAAAAATCTAGATTACGCAAGAAAAGGTGTAATATATTGTTCTTTTTATAAAAAATTATTATTTCATGGAATTTTTCTTGGTTATTTGCCATTGTTAACCATCTTTTTTTCCTTAACTTTGCATGCTTCCCATTTTTTCTAAGGGTGATTATGATAAATAGGCGGTACGTATATATAAATATTTGTACTTCGGAAATATGCGGGTGTCAAATATAGTTTCTTAATTATCGCAATTTCCGTATTTTCAATCTAGAAGGTCATGATGATAAAAATCTTTTGGTTTGATAGCGTATTACTTGCTCTCTGCAAGACGAATCACCTACAGTTGTACGACCGTAAGGCTACAGTTGTACGACTATATAGGCTATAGTTGTACAACTCTGGAGTTATAGTCGTACAACTATAGGGGTCATAGTTGTACGACTACAGAATTCCGGATTTCCGAAGAAATTAGTGAGATTTATAACACGTTGAATATCTGACGATTACGAATTTCGCCATATTTTCAATATTCTTCAAGAAATATTTTCCGAGCGGAAATTCGTGATTTTCAGAGGATTTAAATCATGATTTTGTAAAAAAAATAAGCCTGGTCAACTGACGGAACATGACATCTGTATAATGACCACTTATACCTGAAATAGGGCTATTTTTGATTAATTAATAGTTATTTTACTCACATTTTAGCAAATATCATTACCTTTGCAATTTGTATGGTTATATCATCGACTCACAGACGGGTAAACTGACAGAAGTAAAATAGAAACAGAATAAAGAAATTAGTTTAAATTAAAACACGTAATATTAAGAATATGATTTCATTTGAAAGTGATTACAACAATGGTATGCTGCCAGAGATTCTAGAAGCTCTTGGCAAGACAAACAGTGATAAAACATCTGGTTATGGTTTTGATCCATACTCAGAATCTGCAAAAGAGAAAATCCGCAAGGCTGTGGACAATGAGAATGCAGAAGTGTTCTTCCTGACAGGCGGTACACAGACCAACACCACGGTCATTGATTCCGTCCTCATGGGATGCGAAGGAGTAATCTGTGTGGAAACCGGTCATATCGAGGTACATGAATCAGGAGCAGTAGAAGCTTTCGGGCATAAGGTCATTACCCTGCCAGGAAAAAACAGCAAGCTGACAACCGGCACCCTGTCAGCCTATATGGATACCTTCCTAGCCGACGAATCGCATCCTCACATGGTACAGCCAGGCATGGTTTATATCTCGATGCCGACAGAATTCGGAATGATCTACACCAGAGAAGAACTGGCTGCGCTGTATGCAACCTGCCAGAAATATGACCTCCGTCTCTTCATCGATGGTGCACGACTGGGATACGGTCTGGTTTCAGCGGCATGCGACTATGACTTGCCATTCCTTGCAAAACATTGTGATGTATTCTATATCGGCGGAACCAAGGTGGGTGCCATGATGGGAGAAGCTGTGGTATTCTCGGGCATGAAGGCACCGAAATACTTCTTCACCAACGTGAAGCGTCATGGAGCCTTGCTTGCCAAGGGCAGAATGCTCGGCATCCAGTTTGACACGCTGTTTACGGATGAGCTCTATTTCAAGATATCGCGCCATGCCATCGCTACGGCTACCCGCATCCGCAGCATCTTCGAAAAGCATGGTATCACCATTGCCTACGATTCTCCAACCAATCAGCAGTTTGTAGTACTCTCACCTGCCCTCTACGAAGCCCTTTCCCAAAAGGTAGCATTCGAGATATGGGAAATAAAGAGCGAACATGAAATCATCTGCCGATTCGTGACAAGCTGGGCAACAAAGGAGGAAGAACTCGACGAGCTAGACCGTATTCTTCAAGCTTACGCTTAAGAAGGCTAAGGATGGTTCTCCTCCAGAATCATCCTTAGCAATTCTTCATTTGCCTCGTTGTTAATCTCTGCATCCTCCAACTCGGAGAAATAGTCAAGCGTAGCTGAACATTCGCCTGTAATATCTATCCCTATCACTTTCTCATGGGCATAGATGATGCGAAGCACGGCTTGGAGCTGCATAAGTGTCATATCTCCATTGCTCCAGTCGGTGATGGCATCCTGCTTTCTCAATACATCCTTGTCGATGGATATGTAAACCGGCTCATGTATAAGTTTACCAGCCGTCGACGGCCAAGCCTGGTGATGGTCTATCTCTGCCTGACTGTAGAACAACACCCTCTCTCTCAAGTGAACAGGCACCTGGGCTATCAACTCGTCCGATGCCCCCACAATGATAATGTGTTTGACAAACGGGTTCTTCTCCAAAACATCTCTCACCCAACCGCCACATGACACAACACCCTCCCATTCCGGTTGCTGCATATCCGGATGATGGTCGAAAACAATGAGCGAGAAAGGTTCATGAATTCTTGACACCCAATATTCCGTAAGATAATGGAAATCTCCGGAATCTATGAAATGAACGGCTTTGGCAGGAAAAGGAGCCAATCGGCGATGGAGTTCCTCGCTACCCTCTTCGTCACAATAGCAGTCTACCCCTTTCATGTCCCGGCAATCTACATGGATAATATTCTTATTTGAGGCAAATGCCTCCAATTCGTATACGCCGGTAAAGTTAAGGAGAATGATAGGTATTTTCTTTTTCATATTTACTCTGTTTTCTAAATGCTGATTGCAAAAATACCTAATATTCATAAATACTTGATGAATTATACATTATATTATTGTTAAAATTAGATTTTTTTATACTTCTACACAAATTTACCAAAATCATATTAAAACAATTTAATTTTCAACAAAAACATAGTAAATTCGTATTTTTATCTATATCTTTGCAGAAAATTGAAACATATTGTGATGGTATTTAAAAATGCACTTATATTGGATAAACATAGATGTAATGTTCCCCATTACATCCTCAACTGTAGTCTTCGGAAATAATATCTATCTTACTTGAGATAACATATTATTAACGAATTTAAAGTTACATGGGTTTAATCATTTTATATTTTTTAGGTGCTCTGTCACTATCCTTTTTGTGCTCCGTCCTGGAGGCGGTATTACTTTCTACTCCGATGTCGTTTATCTCGATGAAAGAGAATCAAGGCAGCAAGACTGCCTCACTGATGAAACAGTATAAGAACAACGTAGACCGTCCGGTGGGTGCCATTCTTTCACTCAACACCATCGCCCACACCATCGGTTCTGCCGGTGTAGGAGCCGAGTCAATGAAACTCTTTGGCGAAGAATACTTCGGTATCATTTCCGCCATTCTCACTCTTCTAATTCTGGTACTTTCAGAAATCATCCCGAAAACCATCGGAGCTTCATATTGGCGCTCTCTTGCCATGACATCTACCAAGATCATCCGTGTGCTCATCTTTATCACCTATCCTTTGGTACTGCTTTCGGAACTTATCACTAAGGTATTTACTCCGAAGAACCACCAGGCTTCCGTGAGTCGCGAGGAGGTATCGGCCATGGTAGATGTAGGTACTACAGAAGGCATCTTCCGCGAATCGGAAAGCAAGATCATCAAAAGCTGCATTCGCCTGGCAGGAGTAAAGGCCAAGGAGGTGATGACTCCATCCATCGTAGTAGAATCAGCCAACATGAATCTGACTACCAAGGAGTTTTACGAACAGAAAGAATGGAATTTCTCACGCATTCCCGTTTATGACAACAATAAAGATATCATTGTGGGATACGTATTGAAAGATATGGTTCTCAAATTGGTTTCAGACGATGAGTTCCAAACCAGATTATCCGAACTGATGCGTCCTATTCTTTCCTTCAACGAGGATGAATCTCTATACCAGATATGGGAAAAGATGTTGGAAAAACGAGAACACATCTCTATCATCGTGGATGAATACGGATGTCTGAGAGGAGTGGTTTCCATGGAAGACGTAATCGAAACGATGACTGGCGTAGAAATCGTGGATGAAGACGATGTGGCTGTAGACATGCAAGCCTTGGCTAAGGAAAAATCGCGTATGATGCACCAAGGCGTTGCTTCTGCCATTCCTGACAGTAAAGCTTAATATTTATTTTAACAAGAGAGGGTGGGTCATGGAGTTATGACCCACCCTCTCTTGTTTATCCCGGAAATATCGCCACCTTGATGACTCCATCCTTGCGGTTCTCGAAAACATCGTATGCCTCTTCTATTCTTGAAAGCGGGAAACGATGGGTAATCAGAGGAGTGGTATCTATCTTTCCCTGGGCTATCAAATCAAGGATTTCCTCACAGTCACATCCATCCACACCTCCCGTCTTGAAGATGAGGTTCTTGCCATACATATCAGGAAGCGGAAGCATCTGCGGCTTGTCATACATCGCAACGATGGTGACGATGGCATTAGGACGGGCACATCTCCAGGCAAGCTGGAAGGTATCAGGTCCACCTGCAACCTCCATCACCACATCAGCTCCCCCATGCAGACTATGTTGTTTGACAAATGCCCCACAATCCTCCGGTTCAACAACCATCACCTGCGGATAATGCTTCTGGATGAACTCTCGCCTATCCTTTGATTTCTCACAGACGATGATGTTTCTCGGATTCTTGAGCAGGGTGCAAAGCAAACAGCAGACACCCGTAGGGCCAGCACCGATAATCAAGACAGTATCCTCTTCTGTAATTTCAGATATTCTCGTAGCCCAGAATCCAGTAGCAAGGATGTCGCCAACGAAGAGCGCCTGCTCATCGCTTACCGAATCAGGAATCTTGTTCAAGCCGGTTGTAGCATAAGGAACCCTCACATATTCCGTCTGCCCGCCATCGATTCTGCATCCCAGAGCCCATCCGCCATGTGGAGAAGTACAATTGTTCACGTATCCATGCTTGCAATAGAAGCATTCTCCACAGAAGGTCTCTACATTCACGGTTACTCTGTCTCCCGGCTTCACATGGGAAACCCTCTCCCCTACTTCCTCTACAATGCCTACCATTTCGTGGCCAACAGTAATCCCCGGTACTGCGCGAGGCACAGAACCATGCTTGATATGAAGATCACTGGTGCAGATACTGCTCAGCGTTACTCTTACGATGGCATCATGCTCATCTATTATCGTAGGCTTCCCTTTTTCTATGAAGCCAAACTTTCCTTGCTGGATATATGTAAATGCTTTCACCTTAATTATATATATAAGTATTATTATTCACGTTAAATCATGCTGCGAAGTTACAAAAAACATTTTAATCATACAAGAAAAAATACAGATTCTTTCTCACCTTTTGACCTGTAAACTATTAAAAAGTCTGTCTTTTTTACAAGTAAGACCATTTTTTGTGATTTTTCAGCAAACAAAACCATAAAATATACTCTGATGTTCAAATAGTTAGCCAAAAATTTGGAGAATAGAATATTTTTTCTTACCTTTGCAAATGAAAGATTTGAATTCAATTTTTTACAAAATATAGCATGTATCAAGATTTAGATTTTACTGATAACAATTACTATCAGGAAGATTATATAGATTCGCCGGTTGATGATTTCGACTGGATGCCTAATTTATTTGCCAAGCTCGCAAATCACCTGCGAACTTCAACTTCTGCTGATGTTATCAGACTGGGAACCATCGGCTACATCAGAAACCATGAGCCGGGAGATGATTCACCTCTCCAATGGGAAGAAGTAGAAACAATGCGTCGCTATATAGATAGCGTTAACAGAGGCTTGGGTGCACCAGAAGATCCCACACTCCAGCAGTTGCTCCATTCTACAGAATGGACTAACTATGGTATTTTTACCATGAACTTTATCTCGGATAAGAACCTCGACTATAAAGGAATCTGTGAGGTTGAAAATACAAATCTCTCATACGCCAGCATGGCTTTTTTAATTGCTCTGGTAAAAGGGATGAGTATGATTAATCTCAAACATCCTTCAGCAAAGGGAGAAAACAATCATATTTTCACATACGTAATTCCAAGTCAATTCTCCACCTTCTCCTTTGCTTCATTCCTCAATGTGGCCAATGCACGTCTCGCTAACAAAGAAGATATTTCTGAACAGGAGATTGAAGAGTTGACCCAACTTGCTTTCAAGAGTCGCTACTGGAAACAGGAGACCTCACTCAAGAGTGAAGACAGCGAGTTGTTCATCTATGTCCTCAAGAACATCATTTCGGAAATTCTGGGACTGAAGCTTGACATCAATGCGGAATCCTTTGCCAAACAGGCAAAGAAGGAAGAGAAAAAGACTGCCACTCCAACTGTAGATAACCAAAAGAAGAAGGAAAAGAAAAAAGAAAAGACTATCCTGAAAGATAATTCCAAACCTTCTTTGGCATCTACGATGGTAAAAGTCTTAACAGAGGAGTCCCTCCCGCAAACCAAAGAGAGTCTTATTGATAAGACTATGCAACTCTATCCTACTCTCAAGATAAACTGTTTCAACACCACCCTATCAAGACTCCATAAAAATGAAGTTCTGAATTATTATAATGGTGGACTGATTGGAATAAAAGGCAAAAGATACGGAAGAGGCTACAAGATAATTAGCCGTTTACATAAACATAAGGAAACAGATTAAGGCTAAATTTTGTGCCAAGAAAATCCAAAGGCTAAAAGACCATTGGGTTTTCTTGGCACTATTTTTTCTTGAAAGTTTGCAAGAGTTTTCCATCAGGCGCAAACAGTTCATTCCTGACCTCAAAAGTTGATGGCTCTGGTTTCACGCTGGACCATGACTGGTATAACCATCATAGAACTTGTGAATGCAGTGAGAACTTACTTGAAAGCAGTTCAATGGCAAAATAATAACCTAAAAAGAAACTTACTTGTAGTTTTTCCGTCAATTAGTCAATTCTACAATTAGACAATTATGAATTTGATTCTCTATAAGGAGAAAACCACAAAACTGTTTACCTAAAACCACAAAACTACGCATAAACCACAAAGTTGTTTACCAAAAATCACTGCATTTTGTAGCACAAACCACATTTTTGTTTACCTAAACCACTATTCTATTTACCTAAACCACATAACTGTTTACCTGAAACCACTATTTTGTTTACCAGAAACCACAAAACTGTTTACCTATCCTAGTAAAAAGCAGTTGCTCCTTTTTAGGTAAATAGAAATGTGGTTTTTACCTAGTTAAATTCATGAGAAAAACTGGTAAACAGAAATGTGGTTTATGAGAAAAATCGATAAACGTTCTGCCATGTAAACAGTTTTGTGGTTTTTAAATTCTTATTCAGTTGCTACTAAAGAAAAAATCAAAATACCTAGACAACTTCTTTAAACGTTTTACATAACATACTAATATACTGATAGTTATACACATATTCAAATTGCATTCAGGTGCCTGATTTCAAATAGAATAAGATAAAAAATAGTATCTTATCAAGATAAAAACCACAAAACTGTTTACCAGAAACCACTATTCTGTTTACCAGAAACCACAAAACTGTTTACCTAAGAATAAAAGACTGATATAAAAATGATATAACTTATTACATATCAAATTATAACACGGGATTTGGTAAATAATTAATATAACCTCAAAATGGAATGAATTATATACATGACATTTCAGGTAAACAGTTTTGTGGTTTTGATGATAAGCCATTCTTAAAAGTAGGTAAACAGAAATGTGGTTTTACATATCAAAAAGAGGAAGTACGGTACTCCCCTACTTCCTCTTCTGCTTTCTTGTTCTGCTTAGCCTCTATAGAATACAGGCATGAATGAACCGACACAGTCAAAAAATTCTTGTGCCAGCCTTTCAAGACCCGATGTTTTCAAAGCAGCAAAATCATCATCACTAGCAGCAATACAGAATCTGTCATTCTTGATTCCTATGAATTTGCATCTGCCCAACAGGGCTTGCTGACTGGTATCCTGTACCATCGAAATAAACTGATTCCATTGCTCAAAACCTTGAGTCGTGTCTACTTCTATCTTCTTGTCAGGATTCTGATATACATGCGCAAAAAGATCTCCCTGCTGCGTGGCATCATCAGATGTTTTCTTTCCTCTATTACGGTTTATTTTTTCATTCAGACGACGAGCAATATCTGCATCTTTATCTCCGATATGATTGATACCTACATCCGTCCGCTTGATATGGAAGATAACATATTCAGGATCTCCCTTATGCTTTCCGTTCCGATAAACAAAGTCTTCTTCAGAAAATTCATCAAATACGATATCTGTCTCACTGCGACTAGCCATTCTGTTGAGATCTTCCCTTACCACATCGAGTACCTGTTTTCTGAATTGCGAGAATTTAGGATATTTATTCATCACAGGCTCCCCCTTGTCGTCAAGCAGAATATTGCCATGTTCATCAAGTTCTACCAGACCCAAATACTGTTTCATCGGTAAAAACTCAACCTTAACATCCAAGCTCTTGTCTAGTCCCATCTGGCGAAGCAGATATATATAGAGTCGAGGTGTATTCACCTTCTTGGAATATTTAGCAATCATGGAGATATGATGAATATATCCCTGACGCATGTCAAAAAGGCTCATAGTGAGTTTTGGATCTATCTCAAGTATTACTTCACCCTTGATGCGTTCTACTTTCTCACCATCGCTCTTTGTATAGCCTTTCTGCGTTGTCGGAATCTCGATGTTTGAAAATACGTGCTGTATCTTCTCTGTCTTGCTATCCGTCTTTACACGCACCGACAGGTTGAGGATATCGTTCTTCAGCGTATCACGCAGATTCTTATAATTATGAAACTCCGTTGATACCTGAAAATCCTTGATGTCTATTTTGATGGGCGGAATCTCCATAACAGCATGCTCTATTCCTTTCTCGAAAAGATAGTCGGAGCGTGCATCTCCAAGCACTCTCTTCTCGGTAAAATACTCTTCAACATACTTCTGCAGATGGGTACTTGCAACCATCAATATGTTTTGTTGCAATAATGTATATTGCTTATCCAATTTTGTCAGCGAAAAAGGTGTGTTAATCCACACCAGATTCTTGTTTCCTTTTGGTTCACTCATATAAAAACCACATTTCTGTTTACCATAAACCACAAAGTTGTTTACCTAAAACCACTTTTTTATTTACTTAAAACCACATAAATATTTACCCGAAACCACCAAGCTATTTACCATAAACCATATTCCTATTTACCTAAAACCACTTTTCTATTTACCATTTCAAGCATAACTCATTATTAATCAAGCTATTATGCTATCTGTAATAAATAAGAAATATATAATTTATTATAAAGAATAATCTATAATTATCATTCTTTTGGTAAACAAAAATGTGGTTTTTGTAGGAACTTATACCTTATTTTTAAGCTTAGCGCTTTTTTAGGTAAACAGTTTTGTGGTTTTCACCCTTTTAATAACTACTTTTTGTTTGCTTACTTTTTCAAGTAATCCATCAGGATATTGTAGAGCAGGTTTTCCTGTGGGATATCATCTGAGAGGCATTTCATCTTCAGGAGAAGGAGTTCTTCCTTGTTAAGATATGTAGCCACACTCGTTCTAGTGCGTCTTTCCTCTGCAGTCCAGTAACTTTTTCTCTTGCGACCACCTTTAGATATATTTTTATCCTCTTCGCTTTTTGCCATTTCTGTGTTTAATAAACTTGGTCGGTCGTTCATACCCATATTTTCAAGAGACTCACCAATTTCTTCTAAATTTCTTTTTGCTACAGCCATAATTCTTATATTTTATAAGTTTATCTTCTTTTGTTTTATTATTACATGTTTCAACCTACCCTACTAAGATTAGATTTTGATGTTGAACATGCGCTTGATAGCAATTTCGTAATCGATACCTGTACTTGAGTAAGGTGCATATTCGAATATGCTTTGTCCGTGTGCCTGAGCTTCCAGGAACTTTACAGAGCGTCGGATACGGCAAGGCAGAATTAAGTCGCCATGTTTTTCGCCTAAAAGTTTGCTCAACTGCTTGGTAATCTTGGTTCTTTCATCTACCATAACTGGCAGGAGTCCAAGTAATTCCAAATTATCGTTCATGTGGAACTCTTTCACTTCATCCATTACGCTGAGTACTTCACTTACTCCCTTGACAGATAATGCTTCCATCTGTACTGGAATCAAAATCTTGCTCGCAGCAACCAAAGCATTATAAGTGTTCTTGGAAAGTGCTGGAGGACAGTCGATGAAAATGTAGTCGAAATCATCAAATACGTTTTTCAGTCCTTCTCCTGTCATGTCATGGCAATCGTTGTCTTGCAAGCATCCCAGTAATACCGTGTAGCTCTTCATCTGTTCTCTCAGTGAAGGGCCTCCTGGAAGGTGTTGTTCTATATTTTCCATCTGAGCAGATCCAGGAACTGCATATACCCCATTTTTACATTTGTAGACTGGCACACCACTCTGTTTGCACATGGCGTTGTATATGTTATCATATTCGTTATCTCTCACTCCGAAAAGCGAAGAGAGGTTGCATTGTGGGTCTAAGTCTATTACCAGAACCCTGAGATTGTGATTCAACCGGACTATGCCAGAAGCCAGAGACTGCACAGTAGCCGTCTTGCCTACTCCACCCTTGTTGTTCACTACTGCAACAATTTCCTGTAGTTCATGTTTCATATTTCTTTTTTCCTTATTTCACGTTATTGTTTAATACAATTTACATATATTAGAATTGCTGGCAATTAGAATAAACGGATTGACTTATATTCTTTCGTTCGGAAAGACTAAAAGTCTTATTTCTGGATTATCTAATGTTCTTTAGTTCTAATATTGGTTGCAAAAATAGCTAAAATAGTTGATATAAAAGAATTTATCTTCTTATTTCTTTGTAAATATCCTTTTTTTTATACTTTTCTAACAATCTTCATGAAGAATAAACATCACTTCGAATGTATTACTAAACGAAAATATGGATATCCTAATTGACGGATAAATTAATTAAACTTATATATGAATGTTCTATTAAACATATATTTGTATAGACTATTATACTAATAAATGATTATATTAATAAATGATTTTACTAACATATGAATAAACATATTTATGTATAGTCATATAAACTGACGAACAGATAAACTAATAGCCGTAAAAACGTATGTTAGGATAGACGAAAATACAAAACTACGTTTAAACAAATATACTAACTGCCAGCAATTATAATAATCTAATGATTGACAAGATAAACATGTATATTATAAACCTAACATGTTAACGCTTTATAATTCAGCATTTTAATTATCCTTTTTGTAGAATATCTATCATATATAAAGTTAGAATGTTAGTTTAGTCTAATTGCCTAATAAACTAAAATAAGTATATTCAACAGAAATAGTTTATATAAGATATGTTAATTTTTCCTCTAAGTGCATACAACCTATTGAAATTTTCAGTATCTTTACAAAGTTAAACTGATGTCGAACCTTTAAAACTATAACATCATGAAAATTGGTATTCCAAAAGAGATTAAAAATAATGAGAACCGTGTTGGAATGATACCAGCAGGAGTAGCTGAATTCATTCGACATGGTCACGAAGTGATGGTTCAGCATACGGCTGGAGAGAACAGCGGATTTGCTGATGAAGCGTATGAAAAGGTAGGAGCCATAATCTTACCCGACATTCAGAGTGTATATCGTGAGGCGGAAATGATAGTAAAGGTGAAAGAGCCTATCGCTGAGGAATATCCACTTATTCATCAAGACCAGCTTGTATTCACTTATTTCCATTTTGCCTGTGACAAGGAACTTACCGATGCCATGCTCAAGAGTGGTGCTGTCTGTCTGGCTTATGAGACTGTGGAGACAGATAACCACCATTTGCCTTTACTCATTCCGATGAGTGAAGTAGCTGGAAGAATGGCCATTATTAATGGTGCTTTTTATCTGCAGAAGACAAAGGGAGGAAAAGGGAAACTGATGAGTGGTGTACCTGGTGTGAACCGCGTCAAGGTTTTGGTATTGGGCGGCGGAACCGTAGGAGAAGCTGCAGCAAGAATGGCTGCAGGAATGGGAGCTGATGTATGGATTACAGATATCAGTTTGCCTCGTCTTCGTCAGTTAGAGATGGAGCTGCCTATCAATGTACACACGCTCTATTCCAACGAGCATAATATTCGTAGAGAATTGACAGATGTGGATATCGTTGTGGGTAGTGTGCTCGTACCAGGCGATAAGGCGCCGCATCTTATCACGAAAGATATGTTGAAATTGATGGAGCCAGGAACTGTACTTGTTGATGTAGCAATCGATCAGGGTGGCTGTTTCGAGACATCGCATCCAACCACACATTCTGATCCGACATATATGGTCGATGGAATCGTTCATTATGCAGTAGCTAATATTCCTGGTGCTGTGCCGAATACCTCTACTACAGCCTTGACCAATGCTACGCTGAAATATGCATTGGCGCTTGCTGATAAGGGTTGGCGAAAGGCCTGCAAGGAGGATAAAGCCCTGTATAGGGGTTTGAATATCGTAAATGGAAAGGTGGTATTCAAGGCCGTAGCGGATGTCTTCGGACTGGAATATGAAGAAATGATACTCTAAGTAGAGTAGGGGAGGGTTCCATAACACAAAAGCTATGGGATCCTCTTTAAATAATGTATTACGGAGAACAGAATACACTTTGTTTGATTTGAACGCTTACTGATAGCATTTTTTTAGAGAAAAAGACTTAAAAACCGGGAAAATGTAAGGAAAATAGGAGAAAATGCAGGAATATGTGTATAAAATAAGTTAATTTTGTAACATGATGCTACAGTTTTAGATATTTTTTATACTTTTGTGCCATGAACATGAAGTTTAACTAACATTCAGTTATTATGAAGAAGAAAAAAAGCTTGTTGCTTTTCTTGGCAGCAACTTCAGCCAGCTTTGTGCAGGCAGCCCTTCCAGTACATACCAGTTTTGCGGCTGGTATTGAAAATGTGCAAGAAAAAGGTCATACCTTTGTAAAAGGAAGAGTGATTGATTCAGAGGGAAATCCTCTGGTAGGTGTCACGGTGCAGATCGAAGGCACAAGCTATGGCGTTATCACAGATGCTGATGGTAACTACATACTGGAATTTCCATCTATGGCGCATCCTAAAATTGTATTTTCCAGCATTGGTTACAAATCGAAGAGTATTGAATTTCGTGGCGTAAAAGAGCAAAACATGATGCTGGAGTTGGATCATGTTGCGCTGGATGATCTCGTTGTTATCGGTTACGGCAGCAAGAGCCGTAGGAATGTAACTACCGCTATTTCTACCGTGAGTCAGGAACAGATAAGCAAGTTGGCTGCTACCACACCAACCCTCGATGGTCTTCTTCAGGGTACTGTAAAGGGCGTATTGGCTACTACCGCAAATGGTGAGCCAGGTTCATCTCTCAAGTTAAACATCCGCGGTATTACATCTCCTTATCCTAAATCGGGTAAAGGTAACAACAACCAGCCTCTTTATGTCATTGATGGCGTTCCTACCTTTATGGAGGATACCGGCATCAACCCGCTCATCAATATCTCACCAAACGATATTGAGAGTATCGATGTGCTGAAAGATGCTGCTGCCACAGCCATCTACGGTTCTCGTGGAGCCAATGGTGTCGTTATTGTCAAGACCAAGAACGGAAAGCGCAATGAGAAGACCAAGGTAGATTTCGGCTACACATTCTCGTTCAGTAATCCTATCAAAAATTATAAGCCATTGAACATTTCTGAATACAAGAATGTGCAGGACGAGATTCTGCGTAATACTGTAAATGGCATGAACGACGGCAGTTCGATGGTGAATATGTATGTCGTAGCCGACTATCTGAGCCAATTTGGTAACATCGGATATAATGCCGAGACGGGTGTCTATACATATAATGGACTCAATGAGAGTCTCTTTGGTACGACGAATACCAACTGGGCTAAGGAGGTGATCAACAAGAATGCGCCTACTCACCAGTATAATGTAGCCATCAGAGGTGGCAGCAACAGGACCAACTATTCATTCTCCTTCAACGGTATGAACCAGGAAGGTCTGCTCATCAACGACCGTATGGAGAGATATGGTGCCAGACTCTCTTTGGATTCTGAAATCAATAAGTATATCACCGTGGGTGGTGTGCTCGACTATACCTACTCTTCTCGCAAGAGCGGAAGCAACGATCCTGCATTGGGTTATGACAACGACTCATGGAAGAGTCGCCCAGACCTGACCGTACGCGATGCAGACGGTAATCTGAATCGAGTAGATAAGTTTGGCGAATATACAAGTAGCTATATGGATGCAAGTCCGGTGGGCAAACTCCAGAGAAAGACCCAGTATGAGAACGACCAGTTCTCCGGAAATGCCTATATTGACATCAAGCCTATTGAAGGTCTTACCCTCCATGCTGATGCCAACATTTCCCGTTTCATCTTCAGCAATAGCTATTTCTCTCCGAAGGTTTCCTTGCCGGAACAGTATGAGACAGAACCAACTTCTACGCTCGCAGAGGCTAACTATCGCAACACGAATACGTCTATCAACTTCCGTGCTGACTATAAATTCAAGATTACTGACGACCATCGCTTCGACGTGATGGCTGGTTATAGTGCTGACAGATACTGGAGCAAGGAACACGATCAGGCTTACAGCGGATTCCCTAATGACGATGTGCTCAACAATGCCAGTTCAGCGACTACCGTCAATAAGCCTATGGAGACTTATTCCAAGAGTGGACTCAATTCCCTCTATGGCCGTTTGAGCTATGATTTCCTCTCACGTTATCTGCTTGATTTCAGTCTTCGTTCCGATGAGTCATCAAAATTTGGACCGGGTAACAAGCGCGGTACTTTCCCTGCAGTTTCTCTGGCCTGGCGCATCAATCAAGAGCCTTTCCTGGAATCTGTAAGAGATATTGATGATCTGAAGTTCCGTTTGAGTTGGGGTAAGACAGGTTCTACCAATGTATCCGACTTCTCTTACATCCAGTATTTCAACTCCAATATCTATGGTGGACAGAGTGCCATTACCTTAGCCACTACTTATCCTAACAAGGATATCAAGTGGGAGATGACTACAGAGTACAATGCCGGTGTTGACTTCTCGTTCTTCAATGGCAGACTGAACGGTAGCTTTGATATCTATCACCGTAAGACAGATGGCGCCTTGGCTCCAGCTCCTATCGCCTTGGAGTTTGGTATCGGTACATTCTACAGTAATATTCTCGACCTGACCAATAATGGTTTCGAGTTCTCTATCGGAGGAGATGTGGTTCGTACCAAGGATTTCACCTACAATACGATGCTCAGTATCTCATCCAACAAGAATAAGATAACCAAGCTCAATGGTTCTACACTCGACATGATGCACCAGGATCTCTACATGGAAGGTCATGCGATGGGAACCGTGAAGGGTTACAAGGTGGCTGGTATTTTCCAGAGTCAGAAACAGATTGATGAACTGAATTCTCAGGCACAGGCAAACGGATATGATTTCTATCAGAATGGCGCTCACGTAGGCGACTATATGTTTGTGGATACAGATGGCAACGGGTATATTACCGAGGCAGACCGTACGGCTATCGCCAATCCGGAGCCAAAGGTGTTCGGAGGTTGGTCTCATACCTTATCTTATAAGAACCTCACCCTGTCAATGCTCTTCCAGTATCAGTTTGGAGGTCATGCATACTACAGTACTATGCAGGAATCTGCAGCCGGTAGTCTGGGTCAGAGTATTCTGAGAGAAATGTACGGCAATACCTGGACACCGGATCGCACGGATGCCAAGTATGCTCAGCTGGTATGGTTGCCTGCAAGCACGGACAATACAAATACCAACGACCGCTATGTATATTCTAACTCATATTTCCGTCTGAGAAATATCACGCTCTCCTATAATTTCGAGCCATCTCTTCTGGAGCGCCTGCACATCAGCGGAGCATCTGTGTTCTTCACAGCCACCAACCTGTTTACCATTACTAACTGGCCAGGTTTGGATCCAGACATGTCGGCAACAAATGCCTTCTTAAAGACTACAGAGAATAAGGACGTTTATCCAATGAGCCGTTCTTTCTCCATCGGTCTGAAATTACAATTCTAACTCATACAAAGACTGTAGATTATGAAACATATAAGATTTCAATTTCTTACGCTCCTTTCAGCCACAGCACTGACTCTTACATCGTGTGACCTGATAGGTAGCCTCGACGGCATCGAACCAGAACATGTGGTTACTGATGACAATTATATCACTGATGTCTCAACTGCACAGACGGCGCTCAATGGTGTCTATGCCTCATGGCGCAGCACGGGTGTATCTTACCTGCGCTATGGAATGTCGTCTATGGCTCATACCCAGACTCAGGCGATGGTAATGGGGGCGGAAGAGTTTGCTGCCGAGAATATCGAAACCAATAACAGTAATGTGGAGACGGCTTATACCGCCTACTACAATGTGATTAATACGGCCAATACCTTCCTGGTACATATCAACAAGAATATACCAGGACTGAGCGAGGAAAAACGTACAGAGATGATTGCAGAGGCTCGTTGCCAGCGTGCCTTGGCTTACCTTACTCTCCTGAAGTGCTTCGGAGAATATTGGAAGCAGGATTCACCATACGGTGTCTGCATCTTCCAGGACGAACTGGTAAGAGATAACCAACCACGCAAGCGTTCTACTGTGGCTGAAACTTACAAGTTGATATCTGATGATCTCGACAATGCCATTGCTCACTGTGAACAGCAGCCTGCAGATCATTATCACATGAGTTCCGTTTTCGCCAAGGCTTTGAAAGCGAAAATGTATATGGCTCAGGATAATTATGCTGAAGCAGCAAGACTGGCAGAGGAAGTGATCAGTGAGGCAGAAGCAGCTGGTTATGCTTTGGAAAGTGATTATGCCAAGATCTTCGACGAACAGTTTAATTCTCAGGAGATGCTCTTTGCTCCTTATACAGCCAATCCAAGTGAGTTGATGGATTCAAACTGGTATATGTTTTCTCCAGGTTCACTCCTCAAGAAGGTGGCAGATGATTTAGTTCCAGATGATGAAACAGGTGGAGATATTGTTATTCCAAACCCAGGAGATGGTGGGGATGTTGTTGTTCCTGATCCTGATGGTTCTTCAGATGGAGGTGCTTCTGGCGATGGTGGTGTTGTTATTCCAGGCGGCGATGGAGGCGTAGTTATTCCTGGTGGTGATGGTGGCGATTTCCCATTCCCTCCAGGTGATGAAGATGTAGCTTCATACGATAAGCTATATACATGGGCCTATAAGGGAGATGCCATGAACGGTATTGGAAAATATAACAAGTTGACTCCTGAAATGTTCTATGCTGACTCTTATTACTTCATGCGCCTTGCCGAAGTCTATTATATCGCTGCCGAAGCAGAGGCTCGTCAGGGTCAGTATGCTAAGGCTCGTACGCTCTTGGCTACAGTCATTGAACGTGCTGGATATACTGAGGATGATGTGAATGCTATTGCCGACAGTGATCTTCTGGGTGAAATTCTCAAGCATAAGTTGTGTGATATGAGTAACGAAAATCTGGAAGAATGGTTCGATCTTTGCCGTTATAACCGTCAGGGTGGTTTCGAGAGTTGGACAGAAGATGAGAAAGCTGAACTTCCTAGCTTCCGCCGATATCTTCTTCCTATACCAAAGGCATCTATGGGAGCCAATAATCTTCTGGTTCAGAATCCGGAATATGTGAATCAATAAACATTATATAATAAATAATATCGAGAAAAATGAATAAGATGAAAATGAAAACTTGCATGTTGACACTTGCCGGTCTTGTACTTGCAATGGCTGCCAGCGCGCAGAATTTTGTGATGAAAGGTAAGGTTAAAGGTAACGTGGACGGCTGTTCTGTCATGTTGCAGAAGTATGGATTGGAAGGTGTTACCAATCTGGATAGTGTTACAATCAAGAATGGTGAGTTCACCCTCAAGGGGGTAGTTAACCAGCCTGAGCAGTATCAGATGGTTATTGATATGAACAAGCCTGGTACAGCTGAGCCTGACTATCAGAAAATATTCTCAACAAGAGTCTATGTAGAGAATAAGCCGATGACCTACGATGTAGATCTTACCGGTTTTCCTGCAGAGCGTGATATGAGTATGATAGAGCCTGTTGTAAAGGGTTCTACCACTCAGGATATTTATCAGGCTTATCTTGAACTGATGTCACCTATTCAGGACAAGATGCACAAGATGGATGATAGTATCAACCAGACTACCGATTTGGCACAGCGTGTATCCCTTGCCAAGGAAGCCATCAAGTTGCAGGAGGAAATGCGCCATCAGACCAGTCTGTTTATTCAGCAGCATACCACTTCTCTGGTAGCCTTCGACTTGCTTCTCGAGAGTTTCTCTTCTTTACCAACCCCATATACCTCTCAGCAGATTGACGAGATGATGGGCTGGTTGAAGAACGACTGGAGTTCTTCTGCACAATATCCGATGCTGCAGATGCAGGCAGAGATGGCAAAGCATACAGCTATCGGCAACCATTATATCGATGGTACCGTTGTCACTCCTGAAGGCAAGCAGGTGAAGCTTTCTTCACTTATCAAGAAGGGTGAATACACCATGTTGGAGTTCTGGGCTTCCTGGTGTCGTCCATGCCGTCAGGAGATTCCACATCTCAAGAAGGTACACGAGAAATACAAGGATTTCAACATTATCAGTATTTCCGTTGATGAGAGAGATGCCGACTGGAAAAAGGCAATGGCCAAGGAAGGAATGACCTGGACACAGGTTCGCAATCCTGAAGGCTTTGGCGGTATGGTGATGGGCGAGTATGGCATCAATGGTATTCCAGCCTGTCTCATCCTAGATAAGGATGGCAATTTCTATAAGACCAACATGCGTGGTGCTTATCTTGATGCTTTCTTATACGATTACTATAAGAAATAAAATAGTTTAGCGCATAAAAAAATCCCCGATATGAATCCTCAGTATTCCTGCAGGATTCGTATCGGGGAATTTTGTTGATGAATTGTATGAAGGATAGATTTTCGCGAAATGAAAATCCATCATTGTTATTTACCATGCCTCCAGTTTATCTGCAATCTCTGGCATCTTATCCTTGGTGAATACAGGATTCTTACCTTCCTTCTTCTGTTGGCGATAGTCTTTCAACAGGAAGACGGCCTGACGGGAAAGCAGGACGATGGCTGCGAGATTGCAGAGGGTGAGAAGAGCCATCGTGATATCTGCAAAACTCCATGCAAAATCCAGAGATACTACTGCTCCGACCATCACCATTGCTGCTACAGCAAGACGATAGACAAGTACACCCAGCTTGGAGTCCTTGATATATCTCACATTGGTTTCTCCATAATAATAATTGCCGATGATGCTGCTAAAGGCAAACAGCCATATCATTACCGCAACAAACGGATTGCCGATGTTTCCGATTTCGTGGGTCAGGGCATCCTGGGTGAGTTGAATGCCATTTGAAGCCGTAAGATCCACACCGCTCACCAGGATGATGAAAGCGGTGCAGGAACATACCACCAGCGTATCTGTAAAAACGCCCAGAGCCTGTATCAATCCCTGTTTTACAGGATGACTGACTGTAGCTACCGCAGCTGCATTCGGTGCACTACCTTCACCTGCCTCATTACTGAACAGACCTCGCTTGATACCCTGTATCACAGTAACGCCAAGAACTCCGCCAGCAGCCTGATTGAATCCGAAAGCATTCTCTACAATGGTAAGCAGAACCTTTGGCAGACTGGTGATATTCCAAACAACAACACCTACAGCTATCAGAAGGTAAATGACAGCCATCACAGGAACCACGGTAGAAGAGAACTTAGCCACTCTATGGATGCCACCGAAGATGATGAGCAGGGTGAGCACAGTGAGGGCAATTCCCATGGTGGCAGGCTCGATGCCAAAAGCCTTCTGCCATGCCAGACAGATAGTATTGCTCTGCACAGAATTATAGGCAAAGCCGAAGGTAATGATCATCAGCACAGCAAAAAGAATACCCATCCATCCTTTTCCCAAACCATATTTCATATAATAGGCCGGTCCGCCATAGAAAGATGTTTTGCCTTTCCGCTTGTAAAGTTGGGCGAGAGTTGATTCTATGAAAGCGGATGCTGAGCCCAGCAAAGCCAGCATCCACATCCAGAATACAGCTCCCGGACCACCGATGCTGATAGCAGTAGCCACACCGGCAAGGTTACCGGTGCCAATACGGCTAGCCAATGCTACCACGAATGCCTGGAAGGAAGAAATGTGTTTCATTTCGCCATCCACTTTCATCTCCATCGACAGTTCTTCGTGTCCTATCTCTTCCGGTTGTACCTTGTCGGGATGAATCAGCAGCCTGATCATCTCTCTGATTAGGCGGAACTGGACGAAACGGGTACGCCAAGTGAAAAACAGGGCACAGCATATCAAGACGGTGATGATGATATACGACCAAAGGAAATCGCTAACCTGAACTAAAATGTTTTGTATTGAATCTATCATTTATCTATTTAAACCTTATTATTTCTTTACTTTTTTATAACCTTCAGAACCTGGTCAGCAATACTTTTCATTCCCTTGATAGTAGGGTGACCGTTTTTCTTGTCAATATCATGAAGAGCAATGACAGGAACCTGATATTTGTTGCAGATCTTTTTTACCGACTCATTGATTACATCCTTGAGTTCAGAGTTTAAGATGAAATATACCTCTACATTAGGATAATGCTGGCGGATATCAGAAAGCAGCTTGGCCATGGCTGGGCGGAAACAATACAAATCTGCGCGCTTCCAGTCGCTATACTGATAGTTGCCGAGCGGGGCATCAGCCCAGTTGTCATTCGTAGCACCGCAAATCAGGATGATATCCGGATTGCCAAGAAGAGAACTCCGGGTGATGAAGGAACGGTCTGTATAGTCAGCGTCATTGTATCCTGTGTTGCAGATGGTAGCACCAGAATAGGAATTGATATTTCCCATCTTATAGCCTCCTTCCTTGATTACTTGCCACCACCAGGTTTGCTCAACCTTGTTTACATCTGTAGTTTCTGGTGGAGTAGTAGGTGAGTACCAGGTGGCATAACCCTTAGGAATGAACCCCTCGAAAGTGGAATACGAGTCACCGAGAACGGCAACGGTCTGCTTCACCTGTGCCATGAGCGGCATGAAGGTGAGCATAATGAAAGAAATGATAAACGTAAATCTTTTCATGATGCTTGTTCTTGTTTTAATGCTTCTTATGTAATTCTGCTGCAAAAGTAATATAAATATGTGAATAGACAAAAAATATCGGAGGAAAATTCATCTTTCTGTTTCTATTTTTGCCTAAAACTAAGCATGATTTGAGTTATACCATTATTTAAACATGTGCGCGCGCTAGCGCATATACACGCGAGCGTACGCATGCATATATATAATAATGTATACACAAAAAATCTATTGCATAAAGTCTTTATAGATGTTAAATACTTGCTAAAAAAGCAACTTTTTTGCGAAAAGATTTGGCGGAATGAAAAATAGTTAGTACTTTTGCACTCGCTTTTGAGAAATACGCTTTCTCTTA
>ENA-OURZ01000371-OURZ01000371.1-human-gut-metagenome-genome-assembly--contig:-NODE-371-length-61442-cov-6.093733_pt1 | contig 61442 bp, 62 predicted proteins | sample MGYA00242073_ERZ509195 | MGnify/ENA primary metagenome ERZ509195 (study PRJEB26280, sample SAMEA2338837) | human gut metagenome | biome: human gut; feature: human-associated habitat; material: faeces... | reverse complement strand
TCGCCTGCCGGCTCGGTCGGTGCTTCTGCTTCGCAGAGGTGTCCACCGGACACCCACACCGCAATGACTGTCTTTTCAGCAAATTTTATTTAAGACAGCCAATCGGAAATTTCACTTTCCGTTGCAGAGGAAGAAAATCTTTTGCCTTCCTTCCAGTCGCCGCTTCCCGCCATAGCTGAAATCTGTTTACCGCTTTCCCCCATACCTGAGCTTGCCGAGGTGCAAAACGGAATAACGGTCTTACACGTAAAATCGTTTGCCTTTACAAAACCGTTTACAGGCCATGCGGCAATTCCCCACCAAATGGGATAACCTACATAAACCGTATCGTACTGCTCCCAATTATCGGGCGTGGATTTTACAAGCGCAACCTCGCGCTTACTTTCGTCGCTGTGCTCTGACGATACGCGGCTGTTTTCGTCGTTCCAGTTGAGATCAGCGCTTGTGTACGGCTTTTCGGGTACTAACTCAAAAGTATCGGCGTTTAAGTTTTTTGCAATTTTCTCGGCAACCGCCTTTGTGCTGCCCGTTGCGGAATAGTAAACCACAAGCGTTTTTCCGCCCGAAACCGTTTCGCTTTTGCTGCTTTCGGTTGATGATGACGATGATGAAAGCCTATCGTCTCCCGTATTACCGCCGCAGGCAGTTAAAGAAAAAGCTAATTCCAAGCACAAAATAGCAGAAATTATTTTCTTCATAAATATCTTCCTTTAAGCAAAGCCGACAAATCCGAACCCGATTTTAAAGGGCGGATTTTCGCCTTTGCATTGTTAAAATACTCGCAAATCCGTTAGGATTTACTGCGTTTTGTGCCTCGCACAGACAAAAATCCGTCTCTTTAAAATTCTGCCACCTAAAACGAGCTGAATTTTGAGTGATTTTTGGTGCGAAGGAAGCCGCAAGGCTAACGCCTGCGGGTGACGACAAGCCGGAAAGCGCCGAAATTAAGCCGTTTTAAGCGGGTTCGGATTCGTCGGCTTTACTTAAACGTTTTTACCCATTTCATAGGCTTCGCGCATTGCCTTATGGTTTTTAATTTCGCCCTTTTCGTGAACGCCGTTTCCTATAATAACGCCCTTTTCATTTGCTCCCTCTACGCAATCGGCATAACCGCGAAAACACGCAAGCGTAGTATCAGCCGATGAAACCGACGTATCAGCCATAGTTACAATATAGTAAAAATCTTTGTTTTCAACCTCGGTCCAACGTGCAACGATGCGATCTATTACCGCCTTTAGCTGTGCACAAATCGAATAAAAATACACGGGGGACGCTAAAACCAAAACGTCCGCGTCAATCATTTTCTGCAAAAGCTCCGCCATATCGTCGGGCTGTACGCATTTTCCGCCGTTTTTATCGCAATAGTAGCAGCCGATACATGGTGCTATCTTTTTCTCGACTACCCTTATCTTTTCAACCGTGTTGCCTCCGTCCTGCGCTCCGCGCATAAATTCATCGCATAATAAATCGGAATTTCCGCCCTTTCGCGGACTACCCGATAAAATCAATACCTTTTTACTCATTTAAAATCACCACCTAAATGCTTTCTTTCAAAATTTTCACAATTTCTTCGCGGTCAAGCACCTTGTAGCCGCCGTTCATAGGCAGTACCAAGTCGGCTATTTTTTCCGTGTCCGCCTCAGTCACGCCGAACTCGCCCGTGTGCAGTACAAGCCCTAATTTCTTCATCCAGTCTTCCATTGACTCAAGCCCCTCTAAGGCTGTTTGCCCGTCTGTTTTGCCGTCGGCGTTAACACCCCATACGTTTACGGCAAAGCGCTTGAACTTTGAAAGCCCGTACGGCATAATATAGCGGTAATAAGGCAGCGACACCGCCGCAAGAGTCATACCGTGGGTGGCGTTTGTATATCCGCCTATTGCCTGCCCTAACATATGCACCATCCAGTCTGTGCTCTTGCCCTTTGCAACAAGGGTGTTAAGCGCCCAAGTAGCGCACCACATAATGTTGCTCCTTGCTTCGTAATCCTGCGGGTTTTCGTTTGCAATAAGGCTTGAATGTATAACCGAGCGCATAAGCCCCTCGCTTATATAGTCGCTTGTGTTATCGTCCTCACCGGAAAAATACTGCACGCAAATGTGGTTGAATATATCGTAAATACCCAATACCATCTGGTATTTAGGCAAGGTCATTGTATATTTGGGGTTTAAAACCTAAAATCTCGGCATAACCTCTTCGCTTGCAAATACGTGGCCTATTTTCTGCCTTGTTTCGCTGTTTGTTATAACGCTGCCTGCATTCATTTCAGAGCCTGTACCAACCATTGTAAGCACGCAGCCTACGGGCACTATTCTGCAATCAGGTTCTTCAAAGCGAATGTAATATTTTTCCCACGGGTCTTCATTGCAGTAGACCGATACGGCAAGCGCCTTTGAATAATCACATACCGAGCCGCCGCCTACTGCCAAAATAAAGTCGGCATTATGTGCGCGCGCAATTTTCACGCCCTCGTAAAGCTTTTCAAGCGTGGGGTTAGGCATTACGCCCGCAACCTCGGCAACGCTTTTGCCGCAGTTATTTAAAATTTTCATAACGTCGTCATAAATGCCGTTTTTCTTAACAGAACCGCCGCCGTATACCAGCACCACGTTTTTGCCGTACTTTTTAAGCTCTGTATTAAGATTTTTAAGTGAATTATCACCGAAATAAAGCTTTGTAGGATTGCAATAAGAAAAATTACCTAACACATTTATTCCCCCAGTTTATTATATTCTTCGTCCGTTACCGGCTCGCACCACTCGGTCCCGCCGTTTTCTGCGGGTACCTCTACCGCAAGGTGCGAGAACCAGCTGTTTTTCTGTGCGCCGTGCCAGTGCTTAACGCCGGGCGCAATGTTTACCACATCTCCCGCTTTTAAGACCTTCGGCGCTTTGCCCCATTCCTGATACCAGCCGTTACCCGCTATGCAAACCAAAATTTGTCCGCCGCCCTTTTCGGCTTTGTGGATATGCCAGTTACTTCGGCAGGCAGGCTCGAACGTAACGTTGAAAATACCCACCTGATTTTTAGATACGGGCGCTAAATAGCTTTGGCCTATAAAATACTTTGCAAATGCGTCGTTCGGCTCGCCTATCGGAAAGATCATTGAATTTGCATGCGCCTATTTTTCGCTTTCGGCGTCTGTCTCATCATTCCATACATTCTTAGCCAGTCTGAAAGCCGCCCACGCCTTAGGCCAGCCGGCGTAAAACGCCGCATGGGTTATTATTTCCGCAATTTCGGCTTTGGTAATTCCGTTTTGCTTAGTGGTTATTAAATGATATTCAAACGAGCTGTCGCAAAGCCCCTGCGACAAAAGCGCCGTCACCGTAACGAGCGAGCGGTAGCGGAGGGACAGCTTATCCTCCCTGCTCCATACCTGACCGAACAGTACGTCGTCGTTAAGCTCTGCAAATTTAGGTGCAAACTCGCCGAGCGCCTCTCTGCCGGCAGTAACCTTTTTCATAATTACTTCACCCATTCCTCAATTATTTTTTTCGAATTTGCGGCGCTGCCGCCGTGTATCGCAAGCCCTTTTTCAACCTTAGCACCGGGGCAAAGCCTTTTTATATCAGATACGCTGCTGCCCATTCCGCTGCCCTCGTGTGTGCAGAACGGTTTTATTGTTTTGCCCGTAAAATCAAAATGCTCTAAAAACGTAAATACCGCCATTGGCATAGTGCTCCAGTAATTAGGAAAGCCCAAATAGATCACATCATAATTATCAAGCGTTTTAGGGTATGTCTTAAGTTCGGGCCGTGCGTCTCTCTGCTGATCGGATTTTGCCTCTTCAATGCAGGCGTTGTATCCCTTTGAATAGGGCTTGGTCTGCTCAATTTTAAAAATATCTGCTCCGGTAAGCTCCTTTATAATACCCGCCGCAGTCTCGGTATTACCGACAGACAGCATTTTAAGCGTGCCGTTTACATAGTTTTCATCTGCTCTTGAATAAAAAGCAATAAGTGACTTTCCCATATTTATAACCGCCTTTCTGATTGTTATTATAATATAAAACGCATTGACACAGAATATCCGATATGTTATTATAGTATAAACTAAAAGTTTACAGAGGTGCGTTATGTATAATCCGTTGCTTGATACGTTTTTAGCCGTTGCCGATTGCGGTAGCTTTACAAAAGCGGCTGATAAGCTCTTTATCACCCCCACCGCAGTTATGAAAAAAATGAATGTGTTAGAGGCGCATTTAAACCTTAAATTGATAGACAGAACGCCTGCGGGGGTTGATCTTACACCGGCGGGCAAGGTAATATACCGCGACGCAAAATTTATTATGGATTATTCAAAAAAATCTGTCGCCGCGGCGAACGCCGCCACGCTCGATTATGATACGACTTTCTGCGTAGGCACTTCCCTGTTAAATCCCGCTAAGCCGTTTATGGATCTGTGGTATAAAATAAATCAAAGCTTTCCCGATTACAAGCTGCACTTAGTACCGTTTGAGGATAACCACGACGGCATTTTATCCGAAATTAAAAAATTAGGCGAAAAATTCGATTTTCTTATAGGTGTCTGCGATTCCAAAGCGTGGCTTTCCATTTGCAGCTTTTTGCCGCTTGGCAGGTACAAAAAAATGGTCGCTGTATCGCGCGACCACCGTTTAGCCGAAAAAAAGCAGATAAATATAGAAGATCTGCACGGCGAAACGCTTATGATGGTAGGCCGTGGGGATTCTGGCGTTAACGACTTTATACGAAACGATTTAGAAAAAAACCATCCGCAGATACACATTGAGGACACTCCGCAGTTTTACGATCTATCTGTATTTAACCGCTGTGCCGAAAGCGGAAACATTTTGCTTACCATTGAATGCTGGCAAGATGTTCACCCCGGACTTATATCAATTCCCGTAAATTGGGATTACAGTATTCCTTACGGACTTCTTTACAGCACCAATGCGGATAAGGACGTTTTAAAATTAGTTGAAACGGCGAGAAACATCACGCAAATTTAATAGTATAAAACCAAAAAGGCAAAACAGCAGGCCGTTATAGACCTTACTGTTTTGCCTTAATTTTATTTAAATCATATTAACCGTAATTAACATGCTGCAAAGCAAGCTCGATAAACCGTATGTATACCTCTTTTTGGTCTTCATTCGATAATTTTCTGAACTGCTGTAACATCTGTTCCTCTTTGTTTGTTATTATAAAATCCGGTTCCCCTTTATTTCTGTTTAATACCATAATTATTTCCTCTTTTCAATTATTTTAACAATAAATACATTAAAATAATTGTTCAGGACAGAAATTTCTCATAATGGTCGCTTATATCATACGCCGCCAAATCGCTGTCCCTTGCCGCTACGGCGAATACAAGGTTAAGACACGGCTTTTGAATTTCACTGTTTATTGAAGTAACTACGTGACGGTGAAACAGCGTCTTAAGCTCCGAACCGGAATTTTTACAGCAGCAGCAGCTGTGGTCGGGCGGTGCAACAGCCTGACACCCGGTTTCACGGTAGGATAGACCGCCTGAAATTTCATCAAGAAAAAAGCAATCCGGTAATAATTTTGCGTCAGCCGCAAGATTATCGGCGGTTTTTTCTTCTGTTAATACCGACGGTATTTGAGTCTTTGGAAAAGACATTGCGGTTACGGGGCTGATTGCTTTCGTATTTTTATTATCACATTCGGAAAATGTATGTAACGAAATTTCTTTATTGAAGCCCATATCAGACTCGGCGGCGGTAAATACGCTGTTAAAAAGCGCGGTACACAGTACAAAAAATACAAATACCGTTTTTAACGCTGCCGTGTATATGGCTTTTCTGTTATTTTTAATATCCGTAATATTTCCCTTTCCCGCAGACAAAGCGGACAAACACTTAACAACCTCGCCGACTGTGGTTAACTACGTATATTATACAACCGAAAGCAATTTTTGTCAATAAAAATTATTAAATGTATAAATTTATATAATTTCAAGAAAAAAACTGCTGCAACCATTTAGCTGCAGCAGTTAGATTTTTTTACTATTCAATTTTAATGTTATGCTCTTAATTAAACCTTATCCGTAAACCGCAAAGCGGTAAAATTTTAATATAAACTGAAAATGTCGTACTGCATCTGCAATGCATAAACAATTTAATATTCGTTTAGAAAGAACTCAAATTTAAAAGAGCGCTAAAATGAATTGTACATCGGAATCACCCGTTTAAATATTTTCAAAATCTAAAAACCTTAAAATCATTTTAATCACCCGTTAAGGCTTTATGGTTTTTAAAATTATACTTAATTGTGCATTGGACCCACCCGTCTCAATTTATTTGATAGCTAATCGCCTTACAATCATATAAATCACCTTTTGTGGGTAATATGTAAATTCCCTTCGGGAAGTTTTAACGGTACATCGGTCTTCTCCGTAATTTTATAGTTTTCGCGCTGCCCGTTATTACTTCATCGGACTCACCACTTTCATTTTATTTTGATAAGAAGCCGGTGGAGTATCCTCTCTCACTTTTATCAACTCCTTTCTCTTTGTCTGGCTTTATTATAATGCATAGTTTCTATTTTGTCAAGTACTTTTTAAAAACTTTTATACAAATTAACAAATTGTTTAAAAATGTAGCAAATTTCTAAAAAAGTGTTAAAATAGAATATATAACAGTAAATATATTGGAGTTGTTATTATATGAGACCGATGATGCCGCCGCCTGCGGGTATGCGCGGACCGATGCGTATAGGCAGGGGTCCGCGGGGATTTTTAACCGAAGAGGAAAAATTGAACAAGCCCAAGGTCACAAAAGCTCTTCTGCTTAGAATACTCGGCTATTTAAAGCCGTACAAATGGCAGTTTATTGCGGTATTTGCCGCGCTTATCGTATCGGCGGTATTAGGGCTTTTCCCCTCTGTAATAACCGGTAAGATAGTAGACGCCATTGTAAGCGACAGCCGCAATATAAAACAGCTTTTACAGCTTGTTGTTTTGGCGTTCGTTGTTTTATCCGCCGCACAGGTAATAAGCGTGCTTGAGCAGTACATAAACAGCTGGATCTCGCAAAAAATTATCTATGATATGCGCAATCAGATGTACGATCATCTGCAGCATATGCCGCACGCATTTTTTACAAACGAAAAGCAGGGCGATATAATTACCCGTATGAACAGCGATATAAACGGCGTAAGCTCAGTAATATCCGTTATGCTTACCTCGCTTGTAAGCAATGTTCTAACGGTTGCAACCTGCGTGTTTTATCTGTTTTATACCGATTGGCGGCTTGCCGTTGTAGGTCTTGTAGTTCTGCCGCTGCTGATATTACCCACAAAGAGCGTAGGCAAAAGGCGCTGGGAGCTTGTAAGCGAGGCGCAGGAAAAGCAGGACGAGCTTAACCAGCATGTAGACGAAACGCTTTCGGTAAGCGGTTCAATGCTTGTAAAGCTGTTCACAAAGGAAAAGGTTGAATACGAAAAATTCCGCAAAATCAACAACGAAACCACTAAAATCACAATACGCGAGCAGCGCGCCGGAAGCTGGTTTCACGTTTTCCTCGGAATGTTTATACAAATAGCTCCCCTGCTTATATACTTTGCAGGCGGTTTTCTTATAATAAGCAATACCGATAAAGGACTTACAGTAGGCGATATTTCGGTAGTTGTGGCGCTTGTAAACAGGCTTTACCAGCCGGTAAGGCAGCTGCTTGACCTTCAGGTTGACTTTGTACGTTCCTTAGCGCTGTTTAATCGCATTTTTGAGTATTTTGACCGCAAATGCGATATTAAAAACCCCGAAAATCCCGTAAAGCCGCCGCTTGATAACTGCACGGTTGAATTTAAAGACGTTCACTTTGCATACGAAACAGGCAGAGAGGTATTAAAGGGCGTAAGCTTTTTTGTGCCGAACGGGCAAATGTATGCGATAGTAGGCACATCGGGCGCAGGAAAATCCACCGTAATAGGTATGATACCCCGCCTTTATGACGTTACCGGCGGCAGCGTTGCGGTAGCCGGAACAGATGTAAGAGACTTTGACCTTGCCTATCTTCGCACAAATATAGGCATAGTAACGCAGGATACTTACCTTTTTAACGGAACCATACTTGAAAATTTGCTTTATGCAAAGCCTGGCGCTGCAATGGAAGAAATTGAAAGCGCCTGTAAAACCGCTAATATTTACGATTTTATAAACAGCTTGCCCGATAAAATCAATACTCTGGTAGGCAACCGCGGGTTAAAGCTTTCGGGCGGTGAAAAGCAACGCGTTTCAATAGCGCGGGTTGTGCTTAAAAACCCAAAAATACTTATATTGGACGAAGCGACCTCTTCGCTTGACTCAATATCCGAAAATCTTATACAGTCCGCTCTTAACACAGTTATGAGCGGCAGAACAAGCATTGTTATAGCGCACAGGCTGTCAACAGTTATAGCCGCCGATAAAATTATGGTGCTTGAAAACGGCGTTATAACCGAAACCGGCACTCACGACGAACTGCTTTTAAAAAGCGATAAATACCGCCTGCTTTATGAAACGCAGTTTAAAAAGGTGCTTGAACACGAAATAAATAAAATTTCCCCTATTTCCCATTGACTTAAAGCCTGTTTGGGGTTAAAATATATTTAGACTTCTGTATGGAGGAAGATTATGGACAATATAAAAAATAAAGAAGACTACAATCCCGATATAGTCACCTTATCCGACGACGACGGCAAGGAATACACCTTTGAGGTGCTTGACGCTATCGAGACCGATACGGGGCGCTATCTTGCTATGCTCCCTATTTACGACGACCCTCAGAAAGCCCTTGACGACAGCGGCGAGCTGGTTATTGTAAAGGTTGGAGAAGAAGAAGAAAACGGCGACGAATACTATTATGAAATAGAAGACAACGACGAATACGAAATGATAGCCGACGCTTTTGTTGAAAGACTGGAAGATTTTTTTGAAATAGACGAAGGCTGATTATTTAAAGCTTGTCCTGCGCTGTTCGCGGACCGCGTCTTATATAACCCTACAACATTATAATTAGGGGCCAAAGCTCATACGGCGGATTGCAGACCTCCCGCGGCTGTGCCGAGTTCGGAAGAAGGGAGCGTGAAACCGTGCGGTCGGCACCCACCTGCTTTAACGCAGGTTATTTTAAGCGCATTACGGCAGGGCGGGACAGCTTGATTTTGTTCAATAAATAATAAGCATATAAAAGTATTTTTAAAAAGGGATACGGATTGCCGCGCGCCTGACGGTGCCTGCAATGACGTGAAAGTTTTAACCCTAATATATAAAACGGGCAACAGCTTTTTGCTGCTGCCTGTTTTATATATTAAAGCTTTCGCGCCTCAAGGTAAAATCTTTTATCGTCCGCATTGCCCATAGAAAAGGTCTTCCGCGGCAAGGAGCCGTCCTGTCTTACCGCGTCGAACAGCTCGTTCTTCTGCATACCCTTAAATATAAAGCCCACGGTATTTTCATTTAAAGCAAGCTTTTTTACCGCGTCTTCACCGTGTATGTAATCTACGCTTATTTCAGCGTTTTCCTTAACGTAGGCGTTTAAAAAGCCTTGCAGGGTGCCCACACAGAGCTTTGAAAGCGGGCGCACGGATATTTCACGCTTTTTATCACCGTAAACGCAGGTGAATTTTTGCGCGTTTTCTCCCCTGTATTCACCGCCCGCATAGACTATAAAATCGTTTATCACCCGTTCCGGGCTTTCACCGAATACCGCGCGGTATATAGGCTCAAATTCAAGCGATTCATCGTGTATGTTAACAATTTCAACAAGCGCATATCGCGAGGCTTCTGTTTTATTAAGGCGATAGCACTCCTTAGCGGCGGCAAGCGAGTGGTTACCGTCCCCTACGGCGAAGAGCATATTATTATCGCTTTTGCTTAAAAGCCTGTTAAGAGCCGACTGCACCTCGACCGATATTTCAGCGTTTAACGCCTTTCCCGTTATATGGCCCGCCCCAAGCATTAAATCAAAATCATAAACCGGCTTTTCGTGTGCGGTTTTTTCATCAAGCGGCGCTATAACCGTCATATCGGGATCGTCTATAAGTAACATAGCGTGCGGTATTTCAAGCAATGCGTCGCGCCGTATTTCAACGCGCGGCGGTATACGTTCGGGCACGGTTTCCTCGGTTGCGCGAATAAGGGTTTTAGCGCCCTTTTCATACGAATAATCATCAAGATCTATAAGCCCCACTATTCCGCGTCGCGTTTTGCCGCCGGTAACGGTGCGTTTAACATAAACAAATGTGTTTTCAAGAGTTTGAAATACGCCGTTTTCAAGATAATTTTTCATACTGTCGTTTATTTCGGCAATTTTTTTTGAATTATCCACCGATAAATAAACTTCGGGAAAAATTATATTAAGCGCCGAGGGCGAGCCTGCAGCATACTCCTTTACCCTTTGCCAATATTCGGGCTGCGAGGTATATTGATCGCAGGCTATAACCGCCCATTTTGAAAAATCGCCGCGCGGCAAAAGAATATCCGCAGGTGAAAATACATTTTTCATACCATTCATTCCTTTAAAAATTGCGGCAGGTATATCCTGCCGCACATTTTATTTATAATAAGAAAATTCTATTGCCGTTATAGCGTCGTCCGACGGATTTATATAAACCGTAATTCCGTTGCGGCGATCCCTTTGCGAAATAAAATAATCAAGATAATAATTGCTTTCATCTATACCGTAAAAATGCGACGGAGTGCCTAAGGTATCGATTATATCGGTTATTGCCATTTTGTTGTTAACGCCGTTTATATTAAATTCGTGGAAATTATCCGGCGAGCTGTAAAAATCGTTAATTATTTTAAACTTAACTATATTGCACTTTGAAAGCTTTACCGAGCTTTGCGAGGAATTGTAAAATTTTGCGTTTACCTGCACGCCGTCCTCATTAACAAAAACGGTATCTACCGATTCGCCCGCATATACAAGCGACTCCTTATCGTAAGCGCTGTTCTCTGCAAGAGTCCAACCGTGACTTTCCATATTGCCTACCGTTGCGGGAACGGTAAATTCCTCGCCGGCAAATTCTGCGCTTATCTTGAATTTTTTGCCGAGGTATACAGCCGAATAATTTTCTTCGTCAAACACGCTTATATCAACGTATTGAGGCATTATCGTATCGTCCGACATAATTTTGGGGCGCTTAACGTTTTCGGGCGCCTTTTTTGCTTTTTTAGGCTCCGAAGCGGTCTCGCTTTGAGTAGAGGCATAGCTTTTATCAACCGGTTCGCAGGAGCTAAGGCACAAAAGCAATGAAAATATAAGTAATATTGCCGTAATAAAAGCTCGTTTTTTCATGCCGATTTCCCCTTTTTCAGTATACTATTATTTTATTCTAAGCGCGCTTAAAAGTCAACCGAAATTTAGCGTAAACCATTAAGAAATTTTTTTCAAAAAACCTAATAAATGCTCTTCAACCGTTTTTGTGTCAATAAGATAGCTCATACCGTGATCGGCGCCGTCAACAAGCAGAATTTCCTTTTCGCCCGCTGCGCTTTTATAGCCTCTGCCGCTCATTTCGCAGGGTACGAAATTATCGCTTTTTCCGTGTATAAAAAGCACCGGCAGCTTGGTTTTTGCAAGCGCCTTTTCGGTTGATACGCCGTATATTCCGAAACGACCGGTAATGCGGCACATAATATCCATAACCGGCAGAAAAAAGCCTGCGTTTATATGAAACGCCTGTCTTGCCACCTTTTTAATAATTGCGGTAGGCGAGGTAAAGCCGCAGTCGGCAATAATGCCCTTTACATTAGGCGGCAGAGTAAGACCTGACGCCAACAGTACTGTGGTTGCCCCCATAGACATACCGCCGAGGACGATTTCGGCATTTTTATCTATATTCTGCATATAGTAATTCACCCACGACAGCACGTCGTACCTTTCCTTAACACCGAAGGTTATAAGCCTGCCCTCGCTTTTGCCGTGACTGCGCTGATCTGCAAGCAGAACGTTAAAGCCCGCATTGCAGTAAAGCTTTACCGCACAGGAAAAATCACGGTTTGCCGAGGAACGGTAGCCGTGAAAAAGTATAACGGTTTTGTGCGTTCCCACATCAAAATACCTTGCCGCAAGGCGAAGCCCGTCAAAGCTTTTTGTATAAACCCACCCTTGCGGCTGTTCGGTTATAAACCGCAGACCTTCTTTTATTACAGGACGGTATTCGTTTAAAAAATCGTTTTCTTTTGCGTCAATATCGTCCGCTGTTTCGTTTTTTTTGCGCACAAAGGCAACAAAGAAAAAATAAATCGAAGCCGATACTAACGCAGTCAAAACAATTAACGCAATTACCAAAAATACCATTAAGCATCACCGAAATATATTATTGCCCGTTTTTACCGATTAAAATCATACGGCTTTGCCGTTTCGGGCGTTCTATACTCGTGTTTTTCATAAAAGCCTATAAGCCTTTTGCCGTCGCGCAGCGCCACCATATAAACGTCTTTATTCTCTTTTTCGTTTCGGTAGGTATACATAATGTTATTGTCTTCATCTGCCTTAAACCATTCCAAAACGCGGTCAATCATCACATTAGAGGCGGCATTATGACAATCCCTCAGGCTCTGCCCTGTAAGGTCGCGGTGATAGCGCTTTACCGCCGCGGGGTTCATATAAACTATTTTGCAGTCGTTATCGCACACAACGACCGCGGCGGTATCCTGTTCGACAATACTTTTAAAATATTTATCAAGCATAATTTTCTCCTATAGCAACGCCCCGCAAGCCTTAGCCTACGGGGCGGTAAATTAAGCCTCGGTATAATTCTTGGCTTTTTCAAATTCTTCTTCAAGCTCGGCAGAGGGTTTTTCCGTGCAAAGCGAAACTATTACAATAAAGGCGCACGAAATAAGGAAGGCGGGCATTAGCTCGTATATTCCGAATATTCCTCCGAGCGGCTTTAAAAGCAGCTTCCAGATAAACACCATCGCGCCGCCGGATACCATACCGGCAACAGCGCCCACTCTGTTTGTTCTTTTCCAGAAAAGCGAGAAAAGAATTATCGGCCCGAAGGTAGCGCCGAAGCCCGACCAAGCAAAGGAAACTATTTCAAAAATAACGCTGTTTTCGTTCCATGCAATTATCATACCTATTACGGTTATAACAACAAGCATAATGCGCGAAACGTTCATTACCTGCTTATCGTCCGCATCCTTTTTAATTATACCCTCAAAAAGGTTTTTGGAGGCCGCCGAAGCGGCTATAAGCAAATAAGAGTCCGACGAGCTTATGGTGGCGGCAAGTATTCCCGCCATTATAACGCCTGCGATTACAGGGTGGAACAAAAGCTGAGAAAGATGCGCAAACACGTTTTCCGCACCGCTTTTGGTGGCAAGACCCGCGTCGGCGGGAAGTATCGCCCTGCCTATAACTCCTATAAACACGGCGGCAGCAAGCGATATTACAACCCAAACTATTGCTATGCGGCGCGAACGCTTAAGCTCTGAGCCCTTGCGTATACCCATAAAGCGCAGCAACACCTGCGGCATACCGAAATAGCCAAGCCCCCATGAGGCGGTTGAAAGTATTGTTAAAAAGCCGTAGCGCGACGCTTCGCCGAAAAGCGGAACTGAGCCTGTCGCCTGCTGCACGCCGTTTGCGTCGGTAACGGGCGTTGCTAAATTTACAAGCGATAAATAACCGGGAATTCCCTTTGCATTTTCAATAACGGCGTTTATACCGCCCGCGTGCGCCGTACCGAAAACAAGCACTCCCACAAGCGCTATGATCATAACCACCGCCTGCATAAAATCAGAAGCGCTTTCGGCAAGAAAGCCGCCGATTGCAGTATATATAAGCACAAATATTGCGCCGGCTATCATCATTGAATGATACGAATAACCGAAAAGACCTGAAAACAGCTTGCCGCAGGTGACAAAGCAGCTTGCCGCGTAAACCGTAAAGAAAACAAGTATAAACAGCGCCGAAACGCCGAGAATTACCTTTTTCTTTTCATGGTAACGGTTGCTTAAAAAATCAGGTACCGTTATAGCGTCTCCCGAAACTATGGAATAAGACCGCAGGCGCTTTGAAACAAGCAGCCAGTTTATATATGTACCTACCGCAAGACCGATAGCCGTCCACGCCGCGTCGGCAAGGCCGCACCAATAAGCAACGCCCGGCAAGCCCATTAAAAGCCAGCCGCTCATATCCGAAGCCTCTGCGCTCATAGCGGCGACCCACGGTCCTAACGAACGCCCGCCTAAAAAGTAATTTTCCGAATTTGCCTGTGCCCTTTTGGCAAAAAATACGCCTATAAGTATAACTATAAGCATATAGCCAACCATTGCAAACAGAATTTGCAATTTGTCGCCCATTAAAATCTTCCTTTCCCTTAAAAAACAATTTAAAACCATTTTACCATAATAAGTAATATTTAGCAATAAAATTTTACAAATCAGTTGAATGTGATCTCGCAGCCTATCGATTGCTGACATTCGGTAAGACCTGCTGCCACTATCGTCTTTGTTCTTTCATATGATTTTGCCGATTTTGTTGCCGCCGCGCCTGAAAGCCCGAATTTTGCCGCGCCGTCATCGGGACCTTCAAGCGGATAAATTGTATATAAAAATCCGTTATGGCCGTTTTCCTTATATCTGTTTACCCATGTAGGTATAAGCTTTAAGCCGGAAAGCGCTACGCCGTCCTTATTCTTTTTAAGGGTAAAGCTGAAAAGCAGACCGTCCTCGGTATGACCCGAAGGGCAGCTGTCCATAATCTCCTGCCGCTGATTTGAAATACAGTTTCCCATTGAATAGAGACATACGGTAGTGTTCTGACCGTCCTCCGAATGTATAAGCTCAACAGGCTGAATAACGTGAGGGTGACTGCCTATTATCATATTGACCCCTAAGTTTGAAAGCTTTTGCGCAATGGTTTTCTGCCAAGTGTTTGCGCTTGTTTGATATTCCTCGCCCCAGTGCATATAAAACACAATAAACTCAGCACCCTGCGCTTTCATTTCGCCTATCACCTTTTCAGCCTCGGCATAAAATTCGTCTATTTTATTATAAGAAAAGCTGTTTATAAGGTTATTGGCTTCCTGAGCGATTATTGCGCCGTTTAAATATTTTCTGCCTGGGGTTTGTCCCGCGGTTTCATAGGTATAATCGGCAAGTCCTATTTTAATGTTGTTAATTTCCTTAACGGCATAAGCGGGGTCGGTTTCAACCTCTTTGGTGCCTATAAACTCAATTCCCTTTTGCTTTAAAACCTGCGCTGTGCGTTTAAGCCCGAAAAGTCCGGTATCATAAGAATGGTTATTTGCGGTTATAAGAAAATTAAGCCCTGAATCCTTTATAGCGTCGGCAAGGCTGTCTGGCGTGTTAAAGGCGGGATAACCGCTGTATTTGCCCGATTCCGTACCGCCGAAGGTAACTTCAAGGTTTGCAACCGACAGATCTGCCGCCTTAAAGTACGAGGACAAATGCTTGAAATACGGGCTGAAATCATAATCGCCCGACGCGGTTTGCGCCCCTGTAATCTGGGTGGAATGAACCATTATATCCCCCGTTGAAAGCACTGTAGCCTCTGTTTCGGGGATTACGGCGCTTGAAATATCCGATTGCTGTTTGTCGTCGTCTTTTTTAGCAGGGGTTTTATCCTTTTTTATAATCGCGTTAACCGTAAACGCTATCAGGGCTATGCAGGCAATAAGCACCGCAGTGCAGCAGGTAAGAAAAATTCGCCGCTTTATTATAGCCTTTTGTCTTTTAGTCCTTTTTTTTGTCACTCTTTTCACCTTTTCGTTTACAAATAATACTTTAAGTATATATCCTTTTACAAAAAAAAGCAACAAAAAACGTAATTCTTTTGTTTACGGCTTAAAATGTTTAATTATGTATATAAATATGGTATAATTATTCATATTACAGCTTCTGAGTTTATAAAGCCGTGGAGGCGATGGGTGTGCCGGAGCTGACAATGCTTATTAAATGCTTAAGTCATTATTGCGATATGCTTTGGGAATACGACTGTTCAAGCGGGAAAAATTTTATTCATTACGACCTTATAGCCAAGGAATACGAAAACGGCAGCTATACTGTAAACGAGCTTATAAGGCTTTTTAAAAACGAATTTCACATCAGTGTAAACGAGCTTATACGCGACAAATACCTGAACGAAAAATATCTTAAAAGCTTTTTTGAAGAGAATAAAAGCTACGAGGAATTTGAAATTCAGTTTGCAACAGATAATTCAGGGCTTATATGGTACTGCGTAAGGGTAGAGCGCATAGCCGACGTTATTATTGTATCGGGCAAAAATATGTATAACGAATTTAAAGAGCGTTCGATATACAACTCTGTAAAAGGCTCGTTTGAAAACGTTATAAGTATTGATGTTCGGATAGGCTCCTGCGTTGTGGTTCACTCTAAACGAACCCTCTCCCACCCTGCTAAGACCTATGATTACAACAACACTATGAAAATGTTTGTTAATAAGTATACCGCCGAGGACGACAGAGAAAGCTTAAAAAACGAATTGTCGCTTGATTATGTTGTAAAATGCCTTGAAGAAGAAAACGAGTATAACATTTATGTAAACGTTATTTCCGCAAGCGGCAAAAAGAGCTGTAAAAAGGTAACCTTTTCCTACACGGATAAATCAAAAAGCTTTATTACCTTTTCAACCGTAAATATGGACGAAATTGTAACCCGTTACGAACGTATGATTAAAGACCTTAAACGCAAAAGCCGCAACGATATGCTTACCGGCGTATATAACCGCAATTTTTATGAGGCAAATATAAAAAACCAAAGCTTTACAGGCGGGGTTGCAATTTTTGATATAGACAATTTTAAGCTTTGCAACGATACTAAGGGACACGGCGCGGGCGACGAGCTGTTAGTTCGTGTTTCGCAAATAATTAAATCTGAAATTACCGATAACGACAAGCTTATACGCTACGGCGACGATGAATTTCTGCTTTTAATATCCGGCGCTTCAAGCTCTGCGCTTGAAAAAACGCTCAACAGAATACAGAAGAGCGTAAGAAACAGCAATTTAAACGAAACTGACGGCTTTACGGTTTCGTTGAGCGTCGGCGGCGTTATTGCAAAAAACGAGACCGCACAGGAGGCGGCTTACAGGGCAGACTGTCTTATGTACCGCGCAAAATCCAAGAAGAACGCCGTTGTTACCGAGCAAAACCAATTTGCTTATAACGGCGGCGAATATTATGGCTCCGCTCAGAAAATACTTATAGCGAGTGTCGTAGTTATCTACAACTTTTTTCCAATAACGAAAGAATACATATAATCTTCCGTTGCTAGATATAATATACCTCGTTTTAAGTATTTATGGAATAGATTTTTGTTAATTTTACAATCTTTCACATAAATTGTAAGTTGTCGGATTAGTTAAAACTATTTTCATATATATCCATAAATGATGAAACAAATCTTGCTTGTTCTTTTTCTTCTTCTGTACCAATTGTTACTTGCCATCCAAATGTTCCATATGATTTATAATTAAATCTATTTAATGGCAATAAATTAAATTCTTTTTGAATTAACTTTATACCATCTTTATAATCTCTCTTTAATATTTTAAGTGCTTTACTAGGATTTTTAAATACTGCTTCTCCAAATTTATTTGCTCCAATATCAAAAGCAATATTCTTTTTTCCAAATGAATTAATATCTACATTTCCTTTTACATTCCCATATTCAGCAATATAGACTTGTGTATATTTTAAATTATCATCCATTATATATCCCATTTTAATTAAAGTAAATCTCCCAATAATAATTAATACAACTACAATCAAAATTGATAGACATATTTTATATATTTTATTTCTATGCTTTTGATTCTTTAAAATATTAATTATAGTTTGTTCAGAGTGTTTTATTTGCTCATCTTTGTTTAATTTTTCACCAGCAAATAATTCATTTAAAGAAATATCTAATATACTACAAACATCTTGCATAATTGAAGCATCTGGTAGATTCAATCCTCTTTCCCATTTACTTACTGCATTCTTACTTACATTTAATTTTTCAGCAAGTTGTTCTTGTGTTAAATCCTTTTTCTTTCTCATTGTTGAAATAAATTTTCCTATTTTTTCTTGATTCATATAAATCTCTCCCTTCAACAATTAAAATTATATTTTATAACACTAAATTTTTACACATACTTAAAGTTTACTTTTGCAAATTACTATTTGTACATCACTTTTATAATTAGCGCAATCTAGGTAAGCATCATTTTCTTCTAAAAATGTCATTATCTTTTCCCAGTCAAAGATACTTCTTGTTATTCTATCTAGTTTTAAAGCAACTATGGTGTTTATTTTCTTGATTTTAATATCTTCTTTAAGTCTTTCAAATTCAGGTCTTAAATTACCAGTTTTGGTACTTATACCAGCATCTTCGTAATAATCTACTATCTCATAACCTTTAAATTTACAAAATTGTTCTAGTCGTTCCTTTTGTTCTGGTAAACTAAAACCCTCACGTGCTTGATCTTCTGTACTAACTCTCAAATATAGTCCACATAATTTCTTTTCTTCGTTCATTAAAAAACACCTCCTTTCTAAAAAAATAAGAGATAAAAGCCCATAGATACACCTACTACCTTTATCTCTTTAACTTTGCATATTCTAAATTGTGTACTTCCAAATCATAACCCCATTAAAAAGATTTGGTATGTAAAATTCCTTTGTTTTCGTTTAATATGATAAGGTTTTAAAGAGAAAAAGTCAATATCATTTGCTTATTTTAAGCCATATTCTTTATGTAATCTTCAAGTTCCACTAATTTAATCTTTTTACTTAAATTACCTATATAAATATCAGTAGAGTAATTAAATGCTAGAAAAATAGTATTGTTTATAATGATTTTATGTGGCTCTAGGTAGTTTAAATTAGTGTTGTTAATACGTTTAATACTACCATTGATAATCTTTGGTGTAGTATGGCAAAACTCACAAATAAACTCGATACGTTGTTTTAGATTACTTTCCATCTCTAACTCTTGTGTAGTAAACTTTATCATAAAATGCACCATCCTTTCTTTGTTAATTCTTTTGTAAACACAAAAAAATCAACCCGAACGGATTGATATATATGTTAAGTTCAAACTATAAAAGTTCGAACAGAAACGTCACTGGAGCGGATGATTGGGAATTAAACCGCAAAATGCTCTGCGATATGATAGGCAATGATTTTGAAATTCTTGAAGCGCGCGACGGCAGGGAGTGTATGGAGCTTATAGGCGAATACGGAACGGAAATTTCGCTTATACTGCTTGATGATATTATGCCCGGAACGGACGGATTTGAAATTCTTGCGGAAATGAACCGCCTGCATTACATAGACGATATTCCCGTAATAATGATAACGTCAAACGGAACGGACGATAATATCCGCCGCGCATATAAGCCATATACGCAAGGTTACGGCAATGCTGCTTGAAAGGCTTATACTTAAAACCGATAAATACGGTCTTTCCTGGCACGACTGCGAAATAATAGCGGACGCTTCGGTACTGCACGATATAGGCAAAATAGAAATTGACAGTAAAATTTTAAACAAACCCGGCAGGCTTACGCCAAAGGAAAGAGAAGAAGTAAAAAAGCACGCCGTAATAGGCGAGGAAATTTTGTTGAACGGTGCAGGCAATACGTTAAACGAAGAGCCTATGCTTGCAACAGCGGTGCATATCTGCCGCTGGCACCACGAAAGATACGACGGCGGCGGTTATCCCGACGGGCTTTCGGGCGACAATATACCGATAGCCGCGCAGGTTGTTTCCATTGCCGACGTTTATGACGCGCTTGTATGCCGTAGGGTATATAAAGAGGCATATTCGGGCGAAAAGGCGCTTGATATGATACTTTCGGGCGAATGCGGCAGCTTTAACCCCATTCTTTTAGAATGTCTTTGCGATATCAGCAGTAAGCTTATAAAGGATATTTACGCAAACAAATGCGATTAAAAATTATGCTGCAAAGCCCTGTTTATACGGCCTTGCCGCGCCTTATCACTGCCGAGTGCAGCACAAATAATTTTATAATAAAAAACTCTTGATTTTATAAACAAACTATTGTATAATGATTTAGCAATTTAAATTGCCGGAATGATGGAATTGGCAGACGTGCTGGACTCAAAATCCAGTGGTGGCGACACCGTGCGGGTTCGACCCCCGCTTCCGGCACCAATAAAACAAATCCGAGCGGCTTTATGGCAAGCCGCCCGGATTTGTTTTATTCGGTATACCGTTAAATTATTCGGTTAACTGCACGAACAGCAGCCGCCTGAGCATTGCGCGCAATCGGGCAGTCCTTCGGGCTTTGCAAGTTCGGGGTGCTTGCTGTAATAGTCAAACAGCGCCGCCTTAACCGCCTCTTCAGCCAAAACCGAACAGTGTATTTTATGTGCCGGAAGGCCGTCAAGCGCCTCCACAACAGCCTTATTGGAAAGCTTAAGAGCCTCTTCAATCGGCTTACCCTTTATCATTTCGGTAGCCATCGAGCTTGTGGCAATAGCCGATCCACAGCCGAAGGTGTTAAATTTAACGTCGTTAATAATACCGTTATCTATTTTAAGATACATCTTCATAATATCGCCGCATTTTGCATTTCCGACCTCGCCCACTGCGTCGGCATTTTCAATGGTGCCGAGATTTCTTGGATTTCTGAAATGATCCATTACCTTTTCACTGTATAACATACTGCTTCTTCCCTTCTTCTAAATCCTTCCACACCGGAGACATTGAGCGCAGATAAGCCACAACCTCCGGAACGTTTTTCAATATATGCTCTACCTCTTCCTCGGTGTTGTATTCGCTAAGCGATATTCTGAGCGATCCGTGCGCCACCTCGTGCGGAAGACCGAGCGCCAACAGCACGTGGCTCGGATCAAGCGAGCCCGATGTGCATGCCGAGCCTGAGGACGCGCTTATTCCCCTGTCGTCAAGCAGTAAGAGAAGAGACTCGCCCTCAATACCCTCAAAGCACATATTAAGCGTACCTGCAAGGCCCTTGCTTATATCGCCGTTTATCTTTGAGTGCGGTATTTTCGAAAGCCCCTGCGCCAGCTTATCGCGCAGCGATTTTACATAGCCGAAATTTTTATCAATATTTTCGTTAGCCTCTTTAAAAGCTGCCGCCATACCCATTATAGCAGGAACGTTTTCGGTTCCGGCGCGCTTGCCGCGTTCCTGTGCGCCGCCCTCGATAAGCGTATACAGGTTAATGCCCTTTTTGGCGTACAGCATTCCTATTCCCTTGGGACCGTGAAATTTATGTGCCGAAAGCGAGAGCATATCTATATTTTCCGCCTTAACGTCAATTTTAATATGCCCTGCCGCTTGCACCGCGTCGGTATGGAACAGCACGCCCTTTTCACGACATACCCTGCCTATTTCGGCAATGGGCTGAACCGTGCCTATTTCGTTATTGGCGTACATTATTGTTACGAGCGCGGTATCGGGGCGAATTGCGGCTTCAAGCTCGTCAACACGCACAAATCCGTCGCTGTGAACAGGTAAAAGCGTAATTTCAAAGCCCTGGCTTTCAAGCTTTTTTAATGTGTGCAGTACCGCGTGATGCTCAAAGGCAGAGGAAATTATATGCTTTTTGCCCTTTTTCTCGCCTAAGTACGCACCTGTAAGTATAGCCTGATTATCCGCTTCGCTGCCGCCCGATGTAAAGGTTATCTCCTTAATATCGCAATTAAGGTATTTTGCCATTATTTCCCTTGCGGAGTAAAGCGCCTCCTGCGCTTTTTGCCCTACCGTATATAAGCTTGAGGGATTACCGTATTGCTCTTTAAAATACGGCAGCATTGCATTAAAAGCAGTATCGCTTACCCTTGTTGTGGCGGCGTTATCTGCGTAAACCTTCATTAAATCACGTCCTTTGTTTTTCCTTGATATTATATTAACATATAATTCCTATAAAGTCAATAGGAATTATATTTTTTCCTGCAAAATATCCTTTAAGGTTACGCTTTCAAGATAATCGCATATTATTTTATCAAGCTTTTGCCACACGGGCATTGTAGGGCAAAGCTCTGCGCGTTTGCAGGCTCCCCCCTCGGTAAGGCAGGCGCAGTTTACGGGAACTATCTCCCCCTCGGTCGCCTCTAATATTTCGCGAAGGTTGTATTCTTCGGGCAGGCGGTTAAGCTTGTAGCCGCCGCTTTTACCGCGCAGACTTTCCACAAATCCGGCTTTATTAAGCGAAGCAATTATTGCTTCAAGATATTTAAGCGAGACCTCCTGCCTTTTGGCAATATCCGAAAGCGAGATATAGCCGTCTTTATATGCGGCGAGATCGGCCATAACGCGGAGGGCATATCTTCCCTTTGTTGAAATCATCATATTTATCACCTTAATTCCTATTATAACACAAGGAATTAAAAATAGCAAACAAATAAAAAAATAAACCCCGAAAAACGAATTTTCGGGGTTTTGATATGAAAATTGGGCAATCAGCGTTTGCTGAACTGCGGTGCGCGGCGAGCGCCCTTGAGACCGTATTTCTTTCTTTCCTTCATACGCGGATCGCGTGTGAGGAAGCCGGCCTTTTTAAGCTCGGAACGAAGCTCTGCGTCAGACTGGAGAAGCGCACGTGAAATACCGTGACGGATAGCGCCTGCCTGACCTGTAACTCCGCCGCCTGCAACGCGGCATACAACATCGTACTTATCAGCTGTACCTGTAAGGGTAAGCGGCTGACGAACGATAAGCTTTAAGGTTTCAAGACCGAAGTAATCGTCTATATCTCTGTCGTTAACGGTTACCTTGCCTGTACCTGCATAAAGACGAACACGGGCAACAGAACTTTTTCTTCTGCCGGTGCCGTAAAAATAAGGCTTTGCTTCAAACATTGTTTCTGTCTCCCTTCTTAAAATTCAAGCTTTTCGGGCTTCTGAGCAACCTGAGCATACTCAGTACCGCTGTAAACGTGAAGCCTAGTAAGAGCCTTGCGGCCGATAGTGGTATCCGGCACCATTCCCTTAACGGCAAGCTCCATAGCAAGCTCAGGACGGGTCTTCATAAGGGAAGAATACTTAACTTCCTTAAGACCGCCGATAAAACCGGTGTGACGGCGATAATACTTCTTTTCAAGCTTTTTACCTGTTAAAACTGCCTTATCAGCGTTTATAACGACAACATGGTCGCCGCAATCAACGTGTGGTGTAAACTCCGGCTTTAACTTACCGCGAAGAATATCCGCAACCTTTGCAGCGGTGCGGCCGAGCGGTCTGTCAGCAGCGTCGATTATATACCATTTACGCTGAATTTCAGCAGGTTTTGCCATAAATGTTGACATAATTCAAAACCTCCAAAAAAATTAGTTTAATTAAACAGCTTTATTATATTACCACAACCGACAGGTCTTGTCAACACAAATTTTTCAAAATTTTAATTTAATAAATGAAATCTCTTATTTTCTTACGTTTTCTCTTGTTTTCTCTTGTTTTCTCGTTTGTTATTTTTGATATTAAAAATTAAAAAACACGTTCTTTTCACGTATTAAGCCCCGTTACATATGATATTATTGAAGTATAAAGCTTCAATTTATTCTACGGGAGGCTTTTTGTATGGCAGACTTAAAAAACGGCTGCTCACCCGAAGGCGGCAGCTTTAAAGAAGCGGTTTGCGTAGACGCCGGCAGAGTTTACGATTCCTGCTGCGACCGCGATTGTCTTGAAGACCTGCGTTGTTTCTTTTTACCGGAGGATCAGACAATAGTCAACAACGCATTAAGCGTGCGCCTGCGCTCGGCCGAGGTACTTAACGTTTTTATAGACGTTGAGCCTGTAAATTTCAACAAGGGCTTTTATTCGTGCGACATTACCTTCTTCTTCCTTGTAGGCGTTGACGTTTATACCGCGCCGCACAGCTGTCCGCACTGCATAAACGGTATAACCTCATACACCAAAAAGGTTATACTCTTCGGCAGCGACGGCAACGTAAAGGTATTTTCAAGCATTATGCGCGAGGAAAACGACTGCGATACGCGTTCACGCAGAAGCTCTAATATGCCGAAATGCGTAGTTCAGGCGGTGGATCCTGTTCCGCTTTCTGCAAGAATAGGTGAAATACGCGACTGCTACGATTGCAACTGCTGCATACCAAAATGTATTTGCGACTGTATCGGCGGCAATGTTGTAACCGATTTACAAAACGGTAATCCTGCGGTATACGTAACACTCGGTCTTTTCACCATAGTTCAACTGATCAGAAACGTGCAAATGCTGATACCTGTATACGATTTTTGTATTCCCGAAAAGCAGTGCGACGACTCAACAGACCAGCCCTGCGACACCTTCAGAAAAATCAAGTTTCCTACCGACGACTTTTTCCCGCCCCGTCCCTGCGATATTGACGGTTCAGGCTGCGGATGCTGCGCAAAGGATAATACCTGAATTTAAAAAACGGGAGCCGAAACCTATAAGTCCCGGCTCCCGTTTTAACTTTAAAGAGAGGATATATCAAGCTCCTTAAATCTTTCAAAAAACCCTCTTATACCGTCTATATCCTTTTTAATTCCGCCCTTTACATTACTTTCAAAATTCATTGGCATAACCGGATCGTGAACGCTTAATCTCAGCAGGAAAAATCCGTTTTCGGTGGAAATGCGCACCCCTTCCCTGTTATCGCTTGCTATTTTATAGTCGGGGCGGCTTTCGGCGTATTTTGTAAGCTCGTCTATTACCGTATTACCGTAAGCCTTAAAATCGTCGCACAAAATATTAAAGCGGCATTCCTTTTCCTCGGCAGGGGCTTTAAGGGGCTTTAATATCTCCTCTATATCCTTGCCGCGCGCTAACTCTATTACTATTTTGGTTACAAGGTATGCGCCGTCGTCAAGAAAATAATTTTCTCTTAATGCCGCGTGACCCGATGTTTCTATTGCAAGCGGGCAGTCGATACCCTTTTGGCAAAGCTCCTGTGCCTTGTTTATAACGTTTTTATAGCCCCTGCGGTAACGGTAATGAGTATCGCCCAGGGTGTTTTCAAGGTATTCGTGCAGCCCGTCGCTTGTTACCGAATCGGTTACAACGGTAACGCCGCCCTTATCGCCCGATACCATATAAGCCGCCAAAGCTATAAGGCGGTTTCTGTTTATTTCCTCGCCGTCTGCCCCAACGCAGCCGGCACGGTCAACGTCGGTATCAAAAATTATTCCGAGGTCGGCGTGATTTTTCTTAACAGCCTCGCATATGCTTTCCATAGCCTGTTTATTTTCGGGGTTCGGTATATGGTTCGGGAACATACCGTCCGGTTCTAAAAACTGGCTGCCCGTAATATCGGCTCCAAGCTTTTCAAGTACTTCGGTAGCGTAAAAGCCGCCAGCGCCGTTTCCTGCGTCTACAACTATTTTGTAGCCCTTAAGCGGTTTTTCTTCTTCGGATTTACCCGCGGCGTCGCATATCATTTTGCGAAGCCTTGCGGCGTATTTACTCATATAATCGTAAAGCATTGTAACGCCCGCGCGGTTGCAGATAATTTCCTCGCCGTTATCGGCAAGCTTTACAATTTCGGTAATATCGGACGAATCAAGACCGCCCTCAGGTGTGAAAAATTTAAGACCGTTCCTGTCAAACGGGTGGTGGCTTGCGGTGATCTGAATTGCCGCGTCCGCTTTAAGGTCAACCGTTGTCATAAACATAGCGGGGGTTGAGGCAAGGCCGCAGTCTATAACCGAAACGCCCGCATTTATAAGCGCTTCTTTAACCTTTTTTGCTATTTTTTTACCCGTAATGCGCGAATCATGACCGACAGCCACATTCATTTCAGCCGAATTTTTTTCATATTTATTTATGTACCACACTATAAACGCGGCGGTTATGTCGTACACCGCCTGTTCGGTAAGATTTACCGTTTTACCGCCGAGGTCGCTTGCAACGCCTCTTATATCGGTACCGCTTTTAAGTTCAATATAACTCATTTTTACCTCCGTTCAGCCGAAAAAATATCCGGCGGAAAAATATCCTATTACCAATAATATTATAGCCGACGCCGTATAAAGCATCGATTTTAAAAATACCCTGCTGCTGTTCTTCAATTTTGCTCACCCACAGTTATTATCCCCAAAAAAGAAAAAATAACCGGAGGTATCGGTATGACGGTTTATAAGGCAGACCGCAATAAAATTAAAATTGCTTTGTCAGACAGCGAGGTTATCGCTTTTTTCGGCTCTTATAAAAGAATTACCGATATGAGCGGCAGCACGCGGCTGACGGTAGCCCTTATTTTAAAGGAAAGCTTATCCGACTATGCCGAAGAATTATCAGACGACCTGTTGGTTGAAATAAGAGCGCGTGAAAAATCGGGCTGTGTAATAACCGTTTCCCAAACCGAAAACCGAAGACAGAAAACCGAAAAAACGTATTATTGCCTTGATTTTGCCGATTTTCACGACTTAGCAGACGGTGCGGCGCAGCTTTACTTAAGCCGAAAGCCGAAAGGAAATAGCAGCCTTTACCGTATTTCGGGAATTTACAGGCTTATTCTTTTATGTGAAAACAGCGCGGATCTTTTTTTTATGAACGAATACTGCGTTTCGCTTGACAGCTCGGTTTTAAAAAGCGCTTACACCGAAGAGCACGGCGAGCTTTTAATTAAGGATAACGCAGTATCGGTTTTGGGACGCGCGTTTTCTAAAGAGCCTTAATTTCAGCCACGGTAGCCTTCATATCGTCAGACGAGAAAACAAAGCTGCCCGCAACAAGCACGTCTGCTCCCGCTTTTACCGCCTGCGGCGCTGTTTGGGCGTTTATGCCGCCGTCTACCTCAAGCATAACGTTAAGACCCTGCCTTAAGATTTCCGCCTTAAGCTTTTTAAGCTTATCAAGCGCCATAGGCATAAATTTCTGACCGCCGAAGCCCGGTTCAACCGACATTACAAGCACCATATCGCAAAGCGGCAAATAGGAAAATATTTCTTCGGGCTCTGTGCACGGCTTAATTGTAAGACAAGCCCTGCAGCCCGAATTTCTTATTTCCTTTAACGTTTCCTCTACATTGCTGCCCGCTTCGTAATGAAAGCCCAAAATATCCGAAACCTCGGCAAACTGCTTTATGTACCTATGCGGACGGTCTATCATAAGATGAACGTCAAGCGGCAGGGACGTATGCTTTTTTACCGATTTAATAACCGGAACGCCGAATGAAATATTAGGCACGAAAATACCGTCCATTACGTCCAAATGCAGCATATCCGTACCCGCCGCCTCAAGCTTTTTAATATCTTTTTCAAGCTCAAGAAAATCCGCCGTTAAAATCGACGGTGAAATTTTTACCGACACAGCCAAAACCTCCGAAAACAATTTTAAAACCGTATTATATTTTAACCCGAAAAAAGCCGATTGTCAAGAAAACACGGTTATTGACAATGCGTAATTATGTGTTATACTTAACAAAGCTAATATTTTCGGAGGCAGGTTATGGAAAAAGCAGCAATTATGACCGATACTAACAGCGGTATAACGCCCGACATTGCAGAAAAAAACGGAATTTTTCTGTTAAAAATGCCGTTTTTTACAGACGGTAAGGAGTATACCGAATATGTTGATATGCGGTATGAGGATTTTTTTGAAAAATTAAACGGCGGAGCAGAGGTTTCTACATCTCAGCCCTCGCCGGCGGCGCTTACCGATATGTGGGACGAAATACTTAAGGAATATAACGAGCTTGTTTATATTCCTATGTCAAGCGGATTAAGCGGCACTTACAGCACCGCAGCAGCTTTATCCGAAGAATATAACGGCAGGGTGTTTGTTGCAGATTCACGCCGTATTTCGGTAACGCTTTATTCCGATGTGTTTCGGGCGCTCCGCCTTGCCGAAAGCGGGCTTTCCGCCGCCGAAATAACCGAAGATTTAAACCGCAGCGCCGATATGCAAAGCATATATGTAGCGGTAAACACGCTTGAACACCTTAAAAAAAGCGGCAGAGTAACAGCCGCGGGCGCGGCAATAGGCACACTGCTCGGTATAAAGCCGGTTTTGCAGATACAGGGCGGCAAGCTTGACGCATACAAAAAGGTACGCGGTATGAAAAGTGCCGCTGACGCTATGCTTGACGGCATTGAAAACGATTTAAAAACAAGGTTTGCAGGTAAAAAAGTGCAAATACGCGCGGCGTTTTCGGGCAACAGAAAAAACGGCGAAGACTGGCGGCAGGCGGTAGCAAACCGTTTCCCCGATTTTGAAATAGGGCTTGACGCATTGCCTATAAGCATCTCCTGCCATGTGGGCGCAGACGCGCTTGGCATAGGAATATCCGTAATATCATAAAGGAATTTAAATAATGGATATAAAATCAAGGTTTAAAAAACGGATAAGGATAGGCGGTATTGTTCTTTCAATATTGCTGCTTGCCCTGCTTACGGCATTATTTACGAGCTTTCGGTTACAAACGGTTCTGCATCAGTTTTAAACGACTGGAGCCTGAGACTTAATATTACCGAACCCTGCTACATAAACAACGCTTGGTGCGGCACGGTGGAAATTCACCAAAACGGCGGCGGATACCCCACAGGTAAAAAGAGCAAGGACATACCCTTGATAGGAAGAATAATATGCGTGGCAGACTCTTACGACGCTATGAGCAGCAACCGCGTGTACCGCAGCAAGCTTTCAAAGGAAGAGATAGAGGAAGAGCTGCGCAGAAACAGCGGCACGCAGTTTGACCCCGAAATTGTAGAGGTATTTTTAAAATTTCTTAACAAAAAAGAATCTAAATAATGTCTACTGAATAATTGCATTAGCAAATGCAATTATATAAAATCGAGTTAAAATCTCGATTTTATGGGTCAAAACCTTTGTTTTGACCGTCAGTATCCATTGATTGTCGCCTGATTTTAAAAAGAATCAAAATGTGATTCTTTTTAAAGTGCAAGGTTTTTTCGCAAAATTGCGCAAAAACCTTGCACCTGAACAATTCAAAAGTTTACACCAACATGCTTGGTTAAGGTACTTTTGAATTGTTCAGCAGGCATTAAATAAGATATAACAAAAATAAATCAGGCTCACCCATAAGTGCTTGGGTGAGCCTGATTTTGTATAATTTACTTATATAGGCGCGTTAATTATGCTTCCATAATCGCTCTGAAATCCTCGCCGGATATTTTCTCTTTTTCAAAAAGAACCTTTGCAACCTCGTGAAGCTTCGGCATAGCGTTGTTAAGCAATTCAAGCGCTTTTGAATACTGCTTCATAACAACAGCCTCTATTTCCTCGTCAATAACGGCGGCAGTTTTTTCGGAATAGTTAGGCGTAGATGAGAAATCGCGGCCTAAAAATACCTCGTTATTATCGTGACCGTAGGTGACAAGCCCCAATTTATCGCTCATACCGAATTTGGTAACCATTTTACGTGCAAGATCGGTGGCGCGCTCAATATCGTTTGAAGCGCCGGTGCATACGTCGTTTTGGGTAAGCTGTTCGGCAGCTCTGCCGCCAAGGAGCGAGCAGATCTGTTCCAGCATCTGATTTTTAGATGTATGACCCTTTTCCTCGGTAGGCAGATACATTGTATACCCTGCCGCCATACCGCGCTGAATGATAGAAATCTGATGAACGGGGTCCTGCGTAGGCAGATAATACGATACGATGGCATGACCCGCCTCGTGATAAGCGGTAACCTTTTTATCCTTATCGCTTATTATGTGGGATTTTTTCTCTGTACCCATAACAACCTTAATTGTTGCCTCTTCTATTTCCTCCTGCGTTATAGCCTTCTTTCCGTGACGAACCGCAAGCAAAGCCGATTCGTTAAGCAGGTTTGCAAGGTCGGCTCCCGTAAATCCGGCGGTTGACTTTGCAATGGTAGCAAGGTTAACGTCGGGTCCTAACGGCTTTCCGCGCGAATGAACCTTTAATATTTCCTCCCTGCCCTTAACGTCAGGATAGTTAACGGTTATCTGGCGGTCAAAACGACCGGGGCGCAAAAGCGCCTTATCAAGAATATCGGGGCGGTTTGTCGCCGCCATTACAATAACGCCCTCGTTCGCACCGAAGCCGTCCATTTCAACAAGCAGCTGGTTTAAGGTTTGCTCGCGTTCATCGTGACCGCCGCCCAAGCCTGCTCCGCGCTGACGGCCTACGGCGTCTATTTCGTCTATAAATATAATAGCGGGCGCTTCCTTTTTTGCCTCGCCGAAAAGATCGCGCACGCGGGACGCACCCACGCCCACAAACATTTCAACAAAGTCCGAACCGGAAATTGAGAAAAACGGAACCCCTGCCTCGCCGGCAACAGCGCGCGCAAGCAGTGTTTTACCCGTTCCGGGAGGGCCTACCAAAAGCACGCCCTTGGGTATTCTGGCGCCTAACTCGTTATACTTTTTCGGATCCTTAAGAAAGTCTACTATTTCAGACATTTCTTCCTTTTCTTCATCGGCGCCGGCAACGTCGGCAAATGTGGTTTTGCGCTTGCCGTCATCCTTTCTTACCTTTGCTTTGCCGAAGCCCAAGGTCTTATCGGCACCCATTGAAGCGTTCATACGCTTCATTACGAACACCCAGAACAGAATCATAACGCCGATAAGCAGCACGGTAGGCAGCAAATTCATAATCCATGCGGCTTGTCCGCCCGATTTGTAATCGTATTTAATAACCTTATCGGTTCCCTTGTTCGCTTGGTTGATTTCGGATATTGCGTCCTTAACGTCGTAATAGAAAATCGAGGTGTCGGCTACCGTATAGCGGTATTTTTTGCCGTCGGCACGCTTGGTATAAATAAGCTCGCCGCTGTAAAGATTAAGCTGATACTCCGAAATCTCGTTATTTTTTACCATATCTACAATTTCGTAGTATTTTGTTTCCGCCGTGCTTTTTGATAAATAGTTAACCGACATAACCGCTATTATAAACACGATCGGTATGCCTATAAACAAAAGCACGTTCTTTAAATTCTTGTTCAAGGGACTTTGCTCCTTTCCTATTTATCGGCGTAAACCTTGGGTGAAAGTACGCCGACATAAGGGAGATTTCTGTATTTTTCGTTATAATCAAGACCGTAGCCTATAACAAACTCATCGGGTATAACCTTACCCACATAATCCGCCGAAATATCCGCCTGACGGTTCGCGGGCTTATCAAGAAACGCGCACACCTTAATGCTTGCGGCGTTTCTGTCAAGCAAAACATTCTTAAGATAAGCAAGCGTAATGCCCGAATCAAGAATATCCTCAACAAGCAGTATGTCACAGCCGTCCGGGTTAATATCAAGATCCTTTTTGAATTTTACAACGCCGGTGGTTTTAGTGCCGTCGTAAGACGATACCGCCATAAAATCAATCTGGCAGTCGCAAGTAATATTTCGCATAAGGTCTGCCATAAACACAACCGCGCCCTTTAAAACGCTTACAAGCAAAAGCTTTTTGCCGGCGTAATCGCGCGATATCTGCTCGCCCAAACGGCGGCATATTTCTTTAATTTCTTCCTCGGTAACAAGTACCTTTTCAACATCCATGTCAAGCGACATTGCTTTAACCCCTCAGTCTGTTTTATTTTGCTCCGCCGAAACGGTTATAACCATAACTTTTTCGGTTTTTTTATTTACCGCGCAGCGCTGCGCCGCACCTGCGCCGTATACCCAAACAACGCCCCTATCGTCTGCAATAACAGGAACCGAATTTCTGACGTTTTCAGGTATTTTAAGCTCGTTCATAAGCTTTTTTAGCGTTTTTGTGCATCCGCGGCCGGCAAGCCTTATGCTGTCGCCGCTCTGTCTTGTTCTTATTACTGATTTTCCTACAATTTTATCACAGTCAAGAGAATTTTTTAATAACAAATTATTAACTTTTTCCCCTTCTGTAAATAAATCGTTAACGCGGGTTTCGGTCTTAACGTAATATTGTTTGTTTTCTATAATATTATCGCTGTTTTTTATTATATATAACAGTCCGTTCCTTAACAATGCGGTACTGCCGCACGGCAGGCTTACTCTGCCGCCCTCTTTAAGCGAATATATCTCGTTTATATGAAGGCTGTCAAGCCTTGCACCGTTTAATAAAAGCTCCGCAAACCTTTTTATCGCGCGTTTAAGAACGGCGGGGTGAAAATCGGTAATCTTAAGCGCGCCGTTTACGGTATTGCGATGTAAATATTCCTCTGCCGCAGCGGTTAAAAAATCCTCGTCCTCGCTTAACGAAATGCAAGCCCTTGCAGCCGCCTTTTCAGCCGACGGATTTACCGATTTAAGTATCGGCACGGCAGTATGGCGAATACGGTTTCTTGTATAATCGTCTGATAAATTGGTGCTGTCGGTAACAAAATCAAGATTATTTTTTTTGCAGTAATCCTCAATTTCAGACCGTGACGCAAGAATTAAGGGACGTATAAATATACCGCGTTTCGGCGGTATACCGCAAAGCCCTTTAAGCGCAGTGCCGCGCGAAAGATTAAAAAGCACCGTTTCAAGATTATCGCTTGCGGTGTGCGCGGTTGCAATAACACCGCAATTAACCCTTTCTAAAAAGCCGTAACGCACTTCCCTTGCTGCGGTTTCAAGACTTAACCCCTGTATTTTGGCAAATGCCGGTACGTCCGCTCTTTCGCAAAAAAGCGGTATTTCATATTTTTTGCAAAGCTTTTTTACAAACTCTTCATCTCGCAGCGCCTCCTCGCCCCTTATCATATGGTTAAGGTGCGCCGCCGAAAGCGTAATACCGAGCTTTTCCCTAAGCCTATAAAGCGCGTATAGCAACGCAACGGAATCCGCGCCGCCCGAAAGCGCCACGGTTATGTTTTTGCTTGCGTCGAGCAATGAAAACTGCTCTATTGCGCTTAAAACCGAATTTTCTATCATCTGTATACGTCCACCGAAGTAAATCTTGTATATCTGCCGTCCCAATGCAGATCTACCGTGCCGATCTCACCGTGACGGTTTTTAGCTACGATACATTCCGCCTTTGTTTGGTCGCTTTTATCCTCGTCGTCCGCTTTCTCACTGTCGTAATACGCGTCGCGGTAAAGGAAGAGAACTATGTCTGCGTCCTGCTCGATAGAGCCCGAATCACGCAGATCCGAAAGTGCGGGACGGTGCGATTTACCCTTTGCCTCGGTACCGCGGGAAAGCTGTGCGCAGGCAATAATAGGAACTTTTAAATCCTTAGCCATTATTTTAAGGTTACGCGTAATTTCCGAAATTTCCTGAACGCGGTTATCGATATTACGCGGCGAGTGCATAAGACCTAAGTAATCTATTACCACAAGGTCCACCTTAGACATTCTTCTTAACTTTGCCTTCATTTCCGGCACAGTTATATTAGAGGTCTCGTCAAAATAGATATTAGCCCCCGAAAGCGCTTCGCCCGCCTGAGCAAGCCTTGTCCACTCGTCGTCGTCAAGCTCGCCCGTTCTGAGCTTTTCGCTTTTAATTCCGGCTTCGCTTGAAAGCATACGCTGCGCTAACTGGTCGCGCGTCATCTCAAGCGAGAAAAAGCACACGGTTTTACCCGTATTCATAGCCACATTGCGCACTATATTAAGCGCAAACGAGGTTTTTCCCATACCCGGTCTTGCGCCTAAAATAATAAGGTCCGATTTATTAAGACCGGTTATCATTTTATCAAGCTCGCCTATACCGCAGGGTATACCCACATAATCGTCGCGCGTTTCGGGGTCGTTCATTTTTGAAAGACGGTCGTAGGTTTCGTTTTCAATAACGCTTTTAATATGTGTAAGACCACTTATTTCCCTGCCCTGACGTATTTCGTAAATACGCTGTTCGGCAGAATCAAGCAGCTTGCCCGAATCAAGCTCGTTATCGTTTATATCCTTTATAATTCCCTGCGCCGCCGTCATAAGCGAACGCGCGTAATAGCGCTCCCTTATAATCGCAACGTATGTAAGCACGTTTGCCGACGAGGGCACGTGCTGGGCTAATTGAGTAAGATATGCCTTGCCGCCGGCTTCATCGTAAACACCGTCGCTTTTAAGCTTTTCAAGCAGTGAAACAAAGTCGATAGTTTGGCTCAGCTCATACATAGACGCCATTGCGGCGTATATTTCCCTGTGCTGCGGAATATAAAAATATTCCGTTTTCATAAGCGTTGCTATATCCGTTAAGCACTTAGGATCTATGATTACCGAGCCCAAAACCGCCTGCTCCGCTTCAACCGAATAAGGCAGTCTGCCGCCGTCAAGATCGTAAATAAGGCGTTCTTCAGCCATTTTATTACTCCGATACCTTTACTGTAAGCTTTGCGGTTATGCCCTGATAAAGCTTAATTTCGGCAGTGTACTCACCGAAATTCTTTATATCGGCAACCTGCATTTTTTTACGGTCTATCTCAATACCGAGGGTATTTTTAATTTCTGCGGCTATTTCCTTAGAGGTAACCGAGCCGAAAAGCTTTCCGCCCGCGCCCGCCTTTGCCTTAATTTCAACGGTTTTACCGTCAAGCCTTGCAGCGGTTTCCTTTGCGGCGGCAATTTCTTCCTTTTTATGGTGCGCCGCCGCCTCTTCGCGGTTTTTAAGCTCGTTTAAAGCCGCGTTATCGGCTTCAACCGCCAATTTTTTCGGGAAAAGAAAGTTTCTTGCATATCCGTCCGAAACGTTGCAAAGCTCGCCTTTTTTTCCGTGACCTTTAACGTCCTGTAACAAAATAACCTTCATTATTGCTCATCCTTTCAGAGTTTAAACTTCCATAATTATCGGGAGTATCATCGGGCTTCTTCTGGTTTTTGCACTTACAAAGCGCGCGGTTCTGTCTTTAATGCGTGTTTTAATTGTAGACCAATCCTTAATACCGTCTACATAGCAGCCCTCAAGTATATCGCACACAAGCTCGTCTATATCGTGCATAAGACGCTCCGATTCCTTAACGTATACAAAGCCGCGGGACACAACGTCCGGTCCCGATACAACCTCGCGCGTAACGCCGTCTATTGAAACGGCTATTATTATAATACCGTCGTCCGCCAAATGCTTGCGGTCGCGCAGAACTATACTGCCTACGTCACCTACGCCGAGCCCGTCTACAAGCACTCTTCCCGCCTGCACCGTTTCGGTCGATTTAAGCGCGGCGCGCGATACCTCTATTACATTGCCGTTATCGGCAATTAAAATGTTTTCTTCGGGAATACCCATCTGCCGCGCTAACATAGCGTGCTTCATAAGGTGCTTCTGCTCGCCGTGAAGCGGTATAAAATACTTAGGCTTTACAATGCTCATCATAAGCTTTAATTCTTCCTGGCAGGCATGTCCCGAAACATGTACGTCGTACATACGCTCGTATACAACGTTAGCGCCGCGTTTCATAAGCTCGTTTACAACCTTGCTTACAAGCTTTTCATTACCCGGAATAGGCGTTGCGGATATAATTATCATATCTCCCGGTATAATTTCAACCTGCCTGTGATCCGAAAAAGCGATGCGGTGAAGCGCCGAAAGCGGCTCGCCCTGACTGCCCGTTGTAACTATTACAAGCTCTTCGGGCGGATAATTCTTTATTGTTTCAATATCAATAAGAACATCTTTGGGAACGTTTAAATAGCCAAGCTCAGCCGCAACCGATACAACGTTTATCATACTTCTGCCTGAAACCGCCACCTTTCTGCCGCAGCGGCAGGCTTCGTCGATTATCTGCTGTATACGGTGAATATTGGAAGAAAAGGTTGCAACCAATATGCGGTGATTTTCCGCCTTTTTAAACAGATTTGAAAAAGAATCGCCTACAATTCTTTCGCTCGGCGTAAAGCCGGGTCTTTCCGCGTTGGTAGAGTCCGACATAAGCGCCAATACGCCCTTTTTGCCAAGCTCCGCAAAACGGCCTATATCTATAACATAATCGTCTATCGGGGTTGTGTCTATCTTAAAGTCGCCCGTTTGAACAACAGTGCCCGCAGGGCAGGTAATTGCAAAGCCCACGGCGTCCGGTATAGAGTGGTTAACGTGTATAAACTCTATTTCAAACTTACCGAGCCTTACCGTATCGCCCGGATTTGTAACGTTAAGCTTAGCCTCGTTTAAAAGCTTGTGCTCGCGCAGCTTACCCTCGATAAGACCAACAGTAAGGCGCGTTGCGTAAATAGGCACGTTAAAATTGCGCAGCAAATAAGGTATAGCGCCTATATGGTCCTCGTGACCGTGCGTTACTACAAGACCTTTTATTTTATCCTTGTTTTCAAGCACATAGGTAAAATCGGGTATAACGATATCTATACCCGGCATTTCCTCATCGGGAAACGCCATACCGCAGTCTACAAGCATCATATCCCCGTCGTATTCATAAAGGGTGATATTTTTGCCTATTTCACCAAGCCCGCCGAGCGGTATTATTTTAAGCGGCTTTTGGGGTGTTCTGCCCGAATAACGGCGCTTTAAGCCGGTCTGCGGCTGTTTTTGCGGCACCGATTTTCTTTCGGTTTGCGGTTTTTGCGCATTTCTCTTCGGCTTAGTATTATCGGCAGCCTTATTTTCCGTTTTCGGTTTTCTGTTATAAGTCCTTTTCGGTTTATTCTGCGCTGTCTTTGCCGTGTTCCTTATACTTTCATTCTTTTCTTTTTTTTCATTCATCAAATAGTGATCCTCCAAATTAAGTTTATGTATTAGAATATACTGCCTTAACACGCACGGGCAGTATAGAATAATCAAAATATACAATATATATTTTACAGGCACAAAGCCTTGCTTGTCAAGTGATTTTGCGATAATTTATTATTGGCATAAAAATTTACCCGTATTCAAAGATAATTTTTACCCGTATTTTTATTTACACCCAAAACTCCGCCTATCATAGCCGAAAGAATAATTATAACCAGGTGAAACAAGGTATTTCCCGTAACTGCGCCGCGGTTGATTATAAGCGAGGCAAGAGTTATTAAGGCAAAGGAAGCAAAGCCCACCGCCAAACCGATAAGCCACCCTTTAGAACCCATTTTTCGCGCTAAAAACCACGCCGCCGCAAATGCGCCCGCCGCCGCGGATACGGTTGCAAACACCGCCGCATATTTAAGACCGCCCGAAGCAAAGCAGCAAACGCCCGAAAATATTGCAATAAATACGGCGGTAACCGCCGCCTCCAATATAAACGCCTTAATATAATTTATATATGCGGCGTCGCCCTTTATAAAGCTTTTATCCTTATTCATAAAAAATCCCCTCCCGTATATTACTATTCGGGAGGGACAAAACATATTCTGCTTTTTATTTAGAAGCCGTATCGTCGTGCACGGTAAGGTTGGTTTGCAACGCCCAGCGCGCAACCGTAAGCTTTGAATGGTCGCTTGCCGATTCGATAACAAGCGTATCCTCCTTAAGTGAAATCACCCTGCCGTAAATTCCGCCTATGGTAATTATTTCATCGCCCACCTGAAGATTATCGCGCATTTTCTTTTCTTCTTTTTGCTTTTTGCGCTGAGGACGTATAAGCAAAAAGTACATAGCGCCGAAGATAACCGCAAGGTAAATTACCATAACAATAATGCTTTGCGGACCGCTTTGCTTAGAAGTATCTGCGGCAAGCGTGTAAATGTTTAAATTCATTGATATTAACCCTCCAAGATAACTGATAGTACAATTATATCCTAATTTTTACAGTATTGCAAGATTTTTTTAATTTAACTTTTTTCTTCGGTCTTTTTTACGTCCTTATGGTGCTTTTTGCAGCGCGAAACCAGCTTTACGTCGTCTCTGTGAACCTTGTAAGGCATAAGGTCTCCGTCAACCGGCTTTACAAACAGGTTTCCTGTTATAAGATTTACGTCTGTTACCGTTGCAAGCCCGTCTGCGGTTTTAACCGTTGAGCCAACGGCGGGCGTAAGCGAATTAAGATACTCATAAGCGTCCTGCTCGTATTTTAAGCAGCACATAAGCCTGCCGCAGCTGCCCGAAATTTTTGTAGGATTAAGCGAAAGCCCCTGCTCCTTTGCCATTTTGATAGATACGGGCTGAAAATCGTTTAAAAACCGCTTACAGCAATAAGGCTGACCGCAAATACCGAGACCGCCTAACATTCGCGCCTCGTCCCTTACTCCTATCTGGCGCAGCTCTATGCGCGTGTGAAGACGTGCGGCAAGATCCTTAACAAGCTCCCTGAAATCAACGCGGCCGTCCGATGTAAAGAAAAATACTATTTTATTTGCGTCAAACGAATATTCAACCTCAACAAGCTTCATATCAAGCTTATGTGAAATTATAAGCTCCTCGCAAAGCTTAAAGGTTTCCGTCTGCTTTTTCTTGTTTTCCTCTAATCTTTTAAAATCGCGCTCGGTAGCCTTGCGCAGCATTTTTCGAAGCGGCTTTACAATAGCGCCGTCGTCTACGCTGTGGTTAGCTTCGCTTACCGTGCCGAACTCGTTGCCGTTTTGAGTGCCTACGATTACGCTGTCACCGATATTAACGGTATTGCCGTCGGGATCAAAATAGTACGCCCTGCCGCCTTCTTTAAATTTCACTGATATAACCTCGGTCATATATTCCTCCGAAATATTATTTGTTAAGCTCTGCCGCTTTGCACACAAGCGCGCAAAACAGCAGACTTAAATTTATATTGGTGTTAAGGCTTTCTTCAAAGCCGGAAATTTCGTCATAAAAAGCCGCAAGCGATTTTGCGGTAAGCAGATTACGCCGATTTTCCTTAAGGCTTTTTGCCGCGCACAGCTTTAATTCCTTTAAAAACGCCGCTGCCGCAACCCTGTTTTTTTCAAACGCGGCTGTAATTTTAAGCATTTCGGCGTCCTCGCCCGATAAAAAGTATCTTATAAAATCATCAGCCGCCGAAACCGCTTTTTCGCCGCCGCCGTTTAAGGTCTCAAGCGCCGCGCCGATATTTCCGTTTGTTTCGGAAAGCGCCGCTTTGATCTGCTCCGGCGGAAATTTGTAAACAGCCTTAATATATTCCTCGGCGGCATCAAGCTCAGGTACGCCGAGCGATAAAACCGTACACCTTGAAATAACGGTGTCAAGCAGTGCCGCCTTGCTTTGTGCGATCAGTAAAAACAGCGTGTTTCCGGGCGGCTCTTCAAGCACCTTTAAAAGCGCGTTCTGCGATTGCTCGTTCATAGTGTCCGCCATATCTATTATAAAAGCCCTGCCGTTTGCTATATGCGGTTTTACATACGCCTCGTTCCTCAAACTGCGTATCTGAGCCACGGTAATATTCTTCTTGCCGTCCTCAGGCGCCGCAATATATATATCGGGGTGACTGCCTGCCCCCGCCAAGCGGCAGCTTTCGCACGCGCCGCAGGGTTTTTCTTCGCCGAAGCATAAAAACGCTCTTGTTAAAAAGCCGGCAAGCGTATGCCTGCCCGTTCCCTTTTCACCCTCGATTATCACGGCGTGCGGCAGACGGTTTTCTTTAATTGCGCATAAAACCGACTCGTTTATTCTTTCATTACCGATAAGCGGTCCAGTCATAAAACGAAGCCGACCTTTTTCATAGCTTTAAGATAGGTTCTGCGCGCGGTATATTCAGCCTTTTGCGCGCCCGCCTTATAAAGGCGTTCAAGCTCGCCCTTGTCCTTAATTATCTCGTCGTGCTTTTGCTTTATCGGGGCTAATTCGTCGGCCACTGCCTCGCCTACCGCAAGCTTAAATTCGCCGTAGCCGCGGCCTTCGAACTCGCGCTCGATCTCGGCAACGGTTTTGCCGGTAACAGCAGAATAAATTGTTATAAGATTGGATACGCCGGGCTTATCTTCGGACATTATAACGCGCGAATCCGAATCGGTAACGGCGCGCTTGAATTTACGGATTATATCGTCCCTGCTGTCAAGTATGGCGATCCATGAATTAACGTTATCGTCTGATTTGGACATTTTTTTAGTCGGGTCCTGAAGCGATTTGATACGCGCGGCGGCTTTGGGAATAAAGCCCTCCGGCAAGGTGAACACATCGCCGTAAATATTGTTAAAGCGGCTGCCGATATCCCTTGTAATTTCAATATGCTGCTTTTGGTCCGCTCCCACCGGCACAAGATCCGCCTGATAAAGCAGTATATCCGCCGCCATAAGCACCGGGTAAGAAAAAAGACCTACGTTGATATTATCGGGGTGCTTTTGGCTTTTATCCTTAAACTGAGTCATACGCGACATCTCGCCGAACTGAGTATAACAGGAAAGAAGCCACGAAAGCGCGGTATGCTCCGGAACGTGCGACTGTATAAAAAGGGTGCTTTTTTCGGGATCGATACCGATTGCCAAAAGTATTGCGTAAGTAGAATATATCTGACTGCGAAGCTTGGCCGGCTCCTGCCTTACGGTTATTGCATGAAGATCGGCAACAGCGTAAAAGCAATCATATTCCTCTTGCAGCAAGGGCCAGTTTTTAAGCGCACCCAAATAATTTCCAAGGGTTAAAAGCCCGCTCGGCTGTATTAAGCTTAATACTCTTTTTTTATCACTCATATCCGTTCCGTCCTTCAAAAGTATTCATATAATTATAGCACAAAATAAGTCTTGTTACAAGCCTTACTTTATAAGCTTATCGGGGTGGCGCTTTGCAATAACCGAAAACGCGTCGTAGGCTATATCCGCCGCAAGGGCTATATCCTCGTCCGACAGCGCGGCGTTTATAAAGTGGTTGTGGTGCGAGGCTATAAACAACCCGCGCGAAACGCACTCGGCAACCCATTCCTGATGGAGCATAAGGCTGTTATCGTTTGCAATACGCATATAGAAAAGCGCAGGCTCGCCCGATATCACAAGATCAAAGCCGTTTTCCTTTGCCGCCGCTTTAAAGGCAGAGGTTAATTTTTCACCCTTTTCTTTAAAAAGACGCGGCGTATCAAGGCTTATCATTTTGTTAATGCAGGCAATAGCCGCGGCAAACGGCACGGCGCTCATCCAATAAGAGCCGGTAAACGAAAGCGATGAAGCCGCCGCCTTTAAAAACTCCCTGCCGCACGCGGCCGACATATTGTAGCCGTTTGCAAGCGCCTTGCAAAAGCAGATAATATCCGCCTTTATTCCGTAATAATGATCGCTGCCCTTAATATCCAACCTGAAGCCCGCGCGCACGTCGTCCATAATAAGCACTATGCCGTGCTCGTCGCAGAATTTTCTTACCTGCTGCCATTTTTCCTTTGTGGCGCAAACGTTATCGTAAAAATTACCGTGATCGTACGGCTGGGCTATAAGCGCGGCAACATCGCCGCCGGTTTCCTCCCATACCCTTTCAAGCGCTTCCGTATCAAACCACGGCACTATAACGTTGTTTGCAACGTCTTCGGGCAGTATGCCGGGGTAATCGGCTTTCATAGCCCACGGGTCGTTCCCGTGATAATAGCCCTTAAAGAAAATTATTTTTTTCTTTTTGGTAAAGGCACGGGCGCAAAGCATTGCAAAGGTGGTGGAATCAGTTCCGTTTTTCATAAAATACGCCCAATCCGCCGTTTCCACCGTGTTTACAAGCAGCTCTGCACATTCAACCATTTTGTATGAAGGCGCGGTAGTGCAGTTGCCGTCCTTAAGCTGTTTTATTGCGGCGGCGTCAACGTCGGGGTCGTTATAGCCCAAAACATTCGGTCCGTAAGCGCACATAAGGTCTATGTAACGGTTGCCGTCCATATCCCAAAAATATGTACCCTCTGCCTTAGAGCTTATAAGGGGCCACTTTTCAAGCGGCAGGAAAAGTCCTTCGGACGGTCCTAAATGACCGTATATACCGGACGGAATAACATTAAGCGCACGATCAAACCACTCGCGGCTTTTTTTATGTGAATATTCAGGATATTTACTCATTTTAAATCCCCTCTCAAGCTAAGTATACCGAAACGCGGTCAAGTATACGGTTTATGTTATCTACCATTGAAAGCACGCCTGCCAAGCGTATATTTCCCTTGCACATTTCGTTTATTGTGGAAACCTTACCGGCAAACAGCCCGTTTGCAAGCTCTATACTTGCAAACTCCATTAAAGCGCGCGGGTTTTCGGGCGCAGACTTTATTGTTGTAAAATGATGGTCCTTAACGCTTACGGTAACCGCCGCCTTATCCTTAATGCCAAGGTAAACGTCGCCGTCTGGCGTGTTTTCGGCGGATATTCTTGCAATCGTGTCGGTATTTGCAAGCGCTGAAACCGCGCCTGCTATTACGTACATTGTAAGCAGTGTGTTTTCTTCAAAAAAAGCGGGATCGGCAAGCGCTTTTTCATCGGGCCTCAGCACCTCTTCAAGCCTTGCGGTAAGCTTAGTAAAGGGTCCCGTTAAAAATTTAAGCAGCTTTACGGCGCCCTTTACGGGAACGCCCGGCTTGCTTTCGTTTATTAAAAGGTTAAACCTTTCTGGTGATGAAAAATTCATTTTGCAGTCTGCGCCGCCGCTGCCCTCGGTAATCTTACAGCCCGCGTTATCAAAGTGAAACGTGCGGCAGGGCCCTTCCTTAACGTCAAAGCACAGCGCCACGGGCTTTTTTATTTCCTTTAAAATTTCCTTTGCCTTAGCGTCAAGCCCGCACAGGTTCTCAAGCGCGCCCAAAACCCCGTACATATTAACGTAAGCCATTGCCTTTTGATCAGTCATTTTCGGTTTTCTCCTTTTGTTTGTCAAGCGAGAGCGAAAAGCTCGGTATAAATTCCTTTAAAAAAATGTCCGCTTCGGGGCAGTGCATATCCTCTACCGCCCTTCTTACGGTTTTTTCTGCGTCAAAAAATTCAAGATTGCCGGTATTAAGCTCCTCTATGCACTTTATCAGCGCCGAAAGCTTGTCCGCCGCTTTAATGATCCGTGCGGTGTTTTCATCGGGCGAATATATTTTTTCAAAATCTTTCTTAAAATCATCAGGCAGCATATCGGTAAGAGTTTTGCCTGCTGCCGCCTCAATTTGCTTATATGCGGTTTTAATTTCACTGTTGTAATACTTTATGGGCGTAGGCATATCGCCCGTTATTATCTCGGTAGTATCGTGAAACATTGCCGCGGTCGCCGCAAAGCATGCATCGTAATCGCCGCCCAGACGCTCGTTTCCTATAATGCAGAGCGCGTGTGCGATAAAAGCCGTTTCAAGCGAATGCTCGCTTAAATTTTCACGGCGGGTATTGCGCATAAGCCCCCAGCGGTAAATATTTTTCATACGGGACAGCACAGCATAAAAATGATTTTGCAAAATAATTCACGTCCTTTGTTGAATATTATATCATTTAATGTTATAATATCAATAACTAATTTTAAAAAGGACGTATTTTAATGGGATTTTCTTCTTCAAAGCTGACTGCACTAAGGCCCCAAAAAGAAAAATACTTTTCGACTTTTATAATTGCACTTGTTACCGCGGCGGCGCTTTTTGTGCCGTATATGATACTCGGCGAAGGGTATTTTACCTTTTACGGCGATTTTAACGTTCAGCAAATACCGTTTTATCAGCAATGCCATAAAGCGGTAAAGGAGGGAAATATTTTCTGGAGCTGGACTACCGATCTCGGCGCAAACTTTATAGGCTCTTACAGCTTTTATTTGCTCGGCAGTCCGTTTTTCTGGCTTACGATTCCTTTTCCAAACTTTATGGTTCCCTACCTTATGGGACCGCTGCTTATTTTAAAATTCGCCTGCGCGGCGCTAACGTCGTACTGCTATATCCGCCGCTTCACACGCACCTCGTCTGCGGCAAGGCTGGGCGGTCTGCTTTACGCCTTTTCGGGCTTTTCGGTTTACAACATATTTTTTAACCACTTTCACGAGGCGATAATTTTTTTTCCGCTGCTTCTTTTATCGCTTGAGCTTCTTATAACAGAAAACCGCCGCTTTGTATTTGCCCTTACGGTTGCCCTGTGCGCCGTAAGCAATTACTTTTTCTTCTTCGGAATGGTTGTTTTCATGGTTATATACTTCTTTGTACGGCTGTTTTCGGGCGCAATAAGGCCCCGTTTTTCGCGTTTTATCGCCCTTGCGTTCGAGGCGGTGCTCGGCGTTGCGCTTGCCGCGTTTTTACTTCTTCCCAGCGTGCTTGCCATACTCGGAAACGAGCGTGTTTCAAGCATACTGCTCGGTTGGAACGCCATTATGTACGGCAAGGAGCAGATATACGGCAATATTTTCGAATGTTTCTTCTTTCCGCCTGATATTCCCGCGCGGCCCGTATTCTTTCCGGGAGCGGACGTTAAGTGGTCCTCGCTCGGCGGATGGCTGCCGTTATTCAGTATGGTCGGCGTGTTCGCGTGGTTTTCAAACCGCAGGGGCAGCTGGCTTAAACGCGTAATCGGCATTTGCATATTTATGGCGCTTGTACCGATTTTAAACAGCGCGTTTTACGCATTTAACACCGCTTATTACGCAAGATGGTTTTATATGCCCATACTTATGATGTGCCTTGCCACCGTTTCGCTTACGGAGGACGACAGCGTAAACTGGTCCTCGGCATATAAATGGGTATTCGGAATTACCGCTGCAATAACCCTTACAATAGGTCTTTTCCCGCAAAAGGATTCAAAGGATAATATTATTTTCGGGCTTTACTCCCAAAGCGAGGACGGTATGTATGTTTTCCGCTATTGGGTAACCTGCGCGATCGCGATAGTAAGCCTTATAATACTCGGTATGCTGCTTAAGACCCTTAAAAGCGACCGTCAGGGCTTTTACAGGGGCGCTGTTGCCTGCGTTTGCATTATAGCGGCGGTTTACGGCAATTTCTTTATTGCCTGCGGCAGATCGCACTCTTACGAAATTAAAGAGGTTATGATAGACCAGCTTATAGAGGGCAGCGTGGATCTTGAAAAAAGCGACGGATACCGCATAGACGTTTACGACGGTGTGGATAACACCTCTATGTATTTGGGATATCCCGGAATCAACGCCTTCCATTCGGTGGTTCCCGCTTCGATTTTTGAATTTTACGATTATATCGGCGTTGAGCGCAGCGTAGGCAGCAGACCCGAAGTAAAGCAGGCGGCAATACGTCCGCTTTTATCGGTCAAGTACCTTTTAAACCGCAAAAACGGCGAAAGCTTTCTTGACGAGGACGACGAGCCGCGTATGCCGAATTATGAATACGTAAAAACAAGCGGCGGATACTATATATATGAAAACAAAAATTATATCCCCTACGGTTTTTCTTACGACTATTATATGAGCTATGATTTTTGCGATTCATATTCAAAATCCAACCGCGCCCAGCTTATGCTTAAGGCAATATTGCTTGACGATAAGCAGATTAAAAAATATTCCGATATACTTGAAAATATCAAAGCTACCGATACCCCGCCCTACGATTACGACGAAGGCACTACCCTTTCCCTTACGGACGAGGCTATGGAATACGACTGCGAAAAACTCAGAGAAACGGCGGCTTTATCCTTTAAAACCGATAATCACGGATTTACCGCAAGGATTACCCGCGATAAGGCAAATCTTGTTTTCTTCTCGGTTCCGTACGACGAGGGCTGGAGCGCTTACGTTAACGGCGAGCCTGCCGAAATTGAAAAGGTAAACGCAGGCTTTATGGCGGTTAAGGTGGATAAGGGAACCAGTGAAATACGCTTTGAATATAAAACGCCGGGGCTTGTAAACGGGCTTATGATAACTGGCGGAGCGTGTGTTTTATTACTTCTTTACATTTTAATATTTACGCTTTATTCCAAAAAGCACCCGACCGAAACCTGCTATCCCGAAGGCGATATGCTGATAGCAAAATGGCGCCTTGAGGACCGCGAGGACGCGCGCAGACTTTTGGCTGAACGCTTTGAGGACGGCGCAAAGGAAAGCATATTAAGCGATGACGCCGAAATTGAAATTCCGCATATGGAAAACGGCTTTTCTGGCGGATTTGAAATAGACTCGGAGCTTTTTGACGATAAAGAGGACGAAGAATAGCCAAAACAACAGCTTACGCTGATTATATATAAAATATTATGAACTCTACCGTCTAACGGAGAGTATCGGAGGTAATTTTATGTCAAACAGAAAAAAAATTCAAAAGCTTACGGTTCTGTCGGTCCTTGCCGCAATAACGGCAATAGTGGCGTTTGTGCCGCTTAAAACGTTAGGGCTTGAGATCACGTTCACAATGATACCGGTGGCAATCGGCGCAATACTTTACGGTCCTTCGGGCGGCGCCGTTTTGGGCGCGGTATTCGGCGCGGTATCTTTTTTGCAATGCTTAGGCTACAGCCACTTCGGCGCGGCACTTTTAGCTATAAATCCCGTTTTCACATTTATTGTGTGCGTACCCACAAGAATTCTTGCAGGTCTTTTGGCGGGCTTAATTTACAAAGCGCTTAAAGCCGGCTGCAAAAGCAATATTCCCGCACTGCTTACGGCTTCGCTTGCAGCCCCTCTCTTAAATACTGTTTTCTTTATGTCATCGCTTGTTTTGTTTTTTTACAGAACCGATTATATACAGGGCTTTGTAAGCGCAATGGGCGCCGTAAACCCGATTATGTTTATTTTACTTTTCGTGGGTATTAACGGCTTGGTGGAAATAATATGCGGCTTTGCGGTTGCTTTTCCGGCGGCAAAGGCAATTTCAAAATATTTAAAAATTTAGTACAAATCAAATTTTAGTGGAAATTTGATTTGTTATATATTATAATGGTTTTATATTTCTGAAAAAGGCTAAGGTGACTGTTATGAAGAAAAAAGGCATAATAATACTTTTGGCGGTTCTTGCGGTAATCGGCTTGATAATAGGCGGTGTTGCAGGCTCGTACAACGGTCTTGTCGAACAGCGCGAGCAGGTAGATAACGCACAGGCAACAATTTCAACACAGCTGCAAAGAAGAGCGGATCTTATTCCCAACTTTGTTGCTACGGTTAAGGGCTATTCCGATTATGAAAAAAGCACCTATACCGCCGTTACAGAAGCACGCTCGGCAGTATCGGGCGCTAAAACCGCAGAAGAGCAGGCCGAGGCCGCAAATAAGCTTGACGGCGCTATTTCGGTTTGGGTAAACGCCATTACCGAGGCATACCCTGAGCTTAAGGCGGATAAATCCTACACTGCTCTTCAAGATGAGCTTGCAGGCACCGAAAACAGAATAGCGCAGGCTCGCAAGGACTATAACTCCGCCGCAAAGGAATACAATGTTTCGGTTAAAAAGTTCCCCAAAAACATTATAGCTGGTATTTTCGGTTTTGAAAAGGTTACCTACTTTGAGGCGCAGTCAGGAACGGAAAGCGTACCGCAGGTAAGCTTTAGCTGATCAAAATTTTTATGAAAAAAATTCTTAAACACGCGGCAGCGGTTTTATTGACCGCTGCAGTATTCACCCTTTCGGTTTTTGCCGCAAATAAATATTCCGAGCCGACATCGCGTTTTTTTGTAAACGATTTTGCCGATGTTATAGATAAGGCGGACGAGGAAGAGATTTTTTCGCGCGCGGCGGCGCTTAACGACAAAACAACCGCTCAGGTGGTAACGGTTACCGTAAAATCGCTTAACGGCGAAGAGCCTGCCGATTATGCGCTCAACCTCGGAAGACAGTGGGGCGTAGGTAAAAAGGACAATGATAACGGCGTTGTGATTTTGCTTTCAACGGCAGAAAGGCAAATTTATATAGCCGTAGGCGGCGGTCTTGAGGGCGCGCTGCCCGACAGCAAAACAGGCAGAATTATAGACGATTACGGCTTAAGCTATCTTAAGGAAAACAACTTTTCAAAGGGATTGCTTGAAATTTCGCGCGCCGTAATTAACGAGGTATATATTGAATACGGCGAAGAACCTGAGGAGGGATATACCCCGATAGAGGATTCGGAAACAGAGGTAGACCCTTATACCGCCAAGGTTGCGGTTTCGTGGATATTGCTTCTAGCGCTTGTTTTCTTTTATTTATTGATATTCGGCCGCAGACACAGGCGTTTCTTTTGGTTCGGCGGTCCCCCGCACGGCGGCGGGGGCTTCGGCGGATTTTCAGGCGGAGGCTTCGGCGGTCACAGCGGCGGTTCGTTCGGCGGAGGAGGATTTTCCGGCGGAGGCGGTTCATTCGGCGGAGGCGGTGCCGGCAGAGGGTTTTAACACTTTTTTAACGGAGCAGTTTTGATGGCGTATAATAACGACGAAAAAAATTACAGCGATTATTTTAAATCGCTCGAAAACCGAATATCGAATGAAAGAGCGCATATTAAGCCCTTAAAAGAAAAAACGGCTCAAAAAAGCCGTAGGGTTTATAAGGTAATACGCATTAAAAAACCGTTTTTAATTTTAACGGCGGTTTTGCTTGCGGGGTTAATCGCTTTAATAAGCGTGTCGGTACACAAAAACGCCGCTAAAAAAGCCATACCCCAAAATGCCGAAAATCAGGGCGTCAAATACAGCGCGCCCAAAAAAGAACCTCAAACACCCAAAATATCCTACGCCGAAACCGAAAGCACAGCCGCATTTCCCGATACAAACGACGCGGCAGGCGCTGTGATTGTTAATCTTGATACGCATAATATAGTTGCTTCAAGAGCGCCGCACGAACGGCTGTACCCTGCTTCAACCACCAAAATTATGACTCTGCTTGTTGCGACTGAAAACATAAAAAATTACGAAGATACCTTTACCATGACACTTGATATTACCGACAAGCTTTATATTGCCGAGGCTACGGTTGCCGGCTTTACAAACGGTGAAAAAATAAATATGACCGACCTTTTATACGGCACTATCCTGCCGTCGGGCGCAGATGCGGCAATCGGGCTTGCAATAAAGCTCGGCGGCAGCGAAGAGGGCTTTGTAAAGCTTATGAACGATAAGGCAAAGGCTTTGGGCTTAAAGGATACGCATTTTACAAATGTTACGGGGCTTTTTGATAAGAAGCATTATACAAGCGCTTACGATATGGCGATAATTCTTGAAACGGCAATTGAAAACCCGCTTTGCAAAAAAATTCTTTCAACCTATCAGTATACCTCGTCGCCTACCGAGCAGCACCCCGAAGGTATACAGATGTCCGCAACGCTTTTTAATTATATGTACGGCACAGAGCCTGAAACCGCAACCATTGAGGGCGGCAAAACCGGTTTTGTGAACGAATCGGGATATTGTATAGCCTCGTTCGGAAGCAATAACACAACAAAAAACCGCTATATAGCGGTTACCCTTAAAAATTCCTCGCGTTGGCCGGCGTTTCACGGTCAGATAGAGCTGTATAAGCAGTTTGCTCAATAATATAAAAAAACAAAAAGTGCGGATTTTCCGCACTTCAGTCTGTCGATAAACCCCAGGTTTTATTTTTGCGGCGTTTACGCCGCATTTACGTTTTTTCGCTGACACGTGCGGCGAAAAAACACCTTGTAAGCGAAAAACCGCTTATTCAGCGGTTTTTCAAGGGCACTGGGGTGGTATTGGCGGGGATAGAGTGCAGTCCGAAAATCTCTGATTTTCGAGCGAACGGCATTCCCGTAGGGGAGCGTGTCGACTTTTTCGACACGCTCAAGGCAGCCCTTAGCTTATGGGTGAATACAAAAATTACAGCAAATTATTTTGAAAGAAAGCGCGATAAAAACTCGCGTGTTTTAGCATTTTGCGGATTTTCGAATATATCCGCAGGAGTGCCTTCCTCGCAGATAACGCCGTCTGCCATAAACACAACGTGTGAGGAAACGTCCCTTGCAAACGCCATTTCGTGGGTTACAACTATCATTGTAAGCCCCTCGTTCGCAAGGTTTCGCATAACCTCTAAAACCTCGCCTACCATTTGCGGATCAAGCGCGCTTGTAGGCTCGTCGAACAGCAGTACCTCAGGATTCATTGCAAGCGCGCGCGCAATAGCAACGCGCTGCTTCTGACCGCCCGAAAGCTGCGAGGGCTTTGCGTTTATGTAAGGCGCCATACCAACCTTGCCGAGAAAGTGCAGCGCAGCCTTTTTAGCCTCTGCTCTTGATTTGCCGAGCACCTTTGTTTGACCTATCATACAGTTTTTAAGCACTGTCATATTATTAAACAGGTTGAACGACTGGAAAACCATTCCCACGTGCGAGCGGTAGGCGCTGGCGCCGCCCTTAAGCTTGTCTATATTTTCGCCGTGATACATAATCTCGCCCGAAGTTGGGGTCTCAAGCAAATTTATGCAGCGAAGCAGCGTGGATTTACCCGAACCCGAAGAGCCTATTATGGTGGTAACGTCGCCCGTATTTACCGAAAAGTCTATATCGCGCAGTACCTCGTGCTTGCCGAAGGTTTTTGAAAGATGTTTTACCTGTAAAATCGGTTCCGCCATTATCTTCCGCTCCTTTTCGACTTTTTAACATATGAATATGTGCCGCTTGTGTGCGCAAGCGTATCGGTTGTGGCAACGTCAAAGTTTTCGGGACCGTCCATCTTCTTTTCCCAAAGCCTTAAAATAAGCGAGCAGATAACCGTCATAATAAGGTAAATGGTAAGCGTTATAACGGCGGACGGGAAGTATATGTACTTAGCGCCCACAATTGCCTTGTGCGCCGCGAAAAGCTCGGTATAGCCGATAACAAACATTACCGAGGTATCCTTAACGTTAATAATAAGGTTGTTGCCTATCTGGGGGATTATGTTGCGTACGGTCTGAGGCAGAATAACGTAAAGCATGGTTTTAAAGTGGTTCATACCGATAGACTTTGCGCCCTCGGTCTGCCCGATATCGATAGACATTATGCCGCCGCGCACAGTCTCAGCCATATATGCGCCCGTGTTTATTGAAACAACAAGGTACGCCGCAAAGGTAGGCTCTAAATTTATTGCGCTGTTTGTAAAATAGGGCAGGGCATAATAAATAAATATTGCCTGAATTATCATAGGTGTTCCGCGGAACACCTCAACGTAAATACGCACAACAGCCTTTACTATGCCTAAAAGAATGCGTTTTACGATATTATCGTTTTTGCCGCACGGTATAGTTTGAATTATTCCGCAGGCAAGACCTATTATGCAGCCTATCGCCGTAGCGACCACGGCAAGCTCTATTGTTTTAAGCGCGCCCGTTAAATACTGGGACGAGCTTTCGCCCCAGCACTTGACTATATCGCTCCAAAGCTCTGCAAGCTTATCCATATTATATTACGTCTCCCGAATTATTTTTCGGCAAGGGGCTGAATCTTTGTAGCCTCTGCCATAATGGAATTAAAGTCGTCTTCAGTCATATCCTTTAATACCGCGTTTATCTTATCCTTAAGCTCGGTATTGCCCTTTTTAACCGCAATACCTATATTTATATCGCCCTCGTCTACCTTAAAGGAGTTTTCTTCTAAGTCGAGTATTTTAAGATCGCTGTAAGCGAGCAGCGCGCCCTGAGCGGTGGGCATATCGGTGCAGATAAAGTCAACGGCTCCGGTTTCAAGCGCCATAAGCATTGAGGGGGCGGTTTCCTGCGCGGTCTGAATGTCGGCACCCTTTATCTGCGGTAAGCAGGTCTTGTACCAAATCGTTCCGAGCTGCGAGGTGCACTTGCCGCCCGAAAGGTCGGAAAGCTTGGTAGCAGAGGCGTATTTGCTGTCCTGCTTTGCCATGCAAACAATGCTGGCGTAAAGGTACGGACCTGCAAAGTCAACCTGCTGCATACGGTCTGCGGTCATAGACTGACCTGCTATCGTAGCGTCTACCTGACCGGTTTGAACCGCGGGAACAAGCGAATCCCAGTCAAGGCGTACAACCTCAAGCTTCCAGTTGTTGGCTTCGCATATCTTTTTAGCCATCATAATATCGTAGCCGTTTGCGTAATCGTTTGAGTCCTTAATCGGAACCGCGCCGTTAGAGTCGTCGCTCTGGGTCCAGTTATAGGGTGCGTAAGCGCATTCCATAGCAACGGTTAAAACGCCGTCCTCAACGCCCGACTTGGCGGTTGATTTGCCGCCACAGCCTGCAAAAAGCGCCGCCGTAAGAGCGACCGATAAAATTGCCGATAAAATTTTTACTGTTCTGTTCATTTTGAACACTCCCGAAAAAATATTAAAAAATAAGCCTGTGACACGAAGTAGTATCACAGGCTTTGAAGTTAAATTATCATAACAAAGCTCATGATAGCTCTCCACAAAAAAGTGACAGTACCGCGCTTATTAAACGCAGTCCCAGCAACCGAGCGGCGGCAACCGCAGGGAAGCTTCGGCGGAACGGCCTTTTCCCCATAGCCGCTTACCGACGTTATGCTAAGGGGTACTTTTCCTATCCGCGTCCTCTACCAAGTGCTGACTTAAATTTTATTGTATTATAAACCCAATGCTTTTACTTGTCAATACTTTTTTTGAAAAATTACCCGTCGTAGTCCTCAATTGCGGTTTCCGCCTCGGCGCGGGTGGGAAATGCAATTCCGCTTTCAAGCATACGCACGTCCTCAGGCGGCAGGGTATCAAGCTCTACTTCGCCGTAGATTGCCTTTATCTCGTCGCCGTTGTAAAGCGCAACGCTGTTGCCGTATGCCTTTAATACCCAGCCTGTAGGCTCGTAATCGGTATCGGCGGCGGCAAAGCCCGCAACCAACAGCACAATAACCGCCGCGGCTGTTATTGCTATTGCAGCCGCAATAAGATTTCTGCTTTTTTTGTTTTCCATACTGATCACCGTTTATATTTTTAACCGAAATTTTACCATTATTCAAAAGCTATGTTAAATTGACCTGATTTTGAAATACTAATAAAAAACAAAGAACGGTGACTGTTATGGATATAAAGGAAAAAGCGTTAAAAAAGCATATTGAATGGCAGGGAAAAATTGAAATAGTACCGCGCGCGGAGCTTAAAACGGCAAAGGATCTTTCGCTTGCGTACACACCCGGCGTTGCCGAGCCGTGCCTTGAAATACAAAGGAACCCCGAAAAATCCTTTTTATATACAAGGCGCTCTAACCTTATTGCGGTTGTAACCGACGGTTCAGCCGTACTGGGGCTCGGAAATATCGGAGCGCTGGCGGGTATGCCCGTAATGGAGGGCAAATGCGCGCTTTTTAAGGAGTTCGGCAATGTTGACGCGTTTCCGATTTGCATAAATTCCGCCGATACCGATGAGATAGTTGATACTATATACAGAATATCGGGCAGCTTCGGCGGAATAAATCTTGAGGACATTTCGGCACCGAGGTGCTTTGAAATTGAAAAAAAGCTTAAAAAAATTCTTGATATTCCCGTTTTTCACGACGATCAGCACGGCACTGCGGTATGCGCGGCGGCGGCGCTTATAAACGCGCTTAAATTAACCGGAAAAAGGCTTTGCGATATTAAGTGCGTTATAAACGGCGCGGGTGCGGCGGGAGACGCCATATGCCGCCTGCTTTTGAAGTTGGGAGCGAAAAATATAATAATGTGCAACCGTGCGGGAGCGCTTTATAACGGCAGGGAAGATATGAACGAAAGCTATAAGGAATTAGCGCTTATTACAAACCCTAACGGCGAAAGAGGAGCGCTTAAGGAGGTAATAAAAAACGCGGACGTATTTATAGGCGTATCCGCGCCGGGCACGGTAACGCGCGAAATGGTGGCAAGCATGAACGGCGGCGCCGTTGTGTTTGCGCTTGCAAACCCCGTTCCCGAAATAATGCCGGACGAGGCCCAAAAGGGCGGAGCGGAGATAATAGGCACGGGGCGCTCGGATTTTCCGAACCAGATAAACAACCTTCTTGTATTTCCGGGAATTTTCCGCGGAGCGCTTGACGTAAGGGCAAGCGATATTAACAGCGAGATGAAAACCGCCGCGGTTTATGCGCTGGCTGGCGCGGTAAGCGAGGATAAGCTTGACCGCAGGCATATACTGCCCGACCCCTTAGACAAAAAAACAGCCGCCGCAATAGCGAAGGCTGTGGCACAGGCTGCGGTAAAATCGGGAACGGCAAGAGTTTAAAAGCTATCCGGCGTTATGCCGTTTAAAAGCAATACGGCGGCTGACGCCATAACCGCAAAGGGGGTGTAGCTGCCCGTAAGCTTTATTTTAAACTCGCCTGGGTCTACAGCGTTGCCCCTGCAATCGGTAACGGTGCGCTGAAGCGCCGCCAAAAGCGAGGTGCTGTTAAGGCTTGAAAGCGTTACGGTGTTTTTGGCGCTCATACCGCAGCTTATTACGGGTATACGGCTGTTTTTAAAAAGCTCAAGCGCTTTTTGGTTGCGGTCCTCGCATATCCCTACGGTGCAGGGCGGAAAGCTTTGCCCGTTAAAGCGGTCGGTCTCCTCGGTAAATACGGCAATACAGCTTTTAAGCCTTATATCGGTTTTTTTATATTCGCTTACTAAGGTAAACGAGCTTGCACCGCCTGTTATCGCTTTATCCGAAATATAGCCCGCTCCGTATCCGCAAAGAATTTTTATAATTTCGCGTTCTGTTTTGCTTTTCCTTTCTGAAAAAAGGATCACCATATACCTCACCCACCGCTTATTATCTGCAATGAGTGCAAAATTATTATTTAAGGCTTTCGGTTATGGCGCTGAAAACGTATATAAGCAGCGAAAGAAACAAAAATGTACCGCTCACAATGTAAAACGGCATATAGTAGCGCCCCGCAATAAGCGTAATAAGCGCTATTATAAGGCAGCAACAGCAAATAATTCTGAAATCGTGCGAGGTTTTATCGGTAGGAAATTCGCCCGACTGAACCTTTTTGAGTATGCGCCTTAAGCGCAAAAGTGCAAAGCCGAGAAACGGCGCGCACGGGTAGCAGGTAACCATAATGGTAGAGGCAAGCGAGCTTGAGCGGTGCATTACCTCGGCATACCACGAAACGCCGAACGGAAGAGCCGCGGCGACAATAATGAGAAGACCTATAAATATATCGGTTAATATTATGCAAAGCTTAACTGATTTTTGTGCGTTTAACATATGTATATCCTCCGAAAGGTATTGTATAAAAGCCTATTCCTCCACAACGGGCGGAGTAAAGCTTTCAATTGCGCTTCTGAGCCTTTGGTGGTGAATAATAAAGTGTATAGCGGGGAAATTGCCCTTTGAGATCATTGCCCAGCGCCCCTCGTGCAGTATTATCTGCAAATTTCTGAAGGGGTTTGCCCTTGTAAATTCAGCCGAGTAGTTTTTATGCGTTTGCGCAAATTCCTCGGTTTTCTTTAAAAGGGCGGTATATTCGCCGTAGGTAAGCCTTATATCCTTTCCGTAAAACATTCCCGAAAGCGGAAGAACCGCAGGGTGGAGCTCGAATTCCTCTTCGCTCATAAGCATAATTTCATCTGTTACGGTTCCGTTTTCAAGTATTTTTTCGGTTATTTCCCTTTGCCGATCGGCAAAATCTAAAATTTTGCTTATATCCTCCGCCGAAATACCGTGCGCCGCCAAAAGCTTTTCAAGGTAAGCGTTATCCGCCGTGTAAACAGGCGGCACGGATAAAACGCTTCTTCGGTTTCCCGCGGTTTCAGAGTCTGTAAGTAAAAACGCGTTAAGCCGCTGCGCGCTGTCTTCCCGGTAAATATCCATTAAGGGGGACGCGTTTTTCAAAAGATCGTCCGCCCGTTTCTGGTAATAGGCTATATCCTCCTTTGTTTTTGAAAGGTAGTATCTTCCGTTTGAGTGAAAGCCGGCTATTGCCTCGCCGGAAAGCGCCGCCGCGCCCGAAACCCGCAAAAAATGGTTAAATGTGCCGCCGGGCGCCCGTTTAAGGTAATACGGGGAGATCTGACCGGTCATATACATAGGTATCCAGCTTTCAAGGCCCAACATCATTTCCTCAAAGGAGCGGTCTATATTATGTATATTATTAAGATGCAGACCCTTTTTAAGCATAAGCGCCATACCGTACATCCATTTTTTAGGAAATTCCTTATCCTTTGCCATTTCGGTCATCGGCATATCGCTGTAAAGCGTAACGCTGCCGTTTGATTTTGAAAGCACGGTAGCTTTAAGAAAATCAAGCTCGCTTTGCATCATTTCCGAAATCCCGTAATAGTATTTAGAGGTGGGCAGCTGAAACGGGAGCGACGGCACCTTCACCTCATCAAAATGTATTGCCTTTATGTATTTGTTTAGGTCAAATTCATCAAGCTTATTCAAAAAAACCGAAACGCCGCGCCCGCTTTCCGCAGGGCTTTCGCTGTTGAGCAGCCAATTCTTAATATCGGCGTAAAGCGAAGCCCTGCTGCCGCCCTTAATGCCCGTTGCCTCGTAAAGCACGGCGGCAATTTCCTTTGTATTTATTATGCCGGAAATATACTGTGCGGCGTCGTCTGCAAATTTTTCGGGTTCGGACGGTCTGCGCGTGCCGTTTTTAAAGCGAAAAACGGTTGAAGCGTCGTAATTGGTATGCCTGCAAAGCTCGGCAAGGTTAATGTCAAGAGCGGCTGCAAGCGCGCTGAAATTGCGGCAAAGCCTGTTTTTATCAGCCGTTTTAAAGTCTTCGCAGGAAAGAAAGGCGTCTGCAACGCTTTTTTCGGTTATATCGGTTATACCGTGTTCTCCTGCGGCTTCGGCAATAGCGGAGCAAAGCTTTGAAAATACCTCCGATCCTGTTTCGGGGGCTCTTTCGCCCGAACGGTAACGGCTGAGCGTTGCTGCGGAAATTCCCGATATACGGGCTATATCCTTTGCGGTACAGTTTAGGGCGCTTATATATTCGTTTAATTTTTCGTAAAATTTCATAGCTACACCTCTTAACGCTTTTTATTATACAACATTATTGTTAAAAAGAAAAGCAAATAATAATGTAAGCCTACAAGCGAAAGCCGCAATTTTCATTTCCCGCTCTTGACAAATTGAGGAAACGGTGCTAAAATACCGATATAGGATAAATGCTACGAAGGAATTATTTTTTACTTTCGGCGGTTTTAAGAGAGTCGGCGGTTGCTGTAAGCCGATACGGCAGGGTAAAAAAGTCTCGTTCCCGAGCAGAGCGGCGGAACCTTTAGTATGCCGCTACGGAAGTGCACCGTTATCAGGGCAGAAGGCTTGTTGGAGCCTTACTAAGCGACCGTTTTATTAAAACGGTAATCAGGGTGGTACCGCGAAAGATATTTCGTCCCTGAGATTGCGGCAAAGCAATCTCAGGGCTTTTTTTATACCATCATTTCCAACAAAAAACAAGAAAGAGTGATAGGTTATGAAAAACATTAAAATCTGCGACAGAACGCTCTGCACGGCAGGGGCGCATTTCAGCTTTAAGGAAAAAATTGAAATTGCGCGTCAGCTTGAAAGGCTTAACGTCACCGCGGTCGAGCTGCCCGAAATTGAAAACGCAAAGACCGATACTTTACTTGTGCGCACGGTGGCGTCGTTTGTTAAAAACAGCGTGTTATCGGTTTGCGGCGGTAAAACGCGCGAGAGCATTGATTTAGCCGCCGACGCGCTGCGCACCGCCGCAAAACCGCGTATTCGCATTGAGCTGCCGCTTTCTACCGTGGGTATGGAATATATATGCCACAAAAAAGCGCCTAAAATGGGCGAGTTTATAACCGAACTTGTAAGCTATGCAAAGGAAAAGTGCGGCGATACCGAGTTTTGCGCTATGGACGCAACGCGTGCTGACAAGGCTTTTCTTTACGAAATGATCGATACCGCAATAGCGGCGGGCGCGGGCATTATTACCGTAAGCGACGACGCAGCGGAGCAAATGCCCGATGAATTTGCCGCCTTTATTGCCGAAATTGCCGCACATATAGGCGGCAAAGCCGAAATTTCGGTTATGTGCAGCGATAAAAACGGGCTGGCTTCCGCCGCGTCGGTTATGGCGGTAAAGCAGGGGGCGGACAGCGTTAAAACCGCCGTTTCGGGCGATATTACCGCGCTTGAGGGCTTTGCCGCAATGATAAAAAACTGCGGTGATACCTGCGGCTTTTGTTCAGACATTAAAAATACCGAGCTTAACAGAATTGTAAAGCAGATTGTAAGAATTACGGGCGGCAAAACAGATACCGCAGCCCCCATAGCAGCCGAGCAGAGCGGAATTACCCTTGACGGCAGCGACGGAAAGGACGCGGTCGTATCTGCCGCGGCGGCGCTTGGGTACGATTTATCGGACGAGGACGCGCAAAAGGTTTACGAGGAGTTTCGCCGCGTAGCGGCTAAAAAGAAAGTAGGCGCCAAGGAGCTTGAGGTTATTATTACAAGCACGGCTATGCAGGCGCCGCCCACATATACGCTTGTGAATTACGTTATAAACAACGGCAATGTAATTTCCGCCTCGGCTCAGGTAACGCTTGAGCGCGACGGTAATCGCACTACGGGCATAAGCATAGGCGACGGACCTATTGACGCGGCGTTTTTGGCGCTTGAGCAGATTATAGGCAGCCGCTATGAGCTTGAGGATTTTAAAATCGAGACCGTAACCGAGGGTAAGGAGTCGATAGGCAGCGCGCTTGTTAAGCTGCGCTTTTCGGGCAAGCTTTATTCGGGCAACGGTATTTCAACCGATATTATAGGCGCGAGCATAAGGGCGTACATAAACGCCGTTAATAAGATAGTTTACGGGGAGGCTTGAAAATTATGAAGTTATCGTTTTCTACAAAGGGCTGGCATAACAAAAGCTTTGAAGAATTTTGCAATATTGCAAAAGAGCTTAAATTCGGCGGCATTGAGCTGCACAACATAAACGGCGAGCTGTTTAAAAATAAGGACGGCGCGTTTCACGGCTACGCCGCGGCGGCAACCGTAAGGCGGCTTTATGAAATGAAGCTGGAGCTGCCGTGTATAGACGTAATTTCCGATATAAGCGAAGATACTGCTATAGCTGAAACCGAAAGCTGCATTAAAATTGCGGAGGAGCTGCACATACCGAATATACGCATAAAATCCGCCGAGTGTGATAATGATACCGCAAAGAAATTTATAACCGCGGTTCTGCCTAAGGCTGAAAAAGCGGGCGTTACGCTTGTTATTGAGACCTCCGGCGCGTTTTGCGATACCGCCGCGCTCAGAGAGCTGCTTGACAGCTTTGCAAGCGATAATTTAGCCGCCCTTTGGGATATGTATTCAACATTTTTCAAGGCGGGCGAGCAACCCGAAGAAACCATTAAAAATTTGGGCGCGTATGTAAAGCAAGTGCATATAAAGGACTTTGACGGCGAGGGCTTTTGCCTTATAGGCGAGGGCAAGCTGCCGGTCGGGGATATGATGTCCGCCCTGCGCTCTGTTAATTACGACGGCTTTATTTCGCTTGAATGGGACCCCGCGTGGTGCGAGGGGCTTGACGACAGCGAGATAATATTCTCCCACTTTGTAAACTTTATAAGCCAGTTTGGGGATACCTCAAAGGCGGAGTCTGCCCTTTATTACAACCGCGCCCGCACCGGAAAATATGTTTGGAAGAAAAACTTGCTTATTGACGAAACCTTTTCGCAGGTGCTTGACAGAATGGTTGAGGAATTTCCCGACCAATACGCCTTTAAATACACCACGCTTGATTATACGAGGACTTACAGCGAATTCCGCGACGATGTGGACGAATTTTGCCGCTCGCTTATAGCGCTGGGGGTAAAGGCAGGCTCGCACGTGGCGGTTTGGGCCACCAATATTCCGCAGTGGTATATCGCTTTTTGGGCGGTAACCAAAATAGGGGCGGTGCTGGTTTCAATGAACACCGCATATAAAATTCACGAGGCGGAGTATCTTTTAAAGCAATCCGATACCCACACCCTTATTATGATAGACGGCTACCGCGATTCAAATTATTCAGAGACTATGGCGGAGTTATGCCCCGAACTTGAAAGCAAAAAAGCGGGCGAGCCGCTGCACGCAAAGCGCCTGCCGTTTTTGCGCAATATTATAACCGTAGGGTTTAAGCAAAAGGGCTGCCTTACCTGGGAGGACGCGATCGAGCGCGGCAAGACAGTGCCGACAGCCGAGGTTTACCGTATGGCGGCGGCAGTTGATAAGGACGACGTTTGCAATATGCAGTATACATCGGGTACAACGGGATTTCCCAAGGGCGTTATGCTTACGCACTACAACGTTGTAAACAACGGCAAGTGTATAGGCGACTGTATGGAGCTTTCCACCGCCGACAGGCTTATGATTCAGGTGCCTATGTTCCACTGCTTCGGAATGGTGCTTGCCATGACCGCAAGTATGACTCACGGAACTACGGTTTATCCTCTCCCTTATTTTTCGCCCAAGCCTGCGCTTGCCTGCATAAATTCAGAGCATATAACCGCATTTCACGGCGTTCCCACAATGTTTATTGCAATGCTTGAAAACCCCGATTTTGCAAAGACCGATTTTTCATATATGCGCACCGGCATTATGGCAGGCAGCCCCTGCCCGATTTCGGTAATGCAGGACGTTGTGGACAAAATGAATATGAAGGAAATTGTTATAACCTACGGTCAGACAGAGGCGTCCCCAGGCTGCACAATGAGCTCTATTTACGATACCATTGAGCAGCGCGTGGGCACCGTGGGTAAAGCTTTGCCCGAAATTGAGTGTAAAATTATAAACCCCGAAACGGGCGAGGAGTGCCCTGACGGTGAAAACGGCGAATTTGTGGCGCGCGGCTACAATATAATGAAAGGCTACTACAAAATGCCCAAAGCCACCGCAAACGCCATTGATAAGGACGGCTGGCTGCACACGGGCGACCTTGCCTGCCGCACGCCCGACGGTTATTTCAGAATTACGGGCAGACTTAAGGATATGATAATAAGGGGCGGCGAAAATATTTACCCGAAAGAAATTGAGGAATTTATTTATACCCACCCGAAGGTTAAGGACGTTCAGGTAATAGGCGTGCCGGACGAGCAGTACGGCGAGGAAATAATGGCCTGCGTTATTTTAAAAGAGGGCGAGACTATGACCGAGGCCGAAATGAAAGAGTTTATAAACGCCCATATGGCGCGGCATAAGGTGCCGAGGTATATCGACTTTGTGGATAGCTTCCCGATGAACGTTGCGGGCAAAATATTAAAATACAAAATGCGCGAGGACGCGGTTAAAAAATTAGGCCTACAAAAGGCGGATAAGGTGGTAACGGCATAAATGGTGGGAAATAAATACTTTGTAACCGACGCGCACTGCCACATCTACCCCGAAAAAATAGCCGCGCGCGCGGTTGCGGGAACCGATAATTTTTATCACGAGCACTCGATAGGCTCAGGCACCGCAGAGGGGCTTACGGAAATGGGCGATAAGGCAGGGATAGACCGCTATATCGTTCAGTCGGTAGCCACAACGCCGCACCAGGTTAAAAGCATTAACGAATTTATTGCAAGCGAGGTTGAAAAGCACCCCGGTAAGCTTGTGGGGCTCGGCACTCTGCACCCCGACAGCGCCGATATTAAGGGCGATGTTGAGCACTTAATGTCGCTGGGGCTTCGTGGGGTAAAATTACACCCCGATATTCAGGCGTTTAAAATAGACGATTACCGTTGCCTTAAAATTTATGAGCTGTGCGAGGAAAACCGCCTGCCTATACTTATGCACACGGGTGACAGCCGCTACGATTACTCAAACCCCAACCGCCTTTTGCCCGTGCTTAAAATTTACACCGAGCTTACCGTTATAGGCGCGCACTTCGGCGGTTGGTCTATCTGGGAGGAAGCGAGCAAAAAGTTATGCGGCACGCCCAACCTATATGTTGACTGCTCCTCCGCCTTTCCCTACCTTAAAAAAGAGACCGCAAGGGAGATTATAAGGCGTTACGGAGCGGACAGGGTGCTCTTCGGCAGCGATTACCCCATGTGGTCGCCCGAAAAGGAGCTTGAATACTTTTTATCCTTAATTTGAGTTTCCCCATTTTTTAAGCAAAAGGCTGGGTTCCAAATAATGAGAGCTG
>ENA-OURZ01000345-OURZ01000345.1-human-gut-metagenome-genome-assembly--contig:-NODE-345-length-63862-cov-5.717884_pt1 | contig 63862 bp, 56 predicted proteins | sample MGYA00242073_ERZ509195 | MGnify/ENA primary metagenome ERZ509195 (study PRJEB26280, sample SAMEA2338837) | human gut metagenome | biome: human gut; feature: human-associated habitat; material: faeces... | reverse complement strand
GGGCGGCAAAATCCTCTACCGTGAATCCGACATCGAAAGGATGCTGAATGACGGTTACTGCTCCGCCTACCGACAGGCTGTAATCTGATTTTACCGTCAGTCGCTTGTTCCCGTTGCCGGATGCCTTTCAATCGTGTGGCGGGCAGTGACAAGGTTTTCGGGTTGAATACGCTCAAACTTGTTTGAGGAAGATTCTTCCCGAAACGGCATTGCCGTCTGACCTTACCTCTGATGTCAAAGCCATACGCTACCTTTGCATCCGACATCGGAAACGAGTGGTTGGCGGAATGGACTCAATTATACCATAGGTTACTACATCTGCCATAGGAAACAAACAATGTGATAGGTGTTTCTCTTTTGGTGGTGCTGATTTCAGTTATTACAAACCGTCTGAACAATGCACTTTCTTTACTGCATACTTTGAATGCAATGGCTATAATCATTTCAATGTTATAAGTGTCATAACCGATACCATCCGGCTGCCTGACATACTTCTGCGTTTTAACCTCGTCCAGTTCCTTGTTCTTGTAGATGGAATGAATCGCCTTGCGAATGTCGCACGAGAATACACCGAATAGGTCGGCAATCTCAAACTTGGTCATCCATACAGGTGCAGTAGGCATAGTGACCACACCCGTTTCACTGATTGTTATTACTCCTCTTTCCATACCTATTGCATTACTTTTGCCATCACGTTCTTTACATTATTCATATCTCGCAGAATAGAGGAGTCAAGTACACGGGCATAGTGCTGTGTCATTTTGATGTTGGTATGACCGAGCATTTTCGCTACATTCTCAATACTCACGCCATTGGCAAGGCAAACTGAGGTCGCATACGAGTGTCTTGCCACATGGGTGGTCAAGGTCTTGTTTATCAGACACAAGTCTGCGATTTCTTTCAAGTAACTATTCATCTTCTGATTACAAGGCACAGGAAGCAGACTGTTTTTCTTTTGGCAAGCCGGATGCTTTGCGTATTTGCGGAGAATCTCCAGTGGAATATCAAGTAAGGGGATGTTGCACATATTCTTCGTTTTCTGTCGAGGCTTACGGATCCAAAGATTGCCATTGGAATCCTCCACGATATGTTCCGGTGCCAGTTGTTGCACATCAATGAATGCCAATCCTGTGAAGCAAGAAAGAAGCATCAAAGCAAGGGAGATTGGAATAAAGAGAATCAAACGGAACGCGTTGTAAAACAACGGTTTTGCGGTTGTTTGCCATTACAGCCAAACAGCAAGGAAAGGCAGGATAATGCAAGGTTTCCGCTACCAAGTCATTACCTGTCCTGCTACCAGCTTAAAGCCTGAAAAACAGCATTCCTAATGCTTGTAAACAAGCATTATACGTGTGGCAATGGCTTCAAATCAGCAGATTTAGCTGTGTCCGTTCTGTTTGCACCGTTCTGCCCTATTTCCAATTCTGTCGGTCAGCAATGTATCATTAATATTGCAACCAAAAAGTTATGACAATGAAGACAGAAATGAAAGTACTGCTTTACATCAAACGCAGCGGACAGGACAAGGACGGGCTGTCTCCCCTCATGGGCAGAATATCCGTCAAGGGAAAACAGAACTCCATCGCACAGTTTTCCTGCAAACTCAAGGTAAATGCCAAGTTGTGGAACGCCACAGCACAACGGTGTACGGGCAAGAGTAAAATGACGGTTATGGCAAACCGTGAGATTGAACGCACGTTGCTTCTACTCCGACAACGGTTCAACGAACTGAAGGACATTAAAGAAGTAGTTTCGGCAGAGGAAGTTAAGAACGCTTATCAAGGGCTGGCGGAAGCACAGGACACCATCATGAAACTGTTTACGGAGCATAATGAGGAATATGCCTTACGTGTGGGCGTGAACCGTTCCGTAACCAGCTATTACCATTACACGAATACTTACCGCCATCTCGCCACGTTTCTGAAAGACAAGTACCGTCTTTCAGACATGCCTGTCAAGCAGATGGACGAGAATTTCATCGAGGATTTCGATATGTATATGCGCACCGTCAAGCGTTTTATGCCCAAGACCATACTCGGACATGTAAACCGCCTGAAAAGCGTGATGATGCTTGCCGTGTTCCGTGGCATTATTCCGTTCAGCCCGTTCAAAGGTTACAGACCACAAAAGCCGGAGTTCAAGCAGATGTACCTTACGGAAGAGGAACTGGGTAAGTTTGCCAACATGACTTACGACACGCCCAACCGTAACTTCACAAGGGACATGTTCCTGTTTTCATGCTGGACGGGCATCTGTTACTGCGACATGAGGGCATTGACGGAGAAGAACCTCGTAAAAGCCGAGGACGGAAGCTTGTGGATTCACACCGAGCGTCAGAAAACGGGTACACCCGAATGTATAAGGCTGATGGAAATACCGCTCGCCATATTGGAAAAATACAAGGGCATGGATGCCGCAGGCAGGCTGCTGCCTATGCTTACGAAGGAGAGCATGAACATTCATCTGAAGAAAATGGCTGTGATGTGCGGTATCAACCGTCCGATTTCATTTCATCAAGCCAGACATACATTCGGCAGCATAATATGTCTTTCACAAGGTATTCCTATCGAAACGGTAAGTAAAATCATGGGACACAAACATATCAAGACTACACAACGGTACGCGAAAGTCACGCAGGACAAGATTGACCGTGACGTGGACAGGCTGAATGATGCCATTGGCGACAAGTTCTCCCTGTTCGGGATTGATGCAGCCCCTTCCACAATACGCAAAGATAACACCCGGCGCAGGGTCAATCCAAGTTGGAAACAAAGGGCTATTGTTAAACAAATGATGGAGGGATAAGTCATGCGAAGTACGTTCAAACTATTGTTTTACATCAACCGACAAAAGGTAAAGAAAAACGGCAAATGCCCCATTATGGGACGTATTACCCTTGACGGCAAGGTGAGTCAGTATTCCACAGGATTGGAAATTGAACCTGTATATTGGGATGCCGATGCAGGCAAGGCAATTATGGACGGACGCAAGGAAAACCTTGCAGGCGAGAAGAAAAAGGAGTTGTTCAGATTGAACGATACCTTGTCCGCATTGGAAGCCAAAGCCCGTATCGCCTATAAGGAAAATGTGGACAGCTATGGCTTCGTGTCGGCTGAAATCATCAAGAATGCCGTAACTGGTAAGTCGCAGGTAAAAGAAACCCTTCTCGCATTGATGGACGAACATAATGAGGAATACGCCAAACGTGTGGGCATTGACAGGACAAGACACAGTTATATCCGATACCTGACCACACGCAAGCATATCCACAATTTTATGAAGTACAAGTATGACATGGAGGACATGCCATTGCGTTCGCTGACCATGCGCTTTATGACAGACTTCACATTCTATCTTTCCACCGTACTTAAATTGAAAGTGTCGGCATACAACGACTATCTCATTCTGCTACACAAGATGACTCGGCTCGCCCTGAAGAAGCATATCCTCAAACGCGACCCGTTTGCAGGACATAAGATTGAGAAAGTCCCGGTAAACCACCGCTACCTGACGGGCGAGCAGTTTGAAAAGCTGTTGAATGCTAAACTGCCTACATACAGGCTTTGCCATACGAGAGACCTTTTCGTCTTTTCGACTTTTACGGGTATCGGGAGGGCTGACTTGGCTAACCTAACAGAGGACAACATCATCACGAAAGAGGATGGCAGCAAGTGGATTCACATTGCCCGACAGAAAACCAAAGCGGAGTGTCATATCAAGTTGTTAGATATCCCCCTGCGCATCATTGAAAAGTATCGCGGAGAAGGAAAAGACGGTAAGCTGTTTTATGTGCCAATTACCGGAAACCTCAACCGTAGCCTGAAAATGATTGCCGAACAATGCGGCTTGGAATGCCACCTTACCTACTATCAAAGCCGACACTCCTTCGCAACACTGATTTGTCTGAACAACGGTGTTCCGATAGAGAGCATCAGCAAGATGATGGGACATTCCTCCATTCGGACGACCCAAATCTATGCGGAAATCACCAACCAGAAAGTAAGCCGGGATTTGGCTGTATTGTCCGAAACGACCAAAGGCAAGTTCTCCTTGCCTGATGACGGGATGCCCTCACGTGTATTCAAATGTGGCAATTACAGCGGCTGGAAAAAGGAATGTAAACGAAATTCTGACAAATGAAAAATAATACAAACATGGAACGAGGAATCATTACAATTAGTGAAATAGGAATGGTCACGATACCGACCGATCCTGTTTGGATGACACAGCAGGAAATGTCAGACCTGTTTATGGTATTCTGTTGTGACATCCGCAAGGCTATCCGTGATATTTTTAAGAATCATGAACTGTTGGAAGAAACAACAATGTGCTACATCAGACAGGAAGACGGGACACGTTACATGGTGTACAGCCTTGAAATCGTCATAGCTCTTGCGTTCAGACTACGCAGCAGGGAATGTATGGTTTTCAGAATGTTCATTATGGAAAGGCTGTATGCGCCCAATCAGGAAAAGCCCATTCATTTGTTCTTTTCACTGTCCGAAGCCAATCCGCGATACAAATGTTAGTGTTGTTTGTACCTATAATGATAATAATGCAAGAAGCCGATGGCCGGGTAATTTACCTGTCGCCATCGCCTTCTGTTCCTTTCACACTTTACAAAATTACGTTTCCGTTCGGTAAGCATTCCGATACCCGCCCATCACCAGCTTTTCGATGTCAGATTCCTTGTAGAGAATCTTACCACCCAACTGGTAATAGGACACCATCCCGTTGTTACGATAATCCTGCAAGGTACGTCGGCTCACTTTGAGCCATGCCGACACTTCCTTGTCCGTCAGGAAGCGTTCATTACCGAATGAAGCCTTGCTTTTTTCGTTCATGCTTTCAATGCCGTCAAGCATGGTGTCCAATTGCTCCATGAAGCCGACAGCCCATTCATCATTTGTTTTAATCGTTCCATTCATTTGTTACAGTGGATTTAGTGGTACAATAGATTTGATTATATTCAGATAGTCTTTCCCCGATAGGTTGCATCCTTTCGTCTATCCTCCACAAGCTGGACAATACGCAATACGTCTTCCGGCTTGTAGAAAATCTTATGCCCTATCTGGGAGTAAGCCAGCGTCCCGTTGTCGCGAAGCGTCTGCAAGGTTCTCGGACTGATACGAAGCTGCTGGCAGACATCCTGATTGTCCATCCAGCGGCTGAGTCGCCCTTCCTCCCTTTTGCCGAGGATTTCATTCACCCGGTCGGAGAAGCGGTTAAATTTTCCGACCATTTCTTCAAACACGTCTTTCGAGATAATCACAAATTCATTCATTGCATATACTGTTTTTATTGTTGGTAATCATGTTTGTCTGCAAAGTAAAGCCAATACCAGCATCGGACAATGGCTTTACTACTGACTGGCAGCTTGTGGCTGCAAGTGGTAGGGATTGGCTTAACTCCATATTCCGCAACAGCCTTTACGGTTGCCGACTGTACAAAGAAAAGCCAAGTCCGGCAGATTCCAACCAACCCGCAGCATCGTGGCAGCATTTGGCGCTGGTACGGTAGCCTGTGGCATATTTCGGATACCGTGTACTGCAAGATGATTTTCCAATCAAGTTCCTGAGAACATTCTTATTCTCGTCTTATCCGGTCGGATTAGGCCCTTAAATATGAAACAGCTATTTTTTACCTCTGTGGCAAATCGGTGAATTATCCACCACTAATCATTCATGAAAAATGCAAAATGCCACATTGTTGCCACTGCCAATCCAAGTATTTGATTTCCTGTATTATATCCATTTCCTTTGCTGCCGATAATCGGTCAAATGTGCGCACTACGACCACTATTGTTAAACATTTAATTCAAACAAGTATGAGAAAGAATGCAAGCAGTCGGACAATGGATGAAGAGTTGAAAATCTTTTTGGGAACCAAGCCGGAAGTGGAAGAACAGAAGCCTGCACCTGTGCCTGCCGGTATGCCGGCACAGGAGCACGAGGATGTACAGGCAGGTACGGATGAGAACATGGATGAACAAATAGGTGAAACCGTGCAGGAAAATAAGGATGGAAGCCCGCAGGTGGTACACCGTGTCAGCGGCAAGCAACGCAGGGCATCGCTGGAGGAATACAAGGCAATGTTCCTCCCGGTACCGTCCATCGAAGACCGGAAACCCGTGTTCCTCAGCCACGACACACGCGATGCCCTCGACCGCATCGTCAGCCTGTTCGGCAGTCGCAGGATGAGCGTGTCGGGACTGATGGAGAACATTGCCCGCCACCACCTTGCCACCTACGGGGAGGACATCGAGGCATGGCGTAAACTCTGAGAATTAAAGAACAGGTTTACGGGGTGTTATTGGGAGTTACTCTGAACCAATCCAACGGAGTTTTGAGGGGAGCAAGTTTGTGTTTCGGGCATACCGAAACCGCCTGCTCCCACTCTCAAAAACTCGTGGAAGCCGCATCCCGTTGGTCTATCAAGTAATTACATTTTAATCATTATAAATCAATGGAACAGAAACGAAAATTCGACAGAAGGAACAAGGGCGGTCGCCCCAAGAAGGAGGCGGCAGACAAGCTGAAATACCGTCTCACGGTGAAGATGGCGACATCGGACTACTACACCCTGAAAGGCAAGGCTCGGAGCGCAGGCATATCTGCCGGGGAATTCCTGCGCGAGTGTATGAGAAGCTGCCATGTAAAGGAACGGCTCACGCCGGAACATACGGATTATGTTCGCAAGCTGTGCGGTATGGCGAACAACCTGAACCAGCTTGCGCACAAAGCGAATGCCGCAGGCTTCGTCACGGTGAGAATGGAGTGCCGCGTGCTCGTGGCACGTATCGAGGAACTACTAAACCTTATCCTCCTATGATAACCAAAATTGTCAAGGGTAGTAATTTCAGGGGTGTGGTGAACTACATTCTTGACAAGGAAAAGGATACCAAAATCCTTGTCTGTGACGGCTTGTTTTCAGAAAATAAGGACAAGATAGTCATGAGTTTTGAGGCGCAGGCAGGGATGAATCCGAGGGTGACGAAGCCTGTCGGACATATTGCACTGGCATTCTCCAGAGAGGACGAACACCGCCTTACCGACCGGACAATGGCAGGAATTGCATTGGAATACTTGGTGAGAATGGGTATAAAGGACACACAGGTTCTTGTCGTGCGCCACTTTGACAAGGAGCATCCGCACGTGCATATCGCATTCAACCGCATCGCTAATGACGGCAGGACAATCAGCGACCGGAACGAGCGGATACGCAGCACACGTATCTGCAAGGAACTGACACGGAAGTACGGTCTGTACGTATCCGAAGGCAAGGGAAAGGTGAAACTGCATCGGCTGAAAGAACCGGACAAGACTAAATACGAACTTTATTTTCTCCTTAAATCGGAAGTTTCAAGATACGGTAACTGGCGGCAGTTAGCCGTTAATTTGGAAAAACAAGGCGTGGAAATGCAGTTCAAGTACAAAGGCAAGTCAGACGAGGTGCAGGGTGTCGTATTCTCCAAGAACGGCTATTCGTTCAGCGGCTCCAAGATTGACAGGCAATTCAGCTATTCCAAGATAGATGCGGCTCTGAATGCCAACAGGCAGGAGGAACGGCAAAGGATAATGACGGGCAATCAAATTTCCGAACAGCCGACACTGCAATCTGAAGTGATGAGCAACGATGATTTGTACAGTGGTTCCATAGGCTTGCTCATGCCGAATGCTACAAACGGTCAGGCAGATGAGAACTATTTTGAGAAACAGTTAAAACGTAAGAAAAAGAAACAACGTAAAATCAGTTTATAAACATGGATAATAACGAAGTGTATGCGCTCTTTGAGGACATCAAAAGTGGCTTAAAGAGTATAAACAGCAAGTTGGAGAATACTCCGGAAGTAAGCAACAACCAGTCAGACGGACAGCCTCCGGCAATGGATTTGGCTCCCATAAAGGAATTGCTGAATACTTCTGCCAGAGAAAACCGGGAACAGACTAAAGCCATACTGACCAAATTCGGAGAGGCGGAAGTCTACACGTCAAACCGGATTCTGAATCTGTTGCGTGACTTGAAAGAATCGTTTACCCGAAGTGCTAACGGACAGGTGAACGAACCTCAGGAACATATCCACCGCCACAGTTTCGACATAAGGTCAAGCAAGGTGTTTTCCTTTTTGGTCGGCATGGGTGTCGTTTGCGGTCTATCCATCTGGGGCAACATCGAGCTTTGGCAGTCCAAACACCAGTATGCGGACGATGCTTTGAAGTTCCGGGTTATTCGTTCATGGGGAGGTTGCAATGCAAAGACTATCCTTTGGCTGAACGATGTGTTTGACATCCGGCGTGACGAGGAAACCATAGAGTGGTTGCGCCAAGAGGCTGACGGTTATGACAGGGATTTGAAGGCTGTTTCCGACAGCCTGATGCAGGAGAAGTTGAAAGTGGAACAAATTACCAATAACAAAAAGTAACGTGGATGGCATCAGTAAAAGCAAAATTCCGTCCTTCTTCCATAGACGGCAAGGAGGGCAGCATTTATTATCAAGTGATACACAACCGCGTGGTCCGACACATCAGGACGGACTACCGGATATTTGAAAGCGAGTGGAACGGGAAGTTGTCAATGATTGACATACCCACCATGCTTCCGGCAGAAAGGAAGCATCACCTTCGGTTGATTGTCCAGCAAGTGAACCGGGATGTGGGGAGGTTGGAATCCGTTATCAAAGAGTTGTCTTGTAAAGATAGTTGCTCCACAGATGCCATCATAAGCCGTTTCCGTGAAATATCTGAATTGCAGTCCTTCTACAGCTTCATGGAATCGGTCATCGCTCAGTTAAGGCGGTTAAACAGGGAACGGACATCAGAAACCTATTCGGCGGCATTATCCAGTTTCATGCGTTTCAGACGCAACAAGGATGTGCAGTTGGATGATATGGATGCGGACCTGATGATGGAATACGAGGCTTGGTTGAAGATGAAAGGCGTGTCTTTGAACACTATATCATTTTATATGCGTATCCTCCGTGCCGCCTACAACCGTGCCGTGGAAAAAGGGCTGACCGTGCAAAAGCATCCATTCAAGCATGTCTATACCGGAATGGACAAGACCCCAAAACGTGCCATCCATTTCAAGGACATCAAGCACATTAAGGAACTTAACCTGAGCGGGAAACCGCATTGGGAACTGGCGAGGGACATGTTCCTCTTTTCGTTTTACACCCGTGGCATGTCGTTCATTGACATGGCGTACCTCAAGAAGTCCGACCTGAAGAACGGGATATTGAGTTACCGCAGGCATAAGACGGGGCAGCAATTGCACATCAAATGGGAAAGCTGCATGGAAGCGATTGTCGCCCAATATGCGGCAGGCTGTTCCGAGGATTATCTGCTTCCCATCCTCAAGCTTCCATCCAACAATTTGCGCAGCCAATACAAGAGCACGATGTTCCGTATCAACAAGTATCTGAAGGAAATCGCCCGGCTGTGCGGAATAACGACACCGCTTACCATGTATGTGAGCCGGCATTCATGGGCAAGTATTGCCAAAAGCAAGAACATACCGATTTCAGTCATCAGCGAAGGTATGGGACATGATTCGGAAGAAACCACACGCATCTATCTCGCCTCCTTGGACGGTTCGGTGATAGACAAGGCGAACTCTATCATCCTAAAAGACTTATAGGCAGGGATTGTTTGAAAACAATGGCGGTGCTTCTGACGGGAGATACACTATCGGGTGCAAATTTACACATTTTTGCGAAAAATGAGCAGTTTGCACCCGGCTAAAATACACTTGACAAGCATAAAAGCAGCCTAAAAATAGCCTTTGTTTTACAAGCCAACAGGAAACAATCTGATTATCAGCCTTTATTCTCTCCCGTCAGGAGATACGCTTTGCCCCAAGCGTATCAGACATGCCAGACATAGCGGACATATTGGAGAACGACATCCTCCGGGCTTCTCCGGAACTGTTGGCGACCCTGCTCAAAGACCATACGACGAGCAGGGGCGATGCCGTGTGCAATATCTTCTGGGCAACTTCCGATTATGAACACCTCGGTGAAGGGTATGGCTACCATGACCCGATATTGCCGGAGCTTATTACGGGCGAAAACGGACAGGTCATCATGCCACGCATCCTGAAGCACAGGGGCACCCAGTCGGCGCGTGTACGGGACATGGCGGAGGTGTTCACCCCTTCATGGGTGTGCAACGCGCAGAACAACCTCATTGATGAAGCGTGGTTCGGCAGGAAAGACGTGTTCAACACGGAATACACGTCAGAGGATGGCACGTACGGATGGACAACGAATTCTGACAAGATAACTTTTCCCGAAGGAAAAACATGGAAGGACTATGTGCGTGACACCCGTCTTGAAATCACCTGTGGCGAAGCTCCCTATATAGTCAGCCGCTATGATACCACCACTGGGGCTGTCATTCCCATCGTCGAGCGTATAGGCCTGCTTGACCGGAAACTGCGGGCCGTCAGCGAGAATACAGACACTTCCGGCCAGTGGCTGGAAGCTGCACAGGAAGCCTACAAGAGTACATACGCTTACGAATGGCAGGGTGACAGCCTGCTCATCGCCCGTGAGTCCATGCTCTATTCTTTCATCGAGTATTACCGTGCCAAATTCGGCAAGAACCCTTTGCAAAAATCCATCAATTACATCGCCTATATTATCTCGTGGAACGTGTGGCAGATGGACGGGCTGAAAGGCGTTGTCCCCGGGAGTTGCAAGGACAAGGTACACACGGAAGTGTCCCTTTTCGGTGAAAGCAAGGAAATTGTCACTCCTTGCGAGGGATGCAGAACGGATAACATATTCAAGCACAACGGGACGTATTGCCTTATCAAGGACTGGCGGGCCAAAGACCCTCAGACCGGACGCAAAGGCAAGCGAATCAAATATATCGACCTCCTAAAATGAATGCCTATGAAATACTTCTCTTCCCTGAAACTGAAGCTGATATATGTGTTCCGCATCAACGATGCCGAACATGAGGGCTGTCTGAAAATAGGCGAGGCCACCTGTGACGACGGGAACGTCATCGGGCTGGCACCGAACAGCAAGCCCTTGAACGAGGCGGCAAGGAAACGCATCAACCAATACACGCAGACGGCAGGCATCCGCTATGAGTTGCTTTACACCGAGTTGGCTCTCTACAACCGGGGCGGCTTGCGTTCATTCAACGACAAGGAAGTCCATGTCGTATTGGAGCGTTCCGGCGTAAAGAAGAAAGTGTTTGACAAGGTGAACGGAGCCAACGAATGGTTCATCACCAACTTGGATGTTGTGAAACGTGCCATCGCAGCCGTCAAGGAGGGCAAGGAATCCCTTTTGCCGGGAGAGGTGGCACACGGGCGAAGCCCAATCATCTTCCGTCCCGAGCAGCGGGAAGCCATCGACAAGACCAAGCGGCAGTTCAAGAAAAGCAATCAGATGCTGTGGAACGCCAAGATGCGTTTCGGCAAGACCCTGTCCGCCTTGCAGGTGGTCAAGGACATGGATTTCCGGCGGACACTCATTCTGACCCACCGTCCCGTGGTGGACAACGGATGGTTCGAGGACTTCGGCAAGATATTTTATGACCGGAGTGATTTTGCCTACGGCTCGAAGAACAACGGGGACAGTCACGAGAGCCTTGAACGGCGGACAAAGGCTAACGGTCTGCATTACGTTTATTTCGCTTCTATACAGGACTTGCGCGGCTCGGAACTGGTGGGCGGCAACTTCGATAAGAACAATGAAGTGTTCGCCACGCCTTGGGACTTGATTATCGTGGACGAGGCGCACGAGGGCACACAGACGGAACTGGGCAAGGCGGTGGTGGCGGAACTGGTCAAGGACGATACAAAAGTCCTGCGCTTGTCAGGAACACCGTTCAACCTACTGGACGACTTCAAGGAGGACGAGATATACACCTGGGACTACGTGATGGAGCAACGCGCCAAACAGGAATGGGACAGGGTACATCAGGGCGACCCGAATCCCTACGCAGCACTGCCCGTCATGAACATCTATACCTACGACCTCGGACGCTTGCTCAAAGAGTTCGCCGATGAGGACGTAGCGTTCAATTTCCGCGAGTTCTTCCGCGTGAACGAGGATGGCGGCTTTGTCCACGAACGGGATGTTCCCGCTTTTCTCAACCTGCTGACCAAGGAGGACAAGGATAGCTGTTATCCTTTTGCCAACGAGGAATACCGGGGTATCTTCCGGCATACGCTGTGGATGCTTCCGGGGGTAAAGGAGGCCAAGGCACTCAGTGCGTTGTTACAGCGGCATCCAGTATTCCAGTATTTTAACATCGTCAACGTGGCTGGTGACGGCGATGAGGACGAGGAAAGCCGCGATGCCTTGGAAGCGGTGAACAACGCCATCGGCAAAGACCCAGATGCGACACGCACCATTACCCTGTCCTGCGGGCGTTTGACAACGGGTGTAAGCGTTCCTGCATGGACGGCTGTGTTCATGCTGTCCGGCTCATACAATACGGCGGCATCCAGTTATATGCAGACTATTTTCCGGGTGCAGACCCCTGCCACCATCAACGGGCGTGTGAAGGAGCAGTGTTACGTGTTCGACTTTGCCCCCGACCGCACCTTGCGTGTGCTTGCCGAGACCGCCAAGATTTCCGCTAAGGCGGGAAAGACCTCACAGAACGACCGCAAGATTATGGGCGACTTCCTCAACTTCTGTCCGGTCATTTCCATTGAAGGCTCCCGGATGGACAAGTTTGATGTGCCTCGTATGCTGGAGCAGCTCAAGAAAGTCTATGTGGAGCGCGTGGTACGCAACGGCTTCGAGGACAACAGCCTTTACAATGACGAACTGTTGAAACTGGGCGATTTGGAGTTGCAGGAGTTTGACGACCTGAAAAAGATAATCGGCCAGACCAAGGCGATGCCCAAGACCAATCAGGTGGACATCAACAACCAAGGGCTGACGGGCGAGGAATACGAGGAGAAGGAGAAGCTGGAGAAGAAATCCAAGAAGGAACTGACCGAGGAAGAGAAGCGCAGGCTTGAAGAACTGAAAAAGAAGACGAAGAACCGCGAGGCGGCCATTTCCATCCTCCGTGGCATATCCATCCGTATGCCTTTGCTCATCTATGGTGCTGAGTTGGAGGGTGAGGACGAAGAAATCACCATTGAAAACTTCGCCGAGAAAATAGACCCGCGCTCGTGGGAGGAGTTTATGCCCAAAGGGGTGAGCAAGCAGAAGTTCAACGCCTTCAAGAAATACTACGACCCGGACATCTTCCGCGCCGCAGGCAAGCGTATCCGTGCAATGGCGAAAGCGGCTGACAAACTGAGTGTGGAGGAGCGCATCGGGCGCATCACGGACATCTTCAACACGTTCCGCAATCCCGACAAGGAAACGGTGCTTACCCCGTGGCGCGTGGTGAACATGCACCTCAGCGACTGTTTGGGAGGCTATTGCTTCTATGACAAGGATTACGAAAATACCCTTGACGAGCCGCGTTTTATTGACCACGGACAGGTCACGGAAGAAGTGTTTACTTCTGACAGCCGTATTCTTGAAATCAATTCCAAGTCGGGCTTGTATCCGCTTTACATGGCTTACAGCATTTACCGTTCCCGGCTGAAAGACAGCACCATTTCTGCCGACACGCTTGAAGAACAGCAGGCGGTATGGGACAAGGTCGTTGCCGAAAACATTTTCGTGGTCTGCAAGACGCCGATGGCAAAAAGTATTACCAAACGGACGCTTGTGGGTTTCCGCAAAGCGAAAGTAAACACCCGTTATTTTGAGGATTTAATCAACCAAATCAAGAACAAGCCCCAGAACTTCATCGAGAAGCTGGCAAAGGGACGCTCGTTCTGGAAAGCTAATGACAACGACAATATGAAATTCAATGCGATAGTTGGCAATCCACCATATCAAGTTATGGATGGAGGGGCTGGTGCCAGTGCAAGACCAGTTTACAATATATTTGTGGATATTGCAAAAAAGCTAAAAGCTGAATACATAAGTATGATTATGCCTGCACGTTGGTATGCCGGAGGAAAAGGATTAGATGAATTTAGGGATGATATGTTGAATGATAAATCTATATCCTTGCTTGTTGACTATTTTGATGCAACAGATGTATTCTCGCGAATAGATATATCTGGGGGAATCTGCTATTTTTTATGGAATAGAGTTCATCAAGACAATTGTAGAGTCATTACAAGCAGACAAGGGAAACGTAACGAATTGATTCGTCCTCTTCTTGAAAAAGGTAACAACACTTTTATTCGTTTTAACGAAGCAATATCAATTTTACGCAAAATATCGGTTAGAGAGAATGAGAATTTTTCTAATTTAGTCAGTTCACGTAAACCGTTTGGCATAGCGACTGATGTCCAATTGTCACAGCAACAAATTGATAGCATTAAAATATATGCTTACCCTAAAGACGGTTTTGTTAGACGTAATGAAGTAAAATCAAATATAGAATGGGTTGACTGTTATAAGGTTTATATCTCTTATGCTTATGGGGAACGTGGTGATTTTCCCTATTTTGTTATGGGGAAACCATTTTTAGGCGAGCCTAATACTTGTTGCAGTGAAACATATCTTGTAATTGCGCCTAATGAACAAATACAGTATTGTATGAATGTTATCAAATATCTTAAAACTAAGTTCCTACGCTTTCTTGTGCTGCTAAAAAAGAATACGCAACATGCAACAAGTAAAGTATATGCATTTGTTCCAATTCAAAATTTTACATCCAAAGGTGATATTGATTGGAGTAAATCAATTCCTGAAATCAACCAACAACTCTATGTGAAATACCATCTAACCGATGAAGAAATTGCATTCATTGAGAAGATGATAAAGCCAATGTAAAAAACAAAGTGCAAGTCGGTGGAAACTTTGTAATAGTCAAGATTCACACTTGACATTTCAAGTTCTAAACGATGCTTATTCAAGAGTTGTAGCCAAAGTGATTTCCATTCGCCTTTGTCACTCCACTTGTTATAATATTGAAATACAGTACAGTATATCAGATCTTGTCGCTGAATAACTTTTCATGGGAAGACATTTCCATTGGTATCCGGTCTTTAACTTATAGAGAATGACATTGATGATTTCAATCGAACTGTTTTTTGACACAAAACCGCATTTCGTTATAGAAAGATGAAGAAGTATTTCGTTTTTTATTGTATCTTTGTTCACATACAGCGTACATAGATTATTTATTAATAATTCTATTTATACGCTGTTTGACGACATTTTAATCGATATACATAAGTTTAAATCACTTCAATATGTGCAGCGAGGGGAAAATACCAGAAGGCGAAGTCGTGGATATGTATTATTTTAGCGATTCACGGCCAGATCCAGTTGAGTATGAAATAATACGTAAAGCAATACTTGAACTTATTGAGAATCGTTTGGATGACAACAACATACTTTGTCTGTACGGAGATGACGGTGTAGGAGTAACGACGGTCCTGTCGCAATTCGTTCAAAAGCACTCCACACATTGTGTCAGCTACTTCTATGACGGATTGAGCGTTATGTGGCTTAATCCGGATGTGATGGAACATAGCATTGTGGAGCAATTGTATTGGTTTGTGTTTGGAGGTGATGAGCATTTCAACAGGTATGACGCTCAAAATCATACTTTGGCTACATTGTGGACACGGGTATCACGAAAAATCAAAAATGAAGAGAAACCGCTCTATTTTGTGTTTGACGGGTTCGATGATTTGCCGGTAGAGAAAAAGGAGGGCGTAAAGCGCCTTTTGGCCAATATGGATTGGAGTAGAGGTAGGTTTATATTCACAGGGAAAAAAGAGAAAATCAAGGAGTTATTGCCAATGGACAATAATTTGTCTATTAGCGAACATGAAATAACACCTTTTGAGCAAGCAGACATCAAAGAGTTTTTCAGAAAAGCCCAAAACAACCTTTCTGACGAAGAACTAGGCTTTCTTTGTGAAATTACAAGAGGGAACGGTCATCGAATGGAGATAGTCCTTCACCGCTACATTGCTAAGAATAAATTGCAAGATTTGTTGCAATCAAATTTAACAGGTGAAAGTGATTTATACGATGAGGATTTCAATTCTTTATTTGAGGAAAGCGACTCGCTGACGAAAAATTTCTTCGCCTTGCTGACTTATGCGGACTTTTCCTTGCACAAGTCTATTGCAGCTGCAATCTTGAATGTCTCAACGGAAAATTTGGAAAATATGGCGAAACGCCATAGCGATTTTGTTTCTATTTCTGCCGATGGATATGGTAGGTTATCGCAACAGGGCTTTCACAAATACCTCAAAAGAAAGCTCAAGAGTCTCAAGCAAGAAACAGAATTGCGAATACTCCACGAGTTGCAAAAACATGAGAACGAGGTTGCTTATACTCGTGTGATACCAACACTGATGAAATCATTGGGACAGACGGAAAACCTTGTGTCTTATCTCAGTAATGAGAATATGCAGCAAATTCTTGTAACAGGACAATCACAGGCTGCACTAAATGAACAATGCGAATTTGGATACAATGCTTGTAGTACAAAGATTGGTAGATATGCTTCAGCTATATTCCGTTTTGCCGTCAACAGGTCAATGTCGCGAGAGACAGAAAAAAATGAACTTTGGGATTATGAACTGGAAGCCTTGCTTGCAACAGGCCATATTGAACAAGCATTGGCATTAGCACAAAATGTCTACTTGTCAGAAGAACGGCTAAAATCATTCCTCATAATAGCAAGAAGGAAAAAACTACTCAGTTCCAATGACTATGATATAGTGAAAGATAATATAGACCAGTTGGTTTCTATCATAGAGTTTGAAAAGATTCCTGACAAAGCTATCGAATTAGCCAAACTATTACTCCCTATTGACTACAAGGCAGCCATCTGCATTGTTGACCGGGTAACAAGAGCCAACAAAGAAACGATAAATGCTGACAAGGTGTATTCGATGATGTCTTTACTGGCTAACAACAAGACCGACGATGAGATGGGTAATATTACCAACTTTGATGTGGTCAGTTCAAAAATAGAGAATAACGAACTGCGCTCATTTACCCATGCAGCCAAGAGTTTGTTTGCAAATGCCTCTGTCGACCAATTCCTGACAGAACTGAACAAGTTGCCGAACAATTCTCGAAAACTTCATCTACTGCAGTTCTGGTTGCCGGAACATAAAGAGAAAGAGGGTATTGGCAAAGCCATACTAGAAGCTATTCAATTAATTGTGGCAGTATCAGGTACAGATATGCCCAAAGCAAAAATACTCAATAGAGTATGTCAATCCATGTCGAAAATGAACGAAGATGAGATGATAAAGGCGATGGCATATATTGAATCAATATCTGAAACCATCAAATATCCCACTTTCGACTATGTGGATGCTGAGTTGACAATCATTGAAGCGACAAAGGATGTCTTGCCTCAAAAGAGCAAGGAGCATTTAGAGAACATATATCTACATATCCTTGATTTGACGGATGATTCTGTGAAGGTGGCTTGTCTGTCTAAATTGTTAGGAAGATTTGATCATTTAGGTGAGAAGGCAGAAACAGAAAAGACTTTGGGGTGTTCAAGCGTTGATATAAGGAAAGAAATCACAGAATTTGTCAATAAGCTCCTGCAAGAAACAGCGTATCATCTTAAGGTCGTGGAAGAACCTATTAAGGCGTTGGTATGCGACTATTCGACTATGATAGATGAATTGGTAGTTGGTATCAACACCGATGAAAGAAAGAAGAGAGCCTATTCTTTGGCTGCCACACACTACTTGTTGAAGCAGGATGAAGAAAAAGTTTCTCCCAACTATTTCTTTGAACTAATCTCAAAAACAGACAACACATACGACAATAGAGAATATCCTTTAGAGTTGCTTTCCGGAATGCTCTTGTATGCCGAAAAGGTCAATCATGCTGCATTTTTGCCCGTTGTGAAGAAAGAGTTCCATTTCTTTGAAGAATTGGAGCGTGCATCCCAAAAGGTTATGATATTCATGCGCTTGTATTTATGGATAACAAAGAATTTCCCTACAGATAAATTTGCAGTGAAACTTAAGGATTCTGTTATGAAGAATTGGAACTTGATAGATACATTGAAAGCGCAAATAGAATGTGGATTCTTCTTGGCAAAGAATTTTGCCAAGACTTCAAAAGAAGATGCGGAAGCTATCTTGAACAAATGCCACGCACTCAAAGCAGAGTGTTTGTTGGGATCATCATCATGCGTGTCTGCTTATGAAGTCGCCATGAAACTTTATGTTCGTTCAATGTCGCTATTGATAAGATATGGCTTGAGTAGTGACGAATGTATGCTGTCGCAATTCAGAGACGACATAGATTCACAACTGTCATGTGTTGAGAAAGCGTCAATATGGGGGAATATCGCTTTGGAATACTATTTGGCTAATAATCATCAGCAATTCGACAAATTGTGCATGGAATATATACCCACTGACTTTGACGGGCTTTCTGTTATGAGCCAGAAATGTATCATCTATCGTATTGCTCCTGCGCTATTTATCCATAGTCGGGACACGTTTTATACGCTATTGGGTAAATACGATGAAACATTCAAAAATGATTGCCTACGTTGTATCGCCGAGTTTATTATTGGCAAACACTCCTTTCTGTCCGGCACGTCCATAGAGCTGAAAGCATACGACTTGGATTATAAAGACTATCAAGACTTGATAGCCGTCTTAGAACATTCTACCGCTGATGACACATATTATCAATTAATCACTATAATTTCAAGGAGTTTACGAGATGGAAAGCCCAAGCATACACTAAGCGTGGAACAGAAGAAGACCATAATCAAAAGGTTAGAACTAGTCGTTAGTAACAATCTACCAACAGCCAAAGGCATACAGCACGATGGTTACAAGATAGCCTGTTTAGCTTCATTGAAATATGTGAATGGTGATTTTGGGAACGACAAAAAAACATATTGGGAAACTGAAATTGGGGAAATTGGGAATAAAGCAGATAGAGCATTTCTCTTCTTGCATATAGCCCCTTACTTTAAGAAAAAGCAAGACAAGACCGATTTTTTCCAAAAAGGAATCCATTTGGCAGATTCGATAGCTTCCACTTACGATAAGGTAAGCCGTTTGGACATGAGCATCAACGAGTGCATGGAAAACAAGCTCAGTGATATGGTCAAGCCTATTGCAGAGTCTGCTTTGACTAGTTTGCGCATAAATGGTACGCTTGAAGACCATCAAAGGCTAATTGACATGATATATCAGCATAAACCAGAATTAGCGGAAGAAATGGTCGATAATATGGACAGAGACCCTGCGCGTGTGCAATACAAGCAACGATTGCTTAATCATATATCATCGGCTAAGAAATTGAAACAAGCACATGAAGATTTTGACAAAGATGATTTTAGTAGGATTTACCGCCTTTCGTTAGAAGAACAAATAAAATTCTTTGAAAAGCGATTGGATGACATTGTCAATGGTACCGGGCAGTTGTTGGATATAGAAACGATTTTCAATGTTTCCATTAAGCACATATTTGCAAATAACATTGAAAATACACAATGGGCTATCCTTTACATAATGGAGGACATCTTTAGAAAGTATAAATTATCCAAAGAAAATCGGGAATTGTTGCTTTGCATTCATAGTGCATTGCGTTTCAACCTAAAACTCGCACTGTCGTTGGGAGCTGGCACAAAAGAGCGCATCAACCGTGTGGACAGTTTAATTCATAATCACACCAATTCTGACGATGGTTATATTCAAGTTGGAGAGGAGGATAAGGCGATGGCGTATATCACCAATTGGTATCAGTCTGTACACTACAACACCTTGACAATCATCGACCCTTATTTTAAACCAAAAGATTTAGATATAATCAAGACGCTTTGTGATATTAACAATGAATTGGAAATAAGAATTCTCGCCCATCGAAAGGAATACTGCAACGAGGATTATTCCTCTCAATGGCGCACAATATCTTCGGGTGTAACCAACCGCATAAAGCTCAATTTTGTGTGGTACGCAGACAAACCAGATGATGGCCCTATGCACGACCGTTATTGGATTTGTTCAGATGAAGACAATAACATTCACGAAGCTATCATGCTCTGTTCGGTAGACTCTTTGGGTAAAAAAGAGTCTTCTATTACAAAAGCTGATGATAATATAGCATTGGTTGCACTCAATTCATATATGAGATACGCGTATGCACAAATAAAGACCGTCAAAGGCCGAAGTTTACAATATGATAGCATGAATTTGGATTAATTCCTTACGGATGAAGGGTTTTAAGGGGAGGGGATTACGCACAGATGAACTGGCGTATGATTATGACTAATAAGCGTCCCAAACTGACTATTGCTTAATCTGATAGATACTTTCACGCTGTAAACATTAAAGTCAAAGAAAATGTACAGCAGTGAAGATTTTGAACGGCTTTTCATCCGTTATAAGGGTGAGGTCTACCTAAGGAACGAGAGTATCCAATCGTTCTATCACAGGAACAACGTCCCTTATAACCCGTTCGAGAAATGGTACAAGGATACAAGGCTCAAGGCAGTGGAAGTTTCCGGTCGTTCTTCACCGCAGGAAATGGAGAAGATAAAGGAAACTGTTCCGTAATAGAAGGAGGAGGCGGTTTGGGAGGTATGCGTATTGGTGAACTTGTGTTAAGCAACGGACTTCAGTTGTCCCAAGGCAATTTAAGCTATGCGAACCTGAAACATCGGCAGAGAAACTGGAGAGTCGATTAAGCATCAGTGAACTCGGAAGCTTCTATTATTTGAGTAAATTCCATGTTATGGTCTACAAATATACAATGATTTTGTCCGTCAACTGATGGACAAGCTCCGGTCGGGTGAGTATATCATGATGTAGATTGTTTTCAGCATCTGTGATATGGACTAGGATGAATTTCAAGCAGATAATCAGAATTGAACGTTTACTTTAATAAAAGTACACTTTATGAATTATTTTACAATAGAGTTTATATCGAATAAATGATTAAAGCGTTATTTGACTTATCTTTACGACGTAGAAAGTTCAATTGATGTATTACGACAAGATTTGCCACTGTCATACTCAAATACTTGCAGCGACAGGATTAACTCCTGTTAAGTTTGATGCCTGGCTAGTAACGAAGTTCTTTAAACTATTTTAATTCATATGTATAGAGCTTATATCAAGTTTATTTGTATTTTTGTACAGTTGATTGACACATTGAACATAAGCAAAATGGTGAATCTCTATGGTTTCTAAACCATTACCTATTTTCTTTTTCCCAGATGGTAACTTTCTGATTTGCAATCACATTCTGTTTAGTGCAACATTTGTAAAGGCAGCAAAAATAAAGACATCACGGACAATGGTAATACGCTCTAACGGGAACTCCTTGTGATAAATGGTGAGCAGTTCATCCATTGTCAAGAACTCGCGGATAACTTCTTTCTCATGAAACTTGATGCCGATGAATGGGTCTTTGGAAATCCACTCGTTGGCAAGCGCAAGGTTGGTTATCTTCTTCAAGCACTTCATGTAGCGGATAACTGTATTTTGCTGACACTCCTTTTCGGTTTTGAGGTAGAACTCAAAAGCACGCACCGGTTCGCCATTGACTTCCGATAATGGTAAATCCTCCTTGCCGTATTTCAGTTTGATAAGTTCTGCAAGATAACGCTTGCAACTCTCGTAACGGCGAACGGTAATCAAGGCATAGTCCTTGCCGACAAGTTCACGGCATTGGTCGTTATGTTCTTGGATGGTTTGAATGAGAGTGCGGACAACCTCAGGCACTTGGTCTTGCCCGAAGAACTTTTCTTGCAACAGGCGGGCGGTGATGAACTGTCCTTGTTCCTCCAGTTCATTGAAAGTCTGATGGAGTTTGATTCTTGCGTCCTCAATATAGGCATTCAAGTCGCAGGATTTGCGGCTTTTCCCTTTGGCGCACTCCTTCGCTTGATTCCACAAGGCAGGCTCAATGCTCTTGCGGATATTGTTTTCCACTCGCGCACCGTTCACAGTGATGCGCATACACACGGAGGCTTCTCCGTTTTTCAGCAGCTTGGCTTTCTTAATAAAGAAAAGCACATTGAATGAGTCTCTTTTCATGTTCCTACAGTTTTTCGTTGTACAAAAGTAGGAAACCATACACGCTTTCTTGATACGCAAAATGTTGCAAATCAGAGAGAAGTAACCTTATTCGGTGGAGATATGTACTCCACCTATTTTGCTCCACCTTTTGGAACACCAGCAACGGTAATATTCTGCCGCTTTTTGCATTCCTCCAAGAAACAAAAAATCCTGATTCCGTTTGGAAATCAGGATTTTACTGTCTTTTGCTTTTCTTCAAAGTGGTGCCACCAGGAATCGAACCGGGGACACAAGGATTTTCAGTCCTTTGCTCTACCAACTGAGCTATGGCACCGACTTACTTCGGTTTTGCGAGTGCAAAGGTAAGGCAAAAAGAGGTTCAAACAAAATATTCCAAGAAAAAACTACGAATATTTTTTTGTTTCAGAAAAAAACTCTATCTTTGCACTCGCAAAACGGAAAGTAGCGCAGTTGGTAGCGCACTACGTTCGGGACGTAGGGGTCGGGCGTTCGAATCGCCTCTTTCCGACATGAAGGCTTAATTCGTTAGGATTAAGCCTTTTTTGTTGATTTCCTAAAAGCTGAAATTGACACCTCCCATAAAAGTGGCTTTGGGCATCGGGTAGCCGGATATGATTTCGTAACGTTGCGCTAGTAAGTTTTCTCCACGAAGCCAAAGGGCAAGGTTGCGAGTGGCCTGGAACATTCCGCGAATATTCCACAAAACAAAATTTTCTGAGGTCTCATCGCCTTTCCCGTTTACCTTCACGTTCGTATAAAGACCTTGTATATATTGTACGCCGGAGGACAACAGCCATTTCTTTTTTGAAAAGGAAATGCCGACATATAACTTGTTTTCCGGTGCCGTTACGACAGGATGTTCCATGTGCAGGTAACTGTAGTTGGCGTCGGCCGACCATGTTTTGGATATACGGTATGCCATTTGTATTTCAAATCCGGCATTCTTGATTTTTCCCGTATTTACGTTCATCATGCGATGGTCAATGGAAGCCGTGGTAATCATGTTTTTACCGTTGATGTAGAAAAGGTTGAAGCCATAGGACAGGCGATTGTCAAGCAACCGTTGGTTGAATGCAAGTTCATAGTTCCACATGCTTTCTGCTTTCAAATCCGGGTTGGCTGTTCCCCACATGAACATTTCGCGGATGAGCGGATAACGGAAACCTTTGCTGGCTGTAAGTTTGATTTCAGCGTTTTTCGGAACTTGAAAGGCCAGGCCAGTTTGCGGAATCCATTCGGTTCCCGCCTGACTATGGTGGTCTATGCGGAGGCCGGCATTCCACGTCATCCACGAGCCGATTCTCTGGCGAAAGTCTATATAACCGGCAATTTCATCCTGTTGCTTGTCTACGATGTCCTTACGTTCTCCTTTTTGCGGACCTTCTATGAACTTGTTCCATGCTTCTCCGCCAAAGTGGTACCAGTCTATTCCGGTGGTCAGCAGGTTGCCTCGGAAAAGCTGTGCATTTTGATACCACGATACCCCCATCATATTGTCACGGGAGTGGAAACGGTAAGGCAATTGGCTTTCTCCTTCGCTCGGGGCATAGCCGTCATTGATTTTATGACGTCCCCAGTTGTAGAAAAAACTCAATCTCCCGGAAGTCTTTTCATAATGGTTCTCCAAAGCGAAAGACGTCATTCCCCGCGTGATGTTTTGGTCGGCGTCCAGTAACGGTTGGCTGACTTCACCCGGTTGTGAAGCATTAAAGTGGGTGATGTTCACGTCCGCTTCGGCTTTCCACTTTGAGGACAGCTCATATCCGAGTTTGGCATACCCGCCATATTGCTCGAAACCCATGTCTGCACGGTGTCCGTCGGTACGATTGTACGATCCGCTGACGATGCTGGTGAATCGTCCTTTACGGATACGGTTGGTGGCTTCCGTTTGGAGCGTGTTGTAGGAACCGTAACCGACGTGGGCATGGGTGCTTATGCCTTCTGTCTGCATTTTCCGGGTGATGATATTAATGACTCCTCCCATCGCATTCGAACCGTATAGGACAGAAGCCGGGCCGCGCAGGATTTCCACTTTTTCTGCCATGAGGGATTGGTAGGCGTCGGCTATGGGGTGTCCCATTAGGCCCATGTACTGAGGATGTCCGTCTATCAAGACCATCAGCCTGCCGGAACTTCCGCTGATGCCTCTCAAATTTATTTCTCCGGCAGCTCCGCCTGATACGCCGTATCCCATGATTCCGCGTGAGGAGACGAAAAGCCCCGGAACTTGCTCCGTCAGTATCGGAAGCAGCGAGGGCGTGTTGGCCTGTTCTATTTGTTTACGGTCTATGACGGAAACCGTAGCAGGGAGTTGTGCGGCATCGGTCTCATTTCGCGTGCCTGTCACTACGACTTCGTCCAAGGAACGGTCCTTTGGGGCGTTGCCCGTTTCTATTTGTGCTGCTGCGAATGGGGAATATAACATTCCTCCGGCCAGCAGGGATATGGCGAATGGCCTTTTCATAACTTTTTGATTTTTAGATGAAGCAAAGTTAACCGGAACTATTGGATAATGTATTACCTCAGCCACGGATAGAACAACCATTTTTACCTTGTGGGATATGGTTTTGTCGTTTTGCTGAGGAGCGTATATATGCGGAGCGGATGGTCGTGGACGCATATACGCTCTTACCAGTCTATTTCTTGAATCCCGTTGCTTTTTAAATAGGCATTGGCTTTGCTGAAGTGCTTGCAGCCTAAAAAGCCATGTTCGGCAGAACGCGGTGAGGGATGTGCGGCTTCCAATATCAGGTGTTTTTTCCCGTCAATCAGGTTCTTTTTGGCTTTTGCATAGTTTCCCCATAGCATGAAAACCAGATGTTCCCGTTCCTCGCTGAGCTTGCGGATGACGGCATCGGTGAACGTTTCCCATCCTACGTTGCGGTGGGAGCCGGTTTCGTATGCCCTTACCGTCAGTACGGAGTTCAAGGAGAACACGCCCTGTTCGACCCAACGGTCTAAGTTGCCGGAAGCCGGGACGGGTTTTCCTAAATCCTGATGGATTTCCTGGAAGATGTTGGCCAAAGAGCCGGGGACGGGTGTTCCGTCCGGGACGGAAAAACAGACGCCATAATATTGCCCGGGAGTGGGGTAAGGGTCTTGCCCGAGTATGACAACCTTCACCTTGTCAAAAGGACAGACATTAAAAATGTAAAAGATACGGGAACCCGGAGGCAGCACGTGGGCACGGGCGTATTCGTTCCGCACGAAAGCGGTGAGCCTCTCGAAATAAGGCTTGTCGAACTCTTCCTGTAAGCGTAGCCGCCAACTTTCTTCAATTTTCACTTTCATAGTACGATGTGAGTTTGCTTGTTTCGGGCAAAGATAAGCAAAAATGTGTGTTTTCCTTGGTTTGTTTTTTAAAAAGAATGAAAATGATTCCATACGTTTTGCCAATGTGCCCTTTTTCCGTTAAATTAGAAGAATGAAACGGTTGTTTCGTTTTTTGTGTGTAACCCTAAAATAGAATATGTATGAAGCAAAAGAATAAAGCGGTTACCCTGCATGAGGTCAGGCTGTTATTCGAAAATAAATTTCCAGAATTGCTCGCCAGGGCTGTAGACAGCCCGGACGAGGCCTCTTTCCGTCAAAAGATAGACGCTTATTTGTCGGATGCGTCGTGGAATGCGGAAGGGGTGCGGGTGGTAAGGCGTTTGTTGGAGTATGACGGCCGGGTCGTTCATGAACTTTCGGTCGGGGAAGACGTGAAGGTGGAGACCCTTGACTTGTTGTGGCGTTTCTTGTCCGGGCGTATGGAGGGAGAGGAGATTTCTCCGGATTTTGCGCTCGAATTGTACCACCAGTTTTCCAGATTGCATGCCGCTCCCTCCGGCGTGCCGGAGAAAGAGGATGTGCTCCGGTGGATGCGCCGTTGGCCGGACGGGCTGAATGAACAGGTGCGGGCCATCCGTGAGGCGAACAAAGAGAGGATTATGGCGTTGTTGGTCCGGAAGATAGAACATCGTCCGGCTTCTTCCGGACGCTATGTGTTTCCGGAAGGGTGTGGCGAGGCGGATAAGCTCGGATGGGTGCGCCAGTGGTGGGGCGAAGCCCGTTTCCATTTGTCTATGGCCGTAAAAAGCGCCGCCGAACTGAACCGGATGTTGGGCGGTACGCTTTCTGGCGAGACGATGCGCGTTTACCAACAGGCGCAGGAAAAAGGGATTCCCGTTTTTGTTACGCCTTATTACCTTTCCTTGTTGAACCCTACCGGGAAAGGCTACGACGACGCGGCCATCCGCAGCTATGTCATTTATTCGTCCCGCCTGGTCGAGACGTTCGGTGGCATCCGCGCATGGGAACGTGAGGACATCGTCGAGGAAGGCAAGCCGAACGTGGCCGGTTGGTTGCTGCCCGGCGGGCATAACATCCACCGCCGTTATCCCGAAGTGGCCATCTTAATCCCCGACACGATGGGGCGCGCTTGCGGAGGCTTGTGCGCTTCCTGCCAACGGATGTACGACTTCCAAAGCCGGAGGCTGAACTTCGAGCTGGAGAAATTGAAGCCGAAAGAAAATTGGAACACCCGCCTGCGGAAGCTGATGGACTATTTCGAACACGACACGCAGATACGCGACATCCTGATAACGGGAGGAGACGCGCTGATGAGCCGCAATGCCACGTTGCGCAACATCCTGGATGCCGTCTGCAAGATGGCCGTCCGCAAACGGCAGGCCAACCTGTCCCGTCCCGACGGCGAGAAGTATGCGGAATTGCAACGTGTCCGTCTGGGGACGCGCTTGCCGGTGTACTTGCCGATGCGTGTGGACGACGAACTGTTGGACATCCTGCGCGATTTCAGGCAGAAAGCCGCAGAGGCGGGCATCACCCAACTTTTCGTGCAGACGCATTTCCAGTCGCCTTTGGAGGTCACGCCCGAGTCGCGGGAGGCCATCCGGAGGATACTGTCTATCGGATGGGCGGTCACGAACCAGTTGGTCTACAACGTGGCGGCTTCGCGCCGGGGGCATACGGCAAAACTGCGGAAGGTGCTGAACAGCCTGGGCGTGATTTGTTATTACACGTTCACCGTGAAAGGCTTTGAGGAGAATTATGAGGTCTTTGCCCCGAATGCCCGTTCCTTGCAGGAAAGTGCCGAGGAGAAAGCATGGGGGCGTCTGGCACCGGAGGCTGAGCACGACTTTCTGGAAAGCCTGGGCGGCGCACCGAACAAGGCCGTGGCCGTCCGGCAGTTTTGTGTCGCGCACGACGTGCCTTTCCTGGCTACGGATCGTAGTGTGCTCAATCTGCCCGGCATCGGCAAAAGCATGTCTTTCGCTTTGGTGGGAGTGGACGCCAAGGGACGCCGCATCTTGCGGTTCGACCACGACCGCACCCGTAGGCACAGCCCGATAATCGACCGTGTCCGCGAAGTGTATATCCGGGAGAACAAGCCGGTCTACCGTTACTTGTTGCAGTTGCAGGACATGGGAGAAGATATGGGTGAGTATGAAACGCTTTGGGCATATACCGAAGGCGAGACCGAGCGTCGCTTCCCGTTTTTTGAATATCCGGTCTCGGATTTCAGCGTGACGAGTCGTTATACGAACCTGGATGTGGGAGAAGACGAAATCCGGGACCTACGGCCTGACCGGTAAGCAGCCGCGTTTTGTCCGAATCTTTTGCTCTTTCGCGTGTGGATGCCTAACTTGTTGTAAATCTGCACGGAAGATACTGCGAAATCAATCTCCGCAGAAATGAAAATCAATCTCAGCCGAACGATTTTTCGTTCGGCTGAGATTGATTTCTCGTTCTGCGCCAAATGATTTGGCGGCCTCCTGAGGCCCCGTTTTGTCCGACTTTGATACTTTGGCTTCGTGCCTGTAAACAAGCGTCCATGCCTCTTCGCCTTCGTAACCAGAAAGGCGAAAGGGCATGGACGCTTGATATGTTGCCGGATAGGCCGGAGCCGTAGGTTTACAAATCCTTAATCTCGTCCAGGTTATGCTGGATGTCTTCGTCTTTCAGTTCGTAGTTGGTCAGGTTTCCGGCCAGATACTGGTCGTAAGCGGCCATATCTATGAGGCCGTGTCCGGACAGGTTGAACAGGATGACTTTTTCTTCCCCGCTCTCCTTGCACGCCTTGGCTTCGTTGATGGCGGCAGCGATGGCATGACAGGATTCCGGTGCCGGAATGATGCCTTCGGCCTTGGCGAACAAGCAGCCCGCGTCGAAGGATTCCAGTTGCTGGATGTCGGTGGCCTCCATCAGTCCGTCTTTCAGGAGTTGGGAGACGATGACGCCCGCGCCGTGGTAACGCAGTCCGCCCGCATGGATGTTGGCCGGGGCGAAGTTGTGTCCCAGGGTGAACATCGGCAGCAGGGGGGTATAACCCGCTTCGTCCCCAAAGTCATATTGGAAATGCCCGCGCGTCAGTTTCGGGCACGATGCCGGTTCGGCTGCGATGTAACGTGTCTTTTTCCCTTCCTTGATGCTATGGCGCATGAACGGGAAACAGATGCCGCCGAAGTTGGAGCCGCCTCCGAAACAGCCGATGATGATGTCCGGATATTCACCCGCCATTTCCATCTGTTTCTCGGCTTCCAGGCCGATGATGGTCTGATGCAGGGTGACGTGGCTCAATACTGACCCGAGCGTGTATTTGCAATTCGGGGTCGTGCGTGCCAGTTCGATGGCTTCCGAGATGGCCGTGCCCAAAGAACCTTGGTAGTTTGGGTTCTTGGTCAGGATGTCCTTGCCCGCACGGGTGGACATGGAGGGAGAAGCGGTGACTTGTGCGCCGAACGTCTGCATGATGCTGCGGCGGTAGGGCTTCTGCTCGTAACTGATTTTGACTTGGTAGACAGCCGCTTCCAACCCGAACACCTTGGCGGCATAGGAGAGGGCCGCTCCCCATTGGCCCGCTCCGGTTTCTGTCGTTACGTTCGTCACGCCCTCCTTCTTGCAGTAATAAGCTTGTGCCAATGCCGAGTTCAGTTTGTGCGAGCCGATGGGGCTGACGCTTTCATTCTTGAAGTATATATGGGCCGGTGTCCCCAGAGCCTTTTCCAATCCGTAGGCCCTTACGAGCGGTGTGCTCCGGTAGTATTTGTACATTTCGCGCACTTCCTCAGGAATCTCTATCCACGCGTCTGTCTGGTTCAGCTCTTGCCGGCTCAGTTCTTCCGCAAAGACCGGATACAAGTCTTCCGGTTTCAACGGCTGTTTGGTGGCCGGATTGAGTGGCGGCATGGGTTTGTTTACCATGTCGGCCTGGATGTTATACCAATAACGGGGGATGTCCTCTTCTGCCAGGAAATATCTTTTTTTCTTTTCCATAATGCTTGTTGTATTCGATGTGTTTATTGAATTTCTTGTTCTTTAGTTGCAAACTTACGCAAAAAGTTTGGAATATATGACGATTTGCAGGAAAATATGTAGGACATGCTTGATAAAAGTATTGGAAGTATGGTCGTGGCATACGGTATGGGGGTGGCGTGGGATGGTGTGGGCGTGTTGCATAAATATGCAGGAAAATCCGGGTCGTTCAACTCTTCTTTCTTTTGGTAATAAGCGGAATATGATTTGTTTTGAATAAAAATAAGAAAATATCTGTATATTATGCATGCGGTGAGGCTTAAAATACATATCTTTGCATCGAAGTAATAAAGGATAGGGATTTATGAGGAATAAGGACAGCCGTTTGGAAGCCATTAAGATGGTCGTGTCTGCACAGGATATTTCAAGCCAAGAGGAATTGTTGCGCGAGTTGAAAAAGATGGGTTTCATACTGACTCAGGCTACGCTTTCCCGTGATTTGAAACAACTGAAAGTGGCCAAGGCGACGAATGCCTCTGGTAAATATGTATATGTATTGCCGGCTTCGCCTCTTTACAGAAGGGTCTCGGACACTCACCTGACCGCTTCTGCCGTACATCAGGCCGGTGCTTTGTCCGTGAAATTTTCAGGTAATCTGGCTGTGGTCCATACTTTGCCCGGTCATGCAAGTCATATCGCATACGATATAGACAACAAAAGGTTTGAAGAAATATTGGGGACATTGGCCGGAGACGATACCATCATACTGGTGTTGGCAGAAGGAGTTTCCTCCGAACTGGCCCTGCGGCGGTTGGCCGAAGTGATTCCCGACATACAATGAATATAAAGAACGTAGAAAATCGCGAGTAAGCGAGCGCAGACGGAGCTTGCTCCAGGTCTGCCGAGCGGGAGCGGTTTATGTAAACAGTATATAGTTTAAGAAAGAAGTGGAATACAACGATGGAATCAGAGTGGTTGTGGCAGATGCCAGCCACGAAAAGTATGTAGATGTTATTCTTGCGACCATAACGGATTCTGCGAAAAAGAGAGGCTCCGGGATAGCTTCCCGTACGCATGAATATCTGGCCACGAAGATGAAGGAACGCAAGGCGGTCATAGCTTTGGCCGGTGAAGGCGATGAAGAGGAGTTTGCCGGGTTCTGTTATATCGAGAGTTGGGGAAATAAGGAGTATGTGGCCAATTCGGGACTGATTGTCGTAGAGAAGTTCCGGCGTCATCATCTGGCTACCCGTATCAAGCAGACGGCCTTCACGCTTTCGCGCCTGCGGTGGCCCCATGCCAAATTGTTCGGGTTGACGAGCCAGAGTGCCGTGATGAAGATCAATACGGCGTTGGGTTACGTGCCGGTCACTTTTGCCGAGCTGACGGACGACGAGGCGTATTGGAAAGGTTGCGGCACGCCGGAGCATCCGTGTTGCGTCAATTATGACATCCTGCAGCGCACAGGGCGGCGGTATTGCGTGTGTACGGCCATGTTGTATGACCCTGCCGCGCATCCGAACGAGAAACTTCCGGTGGAACTGCCGGAGGATGTGGTGAAGATGGCCCGCGAGGCGGCTGCAAAAAATCTGCGTTAATTGGTATAGACAAAATAAAAGGAATATTATGGCAAAAAAAGTAGTAGTGGCATTTAGCGGAGGTTTGGACACCTCTTATACGGTGATGTACCTGGCCAAGGAAAAGGGGTACGCAGTGTATGCGGCTTGTGCCAACACGGGCGGTTTCAGTGCCGAGCAACTGAAGGCCAACGAGGAAAATGCTTATAAGTTGGGTGCCAAGGAATACGTCACGTTGGACGTGACGAAGGAGTATTATGAAAAGAGCCTGCGTTACATGATATATGGTAATGTGTTGCGCAACAACTGTTACCCGATTTCGGTGTCGTCCGAGCGTATTTTCCAGGCCATCGCCATCGCACGTTATGCCAACGAGGTGGGGGCCGATGCGATAGCCCATGGCTCGACCGGGGCAGGCAACGACCAGATTCGTTTCGACATGACTTTCCTGGTGATGGCACCGGGGATGGAGATCATCACACTCACGCGTGACAGCAACCTGAGCCGTCAGGAGGAAGTGGATTATCTGAACCAGCACGGTTATTATGCCGATTTCACGAAGTTGAAGTATTCCTACAACGTAGGTATTTGGGGCACGTCGATTTGTGGCGGAGAGATTCTGGACAGCAATCAGGGATTGCCTGAGAGCGCTTATCTGAAACATCCCACGAAGACGGGGACGGAGCTGTTGAAGCTCGGTTTCAGAAAAGGGGAGATTTGTAGCGTGAACGGCGTGGAGTATGACGATAAGATCAAGGCCATACAGGAGATAGAAAAGATAGGTGCTGCCTATGCCATTGGCCGCGACTGCCATGTGGGCGACACCATCATCGGTATCAAGGGGCGTGTTGGTTTCGAGGCGGCAGCTCCGATGCTGATTATCGGTGCGCACCGTTTCTTGGAAAAATACACGCTGAGCAAGTGGCAGCAATATTGGAAGGAACAAGTGGCCAACTGGTATGGCATGTTCCTGCACGAAAGCCAGTATCTGGAGCCGGTCATGCCGGACATCGAGGCCATGCTGACCAGTTCGCAGCGCAACGTGAACGGCGTGGTGACATTGGAGCTTCGTCCTTACGGCTTCACAACGGTCGGCGTGGATTCTCCGGACGACTTGGTGAAGAACAAATTCGGCGAGTATGGCGAGACTCAGAAGGGATGGACGGCAGAGGACGCCAAGGGCTTTATCAAAGTGACTTCCACTCCGCTCCGCCTGTATTATGCGAACCATAAGGACGAGGAACGAATCAAGTAAACCATGGCGGCGGAAGATAAAAAAAACAGATATTTCAAATGATAAGAGTTGGAATCATAGGAGGGGCAGGATATACGGCCGGCGAACTTTGCCGCATCCTGCTGAACCATCCCGAAGCGGAGATAAAGTTTATCAATAGTTCCAGTAACGCCGGGAATAAGATCACTGATGTGCACGAAGGGCTGTACGGGGAAACCGATTTGGTGTTTACGGACCAGTTGCCTTTCGACGAGGTGGACGTGATCTTTTTCTGTTTCGGGCATGGCAAGAGCGCGGAGTTCTTGCAGGCTCACGATGTGCCTTCCCGGGTGAAGATCATCGACTTGGCGCAGGATTTCCGTCTGGCGGTTCCGGGCAACGACTATGTGTACGGTCTGCCAGAATTGGACAAGGCGGCCATTGCCGGGGCGCAGCATGTGGCCAATCCCGGTTGTTTTGCCACTTGCATCCAGTTGGGGTTGCTGCCTTTGGCTGCCCATGGCTTGTTGAGTGGCGACGTGTCGGTGAATGCCATCACGGGGAGCACCGGTGCCGGGGTGAAGCCCGGCGCGACCACGCACTTCAGTTGGCGTAACAATAACATGAGCATATACAAGGCTTTCAACCACCAGCATGTGCCGGAAATTTGCCAGTCTCTCCGTGCCTTGCAGCCGGACTTCGACGGAGCGATAGATTTCATTCCCTATCGCGGCGACTTCGCCCGAGGAATTTTTGCCACCGAGGTGGTCCGTGTGGACGCGTCGGCTGATGCCGGGTATTTTACTAGGCTTTATAAGGAGTATTATAAGGACGCGGCCTTCACGCACTATGTGGACAAGGCCATCGACATGAAGCAAGTGGTCAACACCAACAAGGCTTTGGTGCACGTGGATAAGTTTGGCGATAAATTGTTGGTCACGGCCACGATAGACAATTTGCTCAAAGGCGCTAGCGGGCAAGCCGTGCAGAACATGAACCTCATGTTCGGGTTGGACGAAACAGTCGGTTTGCGCCTGAAACCGTCCGCATTCTAAACGGGGGCGCGACGGAATGTCATATTTAAGAAAGGAGGAATAAAATGAATCTATTCGACGTATATCCGCTTTTCGATGTGAACATCGTAAAAGGGAAAGGATGCCATGTCTGGGACGACAAGGGGCAGGAGTATCTGGACTTGTACGGCGGCCATGCCGTAATCAGTGTCGGTCACTGCCATCCGCATTATATAGAGAAGCTGACACGGCAACTTGGCCGGTTGGGTTTCTACAGCAATTCCGTGGTCAACAAGTTGCAGGTGGAACTGGCGGAGCGTTTGGGCAAGGCCTGCGGTTATGAGGACTATCAGCTCTTTCTGATTAATTCCGGTGCGGAAGCCAATGAGAATGCGTTGAAGTTGGCCAGTTTCTACAATGGCCGCAAGCGCGTGTTGTCCCTTTCAAAAGCGTTCCATGGGCGTACGTCTTTGGCCGTGGAGACAACGGACAATCCTAAAATCATAGCTCCCATCAACGCCAACGGGCATGTGACTTACTTGCCTTTGAATGATTTGGACGCTTTCAAGGCGGAGTTGGCCAAAGGCGATGTGTGTGCCGTGATTGTGGAGTGTATTCAAGGGGTCGGAGGTATCCGGTTGGCCACAGCCGAGTTCATGCAAGGCGTGCGGCAGGCATGTGACGAAACGGATACGGTGTTGATTTGCGATGAAATCCAGTGTGGTTACGGCCGTTCGGGCAAGTTCTTCGCCCACCAGCATTTGGGGGTGAAACCGGACTTGATTACGGTGGCCAAAGGCATCGGCAACGGTTTCCCCATGGGGGCGGTGCTGATTTCGCCCAAGTTCACTCCGGTGTACGGCCAGTTGGGTACGACTTTCGGCGGAAACCATTTGGCATGTGCCGCCGCCTTGGCCGTGTTGGATATCATGGAAGAGGAGCATCTGGTGGAGAATGCCGCCAAGGTCGGAAAATTCCTGATGGAAGGCATAAAGGATTTGCGCCTGCCTCATGTGGTGGACGTCAGAGGGCGCGGCCTGATGATTGGCGTGGAGTTGGACGTGCCTTACAAGGAAATCAGGAACAAGTTGCTCTTTGAGGAGCATTGCTTCACGGGATGCAGCGGCACGAACGTGCTGAGGCTCTTGCCGCCGCTTTGTCTGAGCGAGGCGGAAGCGGCTGATTTCTTGAAACGGTTGGAACGTGTAGTGAATAATTAATGAATAATCAAGCGGAGATAAACCGGTCAGAGGCGTATGCCGGAGACCGGTTTGTCTGCTTTTATAAGGAGGACAGAAAGATGAAAATAACGATTATTGGTGCCGGGAACATGGGAGGCGCTTTGGCGTGCGGACTGGCAAAGGGGAGTTTGGTGAATACGTCGGATATTACCGTTTCCGACCCGGATGCCGGGAAAACGGATGCTTTGCAGAAAGCTTTCCCCGATATGAAGGCGGCCCGGGATAACCGTATGGCCGTAAAAGGGGCGGATATAGTCCTTTTTGCCGTGAAGCCTTGGCTGCTTCAGGGGGTGATAGAAGAAGTGAAAGGGGAACTGGATTATGACAAACAGGCTGTGGTCTCCATCGCCGGGGGCATCGGTACGAAGCAATTATGCCAGTATCTGGAGCGTAGCGACGGGGAATTGCCTTCCGTTTATTATCTGATTCCCAATACGGCGATATCGGTTATGAACGGCATGACATTCATAACGTCCGTGTGTTCCACCCCGGAACTCGACGGGCAGGTACTGGCGATATTCAAAGAGTTGGGTGATGCCATGTTGGTCGAGGAACGCTTGATGGACGCGGGAATGGCTTTGGCTTCCTGCGGCATAGCCTACGTGATGCGTTACATCCGTGCGGCTACCGAAGGTGGTGTGGAATTGGGCTTTTATGCCAAAGACGCGCAGCGCGTCATCATGCAGACCATGAAAGGGGCCGTGGATTTGTTGGCGGCCGGAGGCTTGCATCCGGAAATGGAGATTGATAAGGTGACGACTCCCGGAGGCTTGACCATCCGTGGGCTGAATGCGATGGAGGAGGCCGGGTTCACCCAAAGCGTCATCAAAGGATTGAGGGCTTCGGTGAAGAAATAAGGAAAGGAGTGTCTTTATGTCACAACAATATAAACGCATAGCCGTCAAGATAGGAAGTAACGTCTTGACCCGTAAGGACGGGGCTTTGGACGTGACACGTATGTCGGCTTTGGTGGACCAGATTGCCGAACTGCGGGAAAACGGTATCGAAGTCATATTGATTTCTTCCGGTGCCGTGGCCAGCGGGAGAGGCGAGCTGAAAGAGGCCGTCTCGCGCAAGATGGACAGCGTGGACCAGCGGCAACTGTTTTCCGCAGTGGGGCAGGCCAAGCTCATCAACCGCTATTACGAACTGTTCCGCGAGCACCGCTTGCCGGTGGGGCAGGTGCTGACGATGAAAGAGAGTTTCAGTACGCGCCGTCATTACCTGAACCAACGGAACTGTATGATGGTGATGTTGGAAAACGGGGTTATTCCGATTGTGAACGAGAATGACACCGTCAGCGTGACGGAGCTGATGTTTACGGATAATGACGAACTTTCCGGCTTGATTGCTACGATGATGGACGTGCAGGCTTTAATCATATTGAGCAATGTGGATGGCATATACAACGGCCTTCCCGGCGAACCGGGCGTGGAGGTCATCCGTGAGGTGGAACCGGAACGGGATTTGCAGGAGTATATCCGTACGGAGAAATCCGGTTTCGGACGCGGCGGGATGATGACTAAATGTTCCATAGCCCGCAAGGTGGCCGACGAAGGCATCGAAGTCATCATTGCCAACGGCAAACGCGACGACGTGCTTACGGACTTGGTCCTGCGCCCCGGAAGCCGGGTGTGCACCCGTTTTGCTCCGCGTGAAGGCAATGTTTCGAGCGTGAAGAAATGGGTGGCTCACAGCACAGGGTTCACGAAAGGGAAGGTTTACCTGAACGCCAAGGCGGTGGAAGCCGTGTGCGGCGACCGTGCCGTGAGTATCCTGCCGGTAGGGGTCACGCGTGTGGAAGGCGATTTTGAAAAGGGCGATTTGGTACGTGTCATGTCGCCCGAGGGGCAGAATCTGGGAGTAGGGCGTGCGGCATATAGCTGCGAGGAAGCCGCCCGGGTCATAGGGCAGCACGACTGCAAGCCTCTGGTGCATTATGATTATTTGTATTTGGAGTGAATCCACGCTTTCCGGTGTGGGGCGCACGTGTCCGGTGCCGGAGGTGGAACCGTGTAGGTGAAAATCAATAAAAACAATAATAAAAGGAAAACTATGGATTTGACTTCTCTGTTTGAACGGGCAAGGGCGGCTGCCCGAGAGTTGCTGCAGTTGCCGGTAGGACGTGTGGATGAGATACTCCGTGCGGTAGCGGATGAAGCTTTGGCACAGTCGGAATGCATCCTGTCGGAGAATGCACGTGATTTGGAGCGCATGTCTTCCGATAACCCGATGTACGACCGCCTGAAGCTTACATCGGCGCGTTTGGAAGGCATTGCCGCAGACACGCGTCATGTGGCGGATTTGCCTTCTCCTTTGGGAAGGGTGCTGAAGCATACCGTATTGCCCAACGGGTTGGATCTGAAACGGGTGAGCGTGCCGTTCGGCGTGATAGGGGTGATTTATGAAGCACGTCCCAACGTGAGTTTCGATGTCTTTTCGCTCTGCCTCAAGGCCGGGAGTGCCTGCGTGTTGAAGGGCGGAAGCGACGCCGACTTTTCCAATCGTGCCATTGTGAAAGTAATCCGCGGTGTATTGGAGCGTTTCGGTGTGAATCCGGACATCGTTGTCTTATTACCGGCCGAACGTGAGGCCACGGCGGCTTTGTTGCAGGCACGCGGTTATGTGGATTTGCTGATTCCGCGCGGCAGTAGTGCTTTGATTCAATATGTGCGCGAGAATGCCCGTATTCCGGTCATCGAGACCGGAGCTGGGGTTTGCCATGCTTATTTTGACGTGGATGGGGATGTGCGGAAAGGTGCCGCTATTGTCAACAATGCCAAGACGCGCCGGGTGAGCGTATGCAATGCGTTGGATAGCGTACTGATTCATGCCTCCCGTTTGTCCGACCTGCCGCAATTGTGCGCTCCGTTGCAGGAGGGCCGTGTGCGCATTTATGCTGACAGCCGCGCCTTGGCCGCCCTACAGGGGCATTATCCGGCGGACCTGTTGGAAGCGGCTACGGAGAAACATTTCGGTACTGAGTTTATGGATTACAAAATGGCCGTGAAGACAGTGGACTCTTTGGACGAGGCGCTGGCTCATATCGCCCGTTTCGGGTCGGGACATAGCGAGTGTATCATTACCGAGAACGCAGATGCAGCCGAAAAGTTCTTGCAGTTGGTGGATGCCGCCTGCGTGTATGCCAATGCGCCGACCTCGTTTACCGACGGGGCGCAGTTCGGACTTGGAGCCGAGATAGGCATCAGTACCCAGAAGCTGCATGCCCGCGGCCCGATGGCGTTGGAAGAAATCACGACCTACAAATGGTTCGTGCAGGGCGATGGACAGGTGCGCCCGAAGTAGTCCGATTATCAATCATTAAACAACAATCTTATGAGAGTATTTCAAAACGTAGAAGACTTAGGCGATTTGAAAGCCGCCTTGCGCGAGGCTTTCGAGGTAAAGAAGAATCGTTTTCAATATCAGGAACTGGGGCGGAACAAGACTGCCCTCCTCATCTTCTTCAACAACAGCCTGCGCACGCGGTTGAGCACGCAGAAGGCAGCCATGAATCTTGGCATGAACGTCATCGTGCTCGACGTGAACCAAGGGGCATGGAAACTGGAGACGGAGCGTGGCGTGATTATGGATGGCGACAAGAGCGAACATTTGTTGGAGGCCATTCCCGTGATGGGATGTTATTGCGACCTTATCGGAGTCCGTTCGTTTGCCACCTTTGAAAGCCGTAAGGACGATTATGAGGAAAAGATACTGAACCAGTTTATCCGTTACTCCGGCAAGCCCGTATTCTTTATGGAGAGTGCCACGGTGCATCCCTTGCAGAGCTTTGCTGATTTGATTACCATCGAAGAGTATAAACGGACGGCGCGCCCCAAGGTGGTGCTCTCGTGGGCTCCTCATCCCAAGGCGTTGCCGCAGGCCGTACCCAACAGTTTCGCCCAATGGATGAACGCCGCCGATGTGGATTTTGTCGTGACGCATCCTGAAGGTTATGAACTCGATCCGAAGTTCGTAGGTGACGCCCGTGTGGAGTACGACCAACTGAAAGCCTTCGAAGGAGCCGACTTCATCTACGCCAAGAACTGGAGCTGTCCCGGTGTGACCCGTCCGGCGGACTACGGAAAGGTGTTGAACAAGGACATGAGTTGGACGGTGGATGCCGCTCACATGGCTGTGACGAACAACGCTTTCTTCATGCATTGCCTGCCTGTGCGCCGCAATATGATTGTGACGGACGATGTGATAGAAAGCCCGCAATCGTTGGTCATCCCCGAGGCTGCCAATCGTGAGATTTCAGCCACAGTAGTGCTTAAACGAATGCTTGAGGCATTATAGCCTTGACACATCTGGCCGGCAAGCGTAGGGTGTCCTTGTTTGCCGGTCAGGTTAAAAGGAATACAAAGGAAAGCCAAGGTCTTTTTATGAAGACTATTTGGGCGTGAAGTACTAAAAGCCGAACTGCCACGTTTTCCGCCCGTCGAAAGTCAGAACCGTGAAGGCGATGCTGTCACCTTCTTGTAGGCCGAGAGGAAGAAGGGGGAGGCTGGCATATACCGTGGTGGAATATGAATACGGGTCGCCGGGCTGTCGGTGATAAAGTGACAAGTGGTAAATTGTTCCGGTGTAGGAAGAACGGGTGGAATCCGTCCGGTATCCCCATTCCTGCCTGCCACCTTGTGTTTTAGGTGCGAGGTGAAGGTTGAGGTAATCTCCTCCATGCCATATACTGTTGATTGCCAATGGAGCGTCATCGTCCGACGGTTCTTCTTTCGGTTTCAAGAGGTTGACCGTCTCGGCTGTATAGACTTTAGCCACAGGATGCCCTTCTTGGTAGTCGGCTGTCACTTCGTAGCCGCATACGAGACGGTAGGCGGCATCAGGCTTCAAGCCTTGTATAGGGCTATTGATGGCATATATTTTACCGTCGTCGGTGACAAAATGCGTGCCGTTGCCTCTTGCATCGGTGTAAACCTCGACGAATTCCGTCAGAAGTGAGGGATATACGTATCCGTCTTCTTCATCGTCACTACATGCTGTACAGCACAGGCAGCCTATAAGAAACAGACAGGCTTTCCCCCTTTCCGGCAGGAACCGGAAAAGCGGAAAGCCTGTTTTTAATCCCAAATGCCTTTTCATATCCTTATTTCTGATGGGTGGCCATATAATTAAACACCGGATTGGCATACATCGTGAGCAGGCGTTCGCGTAAGAAAGCCGTGTCAGGGTTGGGTAAGGTTACTTTTTCCAGACGGTTTTCGAGGTAAGTTTCAAAACGCGCTTTTTCATCAGGAGTGTAATGTGCTGCAAACTCTTGTGTGCCCCGTAGCAAGTCGGCAGCCACATAATTTCCGGCGTATAACTTGTAATTGCGGTGAATCTCCTTGTCGATATGAGATGCCACGGCCGTGAACAGTTCTGTCTTGGGCATATCGGCGGGTAATGTGTCCAACCAATCGTTCAGCGGGCCTGCCATCCGGAAGCATATCCTTCCTTTGTATCCGAAAATCCCGGTCTGCATGTTCACCAGGTCGTCTTTCGGACTCTTCTTGAAACCTTCAATGTCGCGCTTCTGTTGGAATTCCTGTGCTTTCAAATAATCGCAAGGGTCGTATTCGTATGAAAGTGCAGTCGGTACGAGATTCAGCTGTTTCAGGCGGTCGATGGTGCTTCCTTCTCCTCCCATGGCCATCATTTTGAGGATGGAATCCTGCGTGCGGTCGTTTGAATCCTTGGCGCGTCCTTCCCGTTGGGCAATCCAGATGTTCTCATGTTTTGTAGCGATGGCATAGTGCATGTAGCGGCTCAACCGTGTGCTGGAAGCTAGCATTTGGCGCAGGCTCACAGAGCGTTGCACGATGAATGCCTTGTCCACCCTTACCAGTTTTTTAATCCATGGGCGTATCAACAGATTGTCGCCGATGGCAATTTCCATAGTGTTGCCGAAACCGTTGTCCAAGAGACTGATGGAAAGGAAAGCAGAGTCCATCACGATGTCGCGGTGGTTGGTGATGAAAGTATGCGGTACACTTTTGTCTACCGACTGGCTGTTCTCCAACACCAGGCCGTCGCTGCATTTGTCGACAATACCGTGAAGCAAAGGGTAGAAGAAAGTCTGTTGCACTTCTAAGTTTGTCCGGCAACGGCGAAGACGGTTGCATGCCACTTCGTAAGGTACTTCGGGCAAGACCTGTTCGGTGGCGGCGCGGAATTCCGGGTCGGCTATCAGTTCTTCAAAAACGGCCGGGAGTTCTTCCGGGTCGTATGGACGGATTTCGTCGAATTCTTCAGGCGTACGCATAAGCGGATAATTGAGTTATGACAGTTTGTTTTCGATGATGTCGGTCAACACGTCTTTCATGTCCATTCCGGCAGCCCGTACCTGTTGGGGAATGAAACTGGTGGCGGTCATGCCCGGTGTGGTGTTGACTTCCAACATGTTGATTCTTTCTTTCTCTTTGCCGTTTTCGTCGGTGGTGTGCGTGATGATATAGTCCACCCGGATGATACCGTTGCATCCCAATATGTCATATATCATGGAGGTGATGAGGCTTACGCGCTCGGCGGTTTCTTCTTTCAGGCGTGCCGGCGTGATTTCCCTGACCTGTCCGTTGTACTTGGCGTTGTAATCGAAAAACTCGTTGTCGCTCACTACTTCGGTGGCGGGCAGCACCACTTCTTTCTCTTGCGTCTTGTAGCAACCTTGGCTGATTTCCGTTCCTTCCATGAACGCTTCCACCATGACTTCGTCACTTTCGTGCATGGCTTTCAGAATGGCTTCGTGTATTTGGTCTGCACTTTTTACTTTCGTTACACCGAAACTGGAACCGCCCGCATTGGGCTTCACGAAACAGGGTAGGCCTATTTTCTCTATGATTTCGTCGTCGGTGACCAAATGCTCGAACCCTTTACGGACGATGAGGCTTTCGCTGACACTGACACCGAATCCTTTCAGGTACTGGTTCAGGGTGAATTTATTGAATGTCATGGCCTCCACGAGCACGTCTGATGTGGAGTAAGGCAAATGGATGAGGTCGAAATATCCTTGCAGGATGCCGTTCTCGCCCGGAGTGCCGTGTATGGTGATGTAGGCGAAATCAGGCCGGATACGCTTGCCGCCTTCCATGAAGCTGAAATCGTTGCGGTCCACGTTCGAACGGCTCCCGTCTTTCAGGTGAGCCTCCCATGCCATGCCTTTGATTTCAATGATATAAACTTCATATCTTTCCTTGTCGAGAAAGGAATGGATACCTTCGGCGCTCCGAAGGGAAACGTCGTGTTCGGAGGAATCCCCTCCGGCTACAATCGCGATTGTTTTTTTCATTTTTTGCCGATATTATAAAAGCTTATGTTCTTGTTTATTCCATGTCCCTATGCGCGGTGTAACTGCGCCACCGTTCCAATAGTGCCGTCATGTCTGCCGGGAGTTCCGAAGTGAAATACATCTCCTGTCCGCTGCGCGGATGTATGAATCCCAACGTCCGGGCATGGAGTGCCTGACGCGGACATACGGCAAAACAGTTCTGTATGAATTGCTTGTATTTACTGAATTGTGTGCCGCGCAGGATATCGTTCCCGCCATAACGTTCGTCGTTGAAAAGCGGATGGCCGATATGCTTCATGTGGGCACGGATTTGATGGGTACGTCCGGTTTCCAACCTGCATTCCACGAGCGTGACATAATTGAAATTCTCCAGTACGCGATAGTGGGTGACGGCATGTTTCCCGATTCCGCTGTCCGGTGGAAATACTGCCATCTGCATCCGGTCTTTCGGGTGACGGGCGATGTTGCCTTCGATACGTCCTTCTTCATCCTGAAAGCTTCCCCAGACCAAAGCATTGTACAGCCTTTGGGTGGTTTTGTTGAAGAACTGCTTCCCCAGATGCGTTTTGGCATCGGCATTTTTGGCCACTACGAGAAGTCCGGAGGTGTCCTTGTCTATGCGGTGTACCAATCCCACGGTCGGGTCGTTCGGGTCATAGTCCGGATTGTCCTTCAGGTGCCAGGCGATGGCATTGACCAGTGTGCCGGTATAATTCCCGCAGCCGGGATGTACCACCAATCCCGCTGGTTTGTCCACCACCACCAGGTCTTCGTCTTCGTACACGATGTCGAGGGGGATGTCTTCCGGGATGATTTCATTTTCATATTTAGGCCGGTCCAGGAGAATGACGATTTCATCGAGCGGTTTCACCTTATAGCTGCTTTTCACCGGCCGTCCGTTTACGAGGATGAACTCTTGTTCGGCAGCCCGTTGCAACCGGTTGCGCGACGTATTGTACAGATGTTCCATAAGGAACTTGTCTATTCTCATCGGCTTTTGTCCGCTGTCCGCTGTCAGGCGGTGGTGTTCGTACACCGATACGCCTTCTTCGTCTGGTTCTTCGTCCGTGAACGGAATGCCGTTCAATGGTAGCCTGTCTTTGTCGTTGCTACAGTCCGTATTCATTGTGTCATGAGGGAACGTGTGTTAAAAATCATCCGGGGCCGTGACATCCCGGTCTTCGTCATAAAGCTCTTCTTCCGTGACGGGAATAGAGTCGTCGCCGGAAACGTAGAGCGAATCGTCGCCAAAGCTTCCGCTTCCTACCTGTAGGGTCAATTCGGCATCAATAGGGATACGGTCGCCCCCGAAGATATTCTTTCCACGGTATTTCACACCGTACACCCAATCTCTTTCACCGTCTACGTATTCACACGGGCTGAGTTTGAATCCCATGGCCGTCAACCGCGCTTCCGCCTCGCGCAGGGAGCTGTTGTCGGCAATGTCCGGCATCGGGAGGGTGGGAGTGCGTGTCGTATTGATGGTCAGGTAGATTTCCCGCCCGGGTTTCACTTGGCTGTTGTTGGCCGGAGTCTGTTCCAATACCGTCCCGGAAGGCAGCGTCTTGTTATATCCGGAATCCGTGACGACAGCCACTAACCCTTGCCTTTCCAAAGTCTGGCGTGCGTCGTACACACGCATGCCTTTCACGTTCGGCACGGTGATTTCCACCCCATGCATGGTGTAGCGTTCCAGTCCGATCCAGATGCCGGCAGCGATGGCTACTATGATTAGGAACATCGCCAGCAGATTCACCCAAATGATTTTGCTGGTCAGTTTGCCGAAGAATTCTTTTATGGTCATTGCGAGTACCTGTGTATGTTCGGGGGACAAAGGTACTAATAAAAAAGAAAAAAGAAGTAAGGGCTTCCTTACTTCTTTCAATTTCTTTCGGAAAAAGATGGCTATAACTTATTTACCGTGTCTTTCGTCGGATACGGAAAGTTTCTTACGGCCTTTGGCACGGCGTGAAGCCAATACTTTGCGACCGTTTTTCGTAGTCATTCTTTCACGGAAACCATGCTTGTTCTTTCTCTTTCTGTTGTGGGGTTGAAATGTTCTTTTCATTGTTATATTCTGTTTTTATTTGTTTCTTATCGGGTTCGGGGTGCAAAATTAGGCACTTTTTTTAAATTAAGCAAGAGATAAGTCATTTTCTACCAAAACTTTTGTGTTTTTTTTCTTTTTTCCATTAACTTTGCAGCGCAAACGGAAGTGTGCATTGATTATATACATTTAAAATAGAATACAAAGCAAAATTTTTATGATTAACGCTCAAGACATTAAAAAAGGTACTTGCATTCGTATGGATGGCAAGTTGTATTTCTGTATCGATTTCCTGCATGTGAAACCGGGTAAGGGCAATACCTTCATGCGTACGAAGTTGAAAGACGTGGTCAACGGTTATGTGCTCGAACGTCGTTTCAATATCGGCGAAGCCTTGGAAGACGTGCGTGTGGAGCGTCGCCCCTACCAGTATCTTTATCAGGAGGGCGAAGATTATATTTTCATGAACCAGGAAACTTTTGAGCAGATACCTATCGCCAAAGAATTGATTAACGGTGTGGATTTCATGAAGGAAGGCGAAGTCGTGGATGTGGTTTCGGATGCTTCTACCGAGACGGTGCTTTACGCTGATGTGCCGACCAAGGTGGTATTGAAGATAACCTATACGGAACCGGGACTGAAAGGCGATACGGCCACCAATACCCTGAAGCCTGCCACGGTGGAGACTGGTGCGACGGTGCGTGTGCCTTTGTTCGTGAACGAGGGTGAGATGATAGAAGTCGATACTCGCGACGGTTCGTATTTGGGCCGTGTGAAGTAACGGAAGATATTTTAGTTTTTAATGACGGAAAGTGAATAATAAGGTGTTTTGCACCTTGTTGTTCACTTTTTTTTGTTACATTTGCCTGACGATGCCGTGGCGCGTCCCGTCGTGGCTCGTTTGGAAGATAGGATGTCCAATGAGGGTTAGTCTCTCGTAGCGTGAGTTGAAACAATGAAATATTCTCTGATTATACCGGTTTATAATCGTCCTGATGAGGTGGATGAACTGTTGAAAAGCCTTACCGGACAGACGTTTACGGACTTTGAAACGGTCGTGGTGGAGGACGGTTCTTCCCGCCCGTGCCGCGATGTGGTGGAGAAATACGCCGGACGTCTGTCGGTGAAGTATTATGACAAACCTAACTCTGGGCCGGGCCAGACCCGTAACTACGGGGCGGAACGCAGCAGCGGCGAGTACCTGATAGTGTTGGATTCGGACTGTGTGCTTCCGGCGGGATATTTGCAGGCCGTAGATGACGAGTTGAGGAGCGAGCCTGCCGATGCTTTCGGTGGTCCCGACCGGGCACATGAATCTTTCACGGACGTGCAAAAGGCCATCAGCTATGCCATGACCTCGTTTTTCACTACGGGAGGCATCCGGGGGGGGAAGAAGAAAATGGATAAGTTTTATCCGCGTTCCTTCAACATGGGAGTGCGGGCGGAAGTCTACCGTCGGTTGGGAGGCTTCTCCAGAATGCGTTTCGGCGAGGATATAGATTTCAGCATCCGGATATTCAAGGCCGGGTGCAGTTGCCGTTTGTTTCCCTCTGCCTGGGTATGGCACAAGCGGCGCACGGACATGAAGAAGTTTTTCAAGCAAGTGCATAATTCCGGCATTGCGCGTATCAACCTGTACAAGAAATATCCGGAGTCGCTGAAGTTGGTGCATCTGTTGCCCATGGTGTTTACCGTGGGGGCATGCTGCCTGCTGTTGGCTGCACTTGTAGGATGGGTAGGTTCTGTCTGGATTTTTCAGATGACCCACCGTTACGTCTATGCCGTGGAGATGCCGGGCTTGGTGCAGCATGCGGCTGTGTTCCATGCCTTGTCGTGGATACCCTTGTTGCCCTTGTTGTTGTTCGCCCTGTTGATTTGCACGGATGCCACGGTGGCCAACCGCAGTTTGAAAATCGGCGTACAGGCGGTGGGGGCTTCGTTTGTCCAACTGACAGGCTACGGTACGGGATTCCTCCGTGCATGGTGGCAGCGGTGTGTGCGCGGTAAGGATGAGTTTTCGGCTTTCGAGAAGAATTTCTATAAATAGAGCTATGGAGACGGCGAAACTGAACATCAAGCAATGGGCCGAAGACGACCGTCCGCGTGAAAAATTGATGCAGAAGGGGCCTTCGGCGCTGAGCAATGCCGAGCTGTTGGCCATCCTTATCGGTTCGGGCACAGTGGAGGAATCTGCCGTGGGCTTGATGAAACGTGTCATGGCCGATTGCGACAACCGTTTGAAGGCGTTGGGGCGCATGTCGCTCGAAGAACTGACCGGGAATGTAGAGGTATGGGACAAGGAGACCGGGAAGAAAAAGAGGGTGCGCCGTTACAAAGGGTTGGGCGAAGCCAAGGCCGTGGCTATAATGGCGGCTTGCGAACTGGGACGCCGCCGGATGGAGGAAGATGCTGCGGAGCTGCCTTCCATCCGTTCCAGTGTGGACTTGTACCATTATTTCCTGCCGCAGATGCAGGACCTGTTTCACGAGGAATGTTATGTGCTTCTGATGAACCAGGCCTGCCGCATTTTGGATAAGGTGTTGGTAAGTAAAGGCGGGTTGACGGAGACGGCGGTCGACATCCGCCTGATTTTGCGCGAAGCCCTGTTGCACCGTGCGCCTGTCATTGCGCTTTGCCACAACCACCCGTCGGGGCAGGTGCGCCCCAGCATGGAGGACGACCGGCTGACCGACCGGCTCCAGAAGGCTTGCCGGATGATGAATATCCGTCTGTTGGACCACATCATCGTGGCCGAAGGCGGTTTTTACAGTTATTGTGAAGAAGGTAAATTAGTATAACAAGATAAATAAAGATCGATATATGGAAGAGGAAAAGAAAATGCCGGAGAAATTGCAGGTGGAAGAGAAAGTGATCGAGATGCTCAAAACGGTGTACGACCCTGAGATACCGGTGAATGTGTACGACCTCGGATTGATATATAAGATAGACTTGGCAGACGATTATGCCCTGAGCGTGGACATGACGCTTACGGCCCCGAACTGCCCGGCTGCGGATTTCATCGTGGAGGACGTGCGCCAGAAGTTGGAGAGTATAGAGCAGGTAAGGTCGGTGGAGGTCAATCTGGTGTTTGAACCCGAGTGGGACAAGGACATGATGACCGAGGAAGCCAAAATGGAATTGGGATTCTTGTGATGAAAAGCGTATATTTTCTTTCGGATGCCCATCTGGGATGCCGTTCCATCCCGCACGACCGTACGCGGGAACGCCGGTTGGTGCGCTTTCTGGACGGCATCAAGGATAAGGCTTCGGCGGTTTACCTGTTGGGGGACATCTTTGATTTCTGGTATGAATATAAGACGGTGGTGCCCCGTGGCTATACCCGTTTCCTCGGGAAGCTCAGCGAATTGGCCGACCGGGGAGTGGAGGTACACTTCTTTACGGGCAACCACGACATCTGGTGCGGCGATTACTTGGTGAAGGAATGCGGCGTGACGCTGCACACCGAGCCGATGACGGTGGAGATGGGCGACAAGGTGTTCATGTTGGCGCACGGTGACGGTTTGGGCGATCCCGACCACAAGTTCCGTTTCCTGCGTGCCGTGTTCCGCAATCGTATTTGCCAACGCATGTTTTCCTGCATCCACCCCCGTTGGGCTGTGGATTTCGGTCTGTCTTGGGCGGCGCACAGCCGCCAGAAGCATGGCGTGGAAGGCGGTGACCCTCCGTATCTGGGCGAGGACAAGGAGTATCTCGTCCGTTTTGCCAAGGAATACCTGAAAGCCCATTCCGAAATCAACTATTTCATTTTCGGCCATCGCCACATCGAGCTGGATTTGATGCTGACCCGTTCGAGCCGTGTCCTGATTTTGGGCGACTGGATTACGCAGTTCACTTACGCCGTATTCGACGGGGAGAACCTGTTTATGGAGAACTATGTAGAGGGCGACACTTGCCTGTAACCTTTGCAGCGTGTCTGTCGCTGTTTCCGCCGGACGGTTTGCGGAAATGAAAGTTCTGTAAAATACATGACAGAATCTGCTCTGTGCTGTCCGGAAAATCAATCTCCGCAGAACGGAAAATCAGTCTCAGCCGATTGAAAAATCAATCTCAGCCGAACGATTTCCCGTTCTGCGGAGATTGATTTTTGTTTTGTATTTTATTGAAAATTATCGGATTGCTTTTTGGTGCAGAAAAGTAAGATGTTTTGTCACCACCACACCTGTCTTCCCTGCTCGTAGGTGAAGATGCGTTCTTCCTTTCCTTTGGACAGGTCGCGCAGCCAGTACAGCCCGCCGGACGGGACGTTGCGGAACCGCAGGCAGATGTTCGCGGCTTCCTGTTTGCCCAAAGAACTCCATCCCTGCCCGTTCCAGTAGAACAGCTCGTAAGTGTCGCCGATGTCTATCGTGTTGCCGTCGCCCCGTGCGGTGTAGACGATGCGTTCCAAGGCCACGGGGCGGCCGAAGTCCATGCCGGCCCATGCCCCGGCCGGGAGGGGCGCGTCGAAGAACGTGAGCAGGTCGTCGTCGAACACCTTGTCCTTCGTGCCCTCCGGGTTCCCCTCCCAATGGCCGTCCGTGCCGATGATTTTGCCCTTTATCTGTTTGTGGCTTCCCCTTTCATAAAAACGGATGTCGGCGATGTTGCAGTATGAGCCTTCCTTGGGTTGGTAGAACCGCCAGTAGCGGTAGGGGCGTACGGTGTCGGACAACAGGATTTCCTTTCCTGTGGCCGAGCAGTCCGTCACGCGATGGAGTACGGTTTTCTCCTTGAAACGGGCTTCGTTGGAGGCTTGGAACTCCCCACCGTCGATACGCATGATGACTTCCTGTACATGGGGCAGGACGGGATATTTGCGCCACAGCACGAGGTCGGCACGTCGCGTCGTGTCTGCCACGACAGGACGTACCTTGCCGCCGTAGGCAAAGAGGAACGGGGCGGCCAAAGGTTTCATTTTTCCTCCTTTCTCATAGCATACGGGCAGGTAGACCGTGTTCATGCCCACCTTGCGGAATGTGGCTTTCCCGTCTTCCATCCGTGCAAAGTCCACCGGCACCCATTCCTTGTTGTCGAACACCGTGAGGAAGGCATAATGCCCGTCTTTTCCTTCCGGCACGTGGATGGCCGCATCCCGGCAGTCCATGTATTCTTCCGTGACGTCCCTGATGAACGGGTTGCGGAACACGTCCGGCACGTATTCTTCCGTTTGGAGCATCCGGCGCAGTTCCGGATTCATGGCGTATGTGCGCCGGAACACCTTGGGCATGCGTTCGCCCAACTTGTGGGGCTGTCCGGGGGTGCTGCATGCACCGCTGAATGGGATGTGCCGCCCGTCCTCGGCCAATAGGACATTCCAAGAGTGGCCCAAGCTGCGGAAGGCCCATTGCGGTGTGAAGTCCATTACCACGGGGATGCCCTGGCTCCGGAATACGGACGTGGCTATGGTGCCGTAATCCGCACAAGTACCGATGGGAAGCCTCAGGCGGGTACGCCAACGATGGACGGGCAGCAGGATGGTTTCGTCCGTGATGCCCGGTTTCATGTAATACCACAGGTTGTCGTTCAGCTTGATACCGGCCTGCAGGGCGGAATTCCGGTACAGGTCGCAATAGGCCAGTTCGTCGAGATGGTCGGGGTGGAACGAGCGCAGATTCGTTCGCCAACCGTCCAAGGGCTGAAGTTCCTCGGCCTTGTAAGGCAACAGGTATTCACAAAAATCCTCAAATCCCAAATGCCTTGCCCATGGTCCTTCCTGCCATTGTACGAACGCACTGTCTATGTTTTGGATGAGGAAACCGGCGGTGACGATTTTCACGTCCTGCACTTTTCGGGGACGCAAATGGCCGAACCTCCGGCTGAGGGCTACCAACGAGTCCCGCACCACCCATTTGTCCGTCGTGTCCTTCATGGCCGTGAGCAGGGAGTCCACGGCGTCATAATATGGTGTGAATGCCGACGTGTCGGTTTGCGAGTAATGCCCCGGCATGTGCCGGATGAGGTATTTGGCGGCCTCCAGTTTCAGGGAGTCGCCGGCATAATGCGCCAGCACCTTTTCCAGTTCCGTGCGGTTTTCCCCGGCCATTTCCAGGGCTTCCTCAAGCAGGGGGGCGTGCGGGCGGTCGCAGGCCGGAAATGCCATGCCGCATGCGATGGCCGCAAAAAGTATGTATCTTCTCATAAGGCTTTGTCTTTTCTATGTGTTTTTGGAGTGTGGGTTTGCCGGAGCTGTCCTTCCGCTTCTTTTTTCATTTTCCGTACGGCAGGCGAATCCACCTTGGCACGGAAGGCGGCTATCCGCCGTGCCGTGTCCCGTGCCTTTCCGCCTTCGCCCGTGGCTTCGTACAGCTTCATGAGGCGGTAGAGGGGATAGGCGCGGTCGGGCAACAGGCTGAAAGCCTTGCGATAGGCCGTTTCGGCCTCACGGGCGGCCCCGAGGTCAAGGTAGTTGTTCCCCATCATGACATGGAACATGGGGTCGCAACTTACGAGCGTGCCTTGCCGCAGGGCGGCGTTGCTGTCGTTATACCGCCCCAGTTCGCGCAGGGCCTTGCCGTAGGTGAACAGGTATTCGGGCCGGTTTTCCAACAGATCGTAATTCTTTCGGAAATCATCCACGAAGGCGGCATCTTGTATGCCGGAGAAGGCACGGTATTCCCTGTAGGCTTCCACCCGTGTCCTTGTTTCTGCCGTCCACCATGCGGCAGGCACGGCCAACGATACGGCCACGACGGCTCCTGCGGCCTTTTTCCACCAGACGGTCCCCATGCCGGTTCCGGCCTGCAGGCTTACGGCGTAGGCCGCCCATCCCGTAGCCCACAGGCGGAACGGCCATAGGGCGAACGGATAGGAAAACATTGAGGCCACGAGCAGGGCTATATAGCCGCAGGCCGACACTTCGCGTTTTCGCATGAGGATGAAAGCCGCCCACAAGGTAATCGTGAGCGCGCAGGCCATGCCGATGAGACCCTGCTCCACGCCCACTCCGGCCAGACCGTTGAAGGCATATTCCGGACTTCCGGCCACGGGCAGCAACGGGGAATCTGGATGCCCGGTGAAGAACGCGGTTTGTGCTTCCCCGTAGGCGTGGGCGAAACCGCCCAGTCCGTGTCCTGTAAGCCATTCCGCCATCCATGCCTTTCCGGCCACGATGGCCATCAGCAGGCGGCCGTCGGCCGAACCTTGTTTCATGAAATAAGCGCATGCACCGAGGCAGGCGGCTGCGGCCAACCCTCCGAGCACCATGCGGCGGTGGCCACGCCATAACATGACGGCAAGGGCTACCGCCAAGGCCACCCACGCCGTGCGGCTCCATGTGGCGGCCAACACCGGCAGTCCGGCTGCCCATAGGGCGTATACGGTCGCATGGCATATTTTGTCTGGCCGGGACAATCCTGTCCATGCTCTTTTATGGTTGTACAGCCATGCGGCGGCTACTGCCAACGCAATGGCCACCAGGATGGCGTACGGGCCGGGATTGAAGAATGTGCCCGTCAGGGCATAACGGTAGTGGTGTGAAGGTTCCCAACCGGCCAGTTGGGCGATTCCGGTATAGGTTTGGTAAAGTCCGGCCAAGCATAGTCCGGCGGTCCATGCCTGTCCGAATGCCTTTCCGCAAAAAGGGATGGCGAGGCGCAAGGCCGCATAGGCAAGGCACAAGGCTCCGGCTTCGCGGAAGTCTTCCGTGGCCGGATAAGGGGAGAGGAACCAATAGTTGCAGGCCATGTAAAGTGCCCATAGCAGGACAACGGCATCCAAGGCGTGCGGCCTTGGCCAATGCCGTGTCATAAGGGAGGTGCAGAAAGCGGCTACGGACAACGTGGCCACCATCCCGTAACACCATACGTCGGAAACAGACGGGTAGGCCACCGTCTGCCATACCGCCGGGAGGCACAGGCAGGTCGTCAGGATGGCGGCCATGCCGTATCGTGTCAGGTCATGCCGCTTCATTTTCGTCAGTTTGGGGAGATTGGGGATAGAGCAGGTTCAGTCCGGCGCGTTCCTTGCGTTCGCGTCCGGTAGTGCGGTCTATGGATTCCACCACTTCCGATACCACGCCCACGATGTATTCTTCCGGCACGAAGCCCCAATAGCGCGAGTCGCGTGAGTTGGCGGCATGGTCCCCGCATACGAAGTAGTAATTCCTTTGGAACCGGTAGTAGGGCAGGGGCTTCCCGCCGGAGAGGCAAACGTTCCGTTCCCCGTCCCAAATGAGCGGTTTGCGGGTCTCGAACTCGATGGCCATGCGGTAGATGTCCGCCTTGCGCCAGTCGTCCATCCGGATGATGTCGTCGCGTCTCGGCACGTAGATCGGCCCCATGTTTTTCGCGCTCCATCCCAAGCGCGGGTCGCCTGTCAATATCGGCCACATCACGCCCCACGGCAGTTGGTCGTCGGGCACGCTTTCCAGTTGTTGCTGCATGTCGGGCACGCCTATCGTGCCGTGGTAGTTGTTGTTGACGGGGCGGCTGTGTACGAACGAGATGGTGTCGCCCGGCAGGGCCACACACCGTTTCACGTACACATAGTTGATTTTGAATCCTATTTTCCCGTCGTTGACAGGGTAGTTGAAGACGATGATGTCGTTCGGGCGCAGTCCGCGCTGTCCCCTTGTGCGCCAACACTCCAACCTGCCGTCCGTGAAGTCGAGGGATTTGTATATCCGCGCCCCGAAGATGAGCTTGTCCACCTTAACCTTGTCTCCCGGCATCAGGGTGGGTTGCATGGAGTCCGACGGCACGATGAAAGTGTCCGCCACGAAGGCGCGCCAACCGTAGTGTATGCCCACGGCCAACACGGCAGCCATACAAAAGAGGCTCAGGGCGAATATACCTTTATATATATAAGTGCCTATTGTCATTAAGGCTTTATAATGAGCTATTTTTTTAAGGCTTTTCTATATAAATTCCACATTTTAGGAGTTTCAATAGGATCCCCCACTAATATTATTTGGTTTTTGGGAGATAGTAAGAAAGTGGAATATTTTACTTTTTCCAAAATTGGATTTAGCTTGATTAATTCTTCATATGTATGGGTCTTATGTAATCCATAAAGATTAATCATAGAATCAACGTTGGACGATAGTCTAATGTCCTTGGGTAGCACAAAGGTTATGCTTGTTGGTTGTAAGTCTCGGTCTTCCATATCCAAACTGTAGATATACCAATTATTAACATGCATGTTACAAGCAGAACAGTCCCCTGTATCCTTTATTAAAACAAGAATCTTATTTTGTTCTTTTTGAAGAATGGAATCTTTAGGCATTTTGATGTTATTATTAGTGAGTGTCTTCACTTTTTGTTTTATTTCCTGTTCATGGCTATTACATGAGAAGAAGCATAACGCAATAAGGCTTGCGAAGACTATACGTTTGATTTGTTTATTTTTCATTGAAATCATATGTGTAAATTATGTTTGGAGTTTCTGAGCACATTGCATATAATATGTTATCTTCGGAAATACTAAATAAGTCAAAAGGCTTATCAAATAGAATACGTCTTTTTAATTCACCCTTCCATGACCATAATTGAACTTCTAATATAATATTTAATTTTTTATATAGTTCACTCATTGTATACCCTCTGCTATAAAGTGCGACAATGTAATGTGAATTAGCACTTATTTTATGATAACAGCATTGGGATTCATAGGCACTATTTTTCTGTGGGCGTTCAAATGAATCTTTAATTTTTATTTCTTTCACTAAATTACCATTAGTATCATATGAACGGATTAAATTCATATAATAATAGAAATCCCATATTTGTTTTTTGTCAGTTCTTCCTACTGTAGATTTAAAATTAAACTTAAATCGCTCTTCTTTCTGTAGTGATTGCTCTGGATATTCTCCAAAAAAACTATATTCTCCGTCTTTATATAGGATATGTTCTCCTTCTTGTCCATTGGTAAGCCCTGAGGCAATATAACTGTCAATACCTGTTTTAACAAGTTGGTTTAGTGCGTCGGGGATGATGATAGGTGTCCTGTCAATGCACTTTAGCCGACCGTTTTTTATTGTTATTTCTTTTTCTATATTAGCATCCAATGCAAAAAAAGAACTATCTGTACATGAAAAATAGTTGCGATTTAAATTGATGAATTCATCTAAAGTGTGTCCTTTACTTCCTCCTGAAAATAATAGGTTTAAACTATCCTTGTTCAGGACAACGAATAACTTATCGGAAGCATTGGGCTGCATAAAAAGTAGTTTGTCGTGAAAGACATTTAAAGAACGTGGATACGTGATGATGCTATCTATGTTATGTTGGGTTAATGTCTGTTTTTCAATAGGCGTTTTTTCTAAATCGCACTCTTCTTTTTGTATATTTTGGCAACTAAAGAGTGTTGCGATAGACATTACTATTATTTTTAATTTCATGGCATGCATAATAAAATAGAGTGTTTGTTTATACTCAATTATTAAAAGCCGCCTTGGTTTATTGAACACCAAAACGACTTTTTTCAAAAGAGGATTCCTCTTATTTAGTACATTTGCTAGACTCTGTATAATCAGAACAGTCTTCTGTCATACAAGTAGCGCAATACATCGTATTTAAAGAACCTTCACCTCTGTCTCTTAGAACTTTGTAGCATTCGTATTCTTTCTTTTCCCCCTTGTCGTCATCTTCATAGTCGGATGCTAATACTTCAATGTTTTCAAGAAACAAATCGCTTTCACTCGCGACTTTGTTTTTTTCATAAGTTTGATACCCCACGTATCCTGTAGTACCAATTACCATTGCACCAATTAAAGATGCCAAAGTTGTTTTCATTTTCATGGATCTTTCTTTTTAGTCGTTTATAATATTTCTTTGTGAGGCTCTTCCTCCCAAAGTGTCATTGCAAAAGTATATGATTTAATAGGTGGGCTGCAAATATTTTCAAGAAAGATTTCTATTATGACGTGCTTTTGACGCAAAGGATGTAGGACTTGACGCATTTGTATCCAAAATACTTGGATGGGTGTCAAAATTACATCTTGTAAAAGAGCCTTGTGGGAGATGCCCCAAGGGTCCGGAGGAACACTGTAGAAACAACCGTCAAACGATTCTCCGATGTGCTCCAAACGATTTTTTGTTCTGCTGTGAACGGAGGACGGGGCTAAGGCCGACGGAATAGAGGTATCTATTTCCATATACAATGTGTTCATTCAAAAAAAGGTTCGCATCCTTCATACTGTTTGTAATTCAGTCCGTTATGGTGAACTTTCTTGGGCAATAGCCTTCACCGGGACTTCACTCGGGCTTCACCGGGGAGCGGTGTAGGGCAGGAACGAAAATAGGGCGCGGAACCATTTCCACGCCCTATTACATCAGGGGTATTTCTCATATTGATATGAGAAGAAGCATATTTGGCATAATTAAGGTTTATACCAACGCCATGGTGTCTTTGGCGATCATCAGTTCCTCATCGGTCGGGATGACGCATACCGTCACTTTGCTGTCCGGTGTGGAGATGATGGCTTCTTCGCCACGTATGGTATTGTTTTTAGCTTTATCGAGAGATACACCCAGATAGTCCAGGCCGTTGCAGAAAGCTTCGCGCATGTCGGCTTGGTTTTCTCCCACGCCTCCGGTGAAGAGGATGATGTCCACCCCGTTCATGGCCGCAGCGTAAGCACCGATATACTTTTTCACGCGGTAGGCGTACATGTCGAGAGCCAAGCGGCAGCGTGGGTTGCCTTCGTGGGCTGCGGCAATCACCTCACGCATGTCCGAAGAAACTCCCGTGACACCGGCCACGCCGGATTTTTTGTTCAGGAGATTGGACATTTCAGAAGGAGCAAGCCCTTCCTTGTCCATGATAAAGGTTACCGCGCCGCCGTCTACATCGCCGGAACGGGTACCCATCATCAGGCCTTCCAACGGAGTCAGTCCCATGGAGGTGTCGATACATTTGCCGTCTTTTACGGCCGAAATGGAACCGCCATTGCCCACATGGCAAGTGATGATACGTTTGCCGGCAGGGTCTACGCCAAGGTATTCGCAGACACGTTGGGATACATAACGGTGGGACGTGCCATGGAAGCCGTAACGGCGGATGCCGTATTTTTCATACATCTCGTAGGGCAGGGCATACATATAGGCATAGTCGGGCATCGTCTGATGGAAGGCTGTGTCGAATACGCCTACCTGGGGAATCGAAGGCAGAAGGACCGATACGGCATTTACACCTTTCAGGTTGGCGGGATTATGTAGCGGGGCCAAGTCGTTGCAGGCTGTGAAGGCTTCCAACACTTCGGGAGTGAGCAACACGCTTTGGTTGAACTTTTCTCCTCCGTGTACCATACGGTGTCCTACGGCGCCAAGCTCTTCCAACGATTTCAAGGCACCGAGTTCCGGGGCGGTCAGGATGTGGAAGATGAATTGTACGCCTTTGGTATGTTCGGGGATGTCTTCCTCGATGATTTTCTTCGTCCCGTCCGGCAAGGTCATTTTCAGGAAAGAACCGGGCAGGCCTATTTTTTCTATGCCGCCCTGTGCCATGACGGAATGGTCGGTCATGTCGTATAATTTATATTTGATGGAGGAACTTCCGCAGTTCAATACTAAAATCTTCATATTATATAAATAGGTGTAATTTTAAAGTTTCCGTTTATTTTTGTTCTTTTGCCGCGATGGCCTGATTGGCCGTGACAGCTACCATGGTGTAAACGTCCTCAATGGAGCATCCTCGGGAAAGGTCGTTGACCGGACGTGCTATGCCTTGGAGGATAGGGCCGATGGCTTCGGCATGTCCCAGACGTTGTACCAATTTATAGGAGATGTTGCCGACTTCAAGGTTGGGCACAACTAGCACGTTGGCATGTCCGGCGATTTCGGAACCCGGGGCTTTGCTTTCGCCTACGCTCGGCACAAGCGCGGCATCAGCCTGGAGTTCACCGTCGATGCTGAGGCCAGGAGCCATTTCTCGTGCCAACTTGGTGGCTTCCACTACCTTGTCCACGACTTCATGTTTGGCCGAACCTTTGGTGGAGAAGCTCAGCATGGCTACTTTCGGGTCGATTCCGGCCACGGCTTTGGCTGTGCGGGCGGTACAAACGGCAATCTGTGCCAACTGTCCTGCATCGGGTACGGGGGTGACGGCTACGTCGCCCATGACCAAAATGCCGTTCTTTCCGTAATTAGGAGCTTTGGTGAGCAACAGCATGGCTCCGGAAACGCAGGTGATGCCCGGGGCGGTCTTGATGATCTGGAGGGCAGGGCGCAATACGTTGCCGGTCGTGTTGCGTGCACCGGCCAACTGTCCGTCGGCATCACCGGCCTTAATCATCAGGCAACCGTAGAACAAGGGGTCCTGCACTTTTTGGTGGGCTTCTTCTATCGTCATGCCTTTTTTCTTACGCAATTCGAAAAGCAATTGGGCATATTCTTCTTTTTTCGGGCTGGTAGCCGGGTCTATGATAGTAGCCTTGGATATGTTTCCCAATCCCCATTTTTTTGCCGCTTCTTCTATTTCTGAAGGGTTTCCTAATAAAATCAAGTCGGCCACCTCGTCGGTAAGAATCTGGTTGGCAGCCTTTAATGTGCGCTCTTCCGTACCTTCAGGAAGAACGATGCGCTGCTTGTTAGCTTGAGCGCGTGAGACAATCTCTTTGATTAAGTCCATATTTAAAATCTTTAAATTGATAACTCTACATTGCAATTAGTAGGATTGTGCAAAATTACTGCTTTTTGACCGAATAACCGTATGATTCCTATTTTATTTTTTTATATTCCGGAATGGTGTTCCTCTCATAATTTTTATGTTACTTTGGTATCAAAAAATATTTTATGTCCCTTGATTTTCGTCCTTTGTCTTTAGCAGACCGTTCGCTTGTATGGAAGTATACTGAAAACGCAGGTCGCCGTAACTGTGATTTGTCTTTTGCCAATCTTTATGCCTGGAGAATGCTTTATCGCACGGAAGTGGCGGAGTGGGGCGGTTTTCTGGTGTTTCGTTTTTATGCAGATGGGCATTTGGCTTATCTTATGCCTGTGGGCGAGGGGGATTGGTGTGCCATCCTGCAGGCTTTGAAAGAAGATGCGTGCCGGTTGTCTCATCCTCTTTTACTGTTAGGCGTTTGTGAGGATTTGATGCCGCAGGTGGAAAGGTGCATGGGGGAGGACTGCCGTGTGAATGTCAATCGGGACCATGCGGATTATGTCTACTTGCGCGAGTCTTTGGCTACCTTGTCCGGTAAGAAGTTGCAGCCCAAACGTAATCATGTGAATCGTTTTAAAGCCTTGTATCCGGATTATCGTTATGAGGAACTGGCGGAGCAATGGGTTCCGGCTTGTTTGGATTTGACTCGCCGTTGGGTGGAGGCGCGTCAGGACGAAGCGGAGAAAAGGGCGGTGGCAGCGGAGTCGGAAGCCATTCAACGTGCATTGGCACATCGGGATGAACTGGATCTGAGGGGAGGTGTATTGTTGGTTGGGAGACAGGTCGTGGCATTTACTTACGGGGCCCCGATTTGTCGTGATACCTTTGATGTGTGCGTGGAGAAAGCCGATGTGGAGTTTGAGGGGGCTTATACGGTAATCAACAAGGAGTTCGTTTCACGGTTGCCGGCACAATATAAATATGTGAACCGGGAAGAAGACTTGGGGATGGAAGGCTTGCGAAAGGCTAAACTGTCTTATCAACCGGAAATGTTATTGGTGAAATACAGTGTGTGGTCGTCTTGTACGGTGAAGGCGGAGATTGAAGAGGGTAGGCTGACACCGGAACAGCATTTGATAAAATGGCAGACCCGTGCATTGTGGAGCTTGTGTTTCGGTGATACGGAAGAGTTTATGAAACTTTATTTTACCCGTAAATATACTCCTGAAAGAAACAGTTGCCTCGTAAGGGACGGGCGTGTGGTTGCGGCTTTGCAATGTTTGCCATACCGGATGATGTTTGGAGGAGAGGTTGTTCCTGTGGCTTATGTTTCAGGGGTTTGCACGCAGCCGGAATGCCGAGGCAAGGGACTGATGACGGAACTGATGGGGCAGGCTCACCGTAAAATGTATGCCGACGGGTGTCTGTTCAGCCTTTTGATTCCGGCTGATGAGGGCTTGTTTGCTTTTTACCATCGTTTTGGCTATTATACTTGTCCTGGGGTGGCATTACCGAAGCGAGAGGAATCATGTGATGCCGATAAGGTGGTATGTGAAGTTTATACCGCTATGCATGAAATTGAACCAGTGTTGGGGGATTTGCAGTTTGATTTGGATGTTTTTTTGCGCTGTGTCCCTTATGCTGTGTTGCATGATGAGACAGACTTGTATACAGTGTGTGCAGATTTGTTCCTTGGGAATGGTTGTGTCGTGGTGGCGCGTTGCGACGGGCGTTGCGTCGGACTGGTTTGGGCCGTCCCGCGTGAAGGGAAACTATGGGTTTTGGAGTGTTTTTCCGTTTCTGCGGTCGTTGAGAATATTTTGTATAAGCAGGTGCGGGAGGCATTCGGCTTTGCCGGGAATGTCGCAATGATTCGTCAGGAAAACAGGGGGCAGTTGCGTGTGATACATGTGTATGAGGTCTTGAAGTTGTATGCGCGGCAACATGCGGACACGGCCGGTCGGATACGTGTGGTCGGAGATGAGGATATCACGGAGAATAACGGAGTTTACGTGTGGGGCGATGGGCAATGCCGGAAAGAAGGGTACGGTGCCTTTTGTTGTTCGGAAAGCGGCGGGGTTTGTCGTAGCATACATATTCGGGAGCTGCCGGAAATGCTTTTGGAAGACGCCTGTCCTTATTTGGGTTTGATGATGAACTGATTATGTGCGTTCTTCCGTGAGAAAACGTTCCAACTCTTCAGCGGACAGGCGGAGATGGAATGTGTCTTTGTAGGCTACGGAGATATTGCCCGTTTCTTCGGAAACGATGACGGCCAAGGCATCGGTTTCCTGCGATATGCCTTTGGCGGCACGGTGGCGCAAGCCTAATTCTTTCGGGATGTCCATGCTGTGGGATACCGGCAGGATGCAGCCTGCTGCTTTGATACGTTTCTTGCTGATAATCATGGCTCCGTCGTGCAGCGGACTGTTTTTGAAAAAGATGTTCTCGATAAGCCGTTGGTTGATGTTGGCATCGATGAGTTCGCCAGAGCGTATGATGTCGTTGAGGGGCAAGTTACGTTCGATGACGATTAATGCCCCGACCTTTTGTTTGCTCATGCTCATGCAGGCCATGACGATGGGCATGATGTCGTCCTTGTTTGTCTTTTTATTGTCTTTCTTGTTGCGCCGGATGAGTTTGAGGAGGCTTTCCACTTGCCGGTGTGTACCAATCGTGAAAAAGAAGTTGCGGATTTCTTCTTGGAACAGGATAATCAGTGCCAGTGTACCGACGCTGACCAGCTTGTCGAGGATGGACCCCAAAAGCTTCATTTCCAATATTTGGGAGACAAACAACCAGAATACGACGAAAATCAGCACGCCGAAGAATACGTTCAGTGAACGCGACTCTTTCATGACCTTGTAACAATAGAACAGCATCAGCGCGACAAGGAAGATGTCGATAAAGTCTTTCAGTCCGAATTCTAATGGCATGGAAATGTTTTTTTTATTTCTGTTCGTTCATTTGATTGAATATTCTCACGGCTTCCACACACGCTTTTACGTCATGCACACGCAAAATGTCTGCCCCTTTGGTCAAGGCGATGGTGTTCAATACGGTAGTTCCGTTCAGTGCTTCTTCGGGGCTGCTGTCGAGCAGTTTGTATATCATTGATTTGCGCGAAATGCCCACTAATAAGGGAAGTCCGAATAGCTTGAAGTCTTCCAAATGCTTGAACAGCTCGTAGTTGTGCGCCAAAGTTTTTCCGAATCCGAATCCAGGGTCTATAATGATGTCTTTGACGCCTCGGGCGTACAGCTCTTGCACCTTGAGAGCAAAGTATTGCATGATTTCCATGCGGAGATGGTTATAATGTATATGTAGCTGCATGTCTTGGGGAGTGCCTTGCATGTGCATCATGATATAGGGGACGTTCAGACGAGCTACGGTGTCGAACATCCGCTCGTCCATTTGTCCGCCCGATATGTCATTGATGAGGGCTGCGCCGTATTCTTCCACACACATGGAGGCCACGTCTGCCCGGAATGTATCGACGGAAACGATGGCTTCGGGGGCGACTTCGCGGATGATTTCGAGACCTTTTCGAAGGCGCGCCATTTCTTCCTTCGTGCTGACGTGTTCCGCATTGGGACGCGAAGAATAGGCACCAATGTCAATCATGTCGGCTCCCTCCGTAATAATCTGTTCCACCCGGTATGCGATGTCGGACGTGGTTTCCTTGCGGCTTCCGGCATAAAAGGAGTCGGGCGTGACGTTCAGGATGCCCATGACTTTCGGTGTGGAAAGGTTCATAAGTTGTCCGTTGACTCTTATGGTACGTTCTATATGTCCTTCCATTGTTTTTGCAGTATTTACATGCAAATGTACACAGAATAATCCGTTTTTTCGTGCTTCTTGGATTATATTTATATAACATAGGTGGCATCTCGGCAAAATATTTCAAGCAAGTTTGATATTTTGCTCTCGATTTACATTATATTTGTGGGGTAAAATACAGAATTATGAAGATAGCAGAACTTTATGAAATTTATAAGCAGCATCCGGTGGTGGCCACCGATAGCCGCAAGTGCCCGCAAGGGGCTTTGTTCTTTGCACTGAAAGGGGATTCTTTTAATGGAAATGCTTTTGCTGCCCAAGCTTTGGAGCAAGGGTGTGTTTACGCGATAGTGGATGAAGCTGAGTACGCAGTAGGGGACGACGAGCGTTACATTTTAGTGGAAGATGTACTGGCGACATTGCAACAACTGGCTCACTATCACCGGAAACAATTTAAGATTCCGGTAATTCAGGTGACGGGGACCAACGGAAAGACCACGACAAAAGAACTCACAGCGTCGGTGCTTTCCCAAAAGTACAACGTATTGTATACGCAGGGAAATTTGAATAATCATATCGGGGTTCCGAAGACTTTGTTGGAGCTAACTTCGGAACATACTATTGCCGTCATTGAAACCGGGGCAAGCCACCCCGGGGAGATTAAGGCTTTGGCTGAAATTGTGGATCCGGATTTCGGATTGATTACCAATGTGGGCATGGCACATTTGGAGGGGTTCGGTTCTTTCGAGGGGGTCGTGCGTACGAAAGGAGAGCTTTATGACTATTTGCGTGCCAAGCATGGTACGGTTTTCATCAACCATGATAGTGAAGACTTGAAGCGCATAGCCGGGGGCTTGCACCAAATTTGTTATGGGAGCCCATGTGACGAGGTTTTGAGCGTGGAAGGAGAGGTGCTCGAATGTGCTCCCTTCCTGAAGTTCCGTTGGCGGCCTGCCGGAGGTGAGTGGCAAGAGGTGCAGACCGGATTGATAGGTGCCTATAACATGCAAAATCTGTTGGCCGCAGCAACGATAGGACGTACTTTCGGGGTAGAAGTGGATGCTGTTAACCGGGCATTGGCGGCATACGAGCCTAAAAACAATCGTTCCCAACTCACGGAGACGGATGATAATAAGCTCTTGGTGGATGCTTATAATGCCAACCCTACCAGTATGAGAGCTGCCATAGAAAATTTCCGGGATATGAAAGTGGAACGCAGGATGGCTATACTCGGGGATATGGGTGAGTTGGGGGACTGCAGTTGGAAAGCCCATCAGGCCATTGCCGATTTATTGGTGGAATCCGGTTTCGAGCATGTGTGGTTGGTGGGGCCGAAGTTCAAGGCGGCGCGTCATCCTTTCCGTACGTTTGATAATGTGGAGCAGGTAAAGAAGGCTTTGGAAATCAAGAAACCCAAAGGGTATTATATATTGATTAAAGGCAGTCATAGTACGAGGCTTTACGATTTGCCGGATTACCTTTAATGAAGTATGTTTTTATATGAAAAGAGACAGTGTGTCAAAACTCAATTTTAGTCTATATGAGTTTTTGATTTGAAACTTGAACATCCTTAAAGGCAAAAAGAAGAGTCGTATCATTCTCAAAATAGAGCTTGGTATGACTCTTTTCGGCTTTGTGGTTGCAGTATGTAACTTTTTGGGGTGTGGGGAGTTATGATATGCCTTTTCGTGTATTGGTGTTAAAAACCGAATAAATCATCAGTCCATTCTATTTGGGCACATAAATTACCATTTTCTTCTTTAAACGTCACGGTGAGAATGTCACGACCGGTCACATGTTCTCTTTCCTTTACCAAAACGTGGTATTGCCTCATGTTCCCATATCAACTTCTCTGGTTTCACATTTATTTATAATATATTTAAATGAACTATTTAAATTTTTACCAGTTTCAGTTTGAGGGCATCAGGTATTTCTATGCCTACCATTCTGTCATATTCTTCTATGGTCTCAACATTGTTGGATACATAACTTAGAAGCAATTTCACTGTCATCCGGTTTAGTCTGATTTTAATGGGTACTTCTCCATGGTCGTATGATTTCCCTCCTGGGGAGTTTGCAAAAACATCCTTCATCTTTTAGGCAATATTCCAACTTGTTGTCATATAGTGGGTTATGTCCTTAAATATTCTACAATATGTAACGTCTGTATCCTGAGCGGATTATCTTGCATCCTGAAGGATGTTTTTATAAACTCCATGTGTAGGGGTAGTCTGCGGGAAGGACGGCATTCCTTATAGAAGGCTTCCGTGCCCCCATTCTGCCCCACAGCGGTGAATGTTTGGTGAATCCGTGGTGAAGGCTGGAACATGGCATCCTTCACCGTAAGCGATTGATGGTGAGAGTGTCTGAAAGATGCGAATGTGGAACCGGATAGACTTCCTGTATGGAGGGGAGGGCGGCTAAGGGCTGCCTGAGGATGAGGTTTTACGCGGCAGTGAAGCTTTGTCACGGTTCCTCCCCTGTTCGCGTTTGGACGGAAAATTACTTTCAGCTGAAAAGCATAACGATTAATTAATATACAATGAAAGATCATTCGGCTTAGAATGACTTCCGGTCCTGCCCCGGCCGGTGCGTCACAAAGATGTGCCGGAGGGCAACGCGGATGCACTTCCCGGTACTGCAATCCCCCCAACCCATGCAAATCTCATTTCTGGAGCAAAAAAATGTAGTGTCTTTCTCTCTGCCTCTTTCTGCTGTTAAACACGTGTTTTACAGCATGTTTTTTGTCCATATGGTTGTGTTTGTGTGTCCTTGTGTCGGGGTTGTCCCGGAAAAAAGTTGGTAAAACGTTTGGTGTTTACGTTAAAAGGTTGTACCTTTGCACTCGCTTTCGGGAAGC